>JADMIO010983821.1_pt1 | contig 92520 bp, 84 predicted proteins | sample 8958161 | NCBI WGS metagenome assembly JADMIO01 (sample SAMN16585339, study PRJNA669376) | soil metagenome | isolation source: Crop rotation soil | place: USA: Cullars Rotation, Alabama | collected 2011
CGCGACAACTTGTCCACGTGGAATTCTAAGCTTAGGATCCCAATGTGCTGGAAAGAGGCCCACACCACGAGATGCAGCGCGATCTCGGACCAACGCGGCCGGTGGTCATCGGCCCGCAGGCCGAGGCGTCGTTGCAACCACAGCACGAGGGGCAAAGCGGCGGGAATCAAGAGGAGGTCGTTGAAGTACCCTTGGAGGAATTCGCCGCCCACCCTCTGCCGCAGCCACCACCGGTTGAGCGCATAGCCTGCACAGGCCAGCAGGCAGAGCGGATCGAAGGCGTAGCCGAATCGCTTCATAGCAATCCCGCGATCAGGAAACCGGTGCCCAGAGCGAGCAGCAGGCGCAGGACCAAAGGCGGAAGAAATTGCCAGGGCATGACGCTCCATCAATAGACGTCCCGGCCGAATCCGCAAACCACGCATGCGTCATGCTCCCGGACGAGCTCGCGCGTCCACTTACCTTCATGGACTCCTTCCTTTTCGATGCCTTTATTTATCTCATCGCGGCCGTCGTCTCCGTGCCGCTGGCGAAGCGCTTCGGCCTGGGCTCGGTCCTTGGCTACCTGGTCGCGGGCGTTCTGATCGGACCCTACGTCCTGAATCTCGTAGGCGATCGGTCGGGTCACGTCATGCATTTCGCGGAATTTGGCATCGTGATGATGCTTTTTCTCGTGGGGCTGGAGCTGCAGCCGGGCCTGCTTTGGCAAATGCGCACCAAGCTCCTTGGTTTGGGCGGCCTGCAGGTTTTCGGCACCGCCGCGGTCATTGCCGCCGCCGGCGCGGCCGCCGGCCTCGGTTGGCGGCTGCCTTTTTCCGCCGGGCTGATTTTGGCCATGTCTTCGACCGCTATCGTCATTCAATCCCTGCAGGAACGCGGCCAACTGAAAACCCCTCCCGGAGAAGCCGCCTTCGCGGTGCTGCTTTTTCAAGACATGGCCGTGATCCCCATCCTGGCTCTGCTGCCGCTCCTGGCCTTTGAAAAATCGGCGCCCACCGCCACCGCGGAGGGATTTGCCGCGCGTCCCGGCTGGCAGCAGACCTTGTTGGTCGTTCTCGCGGTGGGCAGCGTCGTTTTCGCCGGACGAAATCTCGTCAATCCCGTCTTCCGCGCCATCGCTCGCACGGGTCTGCGGGAACTTTTCACGGCCGCGACGCTGCTGCTTGTCATCGGCATCTCGCTGGTGATGCAGACCGTGGGCCTGTCGGCCGCACTCGGTACGTTCGTCGCGGGGGTCGTGCTCGCCAACAGCGAATATCGGCATGAGCTCGAGGCCGACATCGAACCATTCAAGGGACTGCTCCTGGGATTGTTCTTCATCACCGTCGGCGCCAATCTCGACCTCGCCCTGCTTCGCACCCAACCCCTGCTGATCGCCGGGCTGGTGCTGGCGCTGCTTACTTTGAAGTTTGTCGTTCTTTTCGTGCTTTCGCGCGTCTTCAAACTCGCGACGCCCGAGGGCCTTTTCTTCAGCTTCGCCCTCGCACAAGGCGGGGAGTTTGCCTTCGTGCTGTTTTCGTTCGCGGTCGATCATCGGGTGCTCACGCCCATCCAGGCGTCACCCCTCGTCGCCAGCGTCGCGTTGTCCATGGCCGTGACGCCACTGCTGTTCGTGCTCAACGAAAAAGTGGTGCAGCCGCGAGTAGCTCCCGCCCAGCCGAAGACGCGCGCACCCGACACGCTCGATGCGGCCGCGCAGGAAAACCCGGTCATCATCGCTGGCTTTGGCCGTTTCGGCCACGTGGTCGGACGGCTTCTACGCGCTAATAACATCGGCGCCACGGTGCTCGATCTTGACGCCGAGCAAGTCCAAATCGTCCGCCGGCTGGGGATCAAAGTTTTCTATGGTGACGCCACGCGCATCGACCTGTTGCGGGCCGCGGGAGCGGCGCGAGCAAAGCTGATTGTGATCGCGATCGACGACGAGGGCAAAGCCGTCGAGCTCGTCGAGACCGTGCAGAAACATTTTCCGCAGCTCCAAATCTTTGCCCGCGCCGTCGGCCGGGTGCACGCGTATGAATTCCAGAAGCGCGGCGTGCAGACTTTTTATCGCGAGACGCTCGGCAGCTCGCTCGATCTTGGCGTCGATGTCATGCGGGCGCTCGGCATGCGCGCGCTCCAGGCGCGCCGCGCCGCGCTGCTCTTCAAGCAGCATGATGAACGCTCCGTCCGCGAGCTGGCCCAATATTGGGAAGACGACGACGCGTATTTTGCGAATGCCCGCCTGCACATTGAAGCGTTCGAACATATGTTCGCCAGCGATGTGACCGGACCGGATGCCCGCCGCGAAACCGTTTCGCGCAAATGATATTCCGCGCGGGTAGTCTAAAGCTGGCAGAATTTCTTCCCGACTAACGTTCCGCCAAGCCTGTCTTCTCTTCGGTGGCCCGCGCCAGCCGATGCAGGGTCGCCGCCAGTTCGTCGGTAATGGGTTGAATCATTTCCCCGCTCCACTGTTCCTGCCGCGCCCTCTCCAAGCGTTCCCGGAGCCAAGCTTCCTGGATCTTCAACTGCGCGAAGTCCTGTCGTGCATCGACCCGCGCCGGATCTCTCGCCTGCAGCCAAGCCGCCACATAAGCGATGCCGGCGATGGTGAAGACGGCGAGGACGGCAAAGGCTTCGGGCATGGCAGTGGGATTTGACCCAGTTTGCACGCAATGGGCTTTGTTTCGAGCGGGGCATGCCTCATGCGATGACTTATTTCATCCGGTTGAGGGAAACGATGCGCATCCTTATGCTTTGCGCGCCAAAATCTCGCCCCCCGCTGGCGATTCCCTTTAACTTCCCCCATGAAAATCCCTTTCGCCACCCTGACTTTGATCGCGTTTCTGCCTTTTGCGGCCGCGCAGGCTCCGGCTGCAACCAAGGTCGATGCCTCCGCGCCGATCGAGAAAACGGACCCGTCCGGCAATTTCCAAAAAATGCACGCAGGGTTTCTGGCCCGGGGCAAAGCGGGCCCCGCAGGCGTGCTTTTTCTAGGCGACTCCATCACGGCCGGTTGGATCAAGGCTCCGCATATCTGGGAGCACTATTATGGCAAATGGCAGCCGGCCAATTTCGGCATCGGCGGCGATCAGACCCAGCACGTGATCTGGCGGATCGAGCAGGGCGAGCTCGACGGGCTCGCTCCAAAAGTGACGGTCCTGATGCTCGGCACCAACAATACCGCGACTCACACCGCGGCCGAAATCGCCGCGGCGGACAGGAAGATTGTACGGCTGATCCGCGAAAAAATCCCGGAAACCAAAGTGCTCGTGCTCGCGATTTTTCCCCGGGGCGCACGCAAGGACAAAAACGGCAATATCACTGAGACGGCCATCACCGAGGCGGCGAAGCGCATGGAGGTGATCGACGGCGTAAATGCCGAGCTGGCTAAACTCGATGACGGGCGGAACGTCCGCTTCCTCGACATCAAGGCCGTCTTCCTCGGCCAGGATGGAAAGATCCCCTTCGCCATCATGCCGGACCAACTCCATCCCAACGCGGCCGGTTACCAATTGTGGGCCGACGCGATGAATCCGCTGCTGACGGAAATGTTGAAGTAGCCTTTTCGCCAATCTCAACGGAAGCGCTCGAGCGAGGCCGACGACAGCGATGGCGCTGGCAGGCGGGGCAACCCGCGCAGGCTGCGTGGAACTGGCTTAGCAGCGACGATAGGGTTTCGTATCGATCCAATAGCGCCACTTTTGAATGTTCAGGTCGGCATAGTCGGTAATGCCTTCGAGCACTCCGCCGCAGTTCTCGATTACCTTTCTGGATCCAATATTATCGACGTCGCAGGTCAGAAGCACCTTCTCGATCCCCAGCGTCGCACAGATTGGCAATGTCTGCCTGAGCATCTCCGTAGCGTAACCGCGTTTTCGTCGGCCCGGCACGACCCCGTAGCCGATATGTCCACCCACTCTCCTGAGAAAATCATTGAGGCGATGCCTCAACGATACCCGGCCGACCACCACCCCATCGCTCACCGCCACGTAATAACTATGGGGGACAAACCCCTCGGCCAGTTCCAATCCGCGCGACCAGTTTTCCAGCTTTTGTACGTAGGCGGAAAAATCGGCGGAAGGATCAAATTCGAACGCGAATTCCCAAGGCGGAGTCTCATGCTCGAACTCTTCGAGCGCCTTGCGAAACGAAGCTTCATCCTCCACGCGCAGCGGTCGCAGCTCGATCCCGTCCATCAATAGACCTTCTCGTCCAATAAAGCGAAGAGCTCGGCCTCCGTGATGCGCTTCTGCTGCATCGAATCGCGCTCGCGCAAGGTGAACGTTCCGTCCTTCTCGATGGTCTCGAAATCGATCGTCACGCACCAAGGCGTGCCGATTTCGTCCTGCCGGCGATAGCGCCGGCCAATGGCGCCGCCGTCATCGTAGAACACGGCGTATTTTCGCTTGAGCCGGCCATACAACTCCCGGGCGCGGGCCACGAGCAGCTCCTTGTTTTTCAACAACGGAAGCACGGCCACCTTGACCGGCGCGATGCGGGGCGAGAGCCGGAGCACCGTGCGTTTCTCGACGTTGCCCTTCTCGTCCTTGACCTCTTCCTCCGCATAGCCCGCGCAGAGAACGGCGAGCAGGATGCGATCCACGCCCACGGCGGGCTCGATCACGTGCGGCACCACTTTCTGCTTCGTTGCCTCGTCGAAATAAATCTGCGGCACACCGCTGTGCTGCTGATGCTGCTTGAGGTCGTAGTCGCTTCGCGCGGCAATGCCCCAGAGCTCCTGCACGCCGAACGGATACCTGAACATGATGTCCACCGTCCGCCGGGAATAGAATGCAAGCTTGGCCTTCGGATGCTCGTGGAGGGAAAGGTGCGACGCCGGCAGTCCAATCGAGACCAGCCAGTCCTGGCACCATTTCAGCCACTCCTCATGGCAGGCCAGCCAGTCGGCCTCCGGGTGAATGAAATATTCCATCTCCATCTGCTCGAACTCGCGGGAGCGAAAGATGAAATTGCGCGGCGTGATCTCGTTGCGAAACGATTTGCCGACCTGCGCAATGCCGAAGGGGAGCTTCACCCGGCCCGTATCGACGACATTCTTGAAATCTACGAACATGCCCTGGGCCGTTTCCGGGCGCAGATACGCCACGCTGCTGGCGTCGCGCATGGCGCCCACATTCGTCTCGAACATCATGTTGAAGGCCCGCGGCGGCGTCAGGCTGCCCGGCTCGCCCGTGGCCGGAGACGGAATTTGCGCCACCTCGTCGGGCTGCGCCTCGGTCATATCGCGCGGTTGAACCGGCAGGAGCTGGCCCTGGATGGCCTTCTTGCGCTTGAACGTTTCCGCGGCCGCCTGGAGTTCACCCGCGGTATTTTCACTTTCCAAGGCAGACACATAGCCAACGGTTTTGCCTTCCACCACGACCGGGGCAAAAAACAACTGGTCGGCGCGAAAGCGCTGCTTGCTCACCTTGCAATCGACAAGGGGATCCGTGAACCCCGCGACGTGGCCGGAGGCCTCCCACACCTTGGGATGCATGATGATCGAGGTCTCGATGCCCACGACATCGTCGCGACGCCGGACCATGTCGTCCCACCAACAATCGCGGATGTTCTTCTTCAATTCTGAACCGAGCGGCCCGTAATCGAAAAAGCCATTGAGTCCGCCGTAAATTTCAGACGATTGGAAAATGAAGCCGCGTCGCTTCGCGAGCGCGACAATGTTGTCCATGGAGACGGCAGGAGCGGAGGGTTCGGCGGACATAAGCGCGAGAGTTAGCCTCGCGCCTCCAATTCGGTCAATGCGAGGTTTGGCGCGCCGCGCCCGAGGGACCCAAACGCCCGTAAGCATCAAAAAAGGGAGCAGCGGGGACTCCGGCGGGAGAAGGTCCTGCGCTGAATCCGGCGAACCGAGCGACCTCGCACGACTCTATGCTGAATCTATGACGACCAATGACGACAAGGCCCTGCTGGTTCTCAACCTGCTCATCCAAGCGGGAAAAGACGCCGAGCAAGGGTTTCAAACCGCGGCGCAATGCGTGAACGACGCCGCGTTGGCCCGGCTATTTCACGATTACGCCACGCAACGCGGGAAATTCATCGCGGAGCTTCAAGACCGGGTGCGGACCTTGCGCAGCGACATTCCCGCCACGGGCAGCGCCGGAGCCGCGCTTCACCGCCAGTGGATGGACTTAAAAGCGGCGAACGAGCGGGATCAAATCCACGCACTTTTGACCGAATGTGAACGAGGGGAAGACATCGCGGTCATGGCCTATCGCGATGCACTGAAGGAACGCGACGTCGACGCTCAGACCCGTGCCCTCATCCAGCGGCAATACGAGCAGGTGCAGGCAGCGCACGACCGGGTGAAACAACTGCGGGACAGCGCAACCTATGCCTATCGTTAGGAGATGGAGGTCGAATCGTCCTGAAAAGCGCCACTTCGGCTGCGACCATGGGCGGACAGGGGCTGAGACCGTGGAATAAACAAATTGGCGAGCGGTCGGCCTTTCGGCTGTACGCGGCATGCCTGCCGCCGGATCTTTTCCCCCGCGCTGCATTGTAACCGATTTTGTCACGAGGGCGTCATCTGCGCACACAAATCCGATTCACTCCTCCTATGAAGCAGCTCACACGCATCTCCCTTCTTGCCTTCGGACTCACCGCAGTGGCCTTCCCTGCTTTCAGCGCCGAAGGTGACGCCCCCACGGATCGCCCCCGGCGACCCCTTCTTCGCGCCCTTGTCGCCCGCCATGCGGCTCGACAAGCCCAAGCGCTGCGCCGGCTTGATCTAACGGCTGACCAGATCTCGCAGCTCAAAGCCAAGCGCGCAAATACGGCCAACGCTTTGCGAGCCATCCGCGCGGATTCCAGTCTCACCCGCGAACAAAAAATGGCGAAGGCCCGTGAGGTGGGCCAGGCGGCCCGCTCCGAGATACGCGCCCTGCTGACCCCGGAGCAGCAAGCTAAGCTCGACCAGATGCGCGAGCGATCCCGCGCGGCGCACCGGCCAGCCGGCGCCGCCAAATAGATCATTGGGATACGAAGTCCTGCTGGAACGCATTAGGCAGGCACGGCAATCCCGGATACGGGCGTGACAAAATAGGCGTTTCCGCAGGTCAGGTACGTCGGCCGCGTCGGGTTTTGGTATGACTCGGAAACGCCCGCTGCTCGCGTCTGCCTTACCCGTTCGCCCTCGTTGAGGCGCGGCACTAACGGGCTCCCCGTCGCGAGGAGGCACGGCACGCCCGCGACTCCCCTTTGGCTGGCAGTTTCCGCTAGCCGCGCTCCGCGGGTTCGCGTATCACGCGCCAGATGAAAGTCCTCGTGACCGGCGCGGCCGGGTTTATCGGCTATCACGTCGCCCGCCGCTTGGCGGAGACGCAGCGTTGTGAGGTGTTGGGGGTGGATAACCTGAACGAATATTATGACGTCACCCTCAAAAAAGCCCGCCTCGCCGAGCTGGCCGCGCTGAAGGATTTTCGTTTTTTGCAGGCGGATTTTGCCGAGGCGGAAAATTTCGCTCGGCTCGTGGCTCATTTCCGGCCCGATTATTTCGTCCATCTCGGCGCCCAAGCCGGCGTCCGCCACAGCATGGACAACCCCGCCGCCTACACGTGGGCCAATCTGGACGGCTTTGCCAGCGTCCTCGAGGCGTGTCGTCGGACGCCGCCCAAGCATCTCGTTTTCGCCTCGAGCAGCAGCATCTACGGCGCGGGTGCCAAGCCGCCGTTCCGGGAAGACGACAACACCGACCGGCCGATTTCCTATTATGGCGCGACCAAAAAGGCGAACGAGGTGATGGCGCATAGTTACGCGCTCAACTACGCGCTTCCGATCACCGGCCTGCGTTTCTTCACGGTCTACGGCCCCTGGGCCCGGCCGGACATGGCGCCCACGGTCTTTGCCCGCGCCATTTGCGAGGGCAGGCCGTTGCAGCTTTTCAACGAGGGGAAAAACCGCCGCGATTTCACCTACGTCGACGATATCGTCGACGGGCTGGTGAAGGTGCTGCTTTATCCGCCGGCGCGTCCGCCCACCCCGCCTCTGCAAATCTTCAATTTGGGGCACCATCGACCCGTGGAAACCGTGCTGTTCGTGCGCATGCTCGAAGAGCTTCTGGGCCGCTCCGCCCAAGTCGAACTGCTGCCACCACAGCCCGGTGACATGTTCGAGACCTGCGCGGATCTCACTCGCATTCAGGCCGCCATCGGCTTCGCGCCCAAGGTGCCGCTCGAGGAAGGCCTGCGGCGCTTCACCGATTGGTTCCGCCACTACTATCGGTCGTGATCGTCGAGTCCAACGCGAGCCGGCCGCATCGCCGTGAACGCCTCGAACATCGTCTTTCCTTTGTTGGTCAACGCATCCCTTTCCCTGGAGTACGATCGGGTACGGCGCGAGGGTGCGACTGCCTGCCGAGGGTGCGCCGAAATCGCCGTTTCGCCCCTATGATTCTGCCGAGTCGGGTAAAGTTGCTCTCGTTCCCGTGAACTGGCTCTCAACCGTCACGGCGCTCATTGTGGTGATCACGCTCGTCGGCGTGGCAATCGGTCGCCTGCCGGCCTTGAGGATGAACCGCGCCACCATCGCGCTGGTGGGCGCGACCTTTCTCGTCGCGCTCGGCGTGCTCACGCTCGACCAAGCCTATCGGGCCGTCGACTGGAACACCATCGTCCTGTTGTTCGGGATGATGGTGCTGAATGTGAATCTCCGGATGGCCGGCTTTTTTCACCTCGTCACGGCGAAAGTCGTGGCGTTTGCCCGCACTCCGCGACGCCTGCTCGCGCTGATCGTCACGGTCTCCGGAATTTTTTCCGCGGTTTTTCTCAACGATACGATCGTGCTGGTGTTCACGCCCCTGGTTCTCGACATCGCGTTCGCCCTTCGTCGCAATCCCCTGCCCTATCTCGTCGGTCTCGTCACCGCGGCCAATATCGGTTCCGTCGCGACGATCACCGGCAATCCGCAAAACATGCTCGTCGGAATTTCATCGGGCATCAGCTTTGTCGCTTTTATGCGTACGCTGGGACCGATAGCGATCGCAGGATTGGGACTGATCTGGCTGGTGATCATTCTCGTCTATCGAACCGAGTTTCGGTCGGAGGTTTTCGCAGCGACCTATCGCTTCGATCCCGACATCAAACCCGCCCACCTGCGCAAGGCCCTTTTTGCCTCCGGGCTGATGGTGGTCGCCCTGATCGTGGGCACGCCCGTGCCGCTCGCCGCTATCTTGGCCGCCGCGGTCCTTTTGATTACGCGCCGCACCGATCCCGCGAAGGTATTTCAGGAGATCGACTGGAGCCTGCTCGTCTTTTTCGCCGCACTTTTTGTAGTTACGGGAGCGATCACGGCCTCCGGGTGGAGCGACGCGCTTTTCCGGGTTCTCCAACCTTACGCCAACGCCGGACCTGGTCCGCTGACGGTGGTTTCTTTGATCTTGAGCAATCTCGTCTCGAACGTCCCGGCGGTGATGCTGTTCCGACCCGTGATCCCGGGCCTCGCCGATCCGCACCGCGCTTGGCTGACGCTGGCCATGGCGACCACGTTAGCAGGCAATCTGACGCTGCTGGGCTCGGTCGCGAATCTCATTGTCGCCGAAATCGCGCGCGGACGCGGCGTTCAGCTTTCATTCACCGAATATCTGAAAGCGGGCACGCCCATTGCCATTCTCAGCCTGTTGCTGGGCGTGGCCTGGCTCGGTTGGTAGCCAATTTTCCCCTTTTCAGGAGAACAGGTAACGAAGCGCGCGCGAGCTGCCTTCGTTCCATTTCGTGTATTTCGGCGCAGAAGTCGCAGCACTCAGGCGATTTGGTGTTTCGCCATCCGCACTTTAAGCGCCTGGATGTCCCTTTGCATGGCGGCGCCGATCAGCTTCCGCCTTTCCGCCGCGGCGGGAATCGGCTTAAGGCGCTCGAACGGTGGATATTCGAAATGCATGGACATCGGCCCGCCGATGTTCAGCTCGCGAACCATTTTGAAATAAAGATCGTAGTCCACGATGCCCTCTCCCATCGGAACGTTTTCGGGCGTGCCGCGGCCCGGAGCCTGCACCCATTTGAAATCCTTGATGTCGGTGCACTTGATCCAAGGATGAATCAACCGGAGGCCGAGCGGCCAGGACAGGCCGCCTTCGCAGGTGGCGTGCCGAACGTCATACTGCGATCCGATCCACCGGGGATCGAGTTCGCGCACCAGCTCGAAGAGATCCCAAATCGGACTGGCGACGCGCCCGCCCGGATGATTTTGGAAAGCTCCATGCAGACCGTGCTCGCGGTTTAGATCGGCCAGATCCTTCACCACCGCTTTGTACTTTTGCACCGTTTTCCAGACTTCTTCCCTTGGATTATAAGGCAGACCGCCCAGCCGGTAGAATTTGACGCCAAGCTTGGCGGCGGTGCGCAAAATCGGAGCCGTATGCTTGTCGTGCGCATCCGCGATGCCCGTGGTGATCATTTCCACCTTCAGGCCGGCCTTGTGCGCTGCCTCGACTGCGCGCGGCAAATCCTCTTCGACTCTTTCGGGTTCAACGTGCCCGGCGGGGCGGACGGAGAAATCGATGCCGCCAAATCCCGTCTCCGCGGCCAATTCAGCGGCGGCTTCGTAGGACAGCCATTGCAGTGGCTTGGAAAAAACGTGAATGCAGGTCGGGCTTCGGGGCGTCATCGGCCCTGTCGCAGGCGCGCTCGAAGCGGGCCGGGCAGCCTTCGCTTCAGGGGAGAGGCTGGCGAAGGGAAGCGCCGCACCGGCCAGCGCCATTTTGCTGACAAAATCGCGGCGCGTCGAGGGGCCGCTCGAAAGGGGAATCGTTTTCATGGGATGGGGAGGATGCTACGTGAAACAGAAACAGGAGCAGCGGCCAGAGAATTTCGCCGCGCCGCGGAGCTATCCAAGCCAGAGCACCTTTTTTCCGCTGGCGGACTAGCTCATGGAAAATCAGCCTTGACGTGTTCATATGAACACGTCATCCCAAACCGCGCCTTCGTTGCTCCACTCTTGCTTCACCCGCCCTCGCACCCACTCTCCCACTCGCCTGTTTTTAACGTCCGTTCGTAACCCGTTGCCGTCATGTCCAAAGTCGCTGCCGAAATCAAATCCTCCTCTCCCGCCGCGAGGGGCAAGCTCGATCCATCCACCGTCGCGATCAACCAAGCGCGCGACAAAAATATCGAGCTCGCCCTTTCTTCCATCACCAAGCAATTCGGCGAAGGCTCCATCATGCGGCTGGGGAGCAATGCGAAGATGAAGGTGGAAACACTTTCGACCGGGTCGCTGGCGGTCGACCTGGCTTTGGGGGTCGGTGGCTTGCCCAAGGGCCGCATCATTGAAATCTATGGCCCCGAATCCTCCGGCAAAACCACGTTTTGTTTGAGCGTGATCGCGGAAGCACAAAAAAAGGGCGGTCTGGCGGCTTTCATCGACGTGGAGCATGCCCTGGACCCGAAATACGCCCGTATCGTCGGAGTAAATCTGGATGACCTCCTCGTTTCACAACCGGACAGCGGCGAAGACGCGCTCAACATCATGGAGACGCTCATTCGCTCGAACAGCATCGACGTGATCGTGCTGGATTCGGTCGCGGCGCTTACCACCAAGGCCGAGCTCGACGGACAAATGGGCGATGCCACGGTGGGAGCCCAGGCACGTCTCATGAGCCAGGCCATGCGGCGGCTCACCGCGGTGGTCAGCAAGACCAATTGCGTGTGCATTTTTACCAATCAGATCCGCGAAAAGATCGGCGTGATGTTCGGCAATCCCGAGACCACTTCGGGTGGGCGGGCGCTGAAGTTCTTTGCGTCCATCCGCATCGACATCCGCCGCAAAGATCAGATCAAGACCCCCGAAGGCCGGGTGGTTGGCAATCGGACGAAGATCAAAGTCGTGAAAAACAAGGTGGCGCCGCCGTTCACGGAGGTGGAGTTCGACATCATGTACGACGAGGGTATTTCAAAGATTGGTTCGTTGCTCGATCTTGGCCTCGAACATAAGATTCTGGAGAAGAAAGGCGCGTGGATCGCTTACGAGGGCAACCTGGTTGGGCAGGGCCGCGACGCCGCCAAGCAAGCCCTCAAGGAAAAGCCGGAGCTCGCCGAGAAAATCGCGAAAGCCATCCTCGAGAAGGTGAACGTCGTCGGCGGCGCGGTCATCACGGGAGCCAACGGAGCGAATGGCGAGTAAGCTGCCGCGCCGATTTGCGCCGCGAGCGTGCCGCCGTTTCTTTGCCGGATGCATCTTTTCTCGCGCCTCGTCCTGATCTGTTTGTTCGCTGCCGGGAATCTGGGCTCCGTCGCGCTGGCGGCGGGCAAGAATAAGAAAGAAAAGAAAGAAACGGCCGATTCCGCCCCGGTCTTGCTTTCACGGACAGGCGGCGGAAATACCTGGTCGGATCTCGCCGAGCTCCAGGCGGCCGCCCAAAAGGGAAATCCCAAGGCCGAGGCCCAGTTAGGCGAGCTGCTCTGGCGAGGCGAAGGCGTGACTCAAGACCGCCAGCGCGCGTTATCTCTCCTGGAAAAAGCCGCCCGAGCTAGTGAAGGGTCGGCCGCCTTCCGCATCGGCATGCTGCTCGACGATGGCGACGGCGTGAAGCAGGACCGCGAGCGGGCGCTTGCCTACTTCCGGGCGGCCGCGGCTGGAGGGGTGGCCGAGGCGTTTCATAATCTTGGCGCCGCCTATGCGAGCGCCCGGGGAGTGAAACGAGATTACGTCGAGGCGCTTGGGTGGCTCATTCTGGCCGGGAAACACGGCGCGGATGCGCGGGCCGAGACTGCTTTGCGCGAGCATATCCAGGAACTAAAACGGCCGGAGTGGATCGCGGCCGGGGAGCGACGCGCGACCGAGATCGAGCAAGAATTTGCGCGGCGCAAAATGGTTGAATTTCTCCCGTCCGCCTCGCCCCTGCTTTTGGCTGAAAGTCCACCCGCAGCCGGTCGCTGAGAAACGGCCCGGGCCGACGGGCAGGCGCATCGCTGCCTGCCATCGTCCGGCGGCTTCGCCCCTACCCCGCTTCGGCGAAGCTAATATCCTCCTGAAGGTCCACCGCTAACGCGGATTGCCCATTGCCGCTCCCCGCCGGCTTGTGTTGTATCCGTGTCCGCATGCCGGCGTCTGTTGAGCCCCTTCCTCCACCCTCCTCCGACCGCGCTGGCCGCGAACCGGTGTTTCACGTGCGAGGCCTGGCTCGAATTTATGGCGAAGGCACCGGCGCGGTCACAGCGCTCGTGGGCGTCGACCTCGATCTTTATGCCGGGGAACTGATCGTGCTTCTCGGAGCATCCGGCAGCGGAAAATCGACTTTGCTCAACCAATTGGGCGGCCTCGATTCTCCCACGCAGGGCGTCTTGCTCTATCGTGGTGCCAACCTCTCCTCGTTTGACGAGGCGGCGCTGACGCTCTTTCGCCGCGAGGCGGTCGGTTTCGTTTTTCAGGCCTACAATCTTATCCCAAGTCTCACGGCCCGCGAAAACGTCGCGCTTATCACGGAAATCTGCCGTTCGCCCATGGCACCCGAGGAAGCGCTTTCGCTGGTCGGGCTGGCCGATCGCATGGATCATTTTCCCGCTCAGCTTTCCGGCGGCGAGCAACAGCGCGTCGCCATTGCGCGAGCCATCGCCAAACGGCCGGATGTTTTACTCTGTGACGAACCTACCGGAGCATTGGACTCGCGCACCGGCATCACCGTACTCGAAGCCATCGAGCGCATCAACCGCACGATCGGAACGCTCGCAGTCATTATCACGCACAATGCCATTCTCGCCGACATGGCGGATCGGGTGTTTACGCTTTCTGACGGACGGATCGTCAACGTTCGCGTCAATTCACAACGCGGCTCGGTCCGCGCGCTCGCGTGGTAGGCACCCCGCTAAGAGCTTAATTCGAGAACTCAACGCTGCCCACGATGCGCCCGCGACTCGGTTGGCTTCTCGCCTTCTCGTCTTCCCGTCTCCTCGATCTCAAGCTGCTTCGGGATCTGCGTGCGCTTAAATCGCAGGCCTTCGCCGTCGCGCTGGTGATGGCCTGCGGGCTGGCGATGATGGTGATGACGCGCTCGTTGATCCTGTCGCTGACCACCACCCGCGATTCCTACTACGAGCAGCATCGATTCGCCCAGGTTTTTGCCCGCCTCAAACGCGCGCCCGAGTCGCTCCAACACTCCCTCAGCGCAATCCCCGGCGTGGCCGCCGTCGAAACCGGCATCGCCATGCAAGTCACCCTGGACGTTCCCGGCCTGGCGGAACCCGCGGTGGGGTTGATCAATTCGCTGCCCGAGCGCCGCGCGGCCTTGCTGAATCGGCTATATGTCCGATCCGGTCGTCTTCCTTTGGGTGGCGCCACACACGGCGAAATCCTCGTCAGCGAGGCTTTTGCCGACGCACATGCCTTAAAGCCCGGTCAGCCGATTGCCGCTGTGCTCAATGGCCGAAAAAAAACGTTCCATCTCTCCGGCATCGGACTTTCGCCGGAATTTGTATTCGAAGCGCCGCCCGGCGCGGCTCTGCCTGACAATAAAACCTACGGCGTATTTTGGATGCCTTACAAGGAACTCGCGACCGCCTTCCAAATGTACGGTGCGTTCAACTCGGTCGCACTCACGCTCGCTCCCGGAGCAACGGAGGGGGAAGTGATCGCGGCAGTGAACCGGGTGCTCGCGCCCTATGGCGGACGCGGGGCTTACGGCCGCGCTGGTCATCCGTCCGATCGTCGCGTAGAAGATGAGATTCGCGTGCTTCAAGGATTATCGGTGGCATTCCCGCTGGTGTTTTTGAGCGTCGCCGCATTCATGACGAATTCCGTGATGAGCCGGCAGATTGCGCTTCAGCGGGAACAGATTGCCATGTTGAAAGCCTGCGGGTTTAGCAACGCGCAGATCGGCGCGCACTATTTCAAATTTTCCCTCGCAATAGTCGTGGTCGGCGTCGGCGTCGGCGCCGTGGGCGGCGTGGTATTGGGCCAGAAGCTCGTGGGGATGTATCATCTGTTCTTTCGCTTTCCACAGCTCGACTTTTTGCTCGATACGCGCGTGCTCGTCGCGGCGGCCTTTGTGAGCTCTCTCGCCGCCTTTGCCGGCGTCGCGGGTGCCGTGCGGCGAGCGGTCCGACTGCCCCCGGCCGAAGCCATGCGGCCCGAGGCGCCCGCCAGCTACCGGCCCGCTCTGGTCGAGCGACTCGGGATTGGCCGTTGGTTCAGTGCCTCGTTGCGCATGGCTCTGCGCAATATCCAGCGCCGGCCCGTTCGCAGCGGACTCACGTGTCTGGCCCTCGCTCTTGCCACCGGAATTCTGATTGTGCCGAACTCGTTTCGCGACGGCATTGCGCACGTCATCGATTTTCAATGGGACGTCGTGCAGCGGCAGACCGTCACCCTCTCCTTGGTCGAACCACAGGCCGCGCGAGCCTTGGCCGACTTTAAACACCTGCCCGGTGTCGTGCATGCCGAGCCTTTTCGCTTCGTTCCCGTGGAACTGCGCGCCGGGCCCATCACGCGACGGCTTCCGATTCAGGGTTTGCCCGCACGGGGCACGCTCAGTCGCGTCATCGACGCCTCTCCTCAACAACTCTCTCTCCCTCCCCGGGGCATGGTAATGTCGGCGAAGCTCGCCGAGGTCATGCACGTGCGTCCAGGGGACGAGTTGATCGCCCGGGTGCTCGAAGGCCAGGAGCGCGAATTGACGATACCCCTGATCGGCCTGGCCGAGGATTTCGCCGGCACGGCGGCTTACATGGAATTGCCTGCCCTCAACCGGCTGCTCCTGGAGGGCGATCGGATCAGCGGCGCCCATCTCGTCGTGGATGCCGGTCGGTGGACCGAGTTTCTCGAAGCGGTAAAAAACACGCCACGCCTCGCCGGCTGCGTGATCAAAAATTCGATTCGCGAAGGTTTCCGCAAAACCACGGGCGAAAGCATCGGGCTGCTGCAAAAAATATATCTGATGTTCGCCACGATTGTCGCCTTCGGCATCATTTACAACAGTGCCCGGATTTCGCTTTCCGAGCGCTCCCGCGAACTCGCCACGCTGCGCGTACTTGGTTTCAGCCAGAGGGAAGTCGGCGCGGTGCTGGTCAGCGAGCTCGTATTGCTGACCGTCGCGGCACTGCCCATCGGTTTGGCGTTGGGCTCCGGTTTTGCGCGGGCGATCTTGCAGGCCGTAAACACTGAAACGGTGCGTCTCCCGTTGGTGCTGACTTGGGCAAACTATGCCTCTGCCGTTCTAATTATCGCCGTCGCCTCGGCGTCGTCGGCCTGGTTCGCCGCGCGCAAGGTTGCCCAAATCGATCTGGTCAGCGCTCTCAAGGCCCTCGACTGAGCCCGTAGATCCGCCGACCAATGAATAGCGCTAATAACGCGGCCCGCGGTTTCCCGCCCACTCTGCCAGTGGTCATTCATCGGACCGCCTCGCCCGCGCGATTTCAATTTTCATGACACTGATGCCTGCACCGTCTCCGGCGAAAAAACCCTCCACGTTTCGTTGGCAAAAGCGGTTGCCCTGGGTCGGCGCCCTCTTGCTCACGGTTCTGATCGCGGTCGGCCTATGGCCGCGCGCGATACCCGTTGAATCGGGGACTGTCCAGCGGGCGCCACTGGCGGTGACCGTTGACGAGGAAGGCATGACCCGCGTGAAAAATCGTTATGTCCTGTCAGCTCCCGTTGCCGGTCAGTTGCGACGCATCGATTGGAAAGCGGGCGCCAATATCGACGCCGGCCAGACGGTTCTCGCTGTGCTTGAGCCCAGTGGCGTCGACTTTCTCGACGCGCGTTCACAGGCGCAAGCCGAGGCGCGGGTTCGTGCGGCCGACGCAGCACGCGAAGCGGCAGCGGCGCAGCGGACGCGTGCCGCCGCCACGGCCCGCCTGTCGGCCGCCGAATTGGAACGGGCGAAACGGTTGCGAGCGACCGAGGTGCTTTCAGCCCAGGAATATGACGTCGCTCAATTGCGTGCCGAAACCGCGACTCAGGACCTCCGCGCTGCCGAATTTACCCTCAAAGTCGCCGAGTTCGAATTGCAGCAGGCCCAGGCATTGCTCATTCGCGGCCAGCCTTCTTCCCCGAAACCGGAGCAGCAGGCGCAGGGCGTCGCTCCGTTGTTTCTCACTTCTCCGGTGAGTGGAAAAATACTCCGGGTCATGCAGGAAAGCGCGCGAGTCGTCCCAGCGGGTTTTCCCTTGATGGAAGTCGGCGATCCCACGGACCTCGAAGTGCGAATCGAGGTGCTGTCGCGCGATGGCGTGGCGATCCGGCCCGCCGCCAAAGTGATCCTTGAACAATGGGGCGGATCGATGCCACTCCTGGCCCGGGTGCGATTGGTGGAGCCCTCCGCCTTCACCAAGATATCCGCCTTGGGTGTGGAAGAGCAGCGGGTGTACGTGATCGCGGATTTCACCGATCCGGTCGATGTCCGGCCCACCCTCGGCGACGCCTTCCGGGTGGAGGCGCGTATCGTCACCTGGGAGAACGGGGCGGCGCTGCAGGCGCCGTCTGGCGCGCTTTTTCAGCGCGGCGGGACATGGCAAACCTTTGTCATAGAAGGCGGCCGCGCCCGATTGCGCACGATCCAGCCAGGTCGAAGCAACGGAGTCGCCACGGAGATCCGGGAGGGCTTGCAGCAGGACGATCGTGTCATCGTTTACCCGGGCGACAAAGTCCAGGACGGCTCCCGGGTATCGCCATTGGTGATCGATCGGCGCTGACGTCGGGAGACGGGTCAATTTCCTCAGGGCAGGCCTCTCGCCCGCAGAAGGGCGTCCGGCGCCGGTTCTGACGGGTGAGCGAGTTTCCCAGACGGGCACGGCTACATTTGACTTGTCGCTGGTGGAACGGAAGCGTTGCCGGTTCTGCCATGTTACCTGCTGCCGACACCATCGCCGCCCTTGCCACTCCGGCGGGCACGGCCGCGCTGGCCGTCCTGCGCATAAGCGGTCCGGATACAAAGCGGATCGGGGCCGAAATTTGCCGCGGGCTTGTCCCCCGCCGGGTGCGCCACGTGGACTATCGCGATCATGCCGGGTTCCTGGTGGACGACGTGCTCGTCACCCTCTTCGAGGGCCCCCGGTCCTACACGGGTGAAGACGCGCTCGAAATCTCCTGCCACGGCAATCCGTTCATCGCGCAACGCATGCTGGAGGATCTTTTCACGCGGGGCTGCCGACCGGCCATGCCCGGGGAATTCACCCAGCGCGCTTTTCTCAACGGCCGCATGGACCTCAGCCAGGCCGAAGCCGTCATGGACGTGATTCACGCCCGCAGCGAGCGGGCCCTGGCCGCGGCGCAACAGCAACTGCGCGGCGCTTTGGGGCGGCGGATGGATGCGCTCGTGGAGGCGCTGCTCGGGGTGTTGGCGCGCGTCGAGGCCTATATCGATTTTCCGGACGAAGACCTGCCACCCGAGGACCGGAGCGCGGTTGCCGCCGAGCTCGCAAAGATCGCGGCCGAATCTGAACGACTGCTGGCGACCAGCCATTACGGAGAACTTCTTCGGGATGGGATCAAAACCGTGATCGCCGGCGCCCCGAATGTGGGGAAAAGCAGCCTGTTGAATCGGCTAGTAGGCCGTGACCGGGCTTTGGTCAGTCCAGAGCCGGGAACCACGCGTGACTTTATCGAGGAAAAGATCTTGGTGGGCCCGCACTGCCTGCGCGTGATCGATACCGCCGGCTTAAACCCCTCCCCTGCCTCGCTGGAAAGGCTCGGCATGGAAAAGACGCTCGAGCGGCTGGCCGACGCCGATCTGGTGCTCGCCGTCCTCGATGCCGCACGCGTCGACCCACTCCCCGAAGCATTGATTTCTCGGATACGACCGAAAACCACGCTGTTGGTCTTAAATAAAATCGATCTGGCCCCCGCCTCCTCCGGGCCCGCCGCCCCCGAGGGCATTGAAACGGTGCGGGTCTCGGCAGCCACGGGCGCCGGCATTCAAGATCTGATTCAAAAAATCGGCCGCTGCGCGGACTACCTTCTGCCCACCTCGAACGATGAAATTATCGCGGTGAATGCCCGGCACGCTCACGCGTTGAGTGAGGCCCGCGAGGGATTGCAGCGCGCCTTGGCGAAACTGGCGGCCGCCGATCCGGTGGAGCTGCTGGCGAGTGATCTTCGCGCGGTTTTGAACGCCTTTGGGGAAATCACCGGAAAGATAGACAACGAGCGTATGCTTGATCAGTTGTTTGCCTCTTTTTGCATCGGCAAATAACCAAGATTTTGGATAGATATACTGTTTATACTTGGAATATAAAGACTTACATTTTGATGTGATCGTGTGCGGCGCGGGCCACGCGGGCGTTGAGGCTGCACTCGCGGCCTCACGAATGGGGGCTTCCACCCTCCTCCTGACGGGCAATGTCGATTCAATCGCTCAAATGAGCTGCAATCCCGCAATCGGGGGGCAGGCCAAAGGCCAGATGGTGCGGGAAATTGATGCTCTGGGTGGCGAGATGGCGATCAACACGGACGTAACCGGAATACAGTTCCGGCTGCTCAATGAGTCGAAGGGAGCGGCGGTTCAATCACCCCGCGCGCAGTGCGACAAGAAAGCCTACCAGTTCCGTTTGAAACATACGTTGGAGTTGCAGCCGAATCTTCAACTCTTCCAGGCACTCGTCACCGGTCTGATTTTCGACAAAGATCGAGTCGTTGGATGCCGCACGAACTTGGACATCGATTTTCGGGGGTCGGCGGTGGTCGTCACGACCGGGACCTTTCTCCGCGGCTTGATGCATATTGGACAGAACAAGAATGAAGGCGGCCGTTTGGGAGATTTTAGTGCAAAAACCCTCTCGGCGAGCCTGCAGGAGGCTGGCATCGAACTCCGCCGACTTAAGACGGGAACGCCTCCGCGCCTTTTAGGCAGGAGTCTGAACTTTGATAAAATGGATGAGCAGCGCGGGGACCCCTCCCCGACTCTGTTCGCGTTTCACGACACCCGCGCCGACCCCGATCTGTTCCACGTGGAACACACCGGCGAGCAACGGTTGGGATGGTCTCCAGGATGTGAACAAGTTTCATGCTGGATGACCTACACCACGGCAGAAACCGCCCAGCTGGTGCGGGAAAACCGTCACCTTTCCGCAATGTATAGCGGAAACATAGAAGGCGTTGGCCCAAGGTATTGCCCGAGTATCGAGGATAAATTCGTGCGTTTTGCCGACAAACCGCGACACCTCCTCTTCCTCGAACCGGAAGGCAGAACGACCAACGAATTTTATGTGAATGGCTTGTCAACAAGTCTGCCGTTCGACGTGCAGCTGCGGATGGTCCACAGTATTCCCGGGCTCGAAAAAGCTATTTTATTACGTCCTGCTTATGCCGTCGAATACGATTTCGCACCGCCGACGCAGCTTTTTCCTACACTCGAATCCAAGAAGATGGAGGGCCTTTTTTTTGCCGGTCAGATCAACGGCACTTCGGGATATGAGGAGGCCGCCGCCCAAGGCTTGGTCGCCGGTGTCAATGCGGTGAACAAGGTGAGGGGAGCGCCCCCCATGATCATTGGGCGCCACGAAGGTTATACCGGCGTCCTGATTGACGACCTTGTCACTAAAGGAACGAACGAGCCGTATCGCATGTTCACCAGCCGGGCGGAGCACCGGCTTTTATTCAACCACGCCAGCGCGGAGTTGCGGTTGGCACACCACGCCCGGCAGCATGGGCTGATTTCGTCAGCTCGATCCAACCGCATCGAATTAAAGCGCCGTGCCATTTTGGAATGGATCAAACGCTTGGAGACTACTCGTGACTCCACCGGGTCCACGTGGGGGGAAGCGGTCCGCCGTGATCGTCACACAGTGCTGCCCGAGGATTTCAAACGTGAAGATCCGGCCGTTCAGCAGGAGGTTCTGTATCGGGTTAGCTACCAAGGGTATCTGGCTCGAGAGGAACGGCAGATCGAAAAATTAAGCCGGATTGAAGGTGTCCGCATTCCCACAACGATTAACTATCTCTCTTTACGAGGTTTACGAAAAGAAAGTGCTCTCAAATTGGCGGAAATTCAGCCCATGACGTTAGGCCAAGCCAGCCGCATCAGCGGGGTTAATCCGGCCGACATCGCGTTGTTGATGATAAGCATCGAAGCGAGCAGGGAAGGGGGCGTCTAGCGTGGAGAGGGGCCGGCCGAGTCCAGGTTATGCGGCCCTCCTAGCCGAGCGCCGCGCGGCGTTGGCCACGGAACTGGAGGGGGTTCTGCGGGCCACCACGGAATTTGTGTGGGAACTCGGCTGCGGTCATGGCCATTTTCTCACGGCCTACGCCAAAGCTCATCCCGAAGCCTGCTGCATCGGCATCGATATCGCGAGTGAACGGATTGAACGCGCGGAGCGAAAACGCGAGCGGGCGCGGCTTCCCAATCTCCATTTCCTCCAAGCGGAGGCGCGACTTTTTCTGACCGCTTTGCCCCCCGCCGCCCGCATTCGCGAAGCATTTGTTCTATTTCCGGATCCGTGGCCGAAGTCACGGCATCACAAGCATCGCATTCTCCAGCCAGAATTTCTTGATGAACTCGAAGCCCACTCGACCCCTGAGTGTCGTATGAATTTCCGCACCGATTTTGCCGCTTATTTTCAAAGCGTGCGAGCCATCCTCGCGTCTCACCCCAAGTGGCAGCGGGTCGACGAAGCATGGCCCTTTGAGGCCGAGACGGTTTTTCAAAATCGTGCGGCCGGCCATTATTCCCTCGTCGCCCGCCGCATTTTATAACGAATCATAAGCTGACCCGCGCGAAAATGCGGCGGGCCTAATTGATTCGTCGACGCCCCGGCCCGCCTATTTCGAAGGTTGACGGAGGGGAGGGTGGTCGCCTTTGCTCCCCCTTCCTTTTGTTCCATCTGTTTCGCGCGCGCATGTCACGGGTCATCAAACTCGCCACACTTTTCGCCTTATCGGCCTTCACGGCTCCTGCCTTCGCAGCCGAATCGCATGGACTCTCCGCCGCCGCCGAACCGCTATTCTACGTTGGTCCGTTGCCCGTGACAAACAGCATGGTCACGAGCTGGATCGTGGCGCTTGCCTTGGTCGTCATTATCCGCCTTGCGATCAAGAAGCCGAAACTCGTTCCATCCCGCGGCCAGGCAGTCGTCGAGAATCTGGTGGAAGGCATCCTGGATCTGACTTCTCCGATCGTCGGGCACAAAGTCGCGAAGCATACCTTTCCCTTATTGGTCGCGCTTTTTACCTATATTCTCATCCAAAATTGGAGCGGCCTTTTCCCTGGAGTCGGCACGATTTATTTTCACGGGCACGAGCTGGTTCGCCCGGGGAATGCCGACCTCAATGGAACCATCGCACTGGCGATCGTTTCGATCGTTTGCTGGTTCTATTTCATCATGCGGTATGCGGGGCCTGCGCTGGTCCTCAAAGACATCTTTGGCAACAAGGCGGACAAAAACGAAGTTCCCGGCGCCATTTATTATCCACTCTTCCTGATCTTCTTTGCCGTCGGACTGATCGAAGTCATCTCGATCGCGTTCCGGCCCATTTCGCTTTCTTTCCGGCTTTTCGGCAATGTGTTTGGCGGCGAAAACCTCCTGCATTCCATGTCCGCCATCACCCCGTGGATATTGCCGGTGCCGTTTTATTTTCTAGAGCTGCTGATCGGTTTTGTGCAGGCGCTCGTGTTTACTCTGCTCGTGAGCGTGTACATTGGGCTGATCTGCAATCACGGCGACGATCACCCCGAAGCCGGCCACGACCACGCGAAAGGTCACGAAGCCGCGCACTGAAGAATTTCCCGTCGGGAGCGTGCCTTGCGTGCGCACGACGGCAATCCAACCCACTAGATATACACCATGATCACAGTTATCGCTGAAATGACCGGCAGCATCCAGGGCGCCTTCGGCTGTCTCGCCGCCGCAATTGGCGTAGGCCTTGTCGGCGCGAAGGCCGTCGAGGGCGTCGGTCGCAACCCCGGTGCGTCGGGGAAGATCCTCGTCCAATCCATCATCGGCATGGCCTTGGCGGAAGCGGTCGCGTTCTACGCGCTGTTCCTCGGCAAGTAAACTCTCGCGCCGTCGCCGCCCGGCGGCGCGATCCTTTTCTCCCTCTTCGTTCGCCATGTTTTCCTCTCTGCTCGTTCTCGCCGCAGCCGTGACCACGCATGCCGCTGAAGGCGCTCACGGCGAAGCTGCTTCCGGCATCACGAAGATCACGCAGGATTTCGGGATCAGTGTGCCGTTCATCTTGGCGCAGATCCTGAGCTTCTCGATCGTCGCTTTCGTCCTGTGGAAGTTCGCCTTCAAACCCGTGATGGCCACGCTGGACGAGCGCCAGCAAAAGATCGCGGCCGGCCTCAAGTACGCGGAAGACATGCAGGCCAAGCTCGCCGCCACGCAGCAGGAGACTGCCGGCATTATCAAGCAGGCCAATGTGGAGGCTTCACGCATCATCGAAGAAGCTCGTCGATCCGCCAAAGACTTCCTCGACAAACAAACGCAGGAGGCGACCGCGAAGGCCAGCGACCTTCTCACCAAGGCCCAGCAGGCAATCGAGCTCGAGCACAAGAAAATGCTGGCGGACGCCCGCACCGAAATCGCGCGCTTGGTAGTGACTACGACCGAACGGGTCTTGGCCAAGAAACTCAACGACGCCGATCGCGCCGCTTACAACGAGGTGGCCTCGCGCGAGCTGACGGAGATCAAGGGCTGAGGGTTGAGCTAGCTCGCGAAACTCATCCCTCCGCTTTCGTACCGTTCGCCATGGCTTCCGCTAAAAAGCAAATCCAGCAACTCGCTCGGCAGTTTTTTCAACTGAGCTTGGTTGAGGGCAAACTGTCGGCCGAGCGCGTCGCGGGCGTGCTCGAATATGTGGAAAAGCATCGACCGGCGAACGCCCTCGCGGTGCTGAAGGCTTATCGCCGTCTTGTCGCCGCCGAGTTCGCGCGGGGCCAAGCGGTGATCGAGCATGCCGGCGCGATTTCCGACGCGACGCTCGCGGCCATCGGTGCGGCGATGACCAAAAAATACCATCGTCCCGTTGCAACCGTGGCGCGGCCAAACCCCCGCTTGCTCGCCGGAATGCGTGTACGCGTCGGCGACGATGTTTACGAATCTTCCGTTGCCGGTCAGCTCGCCACTTTGGCGGCGGCCGTCTGATCCTCTTTAGCCCACCATCTCTAGTCCGAACATTCCCGCGATGAGCACCGTCCTCGACCAGATCGAACAACAGATTGCCAAGCTGTCCAGCAAGGCCGTCAAAAAGAACACCGGTACGATCCGCACCGTGGCAGATGGCGTCGCCAAAATCGACGGTCTCTCCGAGGTGATGTATAACGAAATGGTCCAGTTCCCCGGCGGAACGATCGGCATCGCCCTCAATCTCGAGGAAGACGAGGTCGGCTGCGTCGTGCTCGGCGACATTTCCCAGTTGAAGGAAGGCGATGAGGTCCAGACCACCGGGAAGCTCCTTTCGGTTCCGGTGGGCAAGGCGCTGCTCGGTCGCGCCGTAGATGCACTGGGCAACCCCGTCGACGGCAAGGGCCCGATCGCCGCGAAAGAAACCTATCCCGTCGAAAAGATTGCGCCGGGCATCATCGTGCGGAAGTCGGTCTCCCAACCGCTGTTCACCGGTATCATGGCAATCGACTCCATGATTCCGATCGGCCGCGGGCAGCGCGAGCTGATCATCGGCGACCGGGGCACGGGCAAGACGACCATCTGCATCGATACCATCATCAACCAGGCGAAGATCAACAAAGTCGGCCTGGCGAGCGGCGACCCGAAATTCCGTCCGGTTTATTCCATCTACGTCGCAGTTGGGCAGAAGAATTCCAATATCGTCCGTACCATTTCCGCCTTGGAATCGGCGGGAGCGCTGGAGTTCACCGTCATCGTTGCCGCTCCGGCCGCTGACAACCCGGCCAATCAATACCTTGCGCCGTTTTCCGGTGCGGCGATGGGCGAGTGGTTCATGGAAAACGGGATGGATGCCTTGATCGTTTACGATGATCTTTCCAAGCACGCGGTGGCCTACCGCCAGATCTCGCTGATTCTGAAGCGTCCTTCGGGCCGCGAGGCTTATCCGGGCGATGTCTTCTATCTCCACTCGCGGCTTCTCGAGCGCTCAGCGCGACTCGACGGCAAAGGCTCGTTGACCGCCCTGCCCATCATCGAAACGCAGGCGGGCGACGTGTCCGCGTATATTCCGACTAACGTTATCTCGATCACCGACGGCCAGATCTTCCTGGAAACCGATCTTTTCAACCAAGGCATCCGCCCGGCGGTATCGGTTGGCCTTTCGGTTTCGCGCGTCGGTTCCGCGGCCCAGATCAAGGCGACCAAGCAGGTTGGCGGAAAATTGAAGGGTGAGCTCGCGCAATTTCGCGAACTGGCGGCCTTCGCGCAGTTCGGCTCGGATCTCGACGCGAAAACCAAAGCTCAGCTCGACCGGGGCGCCCGCATCGTGGAGCTGTTCAAGCAGCCCGCGTTCAGCCCCGTGCCGATCGAGCTGCAGGTCGCGATCCTCTTCGCGATGCAGAAAAATTTCTTCGATCCGATCGACACCAAGAAAGTCGTGACGGCGGCGACCGCGATGAAGGAATTCTTCACTACGCGCAAGGACGCGCTGCTCACCGAGATTCGCACCAAAGCGGCGCTCGATAAGGATCTCGAAGCCAAGCTTCAGACCGCCTGCGAGGAGTGGAAGGCCGGGTTCAACGCCTGACGCAACCAGGATCGGGAATTTCTCCTCGATGGCTTCAACCCGCGACATCCGCCGACGCATCAAGTCGGTCAAAAATACCCGCCAGATCACGAAGGCCATGGAGCTGGTGGCCGCATCGAAGATGAAAAAGGCCCAGCAGGCGGCGCTGGCCGGGCGGCCCTACGCGGAATTGCTGGCCACCATGCTGGCAGCCCTCGCGGAACGCGTCGAGGAATCGCAACATCCTTTTCTGGCGCGGCGCGAGGTGCGTACGCGCGGCATCATTCTGATCACGTCGGACAAAGGCCTCGCCGGCCCGCTGAACGCGAACGTCTTCAAAACCGTGGTCGAGATAAAAACCCCGGCGAAGTACGCCGTCATCGGACGCAAAGGCGCACAGTTTATCGCCCGCACGCGACGGGATTTGCTGGCGGATTTTCCCGCCAGCGATCGTGTGACTTTCTCGGACGTGAAAGTCGTTTCGGAGTTCATGACGAAACAGTTTCTCGAAGGCGTCGTTGATACCGTGGAGGTTATCTGGCCGCATTTTCGCAATACTCTGGTGCAGGTTCCTACCGTGCTGCCGTTGCTTCCCCTCACCAGCGTCCGTCAGGCGATCACCGACCTCGACGACGAAACCGGCACGCAACATTCCGGGGCGGCGATCAACAATCAGATGCTGTTCGAGCCGGATCCAAGAACGGTGCTCGAAGCCCTCTTGCCGCTCTATGTCAATCGCGAGGTCTACCATGCAGCCCTCGATGCCAAGGCATCCGAACACAGCGCCCGCATGGTCGCGATGAAAACCGCCAAGGACAATGCCACGAAGCTGCTCGGCGATCTCACCTTGGAATACAACAAAGCGCGCCAGGCCGGCATCACCCAGGAAATCCTGGAGATCGCCGCCGCGCAATTCGCCGCCTCCTAGAACCCCGGGAAGCCTGACGACCGGAAATCAATACCGGGTACGAGCCGTTAACCTTTCAATCAGCAACACTCCGCCTCCTTTCTCAGCCCTTTTCAAATGAACACCGGCAAAATTGTCCAAGTCATCGGCCCTGTCGTCGATGTGCAGTTCGCGGAAAATGCCATCCCGCCGATTTATCAGGCGCTGACCATCGAGTTCACCACTTCCGGAAAAAAGGAAGTGCTCACGCTCGAAATCCAGCAGCATCTTGGCGCCGGCGTCGCCCGCGCGATCGCGATGTCTTCCTCGGAAGGTCTGGTGCGGGGCATGACCGCCATCGATACCGGCGGGCCTATCTCGGTGCCCGTCGGCAATGGCGTGCTGGGGCGTATTTTTGACGTCACCGGAACTCCGGTCGACGGCAAGGGGCCGGTCGCGTTCGAGAAAAGGTATCCGATCCACCGTCCGGCTCCCACGCTCTCGGAGCAAAACACCAAGGCGGAAATTCTGGAAACCGGCATCAAGGTCATCGATTTGATCTGTCCGTTCATCAAGGGCGGCAAAGCCGGTGCCTTTGGCGGCGCCGGGGTGGGCAAGACCGTGGTCATTCTCGAGCTCATCAATAACATCGCGAAGGCGCACGGCGGGTATTCGGTGTTTGCCGGGGTGGGAGAGCGTTCCCGCGAGGGCAACGACCTTTACCATGAAATGTCCGAGGCAGGCGTCATCGACCAGAAGGACCTCTCCAAGTCCAAGGTCGCACTCGTATACGGCCAGATGAACGAGCCGCCGGGCGCCCGCATGCGCGTCGCGCTCTCCGCGCTCGCGATGACAGAATATTTCCGCGACGAGAAAAACCAGGACGTGCTGTTGTTCATCGACAATATTTTTCGTTTTTCCCAGGCGGGCTCCGAAGTGTCCGCGTTGCTTGGCCGTTCGCCCTCCGCGGTGGGTTATCAACCGACGCTTTCGAACGAAATGGGGCTTCTGCAGGAGCGCATCACCTCGACCAAGAAGGGGTCGATCACTTCGGTGCAGGCCGTTTACGTGCCCGCCGACGACCTCACCGATCCCGCGCCGGCCAACACTTTCGCGCACCTGGACTCCACGATCGTGCTAGAGCGCTCCATCGCCGAGCTCGGCATCTATCCCGCGGTGGATCCCTTGGCCTCCGTCTCAAAGGCGCTTCAATCCGACATCGTCGGCGAGGACCATTATCGCGTCGCCCGCGAAGTGCAGCGCGTTCTTCAACGCTACAAGGATCTGCAAGACATCATCGCGATTCTGGGCCTGGATGAATTGTCGCCGGAGGACAAGCAGACCGTTTATCGGGCCCGCAAGATCCAGCGTTTCCTTTCGCAGCCATTCGCCGTGGCGGAAGTGTTCACCGGCACGCCGGGCAAATACGTCGCGGTCAAGGAAACCGTCCGAGGTTTCAAAATGATCCTCGATGGTCAGCTCGACGATGTGCCCGAAGGCGATTTCTACATGCGGGGCGGCATCGACGAGGTCTTGGCCGCGGCCAAAAAGAGTTGAAACTGAAAAGCTGGAGAGCTGAACGAAAGCATCTCCGCCATCTCGCATAATCTTTCCGCCCGCCGTTTCTCAGCCCACCCTTTTCCATGCCGCTGGCCCTTGAAATCGTCACGCCCGAAGCTCGCGTTTATTCCGACACGATTGAGGCCGTGGTTATTCCGACCGCGGAGGGCGAAATCGGCATTCTACCCGGACACATTCCGCTTCTCACCCAGGTGGCACATGGCGAGCTGCGCGTGACCAAGAATGGGCAGACCCAATTGCTCGCGGTGAGCGGTGGCTTCGCGGAAATCGAAGGCGACCGGGTGCATGTCCTCGCCGAGCGGGCCATCACCGAGGAAAAGATCGATGAACATGCCGTCGAGGCCGCTCTGAAGCGCGCCGAGGAAGAGCTTAGGGATGCCAGCCACTTGGATCCACAGGCCTACGAGCATTTGCAGAGTTTGGTTCGCTACTCCGGGGTCCAGCTCGCGGTCAAACGACGCCGGCGTTAATCTTGCCGGTTCTTAGCCCGCCATTCGGCATTTGGTGCCGAGCGGACAAGCATCCCGGAACGGCGAGCGAAGTCCCGATTGCGGTCTCCCACAGCTTTTCGCCGCGAATTAGACGCTCGGGAAACAATTTGGGGCGAATCACCGCCGTTTTGCTTGCGCCACTACTGAAACCGAGTCTCAATACTCTTCCTAACGATGAGTCAGCCCGCCTCGAATCCTGTTCTGCCCCTTTGCCAGCTTCCGGCTGGGGCGCGGGGGCGGGTGCGAGAGCTGGTCGGAGGAGCGGATTTCTGCCAGCGGGTCCGTGAAATGGGGGTGGGCGAGTCGGCTTTTGTAACGAAAGTGGGAGGGTCCGGTCCCTTTATCTGCCAAGTGAACGGCACGCGCATCGCGCTCAGCCATAGCGCAGCGATGTGCATCATGATTGAGCAACTGGGACGGCGCTAACCGTCGCCAGTCCGCACTCCATGAAGCTTTCCGAGCTTGCCGTCGGTGCGACCGCCGTCGTCCGCGGATTTCCAAAAAGCGGGCCGGCGTCCATTCGCCTGCGCGAAATGGGGCTCCTGACCGGCACCCCCGTCACGCTCGTCCGCACCGCGCCTTTGGGTGACCCTCTTGAGATCAAGGTCCGAGGATATCACCTTACCCTCCGTAAGTCCGAGGCTGAGCATGTGATCGTGGAAAAAACTGAAGGACCCGGGAGCTGACCATGTAAGTCACCTGAGATCGATGCCCTTCCCTGGCTATCGGTTTACGGTCCGTCAGTAACGTCACATGAGTCCCGTCGCGCCGCACATCAATCGATCCGCCTTTCCTGCGATGCCGGGCGCTTCCACCCGCGTTCCCGTGTATGCCTTGGTGGGAAACCCGAACTGCGGAAAGAGCACGCTATTCAACGCCCTTACCGGCCTCAAACAGAAGGTCGGAAACTATCCGGGCGTCACCGTCGAGAAAAAGATCGGCACGGCCTATTCGCAACACGGGCAACCCATCACCGTCATCGATCTCCCGGGAGCCTATTCGCTGGCGGCGCGCTCCCCGGATGAAGCGGTTACGCGCGACGTGTTGTTAGGCCGGCGAGCCGACACGCCACAGCCGGATCGTATTCTGTGCATCGTCGACGCCACAAACCTGGAGCGAAACCTTTATCTCGTTCACCAGATTCTCGATCTGGGGCGGCCGGTGATCCTGGTCCTCAACATGATGGACCTCGCCGCCGAAGCCGGCCTCAACGTGCGAGTCGCCCGCCTCGAGCACGAACTCGGCATTCCCGTGATTTCCTCCGAAGCGGTCCGTGGCAAGGGCATCATCGAACTGAAGCTCGCGATGAGCCGGGCCGATCTTCCGCTCTCCCGCCATGCCTGGGACATTCCCGCGCCGATCGCGCCCGCCGTGGCCGAGTTGCAGGCTTCGCTGATCGCCAACGATGGCAAGTCGCCCCTGATCGCCCGCGCAGAAGCTCTTTTGCTGCTGACCGATCAGGACACCGTGCGGGTGGCGGGCTCGGCTCCCCTCCACGCGCGCACTCACGAGATCCTGCGCACATGGCAGCGAAGATGGGAAGGCGAGGGGACCGACTGGGCAGGGACCCTGGTCAATTCCCGATACGAGGCGATCGGCCAGATTGCCGCTGAAGTTGTGCTGCAGGCGGGCGCCACGGGTCCTAGCGTTTCGGACAAGATCGACGCCGTGGCCACTCACCCGATCTGGGGATGGGTCACACTCGCCGGCGTGATGACCCTGCTCTTCCTGAGCATCTTCACGCTGGCGGAATATCCGATGAATTTCATCGACACCCAAGTGGCTGCCCTCGGTGCGGCGCTGAAAAACGCGATGCCTCCCGGCGATCTTCGCGATCTCATCACGGACGGGGCAATCGCCGGGGTAGGGGGGGTGATCATTTTCCTGCCACAAATCCTGATTCTTTTTTTCTTCATCGGGCTGCTCGAAAGCACGGGCTACATGGCCCGGGCGGCCTTCATCATGGACCGTCTGATGAGTCGCGTCGGCCTCAACGGAAAAAGCTTCATTCCCCTCCTGAGCTCTTATGCGTGCGCGATTCCCGGCATCATGGCGACGCGGACGATCGAAGACCAAAAAGACCGGCTGGTGACAATCCTCGTCGCGCCCCTGATGAGCTGCTCGGCGCGGTTGCCCGTTTACCTGCTGATGATCGCCGCCCTCGTACCCGGCGATCGCGTTCCCCTTCTCACCAAGGTCGGGATCATGTTGTTCATGTACGCGCTAGGCACGTTTGGGGCGTTCGGCTTTGCGTGGCTTTTCAAACGCACGCTCCTCAAGGGCGCTCCACCGCTCATGATCATGGAGCTGCCGCCCTATCGGCTGCCGGGGCTGCGAGACGTGGCGCTGCATATGTTGGAGCGAGCCTGGATTTTTCTGCGCCGCGCCGGAACCGTCATCCTGGGTATCAGCATTATCCTTTGGTTCCTGTCGGCCTATCCGAAAGCTCCCGAAACCGCGTCTCCCCAGCAGCAACTCGCCCAGAGTTTCGCCGGCCGCGCCGGCCACGTCCTCGAGCCGGTGATCCGGCCGCTGGGCTTCGACTGGCAAATCGGCATCGGTCTCATCAGTTCGTTTGCGGCACGCGAAGTATTCGTTTCGACCATGGGCGTGGTTTTCAACACCGAGGCGTCCAACGACGACACCACTCCTCTCCGGCAGGCGCTGCTCGCGGCAAAATGGCCCGACGGTCGCGCCTTGTTCACGCCACTGGTGTGTTTCACGCTGATGATTTTCTACGTGTTTGCGATGCAGTGTGTGAGCACGGTCGCTGTCGTGCGCCGCGAGACGAATTCCTGGAAATGGCCGCTTTTCCAAATCGCCTACATGACTGGCACTGCTTGGGTTCTCGGCTTTGTTGTCTATCAAACCGGGCGCGCGCTCGGCTTCTCATGACCGCCGAACTTCAAACCACCATCGCACTTCTTGTCGTCGCCTGCGTGGTCGTCGGGTTCGTCGTGCGCGGGTTCGCCAAACGGCACAAGCCCGGTTGCGGCGGAGATTGCGGCTGTTCTTCGACCGGGTTCAAAACGCGGTTCAAGCCATAGCCGCGACCGGACGGTTCCGCGCGATCGGCAGCACGATGAGGGCGGCGATGAGGCACAACGCCCCGGCGCCGAAGAACGCCCATTGGTAACTGCCAAACTGCGTGCGCAACGCGCCGGCCGCGTAGGCGGCGAAGGCTGCGCCCACCTGGTGCGCGGCGACGATCCAGCCAAATACGATGCTGGCTTTCTCTCGGCCAAAGACTTCGCCCGTCAAACGCACCGTGGGAGGCACCGTCGCAATCCAGTCCAGTCCATAAAAAACGACGAACAGGCCCAAGCCTCCGGCGGGCCCAAGCAGGGCATGTGGCAGAAAAACCAACGAGAGTCCGCGCAGGCCATAGTAGCCGAAAAGCAGGTAACGACAGTTGAACCGATCGCTCAACCACCCCGACGCCGTCGTGCCAACCAGGTCGAACAGTCCCATGAGCATGAGCAAAAAGGCCGACTGAACCTCAGGAATTGCGCAGTCGAAGGCAGCCGCAATGAAATGGGTTCCGATCAGGCCGTTCGTACTGGCCCCGCAAACGAAGAACGAGCCGGCCAGCAACCAGAAATCTCCCACGCGACTGGCCTCGCCCAGCACCGACAACGCACGCACCGCCGGATTGACGGCCGCGACGTTGCTCGGCTTTGCCTCCGGTGCACCGCTTTCACCATAAGGGCGAAGTCCGGCATCGCGTGGATCGTCGCGCATGAAAAACCAAATCATGGGCAGCACGACCGCGGTGGCCGTGGCCGTGATCAAAACCGCCCAGCGCCAATCGATCGTCGCCGCACCGGCCAGCGCGCGCAAAAAAACCAGCTGGCCGGTGGCCGTGCTCGCCGTCAACACTCCCATCACCAGCCCCCGCCGGGCCGTGAACCACCGGTTCGCCACCGCTGCACCCAACACGGTGGCCGCCATGCCCGAACCCGCGCCTACCACGAAGCCCCAAAGCACGACAAACTGCCAGTAACGCGTTGCCATTGTCGAAAGCCCGTAACCCACACTGAGCAGCAGCATCGCCGCGATCATCGTTCGCCGCAGCCCGAACCGCTGATAAAGCGCCGCCGCAAAAGGGCCGATCAATCCATAGAGAAAAATGTTGATCGAGACGATCGACGAGACCGTCGCGCGGCTCCACTGGAACTCGTTCCCCATCGGCAAGAGAATCACGCCGGGGGTGGCCCGCGCTCCCGCCGCCGCGAGCAGCGTGATAAACGTCACGCCCGCCACAATCCACGCATAGTGGAGTTTCTTCGCCGAGGGTTCGTGGGCCGCTGCCATCGCAATCGTGAAATTGGGCACGCTCCACCAAGGGGCAACCTGCGAGTGGCAGCGGACGATTACAGCGCGGCAAATTTCTGGCAGAGCAATTCAGCCTCTGAAGGAGGGAACGCCGTGAGAAACGCGAGGTTGGATCCTGCCTCCAACAAAAATGTTTGCTCGCGCTGCACGTGAGTCAGCATGAAACGGAAAGGTGCTATCCTACCGCGCGCCAGCCGGTGCTTCTGCGAGCGCGACTCAGTGCAGCCACTTCCATACGAAGTCGACCGCGCCGACGCCAAAGATGGCGATCAGGACAAAGAATATCACCGTCACCAAGGTCGCCATATAACCACCGACGATAAACGCTCCATCGCGCTCCAGCAGGCCGCCGGCAAGCAGGAGGATGCCCCAGGCCGGGATGATGTTGCTGAAAGGAATCGGCAACGGCAGCAGCAGCATCAGCGCGCAGATCACAATCGGCACGGCGTGCAGCTGCTCCAGGCGAGGAGACGCCGTCGCCCACAACAGACGCGGGCGAAGCAGGCGTTCGAACCATGTCACGATTTTTCGCGTGACCGCAAAAACCTTCGCGAAAAGGTTCGGGGGCAAACGGGTGTCGAGCAACTTCGCCGGCAACCAGGGCTTTTGGCCGAGCGCCAGGCGGAGGCCGATGAGAACGATCACCAGCCCAAAAGGCGTCGACAATCCCGGCAGTGGAATGGGGGTGCAGAAGGGCAACGCCAGCAGCATCACGAGCAGCACGTAGCCCCGGCCGTGCAATAAAACCATCACCTCCCGCAGGGTGACGGTTTCCACTTCGAACTCACAAAGAATGATCGCGAACTCGTCCGACAGCTTTCGCGGCCGCGACGGGTCCGCCGATGCGATCACAAAGCCGTGCGGGCCGGAGGCCGAGGTTGTGTTCTCAGGTTCCACGTCGGTTTCCGTACAGTTCGAGGTGCAAGCGGTGCGCATAGCGGTAGCCTCTGGCCTTGCAAAGTTCCCCCAGCCAGGCGGCCCGCCCGCGAATTTTCTCCGCCGAGATTCCCTCCGGCATCAGCAAAACCTTGTGCCTCGGAATCTCGCGCTTCAATGCGGCGAGCATCGACTCCAGTTCGTCCACGTCCTCCGGACGGGCCACAACGAACTTGAATTGATAGGCATAACGGTCGATCCACGCCCGCACGACCTCCGGCTGCCATCGGGTTGCCTCATGTTTTTTGCGCCAGGCCCCATGCTCGAGCGGGTCGGGCGCGGAATTCAGCAGCTTGGGAGAAAGCGACGCCAGGTCGCAGGCGATATCCGCCGGCGCGATCGTGCCGGCCGTTTCGATCGTAATGTGGCGGCCGCCTTTTTTCAGTTCCGCCGCGAGCTCCCGCATCTCCTTGGCGATCATGGGCTCGCCACCTGTGAGCACGACGTGGCGCGCCTGGGGGTGAGCGTCGACCGCCGCGACAACTTGCCCGACAGTGCGCTGCTCGCCTTCGGGATTCCACGAGGCGTAGGGGGTGTCGCACCACGCGCAGCGCAAATTGCAGCCACTGGTGCGCACGAAGACCGACGGCACCCCCGCCAGCTCGCCCTCGCCTTGGATGGAATAAAAAATTTCCGAGATCAGCATGGATCAACCAACGGTAAACGCAGGAAGCGGCCGACGCGAACCAAGCCGCTAGGGGGATTATTGACGGGCAGGCGGCAGCGGTTTTTCCGGCCAGGGTTCGTTCGCCGCATACACCGTGGGATCGGCGATGCCAGCCCGGGCAAAAGCTTCGCGCCGCTCCACGCACGTGCCGCATTTACCGCAATGCAGGGCGCCGCCTTTGTAACATGACCATGTTCGCGCAAAATTCACCCCGAGCCGCGCGCCTTCCTGGGCGATCTCCGCCTTGTTCAGCGCGATGAAAGGCCGCAGTAATTTAACTGCCGCATATGTGCCGGCGCGCATGGCCTCTCCCATTGCGCGCATGAATTCTTCCCGGCAATCCGGGTAAATCGCGTGATCCCCGCCGTGAGCGGCGATGACCAGCGCTTCCGCCCCGGCACTTTCCGCCAACCCGGCCGCGATCGAGAGCAGAATGGCGTTTCGAAACGGCACCACGGTTTGCTTCATAGTCTCGGCCTCATAGTGCCCTTCCGGTATCTCCCCGCCGCTCTGCAACAGCGCGGAGCTGAACAGCCGGTTGACGAAATCCAACCGAATGAGTTCGTGCCGCACACCCATCCGCGCGGCGTGTTCGGCAGCAAATGGAATCTCACGATGATTGTGCTTCGCGCCATAGTCGAAGCTCACCGCAACCACGACCTCGTGCTCACGCCGCGCCCAATGGAGCGCGGTCACGGAATCCATTCCTCCCGAACAGAGCACAACGACCTTCATTCTCCCAGCGTGCCGCAGTCGGACAAGGTTGCAAAATCCTTCTCAAATCGGGATCGGCAGGTCGTGCAGGCCCTCGCACCGCCCGATCAGGGGAAAATCCGGGCGTCGCTTACGTGCGAAAAGAAGAAGACCGCGCGGTCCCGCACGCCGGCTTTACTTCGAAAGCCGATCCAGGATGTTTTTCGTAATTCGCTCCACGGCTTTGTCCCCTCCGCGGAGGCCATGCGCCCAGTCTGTGGTTCCCGCCGTAAAAACGGTGCCGCCCTTGGTGTAAATGCCCATGCAAGCCGCGCCCGTCCGGCCCTTTTCCCACCGTTCGTACCATTCGCTATCGTCCGGGTGCCAGCGAACCGGACAGGTGGAAAGAACGGTGAACGTTTCCGGCGTGCCGTCGCGATGGGTGGCAAACGGCAGGCCGTCCCGCCATTCCAATTCGGCGCCATCCGCCTCGTAGCCTACGATGGTGTCCTTGCCGCCGAAGACATCCCCTCGCTTGAGCCCGCTGCCTTCGAAGACCCAATGCTCCGGCCGATGGACGGTAAACTCCGCCGGCTCGTTCATGAACTGGCCGTGGCTCTTGCGATAGCCGCCCCAGAGAAAACCGACGCCCGTGAGCTGATTTTCGGGCCGCTGCAACAAATGATGGCTCCACAAGGTCGAGAGCGTCTTGAAATCCCCCGTCTGGTAAACAGGATCGGAGTGGTAATTTTGTTTCCAGCACACCAGCGCCCGCCCCTTGTCCTCGCTGCGCACCTGCCAGCAAATCGAGTTGCCGCTGAAGAAGGCGACGTTGCCCCCCTTGGCGATGAAAGCCTCCAAATTGTCGCGCATGGGCGTGCTCCAATATTCATCGTGCCCGACGCTGAGTACGAGACGGTAGTGGCTGAGGAGCTCGGGGCGGAACTCCAGGTCGCTGTTCACCGCGTAATCAAGGATGTAGCCATTGCTTTCGGCCCACGCGACAAAGGGCTGTTCCCAGGAGTTGAACTGGGACGCAGCCGGCCGATCGAACGATACCCGGTTGCCTTGGTTTTTGCCCAAGCCGTTGAAGGCGTAGAGACTAAATCCGCCCCAATTATTGTAGGCGTTATAGGTGTTCGAGGCGAGTTGGATGAGAATCTTGGTTTTCGAACCCGGCTCCGCGGCGCGCACCACGAACCACGTTTCGTTTTCGGCCTTGCGACGGCTCCGCTGCGACCACCGCCCGCCGCGATCCTCCACCGTGAACGTAGCAACGTAGTACCCACTGCGCCACTCTTTGGGGACATTCACCCGAAAAGCCTCGGGCCAGCCGCAACCTTGGGAGGATGCATCGTCCGGCACCGGGTAAGCTTTCCCGGGCACGTCCCGTTTTGACCAGACCACCTCGCTGGTGGCGCCCACGCGCTTGATCTCAACGGCAAAGCGCGGGGCGCCGGTCGATACATGAAAGGTAACATCCTCACCTGGCGCGACACTCAGTTGGCCGGCATAACCTTCGATGAAAAAAGGCGGCGCCTCGGCCGCGTTTCCGGCGCCATAAAATCCCGTTGTGGCAATCAGGACCAAAAGGAGGGTACGGAGGAGATTCACGATCGACGACGCTGAGCCGCCCGAATCTTCCCGCAACAGCAAATGTCTGGAGTTCGGCTGGAGCGCCTAATAAATCACGATTCATGCGTGCAGCGCGACCAAGCCCGCGGTTCCTGTTCGTCGTGCCCTTGGCGGCGAGCGCAGCCTTGCTCGCGTCCCCCTCCCCCATTCTTCCGCCCGGAATGGAGCTTGGCGCCCTTCCGCAACACGCGCCGGAGCCGCGCGACAATCCCGGCACGCCCGCCAAAATCGCGTTGGGCCGCCTGCTTTTCTTCGATCCAATCCTTTCCGCCACCAAGGACGTAGCTTGCGCGACCTGTCACCACCCCGCATTCGGCTGGACCGACGGGCGCGCCACGCCCATCGGGATCGACGGTTCCGGCGTGGGGCCGGGGCGGATCGTTCATCAGGCGAACACACGGCCTCTGCTCGTACGCAACACCCCTTCGATCGTGAACGCCGCGTTCAACGGGCTGGTGGCAGGGATGACCTTCGACCCGGCTGCGGCTCCCATGTTTTGGGACAACCGCGTCGCGGGCCTGGAGGCCCAGGCATTGGTGCCGCTGAGGGCCCGCGAGGAGATGCGGGGAGATGTCTGTGCCGAATCCGAAGCGATCGCTCGCGCGGTCCGGGATGTCGGCTCCATCCGGGAATACCAGGACCGCTTCTCGGCGGCGTTTGGCGGCCCCGCGAAAGAGGCTGTCACGGCCGAAGCTCTCGCCAAAGCAATCGCTGCGTTCGAGCGAACGTTGGTGGCACCTGATTCACCCTTCGACCGGTTTCAGCGGGGCGACCCCACGGCTCTTAGCCGGGAAGCCCAGCGCGGACTGCACGTGTTTCAGGAAGCCGGATGTATCCGCTGTCATGGCGGGCCCATGTTTTCGGACTTCAAGCTTCATTTCATCGGCGTCGCCGATACGAGCCCGCCGGAGGGTGAGCAAGTTCGCACCCCTTCCTTGCGCAATCTCGAGAGGACCGCTCCTTACATGCACAATGGCAGCCTGCGGACGCTCGAAAGCGTGTTCCGTTTTTATGAACAGCTGGGGGACGCGGTGAGTGAAACAGTGGACGGCGGAGACCGTTCCGCCCCCATTCCCCTCGATCCACTACTGCAAGGCATCAATCTCGCCGCGGAAGATTTTCCCGCGCTCGAGGCTTTTCTCCACGCGCTCAACGATCACACGTACGACCAGACGATCCCGGAAAAGGTGCCAAGCGGATTGCCCGTGGGAGGGTATCCGCCCGGAGCGCGATAACAGGCCGGCAGCGCGAAGGCGGTGACTATCCCTCGAACGTCGTCATGAATTCAGCGTAAATCTTGGCGCTCGCCACGAGCTCGGAAATTTTCGCGCGTTCGTTGACGCCGTGATAATCCACCCCGCCGGGCCCGTAGCCCAGGGTGGGAATACGCCGATGATGCGAAAAGAAGTGCATGTCGTTGAAGCCGGTGGACACGTTGAAAGCGGCTTCTTCACGCCGTACCCGACTGACACAGCCCGCCATGGTGGAAAAGAAAGGCCCTTGGGGAGGGGAAAAACATGAGAAGTTTTCCGAGATCTTGCGCACGGTTATCTTACAACCGGGAATTTTTCGGGCGGCAGCCGACAGAAACGCCCGCAACTCACGCTCCGCAACGGCTTGGTCTTCGATGGGCAGCACGCGACGATCAATCGTGAATCGCGCCAGCGCGGGCACGGTGTTGATTTTCGCGCCGCTGCCGCAATCGAACACCCCGCCGACATTGATCGTCGGCCGCATGGTCTTCCCTTCGGGAGTCCGCCAGGTGCGACGCGCCACCCGTACTTTGTAATCCTCGAGGGCCAAAACCAACGCCGACATCTTCTCGAGCGCATTCACGCCCAGTTCCGGCTGCGACCCATGCGCGGGGCGACCGTGCACCGTGACCTCGAGCCACACACAACCATTATGGCCGCAGCACACCGTGCGCCCCTCGCCCCCTTCCATCACGATGGCGTAGTCCGGCCGGATCGGCGCGTGCGCCACCAACCAGCCCGCGCCGAGCGTGGAATCGGTTTCCTCATCGGCCGTGAACGACACCTCGATGTTCAAACGGGGCTTCTCGCCGGTGGCCCGTAAAGCGCGCAAAGCCATCAACAGGCTGGCGATGGAACCTTTCATGTCGGCCGTGCCGCGTCCGTAAATCCAGCCTCGCTCGATCGCCCCGCTGAATGCGCTGCCGTGCTTCCACTGGCCGGAAACCGGCACGACATCATAATGCGCGTTGAAATGGAGGGTCTTTCGCCGTCCGGATACGTTCCACCGGCCCAGGACATTGAACCGCGGGAAGGCATGCTGCGCCGGCGGCAGCGTTCGTTTCAACACGGCCGCAGCGATGGGATAGCGCTTCGCCTGAAGGCCGGCGGCTTCGAGCTCGTCACGCAACCAGGCGGTGATCGCGTCATAATTCTCGCCAGGAGGGTTGATGGTGGAGACGCCGACCAATTGCTGCAGGCGACCCAGCAATTCGTCGGGATTGCGTTCGATGAAATCGGCAGGGCTCACGAGCAGATACGATCCATAGAACCGCGCCAAAGGCCAGCCGGCAGCGCGGGGGCGGGCGGTTCGCTGCTTTGCGCCGGTGCCGAAAGGCAAGCGCTGCATTCCGGCGTTGAGATGACTTTTGACACCCCCAAGTCCGTTGCCCACCGTGAGCCGCGTGCCACTGGCCGAACTCAGAAAAGACTATTCCCTGGCGGGTCTCGCCGAAAAGGACTTGGCGCGCGATCCGTTCCGCCAGTTTGAAAAATGGTTCCAGGAAGCGGAGGCGGCGAAGGTTATCGAACCGAACGCCATGACCCTCGCCACCGCGACGAAAGACGGGCGTCCTTCCGCTCGCACCGTTTTGCTCAAGGGTTTGGATGGTCGCGGCTTCGTTTTTTATTCGAATTATGAAAGCCGGAAAGGCCGCGAGTTGGAGGCCAATCCGCACGCCGCCCTCGTCTTCCCTTGGCTCGCTTTGGAACGCCAGGTCATCATCGAAGGACCGGTCACCAAAGTCGCGCGGGAGGAGAGCGAGGCTTACTTCCATGCCCGGCCACGCGCCAGCCAGCTTGGCGCCTGGGTCTCTCAGCAAAGCTCCATCATCGCGGGTCGCCGCGTCATGGAAGATGCGATGAAGGAATTGGAGACCAAATACGCCGGGCAGGAAGTGCCGCTCCCGCCGCACTGGGGCGGCTGGCGGCTGGCGCCCGAGACGGTGGAGTTTTGGCAGGGTCGGCGCAGCCGCCTGCATGACCGGTTGCGGTACCGACGGGTCAAGGATGGGTGGTCCATCGAACGCCTCGCACCGTGACCGCCCTTCGGCAACCTCGCCGTGCGGCCCGCTCTCCCCGGCGCGCCGCGGCCCAACGCATCCCGAACGCGCTGCTTGCCGCCGCCCTTCGCGCGCAAAGCGAAGGCGTCTTCATTGCCGAACGGCGGCCGCACTCGTCCGCCCTGCGGATTATTTTCGCCAACGACAGCTTCTGTACGATGACGGGTTACAAACCCGCGGAGCTCATTGGCCGGCCTCACCGGCTTTTGCATGTCGATCGGGCCGAGGTCGACCGGCTCGTGCAGTCGCTGCCCCGATCCAAAACCGCCGCGCCGGTGGTTGGCGACGGCTTCATCGTTCGCGCGGATGGCACGACGGTGAGCGCGGCGTGGAGTTTCGATCCCATCTGCAATGCCCGGGGGCGCGTCACCCATGTTGTCGCCACCTACCGCGATCAGACCGAAAAACGCCGCCTGCAGGAAGCGCTGGTGCATTCGCAACGGCTGGATGCCGTGGGGCGGCTCGCCGGGGGCGTGGCGCATGACTTCAACAACCTGCTCTCCGTCATCAATGGTTACTGCGAAATGCTGGCCGCGCATGTCGCAGCGAATCCCCAGGCCTTGCGCGAAGTCGCCGAAATTCACAATGCGGGGCGCAAGGCGGCTGCCCTGACCCAGCAGCTCCTCGCATTCAGCCGGCGACAACCGCTGAATTCACGCGTCATCAATCTCAATGACCTCGTCCGCGACAATGCCGCGATTTTGCGCCGCCTGGTCGGTGAAGCCGGCCAGATCGATTTCGAGCTGGCGGAAGGCCTCGCCAACGTGCGGACCGATCCTGCGCAATTCCAGCAGGTGCTGCTGAACCTCGTGTTGAATGCCCGGGACGCCCTGCGCGACGACGGTCGAATTGTCATCAGCACGGAAAATCGGGAAATTCCGTCGGGGAAGAACCGCCGGGTGCTGGACACGCCACCCGGTCAGTACGTCGCACTCACCGTTGCGGACAATGGTACGGGCATGGACGTCGAAACTCAGAAGCACCTGTTCGAACCATTTTTCACCACCAAGCGGGAAGGGAAGGGGACGGGGCTTGGACTCGCGCTCGTCTACGGCGTCGTGCAACAAAGCGGCGGATTCCTCGCCGTCAAAAGCGCACTGCTCGTTGGGTCGACCTTCGAGGTGCTGCTGCCCGCCACGCGTGCGGCGGTGGAAGAGATGCCGGCAACGATGGCGCCCTTGCCTTCCGTGCGGGGTAGCGAAACTGTCCTGCTGGTGGAGGACGACGACGTCGTGCGAAAGATGGTGGCCGGCATTCTCACCGCGGACGGCTATCGCGTCACCGCCGCCAAAACATTCGCCGAATTGGCGCGCGATGACGCTCATTTCAGCCGCCCGTTTCAATTGTTGATCGCGAATCTCGCGGGGGAAGGGGAGAAATTCGCCCAACGACTGCGAGCCGCGCACCCGGGACTTCGCTTGCTCTGCACGGGCAGCCACGACTTTAAAACGCCCTTGAACTGGCTGGCGGTGGACCGCCAGGCCTGCCTGACCAAGCCGTTTGCGCTCAGCGAGCTGCTTCGCGCCACTCGAAAATTGCTGGATGCGTGATGCCGCGGCCCCGGTTGCCGCCCTTCTCTGGGTCACCTTTTTAGTTCTTCCGCGATGTTGCTCTATCTCATCCGCCACGCTCACGCGATCGACCACGAGGACGATGAAGCCCGCACCCTGAGCGAGAAAGGCCGTGCTCAGGTGGAAGCCGTGGCAAAATTCCTGCGCTCCACCCAGGTCTTTACGCCCCAGGAAATGTGGCACAGCCCCTTGGTGCGCGCTCGCGAAACGGCCGAGTTGCTTTCCGCCCAATTGAACCAACGCGTGCCTCTGCTCGAAACCGCGGGCCTGCGGCCCGAAGACTCGCCCGAGCGCATCCTCCACCGATTGGGCCACGCCGGCATCGAATCGCTGGCCTTGGTTGGCCATGAACCTCACCTGAGTACGCTCGCATCGAGCTTGATTGCTCATACCTCGGAGCCGCGCTTCGTGTTCAAGAAATGCGCGGTGTTGGCCTTGGAAGGTATCGCTTCCTATTGGCGGGTGCGCTGGCACATCTCCCCGGAACTGCTCGAATAAGAGCAGCCGACGCTCCTGGGCTCGCGCATGACTATTTTTCTGCCTGGCGCCTCGGGTCTGGTGGGGTCGGCCTTTGCCCGCGCCGCCGCGCGACGCGGACATCACGTGGTGGGAGTCGTCGGCACTTTCCCGGGCGAAATCGAAGGGGTGACGAAAACGATTCGCGTGGATCTCTCGAGCGAAGCCGCCGTCGCGGCGGCGGTGCTCGAGCAATTTCCCGACGCGATCGTCAACGCCGCGGCCATCTCGTCGCCGGAAGCCTGCGACGCAAAGCCGGCGCTCGCGGAGGCCCTGAACGTGGCCCTTCCCACCGCGCTCGCGAAACTGGCCCACCACCTGAGCGCACGGTTCGTGCATCTTTCCTCGGAGCAGGTCTTCGACGGAACCTCCCCCGCGCCGTACTCACGCAACGCTCCCGTGTCCCCGATCAATCTCTACGGCCGGCAGAAAGTGGCCAGCGAACGGGCAGTGCACGCGGCCGCGCCGGAGTTCGCGGTCACGCTGCGGGCGCCGTTGTTGATGGGCAACAGCGCCGCCGGCCGACGCAGCCTGCACGAGCGGTTGTTTGCGGACTGGGCCGGGGGATCCACCCCCAGGCTTTTCACCGATGAATTCCGCCAGCCATGCACGGCGGAAAATCTCGCCGAAGTCATGCTGGAGCTTTGCGAGCGCCGGGAAATTCGCGGGGTGTTTCACTGGGCGGGCGCGGAGTTGATTTCCCGCTATGCGCTGGGGCGGCAAATTCGCGAACGCTTCAAATTGACCGAAAAACAGGCCCCGCTCGTGCCCGCGGCCCGTTCCGACGCCCCTGATGCGCTTGGAAAACGCCAGGCGTGCCTGGCGCTGGATCTCGCCCCGTTGCTGGGAAAACTGAAAACGCGGGCGCAAACCATCGCCGAACAACTGCCCGAACTCCACGTACCGCCGCCTTGCCGGGAGTGGTATCGCTCGCTTTGAGCGCCAACCCCGCGCGAGCGAAAAACCTTGGCTTATTTTGACCGGGGAATCGGCCAACCGGAGCGGCGGCGCTTCGCGGGTTGGCTTTCTTTCACCGGACCGTTTTCTTCGTCGGGAAATGGTCCTGCATCTTTTGCCTGAACGCACCGGTAGTGCCGCGGAGAATATGGCGCTGGATTTTCTCTTGTTGCAGCGCTATCCGACGGCGACTCAGCCCCGATTTCGGCATTACGGCTGGCGCGCGCCCGCCTTCACTTTCGGACTGAGCCAAAAGCTCGCGTTCGTGCGCACGCAATTGCCGGCCGGCGAGACCTTCGACCTTTGCCGCCGACCCACCGGGGGCGGGGTCGTCGATCATCGTGATGACTGGACGTATGCTTTGGTGATTCCGCGCGGACATCCGCTGGAGGAGCTGCGCGCCACGCAAAGTTATCGAGTCGTGCATGAAGCGCTGGCGAACGCGCTGCGCGTGCAAAACGTCGCGGCCGTGACAAAGCAAGTCCAGGAAACGGTACCGGCCCGCCCAACGATTCCGTCGCCGGGTTCCAGCGGGCCTGCGGGGGTCTGTTTCCAGCAGGCGGAAATCTACGACGTCGTCCACGAACGCACGGGCGAAAAAATCGCGGGGGCCGCGCAAAAGCGGAACAAACACGGTCTTCTCTTCCAAGGCTCGATCTGGCGACCCGCGGCAGGCGGCGACGTCATCGACTGGAATACATTTGAAGAAGACTTCACGGCGGGGCTCGCCGCCGCGCTCGGCGTCGCCGCCGCGCCGGCCCCCTGGCCGGAGTTCAATGAAGACGAGGTGTCGGGCCTGATCGAACAATACTTGTCGCCCGAGTGGAACGAACATCGCTAAGCCGCGCCCACGCTGACTGGCCAGAACCGCGCGAGGCGACGCCGGTCCGATTGGAACCCGGCGGCAGAATCTCCCCCGCCACGTTGCTACTCCGGGACCAGCTCAGGTACGACCGGCCGGCCGATGTGCCGGCGGATCGACTCGAGGTTCTCGCGGATCAAAGCGCCCATGGTGTCGCATCGCAGGTAATCATTGCGGCCATAATGCTCGGCGAGCGCCTCACGCAGCATGATCACCTTTTCCGGCGGCGCGATCGGGTCGCGCGCCATGTCGTGCAAGAGCAAGCCGAGGCGCTCCGAGGCCAGCGAAGCCCGCTGCAGGATCAGTGTCTGCTCTTCCCGCTCATATTGCCGCGCGGTTTCGAGGCGCAGATGCTTGATGCAAAACCGCACGAGCGGCGCGTTCTCCTTGAAAAACTGGGGTAGATAAAACTTCTTCCGCCCGTCATAGCTCTGCTGATCGAAGTCCATGGCGCGGATCCGGAGCTGCGACTCCTCGAAGTCCGGTGTGATCACGAACACGAAATTATAGGACCGCATGTCGCCCAGCAGCCGGATGAAGCAGCGCTCGTTGAATTTCACCAGCTCCTTCGCCACGCGGATCGGCTTCGGATCGGGACGCCCCAGCCACCGGTCGATGAACATGTCCCCCGGGATGCCGGCCACATGCTCTTCCACCAAGGTGGTGCCGTGTGTGATGAAGTTTAGCCGGTTGGGCGAAAGCAAATGCTCGAGCTCGAGGCCGTACACCCGCGAGGCATCCGCTTTCTTGATGTAGAAATAGTCCTGGTTGTCGTTGTAGGCATTTACGATCCGGATGCGAAACGGGGTCGAATTGCCGAACGTGCAGAAATCCACGCGATCGACGTAGAGATGCCCGACCACCGAACGGTCCCCATCCACCTTCAGCCAGGCGTACACCTCCTTGAGCGCTTCGTTGAGCGCGGGCATTTCATTCGCATCGTAGATCACGGTATCCCAGAGCGTGGGCTTGCCGTTCTCGTCGGTGAGCGGAATGACTTCCTGGAACGCGCGCAAACGCTCGTAGGTGACCGGCAGCTCGCGCTCGCGTTTATAACGACGCAAATAACCGCGCAGATCCGACGTGATTGGAAAACTCGGTTTTCGCTGCGTCGGCAAGGGCGGCGCAGACCCATTTTCGGCCATGGGAAAAAGTATAATAGCCCGAGAAACGAGGCAACCCTGCGCGGATGCCGTTGGCGAACCACGGAGACGGGATAAAACTCCGTGTTATAAGGTGGCGCTGGCCGTCATGGGGCGTCGCGTTCTAACCCACTGAAATGGCGCGGCCCGCGGGCGAGTTCGATGCGGTTCGCTACGTAACCAGGTTTGTGGATCAATCGCTATGGGCCTTCAAAAGGAGCTCCTCACACAAAGCAATCAGCTGCGCCCGCAACGGTTCCCCGCGAGCAACGAATTCCCGCTGGCGGCGTTCGTAATCGGCGCGACCCGTCGCCGTTTCGATCGCGATCGGCTCGAAACCGAGCGCGCGCAGGTCGTAGGGGCTCGCCCGCATATCCACTTCGCGGATGTCTCGCGCGAGCTCGAAGCAGTCCGCCACCAACTCGGCCGGCGTGAAAGGGGCGAGTTTGAATGCCCACTTGTAGAGGTCCATGTTGGCATGGAGACAACCGCGCTGCTCGAGCTGGCCCACATCGGCGCGCGCCAGCTGCCAGCGGTTGAGCGGACGCGCCGGCGCGGTGAAGAAGCGAAACGCATCGAAATGAGTGCAGCAAAGCACCGTCGACTGCACGATGCGGGCGAGTTCCTCGCCCGCGAAACGCAGGGGGTAAGCGTTGTGTCGGATTTCCTCGGCCGTTTGACGGTAGACCATCGCCCACTCATGCCAGCCGTAGCAGCCGAAAAAAGCCGGCCGGGTTTGCATCGCCCGCAGCAAGTCTCTGAGCCATGATACAAACCGGCGGCGGTGAACCGGCAAAGCACCGGGATTCACCCCGATGACGAAAGGAGGGGCCGAGGCACGTTGCTCGTCATTCGACGCCGTTCGCCAGCGGTTTGGGTCGCCTTCGATCCGCTGATATTCCGGCCAGCGGAGGAACTCACGCGCCGCATCCCCCGCCAGCGCGACCCCCGGTCCCGGATGCCATCGCCGCAGCCAGGCGGGACGGAACGCATAGTAAGTGAAAAGAAAATCGTAGACCGGATGCTTCTCGCCGCGGGCCGCGCGGGCCTGGTGCGGATCGGTCCATGCCCGGACGCGATTTTCGTGTTGTTGGCGCCGGCGGCACCAGTCTGCCTCGGGCAAAATCGTCCAGGAAACGAGCTGATCGGCGTGGGTGGTGCGCAACGACGCGGACCATGCCGGTCTCTCACTGCCGGGCAAATTTTCGGGCATCAATCTCATCGACGAGGCGGGCCGCGCCAGCGTGAACGGCCCATCAAAACGTGCGTTCCAGCGAGTTTCCTGGAAGCACCGGTCGCCATGCTGCGCCGAATTCGCGCAACGCCTCCCGGATGGCGTCGATTTCTTCCGGCGTGATCTCGGGTGGAAGCACCCCGCGTCGCCGGCACGTGGCAATCAGTTTCTGCGCAAACTCGGCCGGATCTGCCGTACCTTCCCATTGGCCCGCTTGCAGGCATTCAACGAGCGCCTCGCTTTGCAAGGCCTGCGTCTTCCGCGACCATTCTCCGTTCCTGCCGTGTAATCGCGCCACGACTTCCGAGAGGGTGGCCCCGGCCGCCACGCGTCCGAAAAACGCATCGTGCCAACCGAGCTTCGATTCCACCACGAAATGAAAAGCCTCGTGCGGCAGGATCCCCTGACGAGGCATCGCGTTGCTCGTGGTACTGCCATCCGGCCGGACGCACGTCAGCGTGTCAGCCGTGCTGGCCGGGGGATTTTTGGTAAACCGTACAAGCATTACGCCAGGAATGACGAAGTGAGTCGCCCGGGACAAGCCGGAGGTCGGCGAATCAACCTCACGTCCGATCGTCGACACCGGAATGACGGCCGCCATCCTTCAAGTCCGCATCAGCAACCGGCGAATCCCGTCGACCGGCGCTCCCTCGACGGGAACGCACGGGAAAGGCGAACGAGCGGCGAGTGCCTGTCGAATGATGGGCTGCGTGAGAATCGGTCCACTTAATCCGGCGGGCAGGGTATCGAACGCCGCAGGGGGAAAGAGTTTGGCGGCCACGCGGATGGCCAGAGTCAGCAACTCCCCCGTGGAATCGAACGTGAGTTCTCGCGCCACCGGGTCGCCTTCCGCAGCACAGCGCATGATCACCGGCGCGAGCGCCGCAATTTTTCGGTTGGCTTCGGGATGTTGATAAAAGAAACGCGTCACGCTCGCGGCGTCCGCCGTGTCTGGCAATTCGGCGGCCGCGCGCACGGCGGGCCCGAGCGATGAAGGCAACGCCCATCCCTGCAACTCGAGCAACGTCCGCGCCACCGCCCGCCGCCCCAAATCGTAACCGCTTCCCGGATCACCGAACCGCCAGCCGAGCCCGCCCGCATAGTGCAACGTTCCGTCCGGCGCCCGCGCCGCGACGAATGAGCCGGTGCCCGAATGGAGCACCAGGCCGGGGCGGCCCTGCGTAGCCAGCTCGAGGACCGGCCACGAATCGGGGAACACGGAAACCTCGCCGAAGCCGACGAGCGACCGAGCGACCTCGAGCCAGAACGAGCGACTGCCCGCCATGTAAAGATGGGTGAGTAGCACCGGTGGCCCCGCTTCGGAAATGTGGGTGCGCAATGAATTCAGCGCCCCGATGAGGATCTCCCGCGCCGATTCGGGGCCGACGACGTTTGGGTTGGATGCCGGCGCAAGATGACGGGCCACAATTTCGCCGGCCGCATCCAGCAGGATGCACTCGGTTTTCGTGCCGCCACCGTCAACGCCGATCTTGAATCCGGGGCTCATGTCGGGGCGGTGAGTATCCGGAAAAACCGCGCACACGGCCGGCGTCTTCCATGCATCGCGTCCCGCCCGTTCACGCCAGTTGGCGGCTGAGGCGCGCCTTGTATTTCTGGCCGAGCGCGCGATTGTGCTCGATCGCGCCGGGCAGGTTTTGGCTGCGCAGGATGGGCAGCGCGTGACCGTGGGCTTTGAGCCATTCGATGGTGGCAAGCGTCAGCCAGTTCAGGACGGAGCAGCCGATCAGCGTGGAAGTGGGCCCCGCCTGCACGCCCTCGGTCACTTCGACGATCGCGTCGCCGGCAACCCCGCCGTTATCGAGCGTGAAGTCGGCCACTTCGAATAATCGCCGGCCGCTGGGGTGTTGCGAGGGCGTGACCCGCGACATCGCCAGGCAGGTGAGCGCCACGACCGTGAGGCCCTTTTGCTTCGCGTAAAGCGCGACGTCGATGGGCGAGCCATTTTTGCCCGAGTTGGATATCACGATGACCACTTCGCCGGGCAGAAGCTGATATTGCCGGTCATACCGTTCGACGAGCCTGGTGCCATAGCCCGGCAGGTTCTCGATGAATCCACCCGTGGGATCGAGGATGCCCGTGATGCAAACGAGACCGCCCGCGCGGCCGATAATCTCGCGCGAAACAAGTTCGCTGTGGCCGCTGCCAAAGGTGTGAACGACGCCGCCGCGCGCGATCGAAGCCCCGAGCAGCGGCGCGAGCTGCGCGATCGTCTCAGCATTGGTCGTCCACGCGCGAGCCAGCAGTTCGTTGGCGCGATTCAGGTAGGTTTCGGCGAGCGAAGGCATCGATCGAGCATGCGCCGTTTCCCCGGCGCGAAAACCTAAAATTGGGTGCGCACGCCGAAATCTCAGCCGGTGAGGCAGCGCACCGCGAGCTCGCGCAGCACTTCCTCCTGCTCGTTGGGCCGGCGGATGATCTCCTCGAATGCGACGACGAATTCCTGTTGATTGTCGATCAAACGTCGCAGACTGGGGAGCTTGGCGCTGCCGGCGAGCTTGCCGACGTACCACGGATTTTGGGTGAAAAGGTTGAATGCGCTCTTTTCCGTGGCGCCCACGAATCGCGCGCCGTAGCTGGCGGCGGCGCGCGGCAGGCCATCGAGTCCACGGGGCCCGAGCCGCGCCTCGCCCGCATCGAGCAGCGCCCGAACCTGCAGCAGGATGCGATTGCGATTTTGCAATGCACTGATGACCGGGCGCGCATCTCCCCCGTTAAAAAAATGCCGATGCAACGCGTGCAGGGTCCATTTCAGATCGCCGCTGAAAAACGCCTCGGCCGCCTCGAAAAAATCGCCTTCCGCGACGTTCGGCGTGAGCTCGGCGACATGCGCCTCCTCGATCAAAGCGCTTTCGCCGGCATACGTGGCGAGTTTGCGCGTCTCTTCGACGAGCAGCCGGGTGTTCGCGCCAATGCGAGCCAGCAGCAATTCGACCGCGCCCGGGGCGAAACCCGACCCGAGCGACTTTGCCTCCGCGAGCGCGACGGCGGCGAGGCCCTCGCTGCCGCCGTCGTCCTCTCCGGCCACCAGGGTAAATTCGGCGTTCTTTTCGGCCCATTTCGGGAACGAACGACGCCGGTCGACTGGCGCGGCGGTGATGAGCACCGCGGTTTCCTCGGAGTTGATGCGCTCCAGAATCTGCTGGAGGTCCTCCACCAATTTCAGCGTGCTTTCGGCCCGCCCGGTGACGGTATCCGCCAGGAAATTCACGTCCTTCAGCCACACCACGCGCCGGCCTCCGAACATCGATACGGTCTCCACCGCGGAGCGAAACCGGTTCACCGCGCTTTCCACTTCGCTGACATTGGCCGCAAAGCCATTGATCGTCTCCCGCGAAAACTCATCCGCACCGGCCGCGAGCGCTTCAAAACGCTCCCGTCCCAGACGGCCAACGAGAAAGTCGTCGGAACCGCAGATGAGCGTGAATTTCCTCGGCGCAGCCATGGGAGACGCAATCTGGCGGTGAACTCGCGGGCGGTGCACGAAAAAAATCGCCAGCTCCCTGGAGCGCCACGACGCTGCGGCCCGAAAAACCATGTTGTCCCCGGAAGAACCCGCGACGCCCCCCACGTTTTCGTGGCGGAAAGACCTTCTCGTCCTGACACTTTTATTTGGCTTTTTGAATTTGTTCGCCCTAGGGCGGCATCCTTTGGCCAATCCCGACGAAGGTCGCTATGCGGAAATTCCGCGGGAGATGATCGCCACGGGCGATTGGGTGACGCCGCGCCTCAACGCGGTTCCCTATTTCGAGAAACCGCCCTTCGTCTATTGGTGCGTGGCGGCTTGCCTGAGGGTGTTCGGCCCGGGCGAAACGTCGGTTCGTCTCACGCCCGCCCTCTTTGGCCTCGGCGGCGTTTTACTAACCTACGCGGCGGGCCGGCGGCTGTACGGCCGGGAAGCCGGCTTGGGTGCCGCCCTGGTGCTTGGCACGGGGCTGCTTTACTTCGCGCTCTCGCGGCTGCTCATCCTCGACATGGTCGTCTCGGTGCTGATGACCGCCACCTTGTATTGCTTCATCCTCGGCGTTCGCGAACCGGTGGGTCCACGGCGACGCTGGTTTTTCTACGGCCTCTATGCGAGCGCCGCCCTCGCCACCCTTTCCAAAGGGCTGATCGGTTTTCTGGTAACGGGCGCCGTCATGTTCCTGTGGCTGCTCATTTTCAACCAATGGAAGCGCTTGCGTCCCCTCTATCTTCCCACCGGCGCGTTGCTCTTCCTGGCCATCACCGCGCCCTGGCATCTGGCGGTGGCGCAGCGAAATCCGGGCTGGGCCCATTTTTATTTTATCCACGAGCACTGGAACCGGTTCACCACCACCGTGCATGGACGCGACGAGCCGTGGTGGTACTTCATCCCCATCGTCTTGCTGGGACTTTTCCCCTGGGTGGGTTTCCTCTGGAATTCGTTGAGAGATGAACTGGCCGGCGGGTGGGCGCGGCGCAAGGAAGCTGCCGATGCCTGGTTCCTCATCACGTGGGCGGCGTTCGTGTTTCTGTTTTTTTCCAAGTCCCAGTCGAAATTGATCCCGTACATTCTGCCGGTGTTTCCTCCGGTCGCGGTTCTGATCGGCACCTGGCTGGCGAAGCAATGGCGCGCGGAGGGAGCGTTACGCCTGCGGGGGGGACTTCGGGTTTTCGCGTTTTTGTGCGGGCTGCTGGCCATTGCCTTGCTTGTAGCCGCGTTGAAGCCGGGCGTGTTGCGGGAGCCCGGCCAGGCGGCCGCGGTGCGGCCTTACGCGATCGCCATGGCCGTGATCCTGCTCGTCGGCGGCGTTGTCTCGCCGTGGGCCGGCCGGGTGCGTGGCGCTCGGGCGGCTCTGTGGACGGTCTTTGGGACCATGGTGGGATTCTCGCTCACGCTGGCGGTAGCGATTCCGGAAATCCGCAGCACCAAACAGCTCGCATTGTTGGCCCGAGCCCGTTTGCGGCCCGAGGACCGGGTCTACCATTATCACGCGTTTTTTCACGATTTCGTCTATTACCAACGCCGGCCGGTGGGGCTGGTTCACTATCAGGACGAGCTCGAACTGCAGTTTCTGGACCCGATGGAACGCGCGGCACGCTTTATCGAAGACGATGAGTTTCGCCAACAATGGCGGGGACCCGGCCGGGTGTGGCTGGTCGCGCGAAAGCACGAGACAAAGGAACTCGTGGCAGACGCCACGTTTCGTTATCATTTGATCGGCGAAACGCCCACGCATTGTCTGTGGAGCAATCAGCCCTGACATGCCTCCGCCCGCCTCCATTCCATCCGCCGCCGCCTCCTCGACCTCCGCCCTGCCTTTTCTTCCGTTGACGCGGCCAACCATCGATGAGGAGACCATCGCCGGGGTCGCGGACGTGCTGCGTTCGGGTTGGATTACTTCGGGCCCGAAAGTGAAGGAGCTGGAGGAAAAGCTTTCCGCTTACTGCGGCGGTCGACCGGTGCGGGTTTTCAATTCGGGCACCTGCACGATGGAAATCGCCCTCCGCATCGCCGGCATCGGACCCGGTGACGAGGTAATCACAACGCCCCTCTCGTGGGTCGCGACGAGCAACGTCATCCTCGAAGTCGGGGCGCGGCCCGTCTTCGTCGAAATCGATCCGGTCACGCGGAACATCGACCTCGATCGCGTGGAGGCTGCCATCACGCCGGCAACGCGCGCCATCATGCCGGTCGACCTTGCCGGCCTGCCGGTCGATCGCGATCGTCTTTATGCCCTGGCCCGCCAACGAGGCCTGCGGGTGGTGGAGGACGCCGCGCAATCTTTCGGCAGCGCCTGGAACGGCCGGCGCATCGGCACGACGGGCGATTTCGTATCCATCAGTTTTCACCCAAACAAGAACATCACGACGATCGAGGGTGGCGCGCTCGTGATGAACGACGAGCGCGAGGCGAAACTCGCCGAGCAATATCGCCTGCAGGGGGTAGTGCGGTCGGGGTTCGACGGCATGGAAGTGGAAATCGTCGGCGGCAAATTCAACCTCACGGATGTCGCCGCGCGGGTGGGGCTCGGCCAACTGCCGCGGCTCGACGAATTCAATGCCCGCCGCGCCGCGCTCGCCCGCGCCTATTTCGAGGCTTTGGAAACGCCGGCGGTGCGCGAGCTGGGCCTCCAATTGCCGCCGCCGGATTTCACCCGCAGCAATTGGCACATGTTCCAGGTCGTATTGCCGGAGGAACGGCTCGCCATCCGTCGCGCCGAGGTGATGGCGAAACTGCACGCGGCCGGCATCGGCACCGGCGTGCACTATCCGGCGATTCACCTTTTTGCCGTTTATCGCCGGCTGGGATGGAAGGACGGCGACCTTCCGATTGCCGAGCGCGTCGCCCGAAACATTCTCACCCTTCCACTTTTTCCGACGATGACTCTGACCGACGTCGCCCGGGTCGTGGAGAGTTTGACCGGCGTGCTGCGAGCGCATTTGAAGTAAATGGAAACCAACCCGCGAACTCGCCGGCCGTGGTATCCGCCGGTGCTCATGCGTAGTTTTTCCGCGATTTCCTGATTTCCTTCCCGGGCTCCGATTCCTTATCCCATATCCTGCTCCGTTCAGGTCTACCCAGTGGCCCTTTCATCTCCCATCGCGCTCTCCGTCGTCATCCCAGTTTACAACGAAGAGCTCAATCTTCCCACGCTCTTCGCGCGACTCTACCCGACGCTCGACCGGCTGGGCCGCGTCTACGAAGTTATCTTCACCAACGATGGCAGCGCCGATCGCTCGCTTGAGCTGCTGCGCGTACAATACGCCGCCCGACCGGACGTGACCCGCGTCATCGACTTCAATGCCAACTACGGCCAGCACATGGCGATCATGGCCGCCTTCGAGCGGGTGCGAGGCGAGGTCATCCTAACCCTGGATGCAGATCTCCAAAACCCACCGGAGGAAATCCCCCGCCTGCTGGCCCTGATCGATCAAGGCCACGATTATGTCGGCGGCTATCGGCTGAATCGGCAGGATTCCTTTTTTCGCACGTATGCGTCGCGGCTGATCAATTATGTCCGCGAGCACACCACGAACATCGAGATGCGCGATCAAGGCTGCATGTTGCGCGCCTACCGGCGGCCCATCGTCGAAGCCATCGTGCGCAGCGGCGCCATCAACACCTTCATTCCCGCCTTGGCGTACAGCTTCTCCGGAAATCCGGCCGAAGTAGGCGTGAAGCACGAGGAGCGGCACGCCGGCGTATCGAACTATTCGTTCTACAAGCTTGTCCGCTTGAATTTCGATTTGATCACCGGGTTCTCCCTCGCGCCGCTTCAGTATTTCACCATGTTCGCCATCGCGTGTTCGGCCGGCAGCTTCGTGCTCGTCGTGATTCTGGCCCTGCGGCGGCTGATCATCGGCCCGGAAGAAGGCGGCACATTCACCTTGCTGGGCATCGTGATTTTTCTGCTCAGCGTCGCGATGATCGGCATCGGGCTGCTCGGGGAGTACATGGGACGCACCTATCAGGTGGTGCGGGCGCGGCAGCGCTATCACGTCCGTGAACTGCTGGAAAGCGTCGCTGATCGGTGAGCCTGCGCCTCCATTCCTTCACGACCATTTCCCGGCCGGGTCGGACCGGAACCTTGCCCATGGCCCGGTCAATGCGGTCGTGCGCCGGGTTTTCGCTGGTGGAGCTTCTCATGGTGGTCCTGATCATCAGCGTCCTCGCGATGTTGGCGGTACCGACCATTGCTCGAATTCAACGCAAGGCGCGGACCGCCGCGGTCGTGAACGATTTCCGGGTGTTCGCGACCGCCTTCGATGCCTATGCGCAGGAAAGCGGGAAGTGGCCGGCTGAAAAAGCCGTGGGGGTTCTGCCCCCCGTGATGAAAGACCGCATTCAAGCGACCACCTGGGGGCGCATCACGCCGATCGGCGGGAAATACAACTGGGAATACAACCGCAAACACGCCGGCGTCCGTTATATGGCAGCTCTTTCCATCAACGAGGCGGCCGATGCTCCCTTCACGATCGATGCCGTGCAGATGCTGGACATCGACCAGACGATCGATGACGGCGACCTGACCACGGGTAATTTCATCTCCGGAACCGGCGGGGTTCCGGTGTTTGTGATCGCACGCTGATGGACCGGCTGCTTTTCACGCTAAACCTTCACCATCTCACCGCGGATGCTTCGCAGGCCCGCGTGGATTTGCCGGACGTCGAGCTTCCCTCCGTGGAGGCCGGTCGGCTGCGGGGGATGCTCGATGCGTTGGGGAAACTCGCTCCGCGAGTCGAGTATCCCGTCGCGCCCGAAATCAGAATTGCGACCGGAAACGAACGGTTTCTTGTTCAAGTGAAAGAAGGCCAGGTCCGGCTGAGCAGTTGGTCGCTGCGGACGGGAGGCAACAATCTCACACCCCAGCAAATTTTCGCCGCGATCACGGGGGCGGAGGAAACGGAGATCGGCGACTCGACCCCGGCGACCGGCGGGATTCGAAAGCGCCACCTCAAGATCGTCGGGCTGATCGTCGCCATCCTTGGCTCGAACGCCATCACGGCATGGACGCTGACGCGGCCGCCGGCCGACTTTCTGCCCAAATACCGGCTGCTCGCGGAAGAACCGGGGAAACGTTTGCTGGCGGACGTGGCGGGCAGCTACGCCACCGGCGCCGAAGATGGGGACTACACCTTGAACATCGCTCCAGACGGCGCCGTGCGTTGGGCCACGTTGGGCGAAAAGGGCGTGGTGAGTGAGGAAACCCGGCTCACGGCGCGGCCCGCCGAATCGAAGGGCAAGCCGGTATTGATCACGAGCAATCGTGGGGTGATTGAAGTTCGCGACAACATCACCTTGTCCTTTTATCGGGATATCTATCACCGGAAGCTGCCCTGAGGCGTTCGCGCCTCACGTCGGCTTGACTGGTCTCTCGGCTGACGTCTTCGCGATTCGACCGCAGCGAGTCGACTGACTTTCACACGCGTGGTTATCCCCTTGTCCCGTATCCGGGGACCAAATCGCGCTTCAGCGCTCGCATTTTCCCGGAAGTTTGCCCCACGCTGGCGGGGATGACCGCACCTCGCGTCCTTTTTTTCGGATATAGTGAAGTGGGCTATGAAGGCCTTTCCCTGCTGCTGGAACGCGGCACCGCGGTGATCGCCCTGATCACTCACGCGGACAATCCCAACGAAAAAATCTGGTTCAAAACCCCCGCCGCCGCAGCGCGCGAAAAAGGCGTTCCGGTGTTCACGCCGGAAACGGTCAACACCCCCGAGTGGATCGAGCGCATCGCGGCGCTGCGGCCCGACCTGATCCTCTCCGTGTACTATCGGAACATGATCAGCTCGAAAATTCTGGCGCTGCCCCGGCTGGGGGCCTTCAACCTGCACGGATCCCTGCTGCCGAAATACCGCGGGCGGGCCCCGATCAACTGGGCGGTGCTGCACGGCGAGTCGCGGATCGGCATGACGCTGCATCGGATGGTGAAACGAGCCGATGCCGGCGCGATCGTGGATCAGGAGGGCGTTGACCTTGGACCGCGGGATACCGCCGAACAGGCATTTCGCAAGGTACTCCCTTGCGCCCGCCATATCCTGGCGCGCCAGATCGATGCGTTGCTGGCGGGCACCGCGCGAGAGACGCCTCAGGACGAAACCCAGGCGACGTATTTCGGCGGCCGAAAACCCGAGGATGGCCGCATCGACTGGACGCAATCCTCCACCCAGATTTTCAACCTCATTCGGGCCGTGACGGACCCTTATCCCGGCGCCTTCACCGAGGTGAAGCACGCGCGAGCGATGGTGTGGTGGGCCGAACCCGATTCACCTGCAGCGCGAGGCCGCCGCGGCGCGCCGGGCGAGGTATTATCCGTTTCCCCACTCGTGGTCGCCACGGGCGACGGCGCGCTGGAGCTCACGCGTGTGGAATGGCGCGGGCCCGCCGCGGCGGAACTGCGGGTGGGCGAACGGTTGGGCAGCGCCGACGGGCGAAATGCCTAAAAGGCGAACGCCTCCTTATCCAACGGCTGCATCTTCAGCCTTTCACGCTCACCCACTTTCCGCCTTCCTCTCGCCATGCCCCTCCGTGTTCTCATCCTCGGCGCCAACGGCTTCATCGGCAGCTCGCTCACGCGGGCGATCCTCACCCAAAAAGATTGGGAGGTCTATGGCATGGATATTGGGTCGCACAAATTGGAGGACTCGATCGGCGATCCGCGTTTTCGTTTCGTCGAGGGCGACATCACCATCAATCGGGAGTGGATCGAATATCATGTGAAGAAATGCGACGCGGTCATCCCTCTCGTCGCGATCGCCAATCCGATCCAATACGTGAAGGACCCCCTGCGGGTGTTCGAACTCGATTTCGAGGCCAATCTGGAAATCGTCCGCAAATGCGCGAAGTACAAAAAGCGCATCATCTTTCCATCGACCTCCGAGGTTTATGGGATGTGTCCGGACCGCGAGCTCGATGAGGCCACCAGCGCCTTGGTTTACGGTCCGATCGAGCGCCAGCGCTGGATCTATGCGTGTTCGAAACAACTGCTCGACCGCGTGATCTACGCCTATGGGGTCCGCGATGGCGTCGACTACACGCTCTTTCGTCCCTTCAACTGGATCGGACCCAAGCTCGACGATGTCTTCGAGCCCAAGGAAGGCAGCTCGCGCCTGTTCACCCAGTTCATCTCGAACGTTCTCTTCAAGAAGCCGCTGCAGCTCGTCGACGGGGGCCGGCAAAGCCGGTCGTTCACCTTCATCGACGATGGCATCGACGCGCTCCTGCGCATCATCGAGAACAAGGACGGCCGGGCCTCGCGCCAGATTTTCAATCTCGGCAACCCCAAGAACGACGTGAGCGTCGCCCAACTGGCCAAGCTGATCATCGCCGCCTTCAAGGAGTTTCCCGAATACCGGGAGCACGCCAGGGAAGCCAGGACCACCGTCGTGCCTTCCGGAAAATATTTCGGCAAGTACTACCAGGATATTCAGCGACGCGTGCCTTCCATCGCGAATGCGAAAAAGCGGCTCGGCTGGACGCCCAAGGTGGACTTGAAGCGCGCGATCCGGCTGACGCTCGACTATCATCTGGCGCACAAGGACTATCGCCTGGAATAGCCGGTATCCGGTCCAGCACCTGGAGCGATTTCGCCCTCTTCTCGTCGTTCCTTTTCCTCATGTCGCGAGTTCGTCTGGCGCTGAAAGTCGACGTGGATACGGACCGTGGCACCCGGGAAGGCGTGCCGAACCTCGTGCACGACTGCCAGGCCATGAAGGCGCCGGCGTGTTTTTTGTTCTCGCTCGGGCCGGATCAAACCGGCCGGGCAATCACCCGGGTTTTCCGGCCCGGATTTTTCAAGAAAGTCAGCCGGACCAGCGTGGTCGAGTTGTATGGTATTCGCACGTTGCTCAACGGTACGCTGCTACCCGCGCCGCACATCGGCCGCCGCAACGGCCACATCATGCGCGGCGTGCGCGACGCCGGGTTCGAGGTCGGCATCCATTGCTACAATCATTATCGCTGGCAGGACTATCTGGCGCGGATGACGCTCGAGGAAGTAGGCGCCGAGTTCGAAGCCGCGTCCCGGGAATTTCTGCGCATTTTCGAGCGGGAAGCGCACACCGCAGGCGCCGCCGGCTGGCAGAGCACGGCGCAGAGCCGGGAAATCTACGATCGCGCGGCCCTGCTCTACGCCAGCGATACCCGTGGCAACACACCCTTTTTTCCGCGCATCGCGGGCCGGGTTTTTCGCACCCTCGAAATCCCGAGCACGTTGCCGACGCTGGACGAATTGCTCGGTCGTCCGGAATTCCCGGATGACCGGATCGTGCCGCACTACCTCTCGCTGCTGCGGGCCGACCGCCCCAATGTTTTCACGCTTCATGCCGAAGTCGAAGGGATGGGAAAACGACCGATTTTTCGGGCCCTGCTCGAAGCCTGTCGCGCCGCGGACGTTGAGTTTATCCGCCTGGATGACCTGGCGCGCGAGCTTCTCGCCCATCCCGCCAGCATCCCGGTTTGCGAGCAGGTAATGGCCCCCATCGACGGCCGATCCGGAATGGTCGCCACGCAACGCGACTGATTTCACTGCCGACGCCGGTTCGATGCCGACCGCCCCGCGGTTCCACCTGCCTGCCGCACGATCGCCGATCCTACTTTTCGATCCGCTGGAAAAGCCACGCGCCAATGGCGATGAACAAGAGATTGGGCAACCACAGCAGCAAGTCGGGCCGGTATTCCGGATGGGCGTCGAGCCACTTCACCATGACGGTGAGCAGATAGTAACCCAGCACCAGCAGCAGGGCGATGCCGAGATTGGCGGATGTTTCGCGGCGGGAGACCTTGATCCCAAGCGGAACGCCGACCAAGGCGAAAGAAAACACCGCGAGCGACAGGTTGAATTTTTCGTGAAGGATCAACGAAAGCTTCATTTCCTCGCGGGCTCGCTCCTTCGCCAAAGACAGAGATGTTGGGGGACGCGCCGCGAGCCGGGCCTGCTCCGCCCGCAGCGGCCCGTACGTCATCCATTCCGGCTTCGCTTTGTTGATGGTTTGCCCGAGGTAGCGATCGAGCGAAAGACGCAACAGGTCGTCCCCCGCTTTTTGCACGGCCGGCGCGTAGGGCGATTGGGTGAAGTCCTCCGGGTTCTCCGAGTTCCTTTCTTCCGTCCGCGCATTCAGCAAATGGGGCACCAGGCTGTTTGTCGCCTCGTCGAAATCCACCCGGCCCGATTCGGCACGGATAAAGCGGGTCACGCGGCGTTGGTCGTCGAGCTCCCATACCCAAATATCCCGCAGCACTCGCCCGTCCCGTTCGCCGACGTAGATCACGATGCCCTTGAAATCGCGGATGAACGTGCGCGGCACGATGAAGCTGTCCGGATTGGTGCGCACGGCGACGGCAAACTCGCGATGATATTGGGAGCGGGCCCATGGCGACCACTCCAGGTTGACGTAGAGGGCGCCGAGCGTGCCGAGGACGGCAAGAATGAAAACGGGGCGGGCGGCCCGGCCCAGGCCGATGCCCGCCGCCCGCATCGCCGTCACTTCGCTGTCTGCGGAAAGCCGTCCCAACGTCAGCAGCACGCCCGTGAGGATCCCGGCCGGCAACGCAAACGAAATGGCGAACGGGAAAATCAACGCGATGAGGCGTGCGGCTGTTTTGGCGGAGATCTGGTCCGCGAGCCACGGGCCGAGCAGGTCTTTGATCACATTCGGCAGCACCACCACGAACGTGAACAGCCCCACTGCCGCGAGGCAGGTGAGCAGCACACTTTTGAAAATATGGCGGTCGAGCAGGTTCAAGCGATGAGACCGAAAACGGCGCAGGTTCATCGCAGAGCCGTCGAGGCCGCACAAGGTTGATCACGCCCATGGATCCGGAAGAAAAACCGGCGTCAGGCGGCCCTGGCACGCGTAACCGAACGTGACGGATGCTGCGCGTCGCCGGTGGCGATTTCGTCCCCTGCGTTCTCTCGCGTCTGCTCGCACGCCCCGTGATTCGGCACCGTCAAAACAACGTCAACTGCTCGCCCGGCTTCCGGAAATGCTCCGTCGCGAGCACAAAATGCTCCTGGTTCAAACCGGCCCGGCGCGCCGCCACGTCGAACATGTCGCGCAGTTGCTCCGCGAAAATTCCCTCGCCGCTCATCCGTTTACCCCAGGTGCTGTCGTAGAGCTTGCCGCCATGCAGAACTTTCGTGCGGTCGAGAATCCGCGCTTTCTTCGTCGGCTCATGCGCGTCGAGCCACTGGCTGAAGACATCCTTCACGGCATGGGGCAGCCGCAACAACACGTACCCGGCGCGCCGCGCGCCGGCGTCCGCCGCCGCCGCCAGGATGGCCGGCATTTCGTGGTCGTTTAATCCCGGAATCACCGGCGCAACCATCACCCCCACCGGTATCCCGGCCGCGCTGAGCTCCCGGATGGCGCGCAGCCTCGCGGCGGGCCGGGAGGCGCGTGGCTCGAGCTTACCTGCAAGATCGACGTCCAGGGAAGTCACCGACACGTGGACCCCAACGCAGTGGTAACGATTCAACTCGCACAGCAGATCGAGATCGCGCGTGACGAGCGCGTTCTTGGTGATGATGAAAATCGGATGCCGCAGCTCGGCGCAGACCGCCAGGCACCCGCGCGTCAGCCGGAAGGTTCTTTCCGCAGGCTGATAACAATCCGTCGCTCCGCTCATCGCGATCGGCTGCGCCTGCCAGCGGCGCGCCGAGAGTTCGCGACGGAGAAGCTCCGGGCCGCGAAGCTTCACCATGATTTTCGTCTCGAATTCCAGTCCACTGGAGAAGCCGAGGTACTCGTGGTAAGGGCGGGCGAAACAATAGGCGCACCCATGCTCGCAGCCACGGTAGCAATTGAGCCCGTACGAAAATCCCACGTCGGGGCTGTCGTTCTTGGTCAGCAACGACTCGGAAGCGTCGTGAAAAAATTGGGTCTCCGGTCGGGGCCGTTCCTCGGGATCGCCGTCCGGATCGGGCTCCACGTGCAGCCGCTCAAAACGATTGGGCGGGTTCGACTGCGCTCCGCGGCCCGGGAGCGCGGCAGCCGCGGACATGGTAGTGTTCATGTGAACACGTTAGCAAAAAACGTGGCGATGCCAGCCTCTTTTGTTTCATTGCAGCATGTCGCTCGCCAACGCCCTGCGCCCCAAGTCGATCAATCGAATCGAAAAAGGCGGCGCCAGCTTGGTTCGGGAGGACGTCGTCGCGGTCGAGGAGCCCCTGGAGCTGCGCGTCGCCGGCCACAGCATCGCGGTGGTCATGAGAACGCCCGGCCACGATCGGGAGCTGGCGGTGGGATTTCTCGTCACGGAGGGTTTGATCCGACACCGCGATGATGTGGTGGATTTGGTTTACTGCCGCGGTGGCGAGGCCGCGCCCGAAGAAAATATCCTCGACGTACTGCTCGCCCCCGGGATGAGCGTCGATCTGGCGCGGTTGAGTCGAAACGTTTTTACCTCCTCGAGCTGCGGCGTTTGCAGCAAAGCCACGATCGACGCGGTGCGCCGGCAATTTTCCCCGCTCGGCCGAAGGACCGCACCCTCGCGGGACGTCCTGTTCCGCCTGCCCGCCCGATTGCAGTCGGCGCAAGCGGTTTTTGCCGCGACCGGCGGTCTGCATGCGAGCGCGCTTTTCGACCACGAAGGCCGACTGATCGTCGTGCGCGAAGACGTGGGTCGTCACAACGCGTTGGACAAGGTGATCGGCCACGCCTTCTTTGCCGAACAGCTGCCTTTGCAAGAGGCGATCCTGCTCGTCAGTGGCCGGGTGTCTTTCGAAATCATGCAGAAAGCCCTGGCGGCTGGCATCTCGTGCGTGGCGGCAATCTCCGCCCCCACCAGCGCGGCCGTGGAATTGGCCCGCGAGAGCGGTCAGACCCTGGTGGGATTTTTGCGCGGCGAGCGAATGAACGTTTACGCCGGCACCTTGGCGGAGTGAGGGTGTCGGACCCCTCTCGCTCGAACAATGACGATGACAAGCACACGGATGAGCAGCCAGGAAATGCCCGTTGAGGCGGCCGGTCGCCGCGCCTGGTCCCGCGCCGAAGGAGCGGCGGCCAGACTGTGCCCTTACCGCGGTCGAAAAATCCGCCATGCATGGCTCCTCGCCGCGGTTTTACTAACCGTGGTGCGGCTGGCTCCCCTTTACGCGGCCGACGGCGAATCGATGGCGGACCGCTCGTTGCGGCGCATCGTCGAGCGGCAAAAGGAAATTTTGGGCGAAGCGGCCAGGCAGGGCGACAAGCTCGACCAAGCGGCGCTGCGTGTGCAGTTGCAGGCGCTGACGCACGAATATGAGTTGTTATTGCGCGACAACCCCAAGTTCGCCGCCGGGTACGCCGCCTACGGTTATCTGCTGGGCAAGGTCGACATGCGCAAAGAAGCCGTCGCGATGCTGCTGAAAGCCAACCAGCTCGATCCCGACATCCCCCTCGTCAAAAATCAGCTCGGCAACTTCATGGCCGAGGAGGGCAAGCCGCTCCAAGCCGCGCCCTATTTCATCGCGGCAATCAAATTGGCGCCGAACGAACCGCTTTATCATTATCAGCTCGGCACGCTGCTGACGGAGGCCCGGGATGATTTCCTGAAAAGCGGAGAATGGAACCGCGCCACGCTCGATAGCGCGATGTTCAATGCCTTTAAACGGGCGGCGGAGCTGGCCCCCGATCGCATCGAGTTCGCGTATCGTTTTGCCGAGTCGTTCTACGATCTGGAGAAGCCGGATTGGGATGCCGCCCTGCGCGCCTGGAGCGCCCTCGAGGAAAAAGCGGCGACCCCCATGGAGCGGCAAACGATGCGACTCCACGCGGCAAACATCTGCCTGAAGCTCGGCAAGCGAGACCACGCGCGGGCGTTGCTCGACACGGTCAACGAAGAGAAACTGCAGGGGCAAAAGCAGAAGCTGGTCGCGGAGCTCGCCGGCACCGCAAAATGACCGCGCTTTGGTGGCAGCATGGGCGGCAGTCGGCACCGCCGTCGAGGAGCTGAGCGCGCCAGCAACCCGAACGGGCCCGGTTTGGTCGAGTCCATCTCAGGCGCGGCTTAGGGGCTTCCGTTTTGACGCGATGGCGAGGCCATCATTGCCTTCGCTTGCGCTTCGACCCGCGTTGGGCGCAATCTTTCTTTTTTAGCGATGCCATTTCTCGACAAACTCGAACGCGCGCTCGGTCGTTTCGCGATTCCCAACCTTTCCCTCTACCTCATCGTCGGGCAGGTCTTCGTGCTGTTTGCTTCGATGTTGCAGCTGATCGACCCGGGAAAGCTCATGTTCGCGCCCATTTTGGTGACGCGCCTCGGCGAATGGTGGCGAATTTTCTCGTTCATGTTCATGGTCCCGATGCCGGGCGACACGCTCGGTTTCGTGTTTCTCGCCTTCGGCTGGTATCTCTTTTATCTCATGGGAGGTGCGCTTGAACACCAGTGGGGGACGTTTCGGTTCAACGCCTTTCTCTTCCTCAGTTACGCTCTTACGGTGGGCCTGGCCTTCATCACGCCGCGCGCCGCCGTGACCAACGCTTTCATTCTCGGGTCGGTTTTCATCGCGTTTGCTTACCTGAATCCCGATTTCGAGCTCACGCTTTTCTTCATCTTGCCGGTGAAGATCAAATGGCTGGCCCTGCTGGCAATCGTACTGGGCGCGTATCGTTTTGCGATAGGCTCCCTCTCCATCAAGCTGCAGACGATCGCGGTGGTGACGACCTTCCTGATCTTTTTCGGCCGCGACATGCTTTCGACCGTGCGCTACCGACAACGCAAGATGGCCAAAGCGGCGGAGCGCGCGGCGGCCGAGGATGAGCCGCGGCATCGGTGTTACGTGTGCGGCAAGACGGACAAATCTCACCCCGAGCTCGATTTTCGCTACTGCTCGAAATGCGCGGGCGACCAGTGCTATTGCCCGGAGCATATCCTGAATCACGCGCACGTCGTGGCCGCCGATGACGCGCAAACGCGCTGATCCATTCGCCGCGGCGGCGCGGCTCGTCACGTTGCGCGACTGGCTGGAGTTCGGCGAGAAACTCTATGCGCGCGAAAAACTCGCGCTCGGACAGGTCGCCACCAATGCCCACGATGAAGTACTCTATCTCCTGCTGCACACGCTTCGCCTTCCTCTCGACAGCGAGGCGTCCGTGCTGAGGCGGACGCTTACCTCGGGAGAACGGCGGTCGGTCGAGAAAACGCTCCGACGCCGCGTGCTCGATCGCGTACCAGCCGCTTACCTGACCCGGGAAGCCTGGCTGGGGTCGCATCGCTTCTACGTGGACGAGCGTGCGATCATTCCGCGGAGCTATTTCCTCGAGATCATCCCGCAACAACTCGAGCCCTGGCTCCCGGTTCGCCGGCGCGTGCAGCGCGTCGCCGACGTTTGCACGGGCTCCGGCTGCCTGGCGATTCTCCTTGCCCGCCATTTTTCCGAAGCACAGGTCGACGCCTGCGACCTTTCGCAGGATGCCCTGGAGGTCGCGAAGATCAATGTGCGGGCCCACCGCCTCGCACGACGCGTGCATTTATATACCTCCGATCTTTTGACCGGGGTGCCGCCGGCCCGTTACGACGTGATTTTGAGTAACCCGCCCTACGAGCCGACCGCGCTGGTCGACGCCCAGGCACCGGAATTTGCCGCCGAGCCGCGTCTCGCCCACGATGGCGGGCGCGACGGATTGGAGATCGTACGACGCCTTCTTCAGCAAGCGCCCGCCCGGCTGCAGCCGGACGGCATCCTGGTCATCGAAGTCGGCGGGTTGCGGAAGAAAATCGACCGGGAGTTCGCCCACCTGGAGCCGCATTGGCTCTTTACGCAGGACGGCTCGGATTGCATCGTACTTTTTCAAGCCCCACGGCTGGCGAGCGGAATAAGCCCTGTGCGGTAGAAATTACCGCCCGGCGCGCCGCCGCAATTCGTTCAACGAGCCATTGCCGGACGCGTCGCGCGACCGTCCGGCCGGACGCCGGTAGTGACCCTTTTTGGAAGCGGGCCTGAAACCCGCCGCGAAAATGGCCCGAGCTTCGCGCGCCCCGCCAGTCTGAAACCAGGCGCGCGGCGGCCGGAATCCAGCGCAAAATTCGTCACGCGTTTGTCGCCGATCCTCCGCCAGATCGCCACACGCGACCGCTAGGATGGGGATGAATCGTCGCTGCCAATCCGTTCCACGGGCTGGCAGGCGCACACCATTAATTCCCTCAGACCATGATTACATATCCGGTTTTTCGTCACCTCGTTAGTCGAATGGCGCTGTTGTTTGCGTTCGCCGGCCCCGCCATGGCCCAAACCACGGGTTCGCTCGCGGGCCGTGTGTCGGACGCGGAAACCGGAAAATCATTGCAGGGCGCCATTGTCCGCGCCGTCGGCACGACCGCCGTCGATTATACTGACGCCGACGGGCGATTTAACCTGAGCGGGCTGCCCGTGGGCGCGCGGCGGGTGGAAATCGATTACGTCGGGCTCGATCCGGTGATGCGCGACGTCACGATCTCCGGCGGCTCGACCACCTTGAACGTCTCGCTCGAGAGCAAGGTGCTGCAGCTCGCGGCGGTCACCGTCGCCGAATCCGCGCGCGGACAGTCGCTGGCGATCAATCAGCAAAAAACCGCCAGTGGCATCGTGAACATCGTGTCCGAGGAAACCTTCGGCAACATGATCGACGGAAACATTGGCTACGCGCTCCAACGCCTGCCCGGCATCAGCGTCGACGAAGATCAGGACGGCACGCCAAGCGAGGTCAACCTGCGGGGCGTACCCGGCGAATACAATTCCATGCAGATCGACGGGAATCGGATCCCGAATTCCGGCGGCACGAGCCGCGCGGCAAACACCAAGTTCCTCGTCGCCGACGGCGTTACCAACATCGAGGTGTTGAAAGCGGTGACTCCGGACCGGGACGGCGACGCGATCGGCGGCATCATCAATATCGTTTCCCGCACGGCCTTTCAACGCGATGGCCGGGACCTCAAGCTTGTCGGCAGCGGGTCCTACAATGCCGCTTCGAACCAGTGGGGCTACAATGGGCGCCTGACCTATTCGGACATCTTCAACGTGCTCGGGCAGGAAAAAAACCTCGGCGTGAGCTTCACGCTCACCAAGTACACGACCGACCGCTATTCCGAGAACGCCGATATCGATTGGGAACGCGTGACGCCGGCCTATTTTCCGGCCTTGAATCTGCCCGCCCCCACGAAATTCCTGGAAGCCTCTCATTCCGAGCGCAGCTTCCGGACCACGCATACCACCGGCATTGACGGGTCGATCGATTTTCGCACCGACGCGAACACCAGCTTCTATTTCCGTCCCGGCTGGAGTCACTACGATCAGAATTCGCAGACCTACGAAACGGATTGGGACATCGACAAGCGCTTCCAGGACACCCCCACCGGGCGGAAAACCTACGCCTTCCTGAGCCCCGACGGTTCCTTTGGTGGCGGGACGCCGGGCGCCAACGGCAGTCAGGCCTCGCTCGGATACATCGGCACGGACGACAACTCGCACAACGATCTCTGGACATGGGCGGCCGGCGGCAAGCACCAGGGCGATTCCACGCTTTTCACGTACGATCTCTATTATGCGACGAGCACGTTCGTTCGGCCAAACTTCACGGAGTTCAACATCGTCAACATCCCTGCGGCTCAGGGCTACTATGTCATGCAATACGACGCCAGCAACCGGCTGCGGCCCAAGTTCACGATCACGAACGGGCTCAGCCCGACCGACTTTGCTTTCACGCGCCAGGGCCCGACCAATCTGATCATCGTGCCGCGCACGAAAGAGGAAGATATCTACAGCTTCCGCTCCGACTTCGAAAAGAAGTTTCCCGGCGAGCAGCTCTCCCACGCCCTCAAGCTTGGGGTGAAGTATCGCTCCAGCGCGCCGACCTACAACCAGGACACCGACACCTATCAGGTGCCGGCGAACTCGCCGCAGGCGGCGGCATTCGACTTCAGCCAGGTCATCAGTCCGGCGAGCGGGGAAGTGCTCGGCTTTCCTCGTTACCAGTATGCCGATCAGGCCAAGGCGCGCGCCTACTTCAACGCCCATCCCGAACTCTGGACCCGGCAGGAACCGACTTCGTTCAATGGCACTCACAATGCAGACTACACCGCGAAAGAAGAGACGTCGGCGGGCTACGCCATGGACACGATCAGGTTCGGCCGGCATTCCATCATTGGCGGCGTACGCTGGGAGCGGAATGAGTTCACGCGGACCAACAAGAAAGCCATCGTCAAGTTGCCCGGGCCGGTGCTCTCGACCGAAACGCGGACGAGCGGGGGCAAGTACGATGTCTGGCTGCCCGGTCTGCATTTCCGCCATGAGCTCGCCAAAAATCTGATCCTGCGGGAAAGCTTCAACCAAAGCTACGGGCGTCCCAGCCTCAACGAACTCTCCAAGGGCCGCAACCAGAGCACGGCGGTCAATGGCGTCATCACGGTCAGCGAAGGAAACCCGAACCTGCGTCCCGCCTTCTCCGACAACTATGACGTGCAACTCGAATATTACACCCCGAACGGCGGCCTGTATTCGATCGGCCTGTTCCAAAAGAACATCAAGGATTTCATCTATTCGAAGATCACGCGGTTCAACGCATTTGACGCCAATGACCTTCCGATCGAAGTGCCGGGCGGCGCGAACACGTTTACCCAATCGCAAAATGGCCCGAGCGCGGTCAACAAGGGCATCGAGCTGATCGCGCGCCAGCGACTCTACTTCCTCCCGGGTCCGCTGAAGGGCCTGAGCGTGGATCTGAGCGCCACGTTCACCAAGAGCAAGATCGAGCTGCCGGGGCGCGAGGCCGACGACATTCCACTCGAAGGATTCTCCAAATTCCTGTTCACGAGCTCCCTGTCCTACGCCTGGGGCCCGTTTGCGGCCCGCGTCGACTATCGCTTTCGCGACAGCTACATCGAAGGCCTCGACGACTCGCCGGACACGGACGAATGGTTCTCGGCGCGCGAGCAAGTCGATGCGGAGATGAGTTTCCGCCTGCGGAAAAACCTGACGTTTTTCGCGAGCGGCACGAATCTAACGCTGCGCCCCCAGGTTTCCTACACGGGAGCCCCGCAATTTCCCGAAGATGTGAGCTATTCCGGCCGAAAATATAATTTCGGGCTCGAGTACAAGTTTTGATTCGGTCGAAGCGGCGCCGGGGCCAGCCCGAAAGCGGGAAGGCGCGCGCCGCATCCGCCGCCATCGTCCTCCGCCGCGCCGCCGATGGCGTCCTCGTTTTCGAGCATGCCATCGGCAGCGCCATCCTCTGGCGACGCCCATTCCGCCGTCAGCTCCTTCAAATTCACCATGTACCTCCGCTCCACCATCGTCCTTGCGTCGCTTGCACTTGCGAGCGCCCTGAGCCTGTCGAATGGGCTTGTCGCCGCCACGACCATCCTCCGCGGCCCCTATCTACAGATCGCGACGCCCACCAGCCTGGTGGTGCGCTGGCGCACCGACGCCACCGAAGCTTCGTTCGTCCACTACGGCTTGGGCGAGGACGCGCTGACACTCACGGCCAAAGCGTTTGGGGTGGGGCTCGAGCATATCGTGCAACTGACCGAGCTTCACCCCGGCACGCGGTATTTTTATTCGGTCGGCGGCGCGCCGGAAAAAGGCAACCGCGACGGTGACGACAAACCGCTGAAGTCCCCGGTCTATTCGTTTACCACTCCACCTCCGGTCGGTCCGGCTCAGCCAACCCGCGTCTGGGTGCTCGGAGACCCCGGAACCAAAAATGTCACGCAGCTCGCGGTGCGCGATGCCTACTATAAATTCACCCGCGACCGGCGCACCGACCTGTGGGTGCTCCTCGGCGACAACGCGTACCCCGATGGTACGGACGCCGACTATCAGAAAGCCATTTTCGAGGTCTATCCCGGCACGCTCTCCTCGTCACCTGTGTGGCCCGCCTTGGGGAATCACGATGGGCATAGCGCCAACTCCATCACGCAATCCGGTCCCTACTATGATATCTTCACCTTGCCGACCCGCGGGCAGGCGGGGGGCGTCGCCTCCGGCACGGAAGCTTATTACGCATTCGATTATGCCAATATTCATTTCATCTGCCTCGACTCGCACGACAGCAGCCGCGCCCCGGACGGCGCGATGGCGCAGTGGCTTGCCGCCGATCTTGCCGCCACGCGGCGCGATTGGATCGTGGCGTTTTTTCATCATCCCACGTACACGAAAGGCACCCATGATTCGGATCGCGAAAAGCAGCTCGTTGAAATGCGGCAGGTTTTTTTACCGATCCTCGAGGCCGGCGGCGTGGACCTTGTGCTCACCGGCCACTCCCATGTCTACGAGCGCTCCCATTTTCTAGACGGCCACTATGGCCAAAGCCAGGACTTCGACGCGAGCGCGCATGTGAGGCAGTCTGGCAACGGGCGGAGCGACGGCGACGGGGCTTATCGCAAGCCTCGCGCCCGCACGGCCCACGGGGGCGAAGTATCTGTCGTCACGGGCAGCGCGGGCCATGCAAGCGCAAAGCCCGTGCCGTTGAACCATCGTGCGATGTGGATTTCCCTGAATGAAGCAGGTTCCGTCGTCCTTGACGTCGACGCCCTCCGGCTCGACCTGACGTTTCTCAACGAAAAAGGCGAGAAGCGCGATTGGTTCACCATCGTGAAGGAAGCGCCATGAATCAACCGGCGGCTTCGGTCGCCTCGTCGTTCATCCCCGAAAAAATCTCAGCGAGTTGAATCGAAGCCGGTCGCTCGCGGGATGACCTCCCCGAGGCCGTCCTAAATCCGGACATATCGCCTCCTTGGTGCACGTTCGTTCGCTCCGCTTCACGATCGGGCATCCTTGTTCCAGATTTCGTTCGACATCGAGAACAAGCTTTGGCGGATTGCCCCCGTAGAGCGTTCTCCCCTAACCCCCTCGGCTGGTGCCGTGATTTCGCCCCTGAATGCCGGCCGGGCCACGTCACCGAGTCGTAACTTCCCCTTTTGGACGTAGCCGGCGACGGGTTTGAACGAGCTTCGTTTTTCCGAGTAGAAAACCCCAAAACACATCCATGAGCAGTAGAACTTCACTCCTCCTTCTGGTCGTCTCCCTTGGCGTCGCGACGATCTCGAGCCGCCCCCTCCGCGCAGCGGACAGCGCCACCGTTGGTCAGACCATGGTCACCGGTACCATTACCAATTCCGGCACAGGACGGACCTTGGAAGGCGCACGGGTCGTATTGGCCGGCACGGGCCGCGAAACCGTCACCGACATCACGGGCACCTATCGTTTCGACAATGTGCCCGCAGGCAGCGTCGTCTTGTCCGTGTCCTACACGGGCCTGAACACCCAGGATATTCCGCTCGAAGTCAGCGCGGGCGGCGTGAACCGCAAGGACGTCGGACTCACGGCCGATATTTACACCATGAGCAAATTCGTCGTCGCGAGCGAACGCGAAGGCAATGCCCAGGCAGTAACGCTCCAACGTCTGTCGAGCGGGGTTAAGAACATTGTTTCGTCCGACGCCTTTGGCGGCCTGGCCGGCAATCCCGCCGACCTGGCGGTCCGTCTGCCCGGGGTGGAAGGCGAATCCGTCGGTGGCGATTTTCGCTACATCCGCATCCGAGGCCTGAATCAGAATCTCAGTACGATCACGCAGGACGGCAATCGACTGGCCGACGCGGCCTCGGCCGGCGCGACGCGCGAATTTCAATTTCAGACCGTTGGTTCCGACTCGATCGAGCGGATCGAAGTGGTCAAATCACCCACGCCGGACATGGACGGCGACTCCATCGGCGGCAACGTGAACCTGGTTTCCAAAAGTGCCTTCGACAGCTCGGGAGACCGGCGGATCAGCGGGTCCATCGGCACGATCTGGCGTCCGTTTTCCGCGCACGGCAACCGCACGAAGCCGCGGCCGAGCTACTCGTTCGCCTACTCGGAAGTCTTCGCGAAGAAGTTCGCCGTCGCGCTGAATCTCGGCTGGCGCATGCACGACGTGGTTTCGAGCGCGAATTCGTTCGGCCGGGAGCAATTGGCCCCCGGCGTGCAAGGACCGGCCTACACCTACTCCGTGGCCCCAAGCGATGGAACGTTTTCTCGCACGCGCGAGGGCGGCGGCCTTCGGCTGGATTACAAACTGAGCGAAAGCACCCGTTTCTACGCCACCTTCACCTACAACAAGCACCTCGAACACGGTTTCGACGTCGGCAACGGCACGAGCGCCACGTGGCAGACGGGCCAGGCCGTCGCGACCCGCGACGCCGCCGGCAACTTCACCGGCACAGGCGGAATCATTCCCGGCTACACGGACCAAATGACGGCCATTCGCGCCGTCGCCAGCAGCCAGATCACAGTAAACTCCGGCGAAGCCTTCAAGGAGGGTGAGACGGCAAACCTCCAGATCGGGGCGATTCATCGCTACAAGGACCTCAACATCGACTACGACGCCTATCAGTCGAAATCCAAATCGAACTACGCCAATAACACGTCGCTGAGTTATACGCTGAGCAACATCGGCTTCACCTTCAACAACACCGACACCTCGCACCCCGGTGTCGTGCAAACGGCGGGGCCGGATTGGTCGGACGTGAACAACTACAATTCCAATTCCTACACCAAGACGCGCATGGCCGGCTGGGACCAGTACGAAGGCGCGCAGATCAACGTGAAGAAGGACTTGGCGACCGTGGTTCCGACCTATCTCAAAGCCGGCGTGCGTTTGCGCACCCAGATACGGGACCTCCGGAACACCACCTATCGCACCGCCTATGTCGGGCCGGATGGCGTGATGGGCCTCAATCCCGCCACCGGAAAGAACGACGATAATCTCGCCCAATTCGGCTTCGCGGGGCGCCCCTGGCCCAACAACATCGCACTTGGCGGCTACCCGAACAACCTTCCGATTCCCGCCGTCGAGGGCAAACAAACGATGATCCTCGAGGAAACCCTCGCAAAATTTCCGCAATACTTCCGGGAAAACATCGCGGCGGATATTCAAGGCGAGCTGACCGGTGACCAAAGGTTCAAGGAAAGCATCAACGGCTATTACCTGATGGGAAATGTGGATCTGGGAAAAATCTCGATCATGGGCGGCGTGCGGGTCGAGACGACCAAGACCGAGGGCGAAGGCGCCTTGCAGCTCGTCACCCCGGCCGAAAAAGCGCGTCGCGCCGCATATGTCGGGACCGTGACGGATGAGGAAACCCGCCGGCGCAACCTGGAGGAATATGGCCGGCGCCAGACTTTGACCGGCGATTATCGGACGGTTTTTCCCGGCCTCCATTTCAAATACCAGCCTCTCGCCAAGCTGGTCGCACGCCTGAGCTACGCCACGAATATCGGGCGGCCCGGCATCGGACAGCTCATTCCCCGGACGACGGCCAATCTCGACAATCAAACGCTTACCACCAGCAATCCCAGCCTGAAGCCGCAATCGGCCAATAATTTCGACCTCGCGGTGGAATATTATTTCGAACCGGCGGGAGTCGTCTCCGCCGGAGTTTTCTATAAGGAATTGAAGGATTTCATCTACACCGCGGGTGGGGTGACGGTTCCGGCCGGCGCCGATAACGGATTCAACGGCGACTATGCCGGTTTTGTCATGACGACCCAGTACAACGGAGGCTTCGCCAAAATCAAAGGCCTCGAGCTGAATTATAATCAGCAGTTCACGTTCCTGCCCGGGTTGTTCAACGGCCTGGGTGCTTTTGCCAATCTCACGAGAATGCAGACGGAAGGTAACTACGGTGCCGGTAGCGCCATCTCCCTTGCGCCAACCTCAAAGGTGGCGGGCTTCAATCCCTTCATCGCGAACCTCGGGGTGTCCTATATACGCGACAAGGTTAGCATACGTTTTCAGTATAACATTCGCGGGCGCTACCTCTCCACCTTCAACACGAATGAATCGCGCCAGATCTATAAGGACGAAAGCAAAACGCTCGATATTAAAACGGTCTATCATTTCTCCCGGCATTTCGACGTTTATCTGGATGTCGTGAACATAACCAAGACCCCTGACCGCAAGTTTGTGTTCGGGGTGGGCGACCGCTGGTCGAGCATCGGTTATTTGCCCCCGCAGGTGCTGTTGGGCGTCAACGGACGCCTCTAATTGGGCCCGCCAGCCGATGCGGGTTTACGAATCCGCATCCTTCTTCGTTGCCACGATGACGTCCCGCGAGGGACGTCATCGTCGGTGTTGCGGCGCGACGATGGGATCCCGTCGCGGTTACAGTCCTTCGCAAAATTTGCGAAGTTTATTCCGGCCAAAAATGCAACCCCTGCCGGGAGGCGCGGCGTCTTGGCCCTGCGAATCCAATCAATCATGAAAACCGATCCCATCTCCTTCAAAATTCTCTCTGCCGTCATCATTGCCGGCGTCATCCTTGCGCTCGTGGGCCCCGGCCTTTTTCCGCCCTCCCACGTCGCGTCCGCCGTCGGACGGGAAATGACGGTTCGGGAATAAGCGGTTCGCAGGGTAGGTCGCGGGTGCCCGCTTTATCACCCGCGTCCTTCAACCTTTCAACGCGCCCGCCGCGATTCCTTTGACGATCTGACGCTGGAGCAGGAGGTAAATCAAAAGAATCGGGAGGGTCACGAGAAGGATCCCGGCGAAGAGCGATCCGTATTCGCTCCGATACTGCGCCGTGATCGAAAGATTCGCGAGACCAAGTGGCAGCGTGCGGGCCCGGCCGCTGACATCCCCGCTCGCCAGCATGAAGGCAAAAAAATACTCCTTCCAGACCCCGATGAACTGGAAGATCGCCACCGTCACCAGACCCGGCCGCGCGAGCGGCAGCATCACGCGCCAGAACGCCGCGAATTCTCCGCAACCGTCGATCACGGCGGCTTCGTAGAGCGAGCGCGGCAACGAGCGGAAGAAACCGGCCAGGATGAAAATCGCGAAAGGCAGTCCATTCGCGGTGTAAACCAGGATGAGGCCCAGTCGGGAATTGAGCAGGCCAAGCAGGCGCAGCTCGAAAAACAGCGGCACGATCGCCAGTTGGGCCGGAATCATCAGACCGGCGAGAAACAGCCCGAACACCACGCGCCCAGCCGGATGATAGAACCGGGCAAGGGCATAGCCGGCCATGGCCCCGAGCGCCACGATCAGGCCGACCGAGGTGCCGGTGACGAGCACGCTGTTGAAAAAATAGTCGCCGAACCGTGCCTGCCGCCAGGCACGCGCGTAATTTTCCAGATGCAATTCATTCGGCTGCGGCAAAGCGAAAGCGTCGCGAAAAATTGCCGCATCCGCTTTCAACGACGAGTAGGCGACCCACCACATCGGGAAAAGCACCCACAGGGCATAGCCGACCAGCGCCGCTAGCATCAACGCGGAGGACAGCGAGAAACGTCGGGAAGATGCCGCCATCAGTGTTCGACGTTTTCGCGTCGGAGCCCGCGCATCAATGCCGCGCAGCCCGCCGCCACCAGGAGGAAAAGCATGACCGCGATCGCCGTGGCGCGACCGATCTCGAAGTCCTTGAACATCGCCGTCACCATCAGCGTCCCGAGCGTGTGCGTCGACGAGTTGGGGTCCTGGTCCGTGAGCAGCCAGATCAATTCGAACGCATTCAGGCCCGCGATGACGATGAACACCGCGGCGATGACGATGACCTCCCAGATCAGGGGCAGGGTGATGGCGAAAAATTGCCGTCCCGGCGAGGCCCCGTCGAGCTCAGCGGCCTCATAGAGCTGCGGATCGATGCCTTCCATTGCCGCGAGAAAAAGGATGAGGTTAAAACCGCAGGCCATCCAGATATAGATGGGGATGAGCGCCCAGTACAAGTTGGCCTGGGCGAGCCACGGATAGCCCTCGAAGGCCCGCAGGAAATCGAGGTGCAGCCACTTTCCGACTCCCACGAGGCTCGCGTTCACCAGACCGCCGTGGGGCTGATAAGCACTCATCCACAAGAGCGTGGCCGCGATGCCGCCGAGGAGATTCGGAAAAAGAAAAATGGCCCGAAAGATCTTCGCGCCGCCAATACCGCGATGCAGCACGTAGGCCAGCCCCAGCGCCAGCGGCAGCACCACAACCGCCGGAACGAGCATGAGAAAGAGGTTGTTCCTCAAAGCGGCCCAGAACAGGTCGCTTTCGAAAACGAGCCATTTGAAGTTAAACCAGCCGGTCCAGGACCACGCGCCGAGACCGTCCCAACGCGTAAACGCCCAGCCAAACGCCACGATCGCGGGAACGAGCACGAGGGCGCTGTAGAGCAAAAAGGCGGGCCCGACGAAGACGAGCCCCGCTCGCGCGCGGAGCCGGCCGAAATCGGACGCGCTTTTTTTTCCGGGGCCCAAGCCCGCGGCCAGACCGGCCCGGCGCGCCCGACCACGCTTCACGGCCAGCCAGATGGGCAGCAGGCCCAGTCCGATGAGCAAGGCAGTGCCCGCGATCCCATGCCGATATTCCACCGCCTGCGGTGCGGCCGCCCGCGCGCGGTCAATCGCCGCCGCCGCTTCCACACGTTCGCCGAACGCTTGTGGCGTACTCCGGCCGGTCATCAGATCGATGCGCGCGTCGATCACCGCTTGCCGGATCGCCGGCGGTTGCAGCATTACCTGCGGCATGTTGAAGGCCTCGCGCGCCGCCTCGATCAAGGCCGCGGTCGACTGCATGCGGGGGGAAAAAGCCGTCCGCGGCACGCGTATGGCCGCTGGCGCATCCGTGCGGCGAACGAACGCCTCGGCCCTGGAACGCGAGGTGAGGAAGCGGAAGAAGTCCACCGTCAGCCGCTCGCGCACCGGATCGCCGGTCGTGAAGGCAAAAAAACTATCGGAGCTTGCCTGGATGGTGCTCGGATCGGCCACTCCCTCGGGAAAAACCGGGAAATTCATGACACCGAGCTCGAAGGTCGCGGGGATCCGGTCGCCCATTTCGTAGAGCATCCACGAACCGGACACCACCATCGCCGCGCGGCCTTCGAGGAAGGCGAGCTGGGCCGCCGTGTGCGTCGCTCCTTCCCACCCGCGCACCGTGTAATTCTGCGTGATACGCTGCAAAACTTCCGCCGCGCGAATGTAACGCGGATCGGTACGCGCGCCGGGCGCGACCTCGTTGAGGGCGCGCCAGGCATCGGCGCCCGCAAGGTTGTAGAAGGCGGCGCGGACGATCGCGTCGGGATAGTTGCCGTAAATCCCCGTGAGGCTCATCGGAGCGATACCAGCCGCTTTGATCTGATCGCAAAGCGCGAAGAAATCCTCCCACGTGCGCGGGACCGACCACTGGTGGGCGCGAAACAGCGCCGCGTTATAAAAGATCGTCCAGCACGCATAGCTCAACGGCACGCCGTAGATGCGGCCGTCGATGCGCCAGGTATCGAGCGCGCCCGGGAAAAAGGTGTCGCGCCAGCGCGCATCACCTTCCCAGTTGGGGCCGTCGAGAAAGGGCGTGAGGTCCCGGATTTTCCCCGCGCGCACCAACGCCGGAATGAGCAACTCGCGCGGCAGCGCCGCATCCGGCAGGTTGCCGTCGATCATCCGAACGCGAAGTTTGTCCTGAATACGCGGATCGCCGTACAAATTAACGTGAACCGCGGGCCGCTGTTTCTCGAATTCGCGGGCCGTTTCCTCGTAGAAAGCGGTACCGTAACCGCCGGAGAAGACCGGAATATCGAGCTCGGTGGCCGTGAGAGACGAGGGCACGAGTAACGCGCCCACCAGCCCCAGTTTCAGCAACCCCAGGCCTCGAATCAGTGGCAGCAAAAACGCGGCCGCCCCATTCGCGGGCCGTTTCCCGCGACCGATCGACCGGGCCGCGCGTTCCATTACCTCGCTCCCGGCGGAAATCCCGCTTTCTTCAACGCCCGATGCAAGGCCCGCACGTGAGTGCGATCGCGCGTCTCCACGGTGCAGACGACATTCACGGCGCTGACATCGGCGCCGCTGAACGCGCGGTCATGCGCAATGTCCTTGATGCTGGCGCCGGCGGCCGCGATCACGCGGCTCAATTCCGCCAAGCCCCCGGGCCGGTCGCTGATCCGGGCGGTGAAGCGCGTAAGTCGCCCGTCGTGCACCAATCCTTTTTCGATCACGCGACTGAGAATCGCCGGGTCGATGTTTCCGCCGCCGACGACCAGCGCCACCCGGCGGCCGGTGAGACGCGGCAGCCGCCCGGCCATCATCGCGGCGAGCGGCACGGCCGCGGCCCCCTCCACGACCGTTTTCTCGAGTTCGACCATGCGCAAAATCGCCAGGGCGATCCAATCCTCGCTCACACTGACCACTTCATCGACGCGTGATCGCGCCAGAGCAAAGGCGTTCGCGCCCATGGTCAGGGTCGCCAGGCCATCCGCCAAGGTGGGCTGGCGGGAGACCTGAATCGGTTTGCCCGCACGCAACGCCGCCGCGAAGTTGCCCGTTGCGGCACTTTCGACGCCGATGATCTTGATCCTCGGCTGGAGCGCTTTGACCGCGACCGCCAGCCCCGCCACCAACCCGCCGCCGCCGATGGGGCACACGATCGCGTCGAGCCGCGGGACCTGCCGCAGCACTTCGAGGCCCAGCGTGCCCTGGCCGGCGATGATGTCGGGATCATCGAAACCATGAATGTACGCGAGTCCTTCTTCCTGCACCAGCCGATTGGCCTCGGTCCGCGCAGCCGAAAAATCCTGACCGTGGATGAGAACGCGCGCGCCCAGTCTTTCACAGGTGGTGATTTTGATGAGCGGCGCGTAATCGGGCATGACCACCGTGACGGGGATCCGCAACAGGTGACCGTGGTAGGCCAAACCCAAGGCATGATTGCCGGCGCTGGCAGCGACCACCCCCCTCTTTCGGCTCTCAGCGGGCAGACGCAGCAGCGCATGACGCGCCCCCCTTTCTTTGAACGACCCGGTGCGCTGAAAATTATCGAGTTTGCAGAATATCCGCGCCCCGGTGATCTCGCTCAAGGGGATTGATTCCGGACACGGAGTGACAATGACCCCCCCTGCGATACGGCGCTGCGCAGCACGGATGTCAGACAGCGTGACGGGCATGAGGAACGATCGTGCGGCGCCGGGCGCCGCGGCGGCAAGAATCAAACGGCATTGTCTGCTTGAGCAAGGCGGAGGCCCGGGAAATGGAATAGCGTTGCTGCAATGAAGCGTGGGCTTAGAGGTAGGCGCCTCATGGATGGAACATGCGCATTTTCCTCACGTGGGCGGCCGGAGACCACGGAAACCGAGCTGGTCGGACGGCGGAGGGCGGCATGTACCAGGTGAATTTTTCCGAGCAGGCGATGGCGGAATTGAACCGTCTCGACAAGCTGGCGCAGCTCGAGGCGATCGACCCGATCACCAGCCTGAAACCGGGGGATCTCGCGCATCCCCGTGAGCCGCTGGGCTTTTTCCACCGGGGGGCCAAGGCTTATTACCGGCTCCGCGCCGGGGAATTTCGCTTCTACTTCCAGGCTCGCGGCGAAACGCTTCACGTCGACTATATCCTGCACAAAAACTCGCTGGAGGATTTTCTCCTGCGCAACAAGCTGCCGGTATCGGAGCAGCAACTCGTCGAACAAGACTCGAAGTTTTGGAAATACCTCGAAAGCCTGACGAAATGAACCCCGGGCCCCACCGCGGCGATGACGACCTCGCGAAACGTGAGGATCCGTATAACGTAACCCAGGCCAGCCGGATCTATTTCCTGCCGAATCTGATGACGGCGGGGAATTTGTTTTGCGGGTTTCTGGCAGTGATCAATTGCATCCAGGCGCGCCTGGCCGAATCCGCGGCGAGCGGAGAGTACCTGGGATGGACGGCGGCGGAGCACTACCGCTATGCCGTCTATTTTATCTTCGGCGCCGCCTTGTTCGATTCGCTGGACGGGCGGCTTGCCCGCATGGGTGGGCGCGAATCCCTCTTCGGGGCGGAGTTCGATTCGCTGGCGGACGTGGTGTCCTTCGGCATCGCGCCGGCGCTGCTGATGTTTTATCTGATCCTTTCACCCACGCAGGGTTATCTTTGGTTTCGGGAAATCGGGTGGTTTGTTGGCTTCATCTATCTGCTTTGCGCGGCCATGCGATTGGCGCGATTCAACGTCATTACCAATCCCTTGCTTCACCCCGGCAAAAAAGAGACCAACAAGGACTTCGTCGGGCTGCCGGTGCCGGCCGCCGCGGCCACGGTGGCCTCTGTCGTGCTTTTTCTGCTGAAACTCTCGGCCACCGATCGATCGCTCCACAACTGGGCGCTTTCCCTGCCGTTTCTCATGCTGCTGGTCGCCACCTTGATGGTGAGCACCATTCGTTACCCCAGCGGCAAGAACGTCGACCTGCAGACCAAGACGCGTTTGCGCACGTTCATTTTGGTTCTGCTCTCGTTTGGGCTGTTTGTGCTCTACAAGGAAGTCGCCATGGTCACGACCTGCCTGGGCTATCTTTTCTTCGGCCTCTTTCGCCATTTGCGCCGCACCAAACCGCGGTGAAGTCGAAAGGACCCGGCGGTTCTCGTTCCGCTGTGAACAACGTGCGCGGCTCGCGCGGGTATTTTCCGAACAAGCCGGCAACTGGGAACAACCCGGCACTTATCGGCGCCGCATCGGAAGTTTTTCACTGCCCTGATCGGGAATTTCCCGTAGGAGAATCCCGGGTTACTGGTCTTGTTCGCAGCCCATATGAATACGGATATAATTCCTTATTGAACACCTATCCTTTTAGCCTTTGTTAGCTTCTTCAGTGGTCCAGCCGCCCGTATGAAATTCAAAATCAACCGCGATCATTTCGCCAATGGCCTTGCCCAAGTGCTGAACGTGGTCGGTTCGAAAGCCACCATGCCCATTTTGAGCAATGTGCTCATCGAGGCAGAAAAGGACCAAATCTCATTGACCACCACGAACTTGGATCTGGGCATTCGCTGCAAGATCAAGGCCGAGGTGAAGGAAACGGGTGCCGTCACTTTGCCGGTGAAACGCTTGGCGGGTATTGTTCGGGAGCTCCCCAACGTCGACGTCACGTTCGACGCTTCGCCCAATCATCAGGTGAAGCTCACCTCGGGCGGTTCGACATTTCGAATCATGGGGATCGGGAAGGAAGAATTCCCTCCCTTGCCGGAGTTCGGCGAGGAAAAGGCCTACAGCCTCGAGCAGGGCGAGTTGGCGAGCATGCTGAAGAGCGTGGCTTATGCCCAGTCCACGGATGAAACGCGTTACATTCTGAATGGCGTTTATTTCAATTTCAAGGATGGCAAACTCGCTCTCGTGGCGACCGATGGACGTCGTCTTGCCATGGTCGCGAGGGAGATGGATGTCCCGGCAAACAGTGCGGGTGCGATCATTCTGCCCGCGAAAACGGTGGGCGAGCTTACCCGGCTTCTCGACAAGGGCGAGAAGGTGAAGATCAACTTCAACGATCGTCGCGCCGCCTTCCAGATTGCGACCGACAAGGACAGCAGCGGGCTGATCGATCACGTCTATCTCTATTCCAAGGTGGTGGAGGGTAACTACCCCAACTACCAGCAGGTCATCCCCAAGGAAACCCATCAACGGATCAAGCTAGAGCGCGAGTTGTTCCTGCAATGCGTCCACCGTGCGGCTCTCGTGTGCTCGGAAAAGGCCAATTCGGTGAAGATCAAGCTGACCAGCAACCTGCTGGAGATCACGGCGCAGAGCCCGGATTTCGGCGAAGCGCACGAGTCGATGGCGATCGGCTACAGCGGGCCGGACCTGCAGGTGGCGTTTAATCCCGCCTTTCTCATGGACCCGTTGCGGGCTCTGGCGAAGGACGAGGTCTTTTTCGAATTGAAAGATGAAGTGAGCCCGGGCGTGTTCAAAACGCTCGAGAGTTTCGTCTGTGTCATTATGCCCGTGCGGCTGAGCTAAAGGGGTTGCGCGGGCGACGCCCGGCGGTTGCTTATCGGCGAGCACGCCACATGGTCCTTATGGTTGTGGAACCTTCTTATTTCATTCTTGCCGGGATTCTGATCTCGCTGGTCTTGATGCAGGTCAACCAGCGCGTTGCGTCTCCCGTCCTGTCCATCGTGGACCGGTGGCTGAGGTGGCTGGTATTCGCGTTCGGAGGCGCGCAGCTTTGCGTGGATTTCGAGCTGATTCACCGGCCGTTTTGGGCATTGGCCGGAGTATTTTTCCTCATCTGGTTCTTGGGCGAAACGCTCTACAACTGGCTTGCGATCACCGCGCACAGCCTGAGTCCGCTTCCGTTGTTTCCCCGGTACGTGGTGAATACCGGCGGCGACGAATGGCCGGTGCAACCCCGCCTGTTGCAGATTCGAGAATGGCTTCGCAGCCAGGGCTTTCGCCAGGCGCAGGCGCTCAAGGCGGAGATTGGCAGCGGCATTTATTTGCGCGTTTCGATTTACCAGGATGCTCGCGCCACAATTCGTGTGCAGGTGACCTTCATTCCCCAGTCGAATGGAGCTATTTCGGTTTGTTACGCCGTGAGCTCGATCGCCGTGGATGGCAGTCATTACCTGACGGACAACCTCTACATTCCGTTCGGCGGATTCTTTCCGGAGAATTGGTACGTCGAACGCAAACCCTGGCGCCGGTCGCTGCGCCGGTTGCTGGCGCGGCATCGTCGTCGCATTGCCGGCGTGGAGCTGGCGCCATTTTCCGGGGAGCCACTGGTGGAACTGAACGCGGCGCAGCATGAGCTCGACCAACTCAACACCGAGCTTGGTTTTCTCCACCCCCACGCGGAGCGCGAGGACCTCGGCAAATTCACGCAGGAGGGGCGTTATCGCGTCTGGAAGGAAATCTGGATGCTCAACTACCTCGGCCGGTCCGCGCGTTACGAATAAATAAGGGCGTTCTGCCGGGCAGCCCGGCGTTATCCCCCGATATAGCTCATTTCAATTTTTGCCTTCGCCTCGCCCGCGGCGAGCATCTCCGCCCGTTCGTCACTGTAGCGATCCAGCCGGCCGCGCCAGACTCGGGCGAGAAAATTTGTCAGCTCCCCGTCGCTCGCCCCTCCGCGCAAAGCGCCCAAAACGTCCCAGCCCAACGAGGCGAAAAGGCAGGTGTAAAGCTTGCCGTCGGCGGAAAGGCGCGCCCGGTGGCAATCCCGGCAGAACGGTTCGGTGACAGAGCTGATCAACCCAATTTCTCCGCCGCCATCGCGGTAGCGGTAGCGGGCGGCGACCTCGCCTCGATAGGCGGGCCCGACGGGCTCGAGCGGCCACTGCGCGTCGATGCGCGCCACGATCTCGCGCGCCGGCACGACGCGTTCCGCCGTCCAATGGTTGGTGTTGCCCACGTCCATGAACTCGATGAACCGCAATGGATGACCGCGAGCCCGGAAATAAGCGCACAGCTCCAGCAACTCGCCCTCGTTCACCCCGCGTTGGATCACACAATTGATCTTGATCGGCAGACCGAGCGCGGCCGCGGCATCGATGCCCCGCAAAACGCGGGTCACTTTGAAACCCAGACCGTTCAATTTTCCCGCCGTGGCGTCATCGAGCGAATCGACCGAAACATTCAGCCGATCAAGCCCGGCGCTCCGCAGGGCGGGGGCGAGTTTTTCGAGCAGCCATCCGTTGGTGGTAAGGGCGACGTCCCGGATCCGGAGCTCGGTTTTGAGCGCGCGCACGAAGTCCGGCACGTCGGCGCGCAAGAGCGGCTCGCCCCCGGTCAGCCGGACTTTTTCCACGCCCAGTGCCTGGAACGCCCGCCCGATGCGTATCAGCTCGGCGAGCGTCATCAGCTGCGGATCGCGGAGAAACGCGTGTCCCGGCCCAAAAATTTCCGCGGGCATGCAATAAGGGCAGCGAAAATTGCACCGGTCCGTGACGGATATGCGCAAATCACGCAATGGACGGTGATAGCCGTCCTGAACGGAAGAAAGGGCGGGGGACACGGAAGTCACGGGCGGACACACAAAACGCGGAACGGGGCTTTTGCCAGTTTGGCCGTGCGCTCTGTCGCTCCGCGTGTTCTCTGTGTCAAAAGAAATGCTCACCCCCGCCGAGGCCGAAAAGCTGATCCTCGATCATATGGCCGCCTGCCATCGAGAAGACTGCCCGTTGCCGGAGGCACACGGTCGGATTCTTCGCGCGGACCTGCGTGCGGACCGCGATTTGCCGCCGTTTCATCGCGTCACCATGGACGGATTTGCGCTCAGGGCAGGAGCGCTGGCAGCGGGCACGCGGACCTTTCGCGTGGAGGGCGTTCAAGCCGCCGGCATGCGAGCGTTCCACCTCGGCGGGGCATCCGACGCGTGCATCGAGATCATGACGGGCGCGGTTTTGCCGGAAGGGGCGGATTGCATCGTGCCGTACGAGGAAACCAGACGCGAAGGGGCGACTATCGTGATTTCGGAAACGGCCGCGCGATTCGAAGCCGGTCACGCCTTGCATCGGCGGGGCAGTGATTACCGCGCCGGGGAGGTGGTGGTCCGGGCCGGCACGCTGCTTACCGGGCGAGAGATTGCGGTCGCCGCCGCGTGTGGTTATGCGACGCTGACCGTAAGCCAGCGGCCGAAAATCGCCGTGGTTTCCACGGGCGACGAGCTGGTGGAAGTCGAGTCGTCCGTCGCACCGCACCAAATCCGCCGAAGCAACGACCATGCGTTGCGCGCGGCGCTCGCCAGCGCGGGGTATCCGCATGCCGCCCGCTTTCATTTTCGCGATGTGCGCCACGAGATCGAGCACATGCTGTGGCACGTGTTGGCCGAGTTCGACGTGGTCATCGTCACGGGAGGGGTGTCGAAGGGGAAATTCGATTTCCTTCCTGCCGAGCTCGACCGTCAGGGAGTGCGCAAGGTCTTTCATGGCGTGGCGCAACGTCCCGGCAAACCGCTTTGGTTTGGTGTGAGCTTGCGCCAGACGCCGGTCTTTGCCCTGCCGGGAAACCCGGTGGCCGCTTACACCTGTCTGCACCGCTACGTGCTTCCGGCCCTGGCGCGGGCGAGTCAGCGCGCGTCGACCCCGCCGCTCACGGCGGCTTTGGCGGCCGCGGTCACGTTCCGCCCCAAGCTCGCGTATTTCCTGCCCGTGAAGCTCAGCAGCGGCGCGCGCGCCGAACTGCTGGCGATGCCCGATCCCAGCAATACCTCCGGCGATTTTGCCGGCTTGGTGGGAACGGACGGCTTCGTCGAGCTTCCGGCCGAGCCCACGGATTATCCCGCCGGCACTCTGGCGCCGTTTTTTCCCTGGGTGTAGGTTTTTGCCGCGCAAAAATCTTTGTATCGTTCATCGTCTGGCTTTTCAAACTGAGGGCGAGCCGGTCCAATTCCCTGGAATTTCATGTCACGTCCGACAACTTCCTTTTCCCACCTCGATGCGGACAATCGTCCTGCGATGGTGAACGTCGGCGACAAGCCCGTCACGCGCCGCACGGCCCATGCCGTCGCGCGGGTGAGTTTGCCCGGCGAGCTCGCGGCGCTGCTGCGGGAGGGCGAAATCGCCACCAAGAAAGGACCGATTTTTCAGACCGCGATCCTGGCCGGCGTGATGGGAGCGAAGAAAACCAGCGAGCTCATTCCCCTCTGCCATCCCCTGCCGATGGAAGATTGCCAGATTGAAATCACGCCCGATGCGGGGCGAAACGAGATCGCCATCCATTGCCGGGTGCAGACGAGCGCCAAGACCGGTGTGGAAATGGAAGCGCTTACCGGCGCCACGGTCGCTGCGCTCACGGTCTACGACATGGCCAAGGCCGTGACGCATGGCATCGTCATAAAAGAGGTGCGCTTGCTGGAAAAAACCGGCGGCAAGCGTGATTATCGGGCGCCTTGATCCGGTGCTTGTTCCCGCGCCGTCCTCTCGCGACATGATCCTCATCGACGTGCAGTATTTCGCCATCTTGCGGGAACAACGCGGCCTGCCCGAAGAAAAGCTCTCGACCGCGATGACCACGCCCACGGCGCTCTACGAGGAGTTGCGCGCCCGTCACGGATTCACTTTGCCCGCGAATCGGGTGCGGGCGGCCGTGAACGAGGAATTCGTGCCGGCCGACGCCCCGCTGCGAAATGGCGACCGGGTCGTTTTCATCCCGCCGGTCGCGGGAGGATGAGGCGGGAAATGCAGGGCAAATTCGCCTCGCGATGAGCGCCGGGTTCCGAATCTCTTCAACGCGGGTAGATCCAGCCGTTTTGCAGCGCGAACTGGCCAATGCACAGGCGGGAGCGTGCGTGACCTTTGAAGGTTGGGTGCGGGATCGCAATGAAGGTCAGGCGGTGCTTGCGCTCGACTACGAAGCCTATGCTCCGCTCGCCGAAAAGGAAGGGGGACGCATCCTGGACGAAGCGCGCGAAAAATTCGCCCTCGTGAACGCCGCGGCCGTCCATCGGGTGGGGCATTTGCGGCTGGGCGACCTCGCGGTCTGGGTCGGCGTGACCGCGGAACACCGGGGAGCGGCGTTTGACGCGTGCCGCTACATCATCGATGAGGCAAAGGCCCGGGTGCCGATTTGGAAAAAGGAGCATTATGTCAGCGGCGCGACCGCCTGGATCAATTGTGCCACCCGGGGGGAGCATGCCGGCGGGGGAGCGACGCCTCCGGCGTAAAAATTTGCTAATCTCGGCCCAATTCGTTTTTCGCCTCGTTTATGGGGCTAGGGCGCCTATCGGGGAGAGGCATGTTAGTCCTGCTCGCCACCCTGCCGCCCTCTGCGTTTGAACGTGTTCGCCAGATTCCTCTGGGATTTTGGGTGCGGCTGGGCGTAATCGTACTCGCGATCGTGGCGGTGGTGCTCGTGTGGCGCAAAGTCGCCGCGATGAACAAGGTGGTTCTTTCGGTGATCGTCGGCATTGCCATCACGACCCTCGGTTTCAATTGGATCTATGAACGCAACGAGCCCACGTGGGCGACCCCTGCCGTCCGCTGGCTGGGTGGATTTCTGCCGACCAAGGGCGTGATCGAAACCAAGAAAGCCGGCCTCTGAGGCATATAAGCGGCGCGTTTTTATGACGCGCGGCCAAAATCGGGTTGGTTTTCGCGGGGGTTCGGGTAGTGGTCATCGCTCCTTCCCTCCTGCCATGGCAAAACCGCATTCAGACATCGGACTCATCGGCCTCGCCGTCATGGGTCAGAACCTCGCGCTCAACATCGCCGACCACGGCTTCCAGATTTCGGTCTATAACCGAACGGTCGAGAAAACGGACAAATTTGTGGCCGAGAACCCGAACACGCCGGGCGGCGTGGTGGGGACGAAGACGCTGGAGGAGTTCGTGCAGTCGCTCGCCCGGCCGCGCAAGATGATCATTCTCGTGCAGGCGGGCAAAGCCACGGATGCGGTCATCGACGGCCTGGTGCCGCTGCTCGAGCAGGGGGACATCGTGATCGATGGCGGCAATGCGCTTTGGACCGACACCATTCGTCGGGAAAAAAACCTTCGCGAAAAAGGCCTGCGTTTCATCGGCTCGGGAGTGTCCGGCGGCGAGGAGGGCGCTCGCTTTGGCCCCTCGTTGATGCCCGGTGGCGAGTTCGCGGCATGGAAGGAACTGAAACCGATCTGGGAAGCCGTGGCCGCGAAAGTCGATCCGAAGACCGGCAAGCCTCTGACGGGGGCCTCACCTGGCCGGCCGGTCGTCGGCGGCGTGCCGTGTACGACTTACATCGGGGAGAACGGCGCCGGTCACTATGTGAAGATGATCCACAACGGGATCGAGTACGGCGACATGCAGATGATCTGTGAGGCATATTCCCTCATGAGCGGTCTGCTGGGCCTCAAGCCCGCCGAGATGGGCGCGATCTTTTCGGAATGGAACGCGGGTATCCTCGACAGCTTTCTCATCGAGATCACGGCTGACATTCTGAAGCAAAAGGATCCCCAGACGAAAAAGAAGGCGTTCGTCGATGTCGTGCTCGATACGGCCGGGCAAAAAGGCACGGGCAAATGGACCTCGACCAATGCGCTCGACATGGGGGTGCCGGCACCGACGATCGCGGAAGCGGTTTTCGCCCGGTGCATCAGCGCGATCAAGGAGGAGCGCGTGGCGGCCGCGAAGATTCTCAAGGGGCCGGGAAAAAAGTACCGCGGCTCGAAAAAGGCGCTCGTGCAAGCGATCCACGACGCGCTGTATTGCTCGAAGATCTGCTCGTATGCCCAGGGTTTCCAACTGATGCGCACGGCGCAGAAGGAGTACAATTGGAAGCTGAACTTCGGCGAGATCGCCCAGATTTGGCGCGGAGGATGCATCATTCGCGCGGCTTTTCTGCAGAAAATCACGGAGGCCTATGGCCGGAATCCTGGCCTCGCGAATTTGCTGCTCGACCCGTATTTCAACAAGACGGTGAAAAAAGCGCAGGAAAACTGGCGCAGGGTCGTGTCGCTCGCCGCCGAGTGCGGGGTGCCTGCGCCCACTTTCGCATCCGCTCTTTCCTACTACGACAGCTATCGCTCCGCCCGCCTGCCGGCGAACCTGCTCCAGGCGCAGCGCGACTACTTTGGCGCCCACACCTACGAGCGGGTCGATCAACCGCGGGGGAAGTTCTTCCACATCGACTGGCCCGAGCCCACCCGCCCGCAGATCGCGAGCTGATATTCCGCGGAATAGAGCGGTTTTGCCCAAGGGCGCGATGTCATCGCGCCCTTTTTGCTGGCCCGACTGCGGCCGCCGGGTGTGGGCCGGAGGCTCAAGCCACGCGGCCGCCCGCCGGGGGAAATTGAGGAAATGTCGCGGCACACGACGTGACGCGGCGGGAGCACACGATCGGTTTTGGTCAGCGGGGGGAGAGACCAGGGGCGTAGGACATACTGTCCGGTTGCATTATATCGCGCTACGATGCAATTGTTCGGGCGGCTTGATGAACTCCGTATCACCGAATGCTGAACACGCCATGCCGTCCGATGCCCTGGCCGATTTCCGGACCGACCGGCGGGTGCTGCTCCTGTGTGTCCTGGCCATCCCGATCGGCGTCCTCGGGGCCGGGGTCGCCCGGGTCCTGCTCTGGCTGATCGCCGTTTTCACCAACGCCGCATTTTTCCTGCGGTTCTCCGCCGAACCGGTGACGCTACAGGGGCACCATTTTGGCTGGTGGGGCGTGGTCGTTCCGGTGCTCGGCGGGTTGATCATTGGTTTGATGGCGCGCTATGGATCGGAAAAGATCCGCGGTCACGGCATCCCGGAGGCCCTCGAGGCCATTCTGCTCGGACGCAGCCTGATCAAGCCGAAGGTCGCGGTTTTGAAGCCGGTTTCGTCCGCCATTTCGATCGGCACGGGCGGGCCTTTTGGCGCGGAGGGGCCGATCATCATGACCGGGGGGGCATTCGGCTCCATTTTTGCGCAGCTGTTTCATCTTTCCGCGGTGGAACGCAAAACGTTGCTGGTGGCGGGTGCCGCCGCCGGGATGTCGGCGGTTTTCGCCACGCCGATTGCGGCGGTGCTGCTCGCCGTGGAGCTTCTGCTGTTCGAGTGGAAGCCGCGCAGCTTCATTCCCGTGGTAGCCGCAGCGGTCATTGCCTCCCTGGTGCGCGTGCCTTTGCTCGGCCCCGGTCCGATTTTTCCCGTTCCGGCGCATTCCCCGCTGGCGCCCTCGGCCTTCGGCGTGGCCTTGCTGGTCGGCGTGGCCGCAGGATTGGTTTCGGGTTTGCTCACGCTGCTCGTGTACGCGTGGGAGGATTTGTTCGCCAAGTTGCGACTGCATTGGATGTGGTGGCCCGCGTTGGGCGGCCTGGCCGTGGGGATCGGGGGTTGGATCGATCCGCGCGTGCTCGGGGTCGGCTACGAGACCATCCACCACCTCATGCGGGGCGAGTTGGCATTCACTGCCTTGCTCGGCCTTTTGTTCGCCAAAGGTCTCGTGTGGGCGATTGCGCTCGGGTCGGGCACTTCGGGCGGCGTTTTGGCGCCTTTGCTGATGCTGGGAGGGGCGGTTGGCGCGATGATTGGAATTCTGACCGGGGGCGAGCCCGGCCTGTGGGGCATGGTCGGAATGGCGGCCATCATGGGGGGCACCATGCGTTCGCCGCTGACCGGAATGTTCTTTCTCCTCGAGTTGACCCACGATTTCCATGCCTTGCCGGCCTTGCTGGTCGGGAGCGTCTCGGCCCTGTGCGTGACCGTCCTGCTGCTGCGCCGGTCCATCCTCACGGAGAAGCTGGCGCGTCGTGGACAGCATATCGCCCGCGACTACAGCGTCGACGTGTTCGAGCTCCGGCGGGTGGGGGACGTGATGGATCGCACGCCGCCGATCATCCCGGCCGACACGCTGGTCTCGGCGCTGGCGGAGCGCATCGCGCAGGGTCATCCGACGGTGGGCCGGCGTCAGGCGGTGTTCCTCGCGGACGAGCGCAACGAGCTCGTCGGCATCATCACCCGGGGCGACCTCTTTCGGGCGCAGCGCGAGAATGCCACCATGGCATTGACGGCACTGGAGGCCGGGACGGCCGGACCGACCGTGGCATTCCCCGACGAGACCTTGCGGGATGCGGTTGCCCGAATGCTGCGTAACAATGTGGGGAGGTTGCCTGTTGTCGCGCGGGAGAATCCGCGCCAGGTCGTCGGCTATCTCGGCCGGGCTGATATTCTCGCCGTGCGCCAGCGTCACCAGGACGAGGAAGAACGTCGCGAACGCGGACCGCTCCTTCCTCGAGCCAAAGCGCAAGAAATTAGTCCATGATCCCACACCCTTCCTCCCGGTACTTTAATCCGATAATGAAAATCGTGCTGGCTTTCGGCGCCGGCCTCGCGATTGCGGCTTTGCTGTAGTCGCCGCCGGCGAGGTGGCCGCTTTCCCCGACCGGCGGGTATGCTCCGGCAGGCGGGCCTGAACACGGGTCCATGACATCCGCGCGGCTTGAAAAAGGGGCACGGGTCGGCGAAGTTGCGCAGACCAACGCATGATTGCCATCGATGACGCCATTGAAGCCGAAGCCGAACGACTGCTTCGTTCGCTGATGCACGTCGAGTGCGATCCACGGGGAAAAACTTGGAACCTCGATACCTGCCGCGAGATCGCGCCGCTCACGCTGGAGATCAACCAGCTGAAGCAGGAAAGGGAGGCGATCATCCTGGCGCACTCCTATGTCGAGCCGGAGATCATCTACGGCGTGGCGGATTTTCGCGGGGATTCGTATTTTCTCAGCGTAAAGGCGAAGGAGGCGCGAGCGAAGACGATCGTGTTCGCCGGCGTCGTCTTCATGGCGGAAACCGCGAAAATTCTCTCGCCCGCCGCCCAGGTCGTCGTTCCCGATCACAATGCCGGATGTTCGTTGGCGGACTCCCTCACGGGTGAGCAACTGCGGCGCCTGAAGTCCCTTTATCCCGATGCGACCGTGGTCTGTTACATCAACAGCACGGCCGAGGTGAAGGCGGAGTCGGATGTCTGCGTCACCTCGGGCAATGTCTATGACATCGTGGCGAACCTCCCGGCGAAGCGGATTCTCTTTGTTCCGGATCGATTGATGGGCGACAACCTCCGCGCCGAGCTGAAACAGCGGGACGTGGAGAAGGAAATCATCACTTCGGATGGGACCTGCATGGTTCATGACCAGTTCACGCCGGCGGACATCGCCGCCGCGCGGGACCGTTATCCGGGATTGAAGGTGGTTGCTCATCCGGAATGCACCGCAGAGGTCGCCGCCGCCGCCGATTTTGTGGGCAGCACGGGTGCGATGATGAAGTACGTGAAAACCTCCGGCGCTCCCTACTACCTCATGCTGACCGAATGCGGGTTGGTGGGCCGACTGCAGGTCGAAGCGCCGGAAAAGGCTTTTATCGGCGGCTGCCGGTTGTGCCCCTACATGAAGCTCAACTCGCTGGAGAAAGTCCGCGATGCGCTCAAGCATCCCCGTCCGGATCAAATCATCACCCTCGATGAGGAGGTGCGCCGCCGGGCCGCCCATTGCATCGAACGGATGTTTGAGCTGGCGCCGGCGGATTGAATGCGGAATTCAGGGAGGCGGACGGAGTCGTTTGCCCGGTCCCTTTTTCCGCGCCACGCTCACCCTGCATGATCAATACCCGCACCGATCACCTCATCGATCTCGCCCTCGAGGAGGACGCCGGGCTCGGTGATGTCACGAGCCGCGCGATTTTTTCGGCGCAACACCGCTCACGGGGGTACTTCGATGCGAAACAGGATCTTGTCCTTTGCGGAATGGATATCGCGGCCCGGGTTTTCCTGCGCGTCGACTCCACGTTCAAAATCACCCCGCTGGCCCGCGACGGCCAACGCGTAAAACCCGGGACGCGCGTGCTCGAGATCGCGGGTCCGACTGCCGCCATGCTCACCGCGGAGCGCACGGCGCTTAACTTCGTGCAGCGGCTCTCCGGCGTCGCGACGCTCGCGCGGAAATTTGCCGATGCCGTCGCGGGCACGGGGGTTCGAATCGTCGATACGCGGAAAACCACCCCGGGCTGGCGCGCGCTCGAAAAATACGCCGTGCGGTGCGGAGGCTGTTTCAATCATCGTTCGGCGTTGGGCGAACACGTGCTGATCAAAGACAATCATATCGCGGCGGCCGGCTCGATCGCGCGCGCGGTGGAGCGTTGCCGGGCGGCGGCGCCCCATCTGGCTAAAATCGAAGTCGAGGCCAAGACCCTCGCCGAGGTTAAAGCAGCGCTGCGCGCCCGGGCGGAAGTCATCCTGCTGGACAACATGACCCCCGCGATGATCCAGCGGGCCGTGGCGATGATCGCCGGCGCTGCCGTCGTCGAGGTTTCCGGTGGCGTGCGTTTCGAAACGCTGCGCAGCTATGCGCTGCCCGGCGTGAACGTGATCAGCATCGGCGCGCTGACGCATTCGGCGGGGGCGGTGGACTTGAGCCTGACGATCGTCGGCGCAAAAAAGAGATGAAGCCGCGTGCGTTCGCCACCACGCAGTTTTCGGCTGGCAAGACCACGCCCGAGCAGCGGCGTGAAGGAGCTTCGCCTCGCCTAAGCTTCGAGGCTTTTGTGTCCGCGAGCTTCGTCAATTGAGCCATTTTGCGCCCTCGAAAATGCAAGTACTCCACACTGATTGCCTCGTGATTGGCGCAGGCCTGGCCGGCTCCGCCTACGCGTTGCGCGCGGCGAAGCTGGGTCTTTCGGTCGAACTGCTTTCCCTCGCGGAGCCGCTCGCGGCCAACAGCGATTGGGCGCAGGGGGGCATCATTTACGACTTCGCCGGCGATCCGGCCTCGCTGGCCCGCGATATTTTCGAGGCGAGCGATCGCACCGCGAATCCCAAAGCCGTTGAGCACCTGGTGCGGGAAGGGCCGAAGGCCGTCGAGGAGCTTTTGCTCGATGAATTGAAGGTTGGATTCGATCGCGATGCGACGGGCGGGCTCGATTTCACGCGCGAGGGCGGGCATAGCGAACGCCGGATCATCCACGCCAAGGACGCCACCGGTCACGCGATCCTGTCCGTCGTGGCGAGCCGGGTCGACGCCACGCCCCGCATCACGCGGCGACGCGGGTGGGTCGCCATCGATTTGCTCACCTTGTCGCACAACTCGATCGACGCGGCGGACAAATACGAGCCGCTGACCTGTTTCGGCGCCTATGTGCTCGACACCGCGAGGGGCGAGACCGTCGCGATCGTGGCGAAGAAGACCATTCTCGCGACCGGCGGCCTGGGGCAGATTTTCCTGCATACCACCAATGTGCCCGGCAGCGTGGGCCATGGCGTCGCGATGGCGTATCGCGTCGGAGCGCGCCTGATCGACCTCGAATATGTCCAGTTTCACCCGACGGTGTTCGCGAAGAAAAACGCCCCGCGCTTCCTGATCACGGAAGCCCTGCGCGGCGAGGGAGCGGTGCTGCTCAACGGGCGGGGCGAACGCTTCTTTCCAGCACAGTGGGATCCGAAGCTTGGAATTCACGTGACTTGAAGTCGCGGCCGCACTGACCCTATAGTGAGTCGTATTAATTTAAATCATACCAACATGGTCAAATAAAACGAAAGGCTCAGTCGAAAGACTGGGCCTTTCGT
>JADMIO011260231.1_pt1 | contig 92508 bp, 90 predicted proteins | sample 8958161 | NCBI WGS metagenome assembly JADMIO01 (sample SAMN16585339, study PRJNA669376) | soil metagenome | isolation source: Crop rotation soil | place: USA: Cullars Rotation, Alabama | collected 2011
CGCGACAACTTGTCCACGTGGAATTCTAAGCTTAGGATCCCAATGTGCTGGAAAGCCGCACTGATGCGGCTCGCGCGCGACGACCCGCGTTTTTTCAGCGACCGCAAGCACCCGGCGCGCATGTTGCTCGACGAGCTCACGCAACGCAGCCTCGCCTGGCAGTCGGTGGAGGCGCCTGGCTTCGCAGCCTTCATGGAGCCGTTGCAGCAGGCGGTGGAGGTGTTGCGCACGACGCAGGTGTCCGGCGCCGCACCCTTCGAGTTCGCCGTCAAGACCTTGCAGGAAGCGTGGGGCGAGTTGCAGCACCGCGACCGCCACCATCGCGAGAAGGCGGTGCGGGCGCTGCTGCAGGCCGAGCAACGCAACCTGCTTGCCGACCGGATCGCCAGGGAAATGCGCAACCGCCCGGACGTCGCGGCCGCACCGCGGGAGATCGCGGCCTTTCTCGCCGGGCCCTGGGCGCAGGTGATGGCGCAGGCGCGCCTGCTGGACACTTCAGGCTCCCCCGACCCGGGCGGCTTCACCTCCATCATCACCGACCTCGTGTGGAGCGCGCAGCCGCGCGTCGCGGGCACGCAGACGGCGCGTTTGCTCAAGCTGGTGCCCACGCTCGTCGAAAGGCTGCGCCAGGGCCTGGCGAGCATCGACTATCCGGAGCGCGCGGCGCAGCGCTTCCTCGACCACCTCGCGCAAGCCCACCGCGAAGCATTGCGCACGGCCGATGCGCAGGGGCTGCCTGCCGCCGCACTCTCCACCACCTTGTCGCGCGAGGAGCTCGAGCAACTGATGGGCGAAGGCGATGCCGGCGAAGGCAGTGGGGCATGGCTGGCGCCTTCGGAGGCGCAGCACTCCGGCTTCATCGATACCCACCAGACCCTTGCGCCCAAGCCCTTGTTCCAGCCGACGCAGCCCGGGGGCTTCAACGACACCGAGCCGGAAACGCGCGAGGCGGTGCCGGACATCCCGGTGGCCGAACTGCAGCCGGGCGCGTGGGTGGAAATGATGACTTCCAACGGCTGGGGGCGCTTCCAGGTGACGTGGGCGAGCCCGCACGGCACGCTCTTCATGTTCACCGGCGCATCGGGGCAGCCCCAATCGATGACGAAACGACTGCTCGGCAAGATGCTGCAGGGCGGCACGCTGCGGCTGGTCTCGGGCCAGGCGCTCGTTGATGGCGCGCTCGATGCGGTCGCGCAAACCGCGTTGCGCAACAGCCTCGACGGTTAGCCGTCCAGGTGCCTACGCGTCGAGGCGCCGCCGCACCAGCGCGATGTTGTTGCGCAGCGCGTAAAGTTCTTCCGCGTACGACAGCGGCACGCTGATGCGGCCCACGCGCTCGTCGAGTGCCTTGAGTTCCCGCGCGAGTTCCTCGCGGTCCGGGCGCTCTTCCTCCATCCGGTGCTCGATCGTGCGCAGCTGTCCATACCAGCGGAACACCCGCGAGCGGATGCGGAACTGGTAGAGCGGCGGCACGATGCGCGAGAGCGGCAACAGCACCGCGATGATGATGCCCAGCGCGAGCCACATCCGCTCGAGCAGGTTCGCCAGCCAGAAGGGCAGGTAGCGCTGCAGGAAGGGGCGCCCGCCCTGGATGGCGCGCTCGGCCTCGCGCGACACGGGGTACTCGCTGTGCTCCAGCGCCGGGAAGGTGCCGGCGCGGTTGAACCACGCTGCGGGGCCGTGGATGTCGCGTGCGGCCTGCGTGAAAAGGTCGAGCAGCGCGGGGTGGGTCTCGCCCCGCGCCAGCATCGAGGTGGTGGTGGCGACCAGGCGCATGTCCGCCGGCGGCAGGTCGCGCGCCAGGTCGACGACGCCGCGCGGAAGCACGACGGGCGTTAAGAACGGGAAGCGTCGCGAATAGGCTTCGCTCTGGGTGAAGTCCATCAACTTCACGCCGGGCGTCTGCAGCAACATCTGCACCATCAGCGATTCGGGCGCCGATGCGAACACCAGCGCGTCGAGCTCGCCGCCGAGGAAAGCGACGGTCGCGGGCGTCTGCTCCAGCTGCGAGATCGCGATGCGGCTGCGCTCGACCTTGTTCGCGTCGAACAGCTTTTCCATCAGGCGAGGCACGCCGCTGCCCGCGGTGCCCACATTCAGCCGCAGCCCTTGCAACTGCCCGAGCGAACCCAGGCCGCCGGGGGACGCCGCCTTGCGCTTCGCCTCCTCGCGGTAGAACAGCCACACCGGCTCCACGAAAAGGCTGCCCAGCGACACCAGGGCGCTTTCTTCGCTGGTGTCCCGCTCGTTGCTGCCGCCCTGCACGAAGCCCAGGTCGGCCTTGCCTTCGCGCAGGAGCCGCAGGTTGTCGGATGAGCCTTCGCTGCGCACGAGGACGACTTCGATGCCATTGGCCGCGAGTGCCTTCCTGTAGCGCGCACCGAACGCGTCGTAGGCGCTCTGGGCGGGGCCGGTCGCCAGCCGTACGCGCTTGGGTGGCGTGGGGTCGAGCCAGAGGTAGGCCAGCGCAATGAGCGCGACCGCGACGATCGCGAAAGGCCCCGCCGACACCAGCAGGTCGCGGATCGACACCAGCGTATGGCGGATGGCGGTCGGCATGCCCCGTTTATCCGAAGTCGCTCGCCGCAGGCAGGTGCAGCTTGCCGACGCGCAAGGACCCGGCGGCTCGCACGGCGCGCAGGACCGCACGCGCGGTCACCTCGGCCGCAAGGGTGCCCAGGACCATCATCCCGGGTGAGCGGCCCGCCACCCCGGTGCCGAGTGCGAACAGCGTGTCGCCATCGGTCATCGTGTGGACGGGGTTGATGCTGCGCGCGAGGCCGTCATGCGCCATGGTGGCCAGGCGCGCGGCCTGGGCCTTGGTGATCAGCGCGTCCGTCGCGATCACGCCGATGGTCGTGTTGGTGCCGGGCACGAGGGGCTTGGGCGATTCGCCGCGCAGGATCGCGCGGCGCGTGTCCAGCAGCGACTTGCCGTTGGCGGTGCGCGCGCCGGCGACCACCTTTCCTGTGTCGGGGTCGACGACGTCGCCCAGCGCATTGCATGCGACGAGCGCACCGACGGTGATTCCGTCGACGGTGATCGAGGCCGTGCCGATGCCACCCTTCATGCCGCGCTGGATCCCGAAGACCTTGCCGACCGCCGCGCCGCTGCCCGCGCCCACATTGCCTTCGGGGGGCGCACGTTTGCCGGCCGCCGCGCAGGCTGCGTAGCCCGCGTCGGCGCCGGGACGGATGGAGGCGTCGCCGACCATCAGGTCGAACAGCACCGCGGCCGGCACGATCGGCACGCGCGCGGGACCGACGGCCAGGCCGATGCCGTTTTCCTCCAGCCAGCGCATCACGCCACTGGCCGCGTCCAGCCCGAAAGCGCTGCCGCCCGAGAGCAGCACGGCGTGCACGCGATCGACGAGGTTGGTGGGGTCCAGCAGGTCGGTCTCGCGGGTGCCGGGTGCGGCGCCACGAACGTCCACGCCGCCGACGGCGCCTTCGCGCGCGATCACGACACTGCAACCGGTGGGGCGCCGCGGGTCGCTGAAGTGGCCGGCCTCGATGCCCGGCACGTCGGTGATCGCGCCTTCGCCGCGGCGGCGCGGGCGCTGGGTTCGGGGGGCGGTGGCCATCGAAAGATTATCCATGGCAGAGCAAGGGCCGCGCGCGCAGGCGCCGTCCTACAGCGCGTGCGGCACATCGGCTGACACGCCACGAGTGCCGAGCTTCCTACAGTGAAGCTGTTCGCCGGCGCCGCTGGCGATTTTTTTCGACGCAAGCCACAGAGGAACCACCATGAACAGCGAAACCAGCGACAACGTCTCCACCATGGGCTCCAGCTCCACCGGACTGAACGGGACGACGGGCAGCAACGCCAACGTGCAACGCGTCGCGCAGAAAGCGCACGAGGCTGTCGACAAGCTCGAGCAGACGCTCAGCTCCAGCACCGACCGCGTGATGGGGTGGCAGCAGGAATACGGCGAAATGGCGCGCGAGCAGGTTCGCGCGAATCCGCTGGCCGTGGTTGCCGGCGCCTTTGCCATCGGCTACCTGTTCGCGAAGATCACGCGCTGAGGGCTGCGGCGTTCGCCGCTTGCTGCTGACACACCGCGCCGCCGCTCGCGCTAGAGTGGCGGCATGTACACGCTTTACGGATTCAAGGGTTCCGGCTCCGCCGCCGCCGAGATGGCGCTCCAGGCCGCCGGGCGCCCGTTCGCCACGGTGAATGCGGCCTCGTGGGAAAGCACTTCCGAAGTCGAGGCCCTGCGCAAGGTGAATCCGCTTTCGCAGATTCCCACGCTGGTGTTGCCCGATGGCTCGATCCTTACCGAAAGCGCGGCGATCCTGGTCCATCTGGGGCTCACCGCCCCGTCCGGCCGCCTGCTGCCCGCCGATGCCGCCGCGCGCGCACAGGCCATTCGCGGCCTGGTCTACATCGCCGCGAACTGCTACAGCGCCATCAGCATCATCGACTACCCCGAGCGCTGGACCACCGACGGCTCCGATGCAGCGAGGGAGGCTTTGCGCGCGGGAACGCGCGACCGCCTGCACAAGCACTGGGAAATCTTCGCCGACACCTTTGCCGGCGCGCCCTTTCTGTGCGGGCAGGCGCCCGGCGCGCTGGACTTCCTTGCGGTCGTGGTGTCGAAATGGTCGGGCACGCGTGCCCACCTCAAGGCGCATCGGCCTGCCTTCAGCAGCTTGCTGGAACAGATCGAGCAGCACGCGCTGGTCGCGCCCGTGTTCGAGCGGCACTGGCCGCGAAAGGCCTGAGATGCCCCGTCGCCCCGTCAACGTGCACAAGGCCTACCACGCCCACATCTATTTCGGCCCCGAAACGATCGAACAGGCCCGCGCCCTGGCCAATGAAGCAGGCAAGCTGTTCAAGGTGAACGTCGGGCGCGTGCACGAACAACTTGTCGGCCCTCACCCGGCGTGGAGCTGCCAGCTTGCGTTCGGCGCGGGCGAGTTCGACAAACTGGTCCCTTGGCTCGACGAGCACCGCAACGGGCTCGACGTCTTCGTGCATGGCCTCACCGGCGACGACCTGGTCGACCACACCGAGTACGCCTACTGGCTCGGCAACGAGTGGAAGCTGGACCTGTCGCTCTTCGGCAGGTAGGCGAGGGCTACTGCCGCGGCACCTTGGCGCGGTTGATCACCTCCGACCAACGGCGGATTTCCGAAGCGAGCAGCTCGCGCAACTGCCCGGGTGTGCCGCCAGCCGGTGCCACATTCAGGTCGGCGAACTGCTTGCGCAAGGCGGGGTCCGCCAATGCCTTGTTGGTCTCGCGATTGAGCAGTGCGAGCACTTGTGGCGGTGTGCGCGCCGGTGCGGCCAGCGCGTTCCACGAGGCAACGTTGAACCCGGTCACGCCGCTTTCCGCGACGGTGGGCACGTCCGCCAGTTGCGGCGCCCGCTTCCCACCCATCACGGCCAGCGGACGCACGGCCTTCGACGCGACCTGACCCATCATCGGCCCGAGGATTTCGATGGCCGCATCCACCTGGCCGCCGCGCAACGCGGTGAGCACTGCCGGCGATCCATTGAAAGGCACCACCTGGAACTCGACCGCCGCGCGTGTCTTGAGCAGCTCCGCGGCAAGGTGCTGGCTGCTGCCGATGTTGATCGTCGCGATGTTCAACTTGCCGGGATTGGCCCTGGCGAATGCCAGCATCTCCTGCATCGAAGCGAAGCGGCTGTCCACCGCCGCGAACACGGCGAGGTCGAAGGTGCCCAGCGTGACGATCGGCGCGAAGTCCCGGGCCGCATCGAAAGGGAGCGACTTGAACAACCCGGCGCTCACGGCGGTCGCGTTGCTCATGAGCAGCAGCGTGTGCCCGTCCGGCTCGGCCTTGGCCACCGCTTCACCGGCAACGACGCCGCCGGCGCCCGGCTTGTTGTCGATCACAACAGCTTGATGCAGCCCCTTGCCGAGTTTGTTCGCGACGGCGCGGGCGGTGAGGTCGGCGATGCCGCCCGCACAGAAGGGCACGACGATGCGAATCGCCTTCGCAGGAAAGGCCGCGGCGCGTGCGAAAGGTGAAAGCGCGCCGCCCACGCCGGCGGCTAGAAGGGGCCGGCGCTGGATCAAGTTTCGCTCCCGAACCGCACTTCGACGCTGCCGATCCCGGGCAGTTGCGCTTGCACGCGCGAACCTTCGGGTGCGAACAGGAGGCCGCTGCACGAACCGGTGGTCACCACGTCGCCTGCACGCAAGGGTCGTCCCCGCTGCGCCGCGTGCCAAGCCAACCAGCCGAGCAGGCGCCAGATGTCGGCCGCGGGATTCGCGCCGCGGGTGCTGGCCACCGGCTGCCCGTCAAATGCGAGATAGGCCTCGACCGTCCTCAGGTCGACTTCGGCCGGCGCGAGCCCTGCAGGGGTGCCGACGACCAGCGCTCCGTGGCTTTGCAGGTCGGCGAGTTGCGCCAGCGGATCGCTCTCGCGCCAGTCCTGCAGGCGCGTCTCCACCACTTCGATCACGGGCAGCACCGCTTCGACCGCATCTTGCAGTTCAGCCGGGTTGAAGTCGGGCGACGTGGGCACGAGGTCCCGGCCCAGCCGCAACGCAACCTCGACTTCGATGCCCCGCAGGCGGGAAGCACCGTCCGCCAGCCGCGCCCCGCTGCGAAGCAGGCCACGAGCGGGCAGGGGCGCGCAACCCGGTTCGGACTCGGGCCCCGGGGCGCCGACTTTCCATCCCGCCGCAGGTCCGAGCAGGGCGAGCGTCGCGTCCTGCACCGCAAACGCGGCAGCGCGGCTGGCCGGCGCGATCAAGGCATGTGAAACGAGTGCCCCGTTCTGGCGCGCGCTCACCAGCAGGCGCGCGCAAGCTTGTTCGTCGAATGGTTGCGTCATCGCTGCGCATCGTAGCCGTGCGTCGCGAACGTGACGCGGTTGGGGCCTTTCCCGATGCCGCCGGGGTGACGCCAAGGCTACCCTGCCATCTTATGCAGCGCCCGCATCACAAGTTCTGGCCCACCCGGCTCCCGCACCAGCTCACCCCCCCGGCAACCAGCCTCTGGGACAACCTGGCGACCAGCGCGCGGCGATACCCCGGCAAGCCGGCCGTCGTTTTCCTGGGGCGTGTCTACACCTACCGCGAACTGGTCGAGAAGGCGGAGCGCCTGGCGGCGTGCCTGGCCCGCCTCGGCGTGCGCAAGGGCGACCGGGTGATGCTCGACATGCAGAACTGCCCGCAGTTGCTCATCTCACACTTCGCCATCCTGCGTGCAAACGCGGTGGTGGTGCCGGTGAACCCGATGAATCGCGTCGAGGAGCTCAAGCACTACATCGAGGACCCGGATGCGAGGGTCGCGATCACCACGGCGGACCTCGCGGGCGACATCGCGCGGGCGAGCAATGCCTTGCCGGCCGGCGAGGGGCTCAAGCACCTGGTCGTGAGCCACTTCACCGACACCTTCGACCCGGTGCACGAGGATGCGAAGGCAATGCCCGCTTCCTGGCGCGACTGGTTGCTGACCGAACATGCCATGCCGCAGCTCGAAGGCGGTGAGGTGATCCGCTGGCTCGATGCGGTCGCTGACGAGGACGCACCGCCTGAACTCACCGTCACGCCCGCCGACCTCGCGGTGTTGCCGTACACCAGCGGCACCACCGGTCTGCCCAAGGGCTGCATGCACCCGCATTCGAGCCTCATGCACAACGCGATGTCGAGCGCGTACTGGAGCAACGGCACGCCCGAAGCGGTCGCGCTGCTCGTGGTGCCGATGTTCCACATCACGGGCATGGTGAGCGTGATGCACGCCCACATCTACCTGGGGTCCACGCTGGTGCTGATGCCGCGCTGGGACCGGGAACTCGCGGGCCGCCTCATCTCGCGCTGGCAGGTCACGACGTGGACCAACATCCCAACGATGGTGATGGACCTGCTGGGCAGCCCCAACCTGGACTCGTTCGACCTCAGCGGCCTCGTGCACATCGGCGGTGGCGGGGCGGCGATGCCCCAGGCCGTCGCGCAGAGGCTCTTCGAGCAGTTCGGGCTGCGCTACGTCGAGGGATACGGCCTCACCGAAACGGCCGCGCCCTCGCACAGCAACCCGCCCGACCGCCCCAAGCAACAGTGCCTGGGCGTGCCTTTCATCGGCTGCGACTCGCGCGTCGTCGACCCCGAGACCCTCCTCGAAGTGCCGGTGGGCGAGCAAGGTGAAATCGTGACCCATGGCCCCATGGTGTTCTCGGGTTACTGGAAGCGCCCCGAAGCGACGGCCGCGGCCTTCATCGAGATCGAAGGCAAGCGCTTCTTCCGCACCGGCGACCTGGGCCGCATGGATGAGGACGGCTACTTCTTCATGACCGACCGCCTGAAGCGGATGATCAACGCTTCGGGCTTCAAGGTGTGGCCGGCGGAAGTGGAGGCGCTGATGTTCAGGCACCCTGCGATCCAGGAGGCTTGCGTGATTTCCGCGCGCGATGCCTACCGCGGGGAAACGGTCAAGGCCGTGGTCGTGCTGCGGGCCGGCCACGAAGGCGCCGTGAGCGAGCAGGACATCATCGACTGGTGCCGCGCGAACATGGCCGTCTACAAGGTCCCGCGCATCGTGCAGTTCGCGCAGGCGCTGCCCAGGAGCGGCAGCGGCAAGGTGATGTGGCGGGCGCTGCAGGAGGCGGAAACCCGGGATTGAAGCGCCGTCCAGGCATGCGTAGACTGGCGCAACAAGCAGGGCGAAAGGTCCCACCATGAGCAACGTACCGGGGCCCAGCACGGGCTGGCAGGAGCGGGTCGCGGCGGATGAGGAGCAAAGGTTCGCCGGCTACGCGACCCAGTTCGCGGAGATCCAGGCCCGCAAGTCCCAGCGGTGGGGCACGGGACGGGCGCTGCATCGCAAGCAACTGGTCGCCGCGCAGGGAACCCTCGAGGTGCTGGATGGCTTGCCGCCGTTCGCGCGGCAAGGCCTGTTCGCGCGGCCGCACGACTACGAGGCCTGGGTTCGCCTGTCCAACGGCGGCATGGATCGCGCGCACGACAGGGTGCCGGACGTTCGCGGCTTCTCGGTGCGGGTCTTCGGCGTCGAAGGCGAATCGGCGCTGGGCAACGGCCCGGCGCGCAGCCAGGATTTCACCCTCATCAACCACGAGAGCTTTGCATTTCGCACCGGCTCCGAATTCGTGGAGTTCGCCGTCGCCGCCACGCGAGGCAAGGGCGCGCTGCTCAAGCACCTGGTCCGGCGCTACGGCGTCATCGGCGGGCCGGTGCAGCTCGCGCGCCTGGCCAAGGTCGCAGGCAGGCGCTTTTCCGGTTTCGCGACCGAGACCTTCCATTCCGCGGTGCCGATGGCCAACGGGCCGTATGCGGTGCGCGTGCGCCTGGTGCCCGCCAAAGGCAACGGCGTCGCGGAACCCGGCGCCAACGAGGACTGGGCGCGCGACTTCGCGGCGCGGCTGAAGCGCCAGCCCTTGCACTGGGACATGCAATTGCAGTTCTATGCGAGCCCGGAACTCACACCGATCGAAGATGCCTCGGTCAGCTGGCCCACGCCCTTCAGCACGGTCGCGCGCCTCATGCTTCCGCGCCAGGATGTCGACTCCGCCCATGGACACGCGCTGGCCAAGCAGGTCGAGGAGACCGTGATCGACCCCTGGCAGGCCCTGGCCGACCACCGGCCGCTGGGCGAAGTGCAGCGCGCGCGCAAGGTGGTCTACTTCCAGAGCCAGAAGGGCCGCGGCGCGGCCTGAGGCCAACTTCGGGGTAGGGGCGGAGCGTTTCCAGCTCGACTGTCGGCGGCCTCCTACACCCCCGGCGCCCCGTTCCCCCTACGATGGCGCATCACCACCCGATACCGCCATCGAACGAATGCGCCCCAACGCCGCGCCGCCCATTCCAGAACAGGAGCGGGCATCCACCGGCATCCCCGGCCTGGACAACGTACTGGGTGGCGGATTGCCGACCAACCACCTTTACCTCGTCGAAGGCTCGCCCGGGGCCGGCAAGACGACCCTCGCGCTGCAGTTCCTGCGCCAGGGCGTGGAAGCCGGCGAGAAGGGCCTGTACATCACGCTTTCCGAAACGAAGTCCGAACTGATCACCGTCGCCCATTCGCACGGGTGGACGATGGACGGGGTGGAAATTTTCCAGCTGGTCACCGAAGATGGACTGAGCCCGGAGGCCGAGCAATCCATCCTGCACCCCTCGGAAGTCGAGCTCGGTGAAACGACACGCGGTGTGATGGCTGCCGCCGAGCGCGTGCAGCCGCACCGGGTGGTCTTCGACAGCCTCTCGGAGATGCGCCTGCTCGCCCAGAACCCCTTGCGCTACCGGCGGCAGGTCCTGGCGCTGAAAAATTTCTTCGCGACGCGGCGCTGCACCGTGCTGCTGCTGGACGACCGCACCGCAGAGCACGACGACTTGCAGCTGCACAGCATCACGCACGGGGTCATCAGCCTCGACCAGAGCGTGGGGCAGTACGGCCCCGAGCGGCGCAGCCTGCGCGTGACCAAGATGCGGGGGATCCCTTTTCGCGGCGGGGCGCACGACTTCAGCCTGATGACCGGCGGTCTCGCTGTCTACCCGCGCCTGGTCGCTGCGGAGCACCGCATCGACTTCGAGGCGGACCTCGTATCCACAGGCTCCAGCCACCTTGACACCTTGCTTGGCGGCGGTCTCGCACGCGGAAGCAACATCCTGTTTTCAGGCCCTTCGGGCGTGGGCAAGACCACCACGGCGATTGCCTGCGCCCGCGCCGCCCTGCAGCGCGGGGAAAGGGCGGTCTATTACCTTTTCGACGAGGGGCTCGGCACGCTGCTGAAAAGGTCCAGGGCCTTGGGCATGGAGCTCGAGCCGTTCATCCGGGACGGCCAGCTGGAAATCAGGACGCTCGACCCGGCAGAGGTGTCTCCCGGACAGTTCGCGAACCTGGTGCGCACTGCCGTCGAATCAGGCTGCTCCACCGTCGTCATCGACAGCCTCAATGCCTACCTGCAGGCGATGTCGGGCGACAAGCACCTGCTGCTGCAGATGCACGAGCTGCTCACGTACCTGAACCAGCGCGGCATGGTCACGATCCTGATCCTCGCGCTGCACGGCGTGCTGGGTGACGTGCGGGGCGACGTCGACCTGTCTTACCTGTCGGACGGCATCCTTTCCTTCCGCTTCTTCGAAGCACGCGGCAACCTGCTCAAGGCGGTGTCCGTGGTCAAGAGCCGCACGACCGAACACGAGATGACGATCCGCGAATTCCGGCTCGGCAAGAACGGCATCGAAGTAGGCGAGGCGCTCACCGATTTCGAAGGCGTGATGGCGGGCGTCGCGTCCTACCGCGGGGACATGGCGATGCTTGGCGAGGCACACGGTACCGGGCCAACCTGATGGAGCTGCGGGTCCTCATCCATGCCCCCCGGGGGCGAGACGCCGCAGTGGTGCGGGACGTCATCCAGGCCAGCCACACCACGCAAGTCTGCGGCACGGCCGCGCAACTGATGGTGGCGTTGCGCCAGGGCGCAGCCGCCGCGGTCATCACCGAGGAGGGCCTTGCGGACGAATCGCTCACGACCGCGCTCAAGCAATGGCTCGCGGTGCAGGCCCCGTGGTCCGACTTCCCGTTCATCGTGCTGGCTTCGCGGCAGATCGGGCCCCGCCCGCCCGGTGTCGTGCGGCTGCTGCATGCGCTCGGCAACGTGATCCTGCTCGAACGCCCGCTGAACGCGGAAACGCTGGCCAGCGCGGCGGATGCCGCGGTGCGGGCACGGCGCCGCCAGTACGCGACCCGCGAACACCTCGACGAAATCAATCGCGCCCAGTCCGAAGTGCAGCAGCTCAACAGCGACCTGGAGCGCCGCATCGAAGCGCGCACCGTGGAGCTCGCCTCCGCCAACAACCGGCTCATGAAGGAAATCGCCGAACGCGAGCGGGCCCAGGCCGCGTTGACGCAGGGCCAGAAGATGGAGGCGATCGGGCGCCTGACCGGCGGCATCGCGCACGACTTCAACAACCTGCTGCACGTGGTCAACATGAACCTGGAGTTGATCACGCTCTATGCCAAGGACGACAAGGTCAAGCCGGTCGTGGAACGGGCCAAGAGCGCGGCCAAGCGGGGCGCCAAGCTCACCGGGCAGCTGCTTTCCTTCGCGCGCAGCCAATCGCTGCTGCCCAAGCTCACGCACGTCAACAAGCTGCTCGTCGGCATGAAGGACCTGCTGGAGATCTCCGCAGGATCTGCGGTCACCGTGGATTTCGACCTTTGCGAGCAGGAGCTCTGCGTCGTGGTCGACCCGAGCCAGCTCGAGATGGCGGTGCTGAACCTCGCGGTGAATTCCCGCGACGCGATGCCCGAGGGTGGCAAGCTCATCATCTCGACTTGCCCCAGGCTCGCGACCGACGTCGAGGGCCAGCTGAAGCATGGCGACTACGTGGTCGTCAGCGTGACGGACACCGGACCGGGCATCCCGACGCAGTTGCTGTCCAAGGTGTTCGATCCCTTCTTCACCACCAAGCCCGTGGGCAGCGGTACCGGCCTGGGCCTGAGCCAGGTCTATGGGTTTGCCCGGCAATCGGGCGGGCTGGCCTTCATCCGCAGCGAAGCCGGCAGCGGCACCACCGTCGAAATGTATTTCCCTTCCGCTTCGAAGTACGAGGAGGATGCGAGCGAGCCGCTCTCGGCCGCGCCGATGGCCGCGCCCGGGCTGCGTTCACGCAACATCCTCGTCGTGGAAGACGATGCGGACGTCCGCCGCGTGATCGTCGAGTGCCTGGGACTGATCGGTTATTCGGTGACCGAGGCAGCGAACGGCGGCGAGGGCCTGGCCGCGATCCGGCGCTCAAGGCCGGACCTGATGGTGGTCGACTACGCGATGCCCGACATGACGGGCGCCGAAGTCATTTCCAAGGCGCGCGAGATCGCGGGCGATATCCCCGTCATCCTTGCCACGGGCTACGCCGACATGGCGGCGGTCGAGCGGCTCGCCGGCAAGCCCGCCATCCTTCGCAAACCCTTCGACATCAACACGCTCGGTTCCGCCGTGGCAACGGCGCTCACCGCGAGTGCCGCGCAGGATCGAACACTGGCGGCCGCCTGAAGGCGCGGTCGACCGCGAGGCCGAACGCCGACCGGAAAAGGGCGATGGGAGCTGACATCGTTGATTGCCTCGTCATCGGGGGCGGCCCGGCCGGGCTCCTCGCAGGGGTGTACCTCGGGCGCTACCGCAGGCAGGTGGCGGTCATCGACGAAGGCAAGAGCCGCGTCGCCATGATCCCGAAGTCACGCAACGTGATCGGCTTCCCCGACGGCATCGCCGGGCCCGAGTTGCTCGAGCGCATGCGCCTGCACGCCCAGAACTTCGGCGCCAGGCTGGAGATCGGCCGGGTCGAGCAGCTCGATCGAAACGCGGACGGAACCTTCGTCGCGCGGGCAGGTTCCCTCACGCTGCGGGCCCGGTTCGTGATCCTTGCCACCGGCGCGCGCGACGTCGAACCCGAGCTCACCGGCCTCGCGGAATCGCTGAAGGCCGGCCACGTGCGCTACTGCCCGGTGTGCGACGGGTTCGAGACACAGGGGCAACGCGTGGCCGTGCTGGGGCGCGAAATCCATGGCCTGCGCGAGTCCGCATTCGTCGCGGGCTTCGACAACGAGGTCACCTGGCTGTCGATGGGGTCGCATTCGAAGTGCACCGAAGACGAACTGAAGCGGCTGGGTGAGCGTGGCGTGCGGATCATCGAACACGAACCGCGCCACATCGAGTGCCGGCCGGGTGACGGCGTGTCGGTCGAGCTTCACAACGGCGAGACGATCTCCTTCGACGTCCTGTACCCGGCACTGGGCCTCACGCACGCCTCGGAGCTCGCGACCCGGCTCGGAGCGCGGGCACAGGACGACGGGCAACTGCTGGTGGACGATCACTTGCAGACGACGGTCGACGGCCTGTATTGCGCGGGCGACGTTGCCGCGGGACTGAACCAGATCAACGTCGCCGCAGGGCATGCGGCCATCGCGGCCACCGCCATCCACAACCGGTTGTGAAGCCCCTAGCCGGCGATCTCCGCGCCGCGCTGTTGCAGGAGCTCGCGCAGGATCGAGCGGTGGCAGTGCGATTCGTTCTCGCAATAGCAGCCGAGCGCGAAGGAAGTCTGGTGCGACAGCGCGGCCAGCATGTCGAGCAACTGGCTCGCGTGCGCTTCCTTCATTTCGGCAGTGAACTTGCGGGTGAACGCGCGCCACTGCTTCTCGTCGTCAGCGGCCAATGCTTCGGCGACCAGCGCCGCGCTGGGCGACAGGGCGGGCAGCCAGGTGTCGTAGAAATCGCGCCTGGCGAATTCCGCCTTGGGCACGCCACGCGGGGGGCGGCGCACCGTTCCCAGGCGCACGCCTTCGCCGGGCGCGCGCGGCGTGCCGAGTCTCACGATATGGATGGGCATGGCGCAAGCCTACTGCTTTTCCGTCATGCGGGCATCGGGACGCGCACCCGCAGCGCGCCGGGCCGGATGCGGTAGCGCAGCGGGGTTTGCAGCCGGAGCACTTCACCATCGGCGGCCACCCGCAGGTGCCTGTGCCCCGTCTTCACAAGCACCTCGGACGCCGACAACATGTCGAAGTCCTTCGCCTGTTGCAGGCGCCGCAGGAGTGCGCGAAACGCGAGCGCCAGCAATCCGAAGCGCCCGGTGCGCTGCGTGAGGTAGAGGCTCAGGCTGCCGTCGGACAGCCCCGCGCGTTCCCCGATCTCGAAACCCTCCATGCGGTATTCGTTGTTGCCGACGAAGAGGAAGGGGCTGCGGCGCTCCAGCGGCCGGCCGTCAATCTCGAGGTGCATCGAGAGCACGGGGTAGCGGCGTGCGGCGTGCCAGCTGGCCGCAAGCAAGGCGCGCCACTTGCCCCGGCCGAGGCGACGGCGCTGGCGCTCGCGGTCCAGGACGATGTCCGGATAGAGGCCGATGCTGGAGTTGTTGATGAAGACGTGCCCGTTGACCTCGCCGACGTCGACTTCCGCCTCGCGTCCGTGCGCGATGACCTCGATGGCGGCATCGAGGTCGAGCGGCAAGCCGAGGTCCTTCGCGAAGTGGTTCAGCGTGCCCATCGGCAACACGCCGAGCGGGACCTTGCCGCCCGCCAGCTTCGACGCCACGGCACTCACCGTGCCATCGCCTCCGGCGGCGACGACGAGCGAGGCGCCCTGGTGCAGCGCCTCGTCGACGGTGCGCGATATCTCCTCGCCGCTGTGAACGAGATGCACGGTCGCGTGCAGTCCCTCGGCCCCCAACTTGTTTTCCACCTCGCGATCCCAGCCGTCAGGGCAGCCGGTGCCCGAGCTCGCGTTGGCGATGACATGGATGCTGGCGCTCATGCCGATACCGCCGCGCGCGCGGCGAAAACGAGTGGCGCGACCAGCGCCGGAGACAGTGCTGGCGCGGGCCTTGGCCGGGGGAGGGCGAGCCTTCGCATCGGGGCAGGATGCGCGATGCGCCGTGGGCGCGCTGTCGGTTCGGCACCGAAAGCTTCCTGAGCTTGCGCCTACAGCCGCGGGGCCGCCTCCTGCACGTCGATGCCCGTGACCACGCGGGCGTAGCGCTGCTTGCTCCAGTAGGCCGAAGCCCAGTCGATGAGCACGACGATCCGGTTGCGAAAGCCGATCAGGAAATAGATGTGGGCGAAGAGCCAGAACAACCAGGCGAAGTAGCCGCTGAAGCGGAAGAAACCGAGGTCGACCACCGCCGCGTTGCGGCCGATGGTCGCGAGGTTGCCGTAGTCCCGGTAGCGGAAGGGTTGCGTCGGCTTGCCCGCGATGCGCCGCAGGACATTCGCGGCGGCCGCGCGCCCCATCTGCTTGGCGCCCGGGGACACACCCGGCACGGGCAGCGGGTCGCGGCCCGGCGCGTAACTCTTCGCGGCCGCGAGGTCGCCGATCACGCTGATTTCGGGATGTCCGAACAGCGCCAGGTCGGGCTCGACGATCACCCGCCCGGCACGGTCGGTCTCGGCACCGGTCACGCGCGACAACTGCTTGCCCAGGGGCGAGGCCGCGACGCCCGCCGCCCAGATCACGCAGCGGGCGGGAATGTCGTAGGGCTCGCCGTCGCCCGGCTTGACCTCCACGCGGGACGCATCGATCGCGGTGACGCGGGCATTGACGCGCACCTGGACGCCGAGTTGCTCCAGTTGCTGCTGCGCGCGCGCACTGAGCGCTTCGGGCATCGCCTGCAGCACCCGCGGACCGCCCTCCAGCAGCAGCACCTGCGCTTGCGCCGGGTCGATCCGGCGGAACTCGCCCGGCAATGTGTGGCAGGCGATCTCCGCGACCGTACCCGCCATCTCGACGCCTGTCGGCCCGCCGCCGATCACGACGAAAGTGAGCCACGCCTTGCGCGCGGCGGCGTCCGCCTGCTTCTCGGCCTGCTCGAAGGCAAGCAGGATGCGGCGCCGGATCTCGAACGCATCGTCGAGCGTCTTGAGGCCGGGGGCATGCGTTGCCCACTCATCGCGACCGAAGTAACTGTGGGTCGCACCGGCCGCGACGATGAGGTGGTCGTAGGGCAGCACGCCGCCGTCCTTCAGGTGCACTTCGCGCGCCGACGCGTCGATTCGCGTCACGTCGCCCAGCAGGCTCGTCACATTGCGCTGCTTGCGGAAGAGGTGCCGCACGGGCGCGGCAATGGCCGGCGCCGAGAGCCCCGCCGTCGCCACCTGGTACAGCAGCGGCTGGAACAGGTGATGGTTGGTCTTGTCGACGAGCGTGATGTCGACGTCGGCGCCGTCCAGCGCGCGGGCGGCTTCGAGCCCCCCGAAGCCGCATCCGACGATCACGATCCGGGGCTTGGTGTTGTGGGTCTCGGACATGCTGGCATTATGCGAGTCTCGCCATGCACGAGAGGAGTCCAAAGATGTTCCCGACCGCCATCGCCGGCAGCCTGCCCAAACCCGCCTGGCTCGCAGAAACCCACAAGCTCTGGCCCCGCTGGAAGGCCGAAGGCGACGAACTCAGGCAGGCGAAGGCCGATGCCACGCTGCTCTGGATCAAGGCCCAGGAAGACGCGGGCCTGTCCATCGTGGGCGACGGCGAGCAGTCGCGCCAGCATTTCGTCCACGGCTTCCTCGAGCAGGTCGAAGGCATCGACTTCGAGCACAAGGTCGAAATGGGCATCCGCAACGACCGCTACAAGGCCATGGTGCCGCAAGTCGTGGCGCCGCTGAAGCTCAAGGGGCGCGTGCATGCCTTCGAAGCGCAGCTCGCTCGCGCGCACACCAGCCGCAAGCTGAAGTTCACGATGCCGGGGCCGATGACCATCGTCGATACGGTCGCCGACAAGTTCTATGGCGACAAGGTGAAGATGGCTTTCGCCTTCGCCGAGCTCCTGAACCAGGAAGCGCTCGCGCTGCAGGCCGACGGCGTGGACATCATCCAGTTCGACGAGCCGGCGTTCAACGTCTACATGAAGGACGCGGCGGAGTGGGGCGTGAAGGCGCTCGAGCGCGCCGCGCAGGGCCTGACTTGCACCACCGCGGTCCACATCTGCTATGGCTATGGCATCCAGGCCAACGTCGACTGGAAGAAGACGCTGGGCGAGGAATGGCGCCAATACGAGCAGGTGTTCCCGGCGCTTGCGAACAGCTCGATCCGGCAGGTGAGCCTGGAGTGCTTCCATTCGCACGTGCCGCCCGACCTCATGAAACTGCTCGAAGGCAAGGACGTCATGGTGGGTGTGATCGACGTGGCCAGCGACACCATCGAAACGCCGGAGCAGGTCGCCGACACCATCGGCACCGCCTTGCAGTTCGTGGCGAAGGACAGGCTCATCCCGTGCACCAACTGCGGCCTTGCGCCCATGGACCGCGATGTCGCCATGAAAAAGCTCGAAGCCCTGGCCAAGGGAGCCGAACTCGCCCGCCGGAGGTACGGCTGATGGCGGCACGCGTCAACGCTCGCGGGCTGGCGCGGCTGCGCGCCATCCTGCAGCAGCAGGTCGACAACGGCCGCGTCCCCGGCGCGGTGGCGGTGCTCGCCGTGGGCGGCCACGTGGAGCTGATGGCACCCCTGGGGCAGCAGGACCCGCAGGCGGGCAGCACGATGAAGGAGGATTCGATCTTCCGCATCTACTCGATGACCAAGCCGATCGTCTCGCTCGCCGCGATGATGTTGGCCGAAGAAGGCGTGATCGCGCTCGGCGACCCGGTATCGAAGTACCTGCCGGAGTTCGCCCGCATGCAGGTCGCCGTCGAAGAGGGCGGGCAAGTGCGCCTCGAGCCCGCGCGCCGGGAGATGACGGTGCACGACCTGTTGCGCCACACCTCGGGGTTGACCTACGACTTCCTGGGCGACAACGCCGTGCAGCGGCAGCACAAGGCCGCCGACCTGCACAACCGCTCACGCACGGCCGCGCAGATGTGCACGGTGCTTGCGGGCCTGCCGCTGCAGGACCACCCGGGCGCCTACTGGGCGTATGGCATGTCCACCGACGTGCTGGGCGTCGTGGTCGAGGCTGCCAGCGGCCAGCCGCTCGATCGCTTCTTTGCCGAACGCATTTTCGAGCCCCTCGGCATGCGCGACACCGCGTTCACGGTGCCGCGCGAACACTGGGGCCGCATTGCCGAGCCCTTCGCGAAAGACCCGGATTCGGGGGAGCCCGTGACCTTGCTGGAACCGCGCGAAGTGCCGGCCATGCATGCGGGCGGGGGCGGCCTGCTGTCGACGGCGGGCGACTACATCCGCTTCCTGCAACTCATGCGAGGCAAGGGAGCCGTCGGCGGGACGCGCCTGGTGTCGCGCAAGACCATCGAGTGGATGACGGCGGACCACCTCGGTGCAACGCCCGCGCGCGGTGAACTGCTCCTGCCCGGCTACGGATTCGGCCTGGGTTTCTCGGTGCGCACGCACGCGGGCCTTGCGCCGCAACCGGGCTCCGTCGGGCAATATTTCTGGAGCGGCATCGGCGGCACCTCGTTCTTCGTCGACCCCGCCGAGGACGCTTTCGCCATGCTCCTCACGCAGGCGCCGAACCAGCGCTTCTTTTTCCGGAACCTCTATAGGCATTTGGCATACGCTGCGCTCGATTAGGTTATTTGCTAACCTTGTGCGATGAGCACGCACGAGCACGGTCCGCACACCCACGATCACGAGCCAGCCCCGTGGAAACACGATGGCGTTCGCGTCATCGCGTCGAACCAGCTCGATCCCAACACCGCGCAGACACCCGGCATGGACCGCAAGGCGGCGATCAACTTCGCGCGGGTCGGCGCGCAGAAGCTGTGGGCGGGCACGGTGAGCATCCACGCGAACGCCAGGACCGGCGCGCACCACCACGGGCCCCTGGAAAGCGTCATCTACATCGTGAAGGGCCGCGCACGCATGCGGTGGGGCGAGCACCTTGAATTCACGGCGGAAGCGGGGCCGGGCGACTTCATCTACGTGCCACCTTATGTGCCGCACCAGGAAATCAACGCCAGCCCGACCGAGACACTCGAATGCGTCCTGTGCCGCAGCGACGGCGAAGCGGTGGCGGTCAACCTCGACATCGAGCCTGTCGAGAAGCCCGAGCAAGTGCTGTGGATCGACCCCACCCACCCGAAGGGCGGTGTGTGAGCGTTCCGGCCAACGACATCCTGCTGCTGGTGGTCGAGGACAACCCGGACCACCGTGAGCTGACACTGGAAGCCTTGTCCGCGTGCTGCGACCGCTCGCGCATCGCGACCGCCGAAGACGGCGTCGATGCGCTGGACTACCTGCTCGGCCGCGGCACGCATGCGGGCCGCGACCCGCGCAAGCAGCCGCGCCTGGTGGTGCTGGACATGAAGCTGCAGAAGTTGCACGGTGTGGACGTGCTGAAAGCCATGCGCGCCAACCCGGCGACCGTCTCCGTGCCGGTGGTGATGTTGTCGGCGTCCACCGAAAAAGAGGAGCTCGACCGGTGCTACGAAGCGGGCGCCAACAGCGTCGTGCGCAAAGTGATGGACCCGGACGAGATGCGCCACAAGATGCAGCAGGTGTACGGCTTCTGGGTGACGGTCAACGAGGCGAACCGCAATTCGAGGGTGTAGCGGCCCCGTCCTACGACCCTGTCGGTCAACACCGGTTGCCGATGTGACATCCGCCTACAGGCGCGCGGGCTCATCCTTCGCTCCAATGGGGACGTGAACGAGACTCCCTTCCCCGCGACCGACACGAAGCGCGACCATTGGGTCCCGCGGGCTGCCGTCGCCGCCGTCACCGTGGCTGCACTGGCCGCCGCCGTCATGGTCAAGCGCGCGGATACCGCGGCGCGACCCGAGCGTGTTGCTTCCGCGGCGGCCACTGCAATCGCCCCGCCCGGCCCATCGGTGGCTGCTGCGCCTTCGACGGATGTCCCGCCCGTCGTGAAAGCCCCGCCACTCAAGGCGGCCCGGTTGCCGGACACGCGTGCCATGGGCAGCCCCGCGGCGTGCCCGAACTGCGGCGTGGTCCAGATGGTGGTGGCCGTGCACGAGCACGCGAAGCCCGAACCCAGTGGCTACCAGATGCACATCCGGATGGACGACGGGACCGTGCGCACCGTGCAGCAGCGCGGTGCGATGGCCGCGGGCTCGCGCGTGGTCGTCGACGGTTCGACGGTGCGCGCGATGGCGGCGAAAAGCTAGGCTTTCGCGCGGCCCGCTATGCGTCGGCGATGTGCAAGACCAGCTTGCCGAAGTTCTCGCCGTTGAACAGCTTCAGCAGCGCCTCGGGGAAGGCCTCGACCCCGCCGCGGGCGATGTCTTCCTTGCTCTTCATCCGGCCGTCTTTCAGGTAGCCGGCGAGCTCGCCCACCGCCTGCGGGAAGCGCTCGGTGTAGTCGAAGACCACCATGCCTTCCATGCGCGCGCGGGCCACCAGCAACATCATGTAGTTCTTCGGGCCTTGCACGGCGTTCGTGTTGTTGTACTGGCTGATCGCGCCGCAGATCACGATGCGCGCGCCGCGCGCGAGGCGCGCCAGCACGTCATCGAGGATGTCGCCGCCGACGTTGTCGAAGTACACGTCGACGCCCTTGGGGCAATGCTCCTTGAGCGCGCCCTTCACGTTGCCGGCCTTGTAGTCGATGCAGGCGTCGAAACCGAGTTCGTTCACGACCCAGTCGCACTTGGCGCGCCCGCCGGCGATGCCGACGACGCGGCAGCCCTTGATCTTCGCGAGCTGCCCGACGGTCTGCCCGACGGCACCGGCGGCGCCGGAGACGACCACGGTGTCGCCCGGCTTCGGCTGGCCCACGTCGAGCAAGCCGAAGTAGGCGGTCATGCCGGGCATGCCCAGCACGTTCAGCCACTGCGTTGCCGACCCCAGTCGCGGATCGATCCTGAAGTAGCCGCCGCGCTTGATTTCGCCTTGCGCCACGGCCGCGTATTCCTGCACGCCGAGGCCGCCCGAGACGAGGTCGCCCACCGAGAATTGCGGGTTCGCGGAAGCGACCACCTTGCCGATGCCGCCCGCGCGCATCACTTCGCCGATGCCCACCGGCGGGATGTAGCTCTTGGCATCGTTCATCCAGCCGCGCATGGCCGGATCGAGCGACAGCGCGAGGGTCTTGACGACGATGCCGCCGTCGCCGGGCTCGGCCACGGCCTCGCTCGTGAACGACCAGTTGTCGCGGGTGGGCAGCCCGGTGGGGCGCTGGGCCAGGCGGACCTGGCGGTTGCTGAGGTTGGCGACGGCGCTCATGGCGGGCTTTCGGTGTCGGTAGGAAGTCCGCATCGTAGCCACGCGCAGGCTTGCCACCCGTAGCGCATGTGACAAGCTTCTGGAGCGATTCCACCAATGTCAGGAGCGTGCCGGGCTCGAAGGCCGAAACCGTGCCCCTGTGCTGTAATGAATCGCACGGCACCAACGACTGATGTGCTCACAGCAGGAGACCCATGCCCGCGTTCCCGTCATCCGTCCCGCCGCAGCCTTTGGCGGCAACCCGCGGCGAAGTGCGCCGGCGGTTCGACGCAGTGCGGGCCGCCAGCGTGGCGCGCGCCGCGCACCTCAGCGCCGAAGACCAGTGCGTGCAACCCATGCCCGATGCGAGCCCCACCAAGTGGCACCTGGCGCACACCAGCTGGTTCTTCGAAGCGGTCGTCCTGTCGGCGCATGCCCCGGGCTACCGCGCCTTCGACGCGCGCTACTTCCACCTTTTCAATTCCTATTACGAGTCCCTCGGGCCCAGGCACCCGAGGCCCCAGCGCGGCCTGCTGACGCGCCCTTCGCTGGCCGAGGTGCATGCGTATCGCGCGCATGTCGATGACGCAATGCAGCGCTTCATCGAGGAGGCGGGCAGGCAGCCGTGGGAAGCAGCGGCGCCGCTGGTCGAGCTGGGCCTGCACCACGAGCAGCAGCACCAGGAGCTCATCCTGACCGACATCCTGTTCACCTTGTCGTGCAACCCGATGTTGCCCGCCTACGAGGCCACCGAACCTCCCGCGCTGCGGCTTGCCGCGTCGGCAACGGAAGAACATTGGGCCGACATGCCGGGCGGGGTGGCCGAAGTGGGCCACGCGGGCGAGGGCTTCGCGTTCGACAACGAGTCCCCGCGCCACCCAGTGCTGGTTGCGCCCTATCGAATCGCGACGCGCCTGGTCACTTGCGGGGAGTTCGCGCGCTTCGTCGACGATGGCGGTTACCAGCGCCCCGCGCTATGGCTGTCGGACGGATGGGCCGCCGCGCAGGCGGGCGACTGGAAACACCCGCTGTACTGGATCGCACCGGGAGACGCGCGCGCTCCCGCGGAACATTGGCAGGTCTTCGGCCTGCATGGCGTGCGGCCGCTGGACCCCGCTGCACCGGTGGTGCACCTGAGCTTCTATGAGGCCTGCGCGTACGCCGAGTGGGCGGGTGCGCGCCTTCCCACCGAATCGGAGTGGGAGGCCGCAGCCGGCGTACCCGGCATGCAGCAACTCACGGGGGCCGCCTGGCAATGGACGCGCTCCTCCTATGACCCGTATCCGGGTTACCGCCCGTGGGCCGGCGCGGTGGCCGAATACAACGGCAAGTTCATGGTCGGCCAACAGGTCTTGCGGGGTGGCAGCAGTGCCACGCCGGCGGGCCACACGCGCCCGACCTACCGCAATTTCTTCCCACCGGGTGCACGCTGGCAACACGCGGGCGTGCGCCTCGCCAAGGACGCAGGATGTTGAACCCCCAGTTCGTTCCCGTCGACGGGCATGGCCGCGCCGGGCACACCGAGCCTCGCGCCGCGTTCGCACGGGACTTGCGCGCAGCGCTCACGTCGCGCCCGCGGTCGATCTCGCCCAAGTACTTCTATGACGAGCGAGGCTCGCACCTCTTCGACGCCATCTGCGGCCTGCCCGAGTACTACCCCACCCGCACCGAGCTGCGCATCCTGCAGTCGCACGCGCGAGAAATCGCCGCGCAGATGGGTCCTCGCGCGGAGATCGTCGAGTTCGGCGCGGGCTCGCTGCGGAAGGTTCGGCTGCTGCTGGACGCCATGGACTCGCCCGCGCGCTACCTGCCCATCGACATCTCGGGCGAACACCTCGCCCGGTCGGCCCACGAATTGCAGCGCGACTACCCGCGCATCGAAGTGCAACCCGTGGTGGCCGATTACACGCAGCGACTGCTGTTGCCCGCATCCTTGCCGGGGTCGGGCATGCGCGTCGGGTTCTTCCCCGGCTCGACCATCGGCAATTTCACGCCCGCGGAGGCGCTGCACTTCCTGCAGGTCGCGGGCCAGGTGCTGAGGGGCGGCGCACTGCTGCTCGGGGCCGACCTGGTGAAGGATCCGCAGGTGCTGCACGCGGCGTACAACGACGCGCAAGGCATCACGGCCGAGTTCAACCTCAACCTTCTCCAAAGGGCGAATCGCGAACTCGGCACCGCGTTCGATGTGGACGGCTTCTCGCACAGCGCGTTCTACAACGCGCCCCTGCATCGCATCGAGATGCACCTGGTGAGCCGGCGCCGCCAGTCGGTGGCCTGGGGCACGGAGCGATTCGAATTCGACGAGGGCGAGACCCTGCACACCGAGAACTCGTACAAGTTCACGATCGAGAGCCTGCGGGCGCTCGCGGTGGATGCGGGCTTCAGGCCCGGCCCGGTCTGGACCGACGAAGGCCGGATGTTCAGCGTGCACTGGTTGCACGCGCCGCAATGAGGACGATGCGATGAAGGCAAGCTGGAAGGGCAAGGTGATCGCGCAAAGCGACGACACGGTGGTGGTCGAAGGCAACCACTACTTCCCCGCCGCCGCGCTGGACCGGCAGTACGTCACCTTCAGCAACCACCACACGAGCTGCCCGTGGAAAGGGCAGGCGAGCTACTACTCGCTGATCGTCGATGGCGAGCTGAACCCGGATTCAGTGTGGTACTACCCCGACCCGAAACCCGAAGCGGAAATGGTGCGAGACCGCGTCGCGTTCTGGAAGGGCGTCAAGGTCGAACCCTAGGAGGGATCTTTCATGGACAAGAGACTGGACGTCGACGCGGCAATCGTCGGCGCGGGACAGGCTGCGCCCGCCCTGGCCGTGGCGCTTGCGCAGCGCGGCGAGCGTGTTGCGCTGATCGAGGCGGTGCAACTTGGCGGCACCTGCGTCAACAACGGCTGCACACCGACCAAGACGCTGCGCAAGAGCGCGCGCGTCGCCTACATCGCGCGCCGGGCGGCCGAATTCGGGGTGCGTGTCGGCCCGGTGGAGGTCGACTTTGCCGCTGCGATGGAGCGCATGCAGCAGCGCGTGGACACCGCGAGGGGCGGGCTCGAGGCATGGATCGGCGGCCAGCCGAACATCAGCTTGCTGCGGGAGTGGGGTTCGTTCGCCGGCCGCAGCGATGGGGGCTTCGACCTCGTGGCCGGCGAGCAGCGGGTCCATGCGAAGCGCGTCTACCTCAATACAGGCACGAGGCCGTTCATCCCGCCCATCCCCGGGCTCGCGGACGTGCCGTACCTCGACAACGTGTCACTGCTGAAGCTGCGCACCCGCCCGCAGCACCTCATCGTCATCGGCGGCAGCTACATCGGGCTGGAGATGGGGCAGATCTTCAGGCGGCTCGGCAGCGAAGTGACGGTCGTCGAGACGGGCCCGCGCATCACCAGTCGCGAAGACCCCGAGGTGTCCGCGTGCATCGCCGATTTCCTGCAGTCCGAAGGGGTGCGCATCGTCGCGGGGCAGGCGATCGCGCGCGTGGACAAATCAGCTGGCGGCGTCACCGTCACGGTGGGTGAGCAGCGTGTCGAAGGCTCGCATGTGCTCGTGGCCACCGGCAGGTTGCCCAACACCGAGCGGCTCGCGATCGAAGCCGTCGGCGTCGAGAAGGACGCACGCGGGTTCGTACCGACCGATGGCCGCCTGCAGACGAATGTGGCGGGCATCTTCGCGCTGGGCGACATCAACAAGCGGGGCGCGTTCACGCACACGAGTTACCACGACCACGAGATCGTGCTCGCCAACCACGACGGCGGCCATCGCAGCGCCGACGAGCGCATCATGGCCTATGCGATGTTCACCGACCCGCCGCTGGGCCACGTCGGCATGTCGGAGGCCGAAGCCCGTGCGTCGGGCAAGCGGGTGCTGCTGGCGAAATTCGACATGAAGAACGTCAGCCGCGCGAAGGAGGAGAGCGAGACCACCGGCCTCATCAAGCTGCTGGTCGACGCCGACACCGAGCGCTTCCTGGGCGCGACGATGATCGGCATCAACGCCGACGAGATCATCCAGGTGTTCAGCAACTTCATGGCCGCGGGCGGCAGCTGGCGAGTGATGAAGGACGCCTTGCCCGTGCACCCGACCGTCGCCGAATTCATCCCCACGATCCTGGGCAAGCTCAAGCCCCTCGATTGAAGGGTTTTGGGTCGGCGTTAAGCTTGGCCCATGTTATTGGCGCCGACCCTCACCGACCCCGCCGAACTCACTGGCACGCTCGCTGCGCGCGGCTATGCAATGCTCGGCGCGGGCGCAGTCTGCGAGCTCGCGGGTTGCGATCCCCACGACCTGATGGCGCTGCGCGAGAGCTGGGACCGCCTTGCCCCCGACAACTACCTGAAGGACGGCGGCCACTATCGCCGGCGCCGGCATTCCTGTTTTATCGCGGACCGCCATGTGCTCACGCCCGTAGCGCACCGCGCGCACTGGCAACCGGTCGAATACAACGCATTGCACGGGGGGATGGAGCGCTGGTTCGAGCCGATCGAGCCGCCCGTGATGCATTCGCCCGCCTGGCCCCGCCTGCTCCTGGCCCTGGCGCATGTCGCTTCCGCGCTCCAGCACGAGCAGCCGTGGTTCGTGGAGGCGCACCAGTTCCGCATCGACACCGAAGGCGGGATCGGGCGCCCGACGCCCGAAGGCGCGCACCGCGACGGTGTCGACCTGGTGGCAGTGTTCCTGGTGGGGCGCGAAGGCATCAAGGGGGGCGAAACGCGGGTGTTCGAAGCCGCCGGCCCCCGAGGCGAGCGCTTCACCCTGACCGAGCCGTGGAGCCTGTTGCTGCTGGACGACGAACGCGTGATCCACGAATCGACGCCCATCCAGCCCACAGGCGGCCGGGGGCATCGCGATACCTTGGTCCTGACCTACCGCAGTGGCGGTTTCCAGGGCAGCTGAGCCATAATAAGTATTACACGAACAAATCAAGGAGGGCGCGTGAGGACTCAACGCTTTTCGGCTCCGGCACGCGTACTCGCATTCGCGCTGCTCCTGTTCGTCGGCGGGGCGGCGCAGGGGCAACAGCTCTACAAGTGCGGTGCCAACTACCAGGACCGCCCCTGCGCCACGCAGGACGTGCAACAACGTTATTCGTCGGCCACGGGCTTCTCCGTCGAAGCCGTGAACCACGACACCGACAAGGATTGCGCCCGCGGCGTGTCCGAAGTGTTCGTCTACTGGACCCGCATGAACGCCGGCGAAAGCCATGAAACACTCAAGGCCGAGTTCGATGCCAAGCCCATCGCGAAGGCCGAGAAAAGCCTGATGCGCGACATGCTGCTCGTCCTGCGCGAATACCGCGGCACGCCCAAGGAAGTGCGTTCGCAACTCGAAACGCAGTGCATGGCCTACAAGCGCAGCCGCGGCATGCCCACTGAAAAGCAGTTGGCCGCCGGTGCGGCCCTGGAGTCGTCGCGATCGAGCGTCTCCGACGCCCGCAACCGCGCCGCGCAGATGCGCGCCGAGCAGTCCTACATTCGCGCCGAGCAAGCCCGCATCCGCATGGAGGAGGCGCGCGCCCGCCAGGCAGCGGAGGCCGCGGCGCGGGCCGCAGCCGCCGGGCGCTGAACCAGACCACGGAGAAGCCAGATTGAGATCAGCCTATGCAGTCCTCGGGGTGCCCGGCAACGCGACGCCCGAGGAAATCCGTGAGGCCTTCGACCGCGCGGCGGCCTTCTACACACCGGAGAAGATCGCGCTGGGCAACGGGATCGTCGACAAGTTCAACGAACTGAAAACCGCGTACGACGTCTTGCGGGACCCGCAGTCGCGGGCCGCGCACGACCGCAAGTTGAGCGCCGTGCGCCCGACGCCGGCCCCGGCGCGGGTGCAGGTCATCCACGAGGAAGAATCGCCGGTACGCCGATTGTTGCTTTGGGGCGTGGTCCTCGTCGCCGTGCTGTTCGGCGCGGGCATGTTCCTCCATTGGCGGGCAACCGAGGCGCGCAAGGAGCAGGCGGCGCTGGAGATCATCTCCAGGAAGCAGGCCGAAAAGGAAGAGGAAAAGCGCCGCCAGGAAGCCCAGGTCGCCGAAGCCGAGCGCCTGGCCGCAAAGCTGAAGGCCGAGGCGGACGACAGGCGCTTCGCGGCCGAAGGCCAGTATGCGGCGATGCGGGCCACCAGCGAGCGCGCCCGCCAGGAATCGAATGCGCTGCAGGCCCAGCGCATGGCCACCGCGGAAGCCCAGCGCCAGGAAGCGGCCGCGGCGATGCAGGAGCAACGCAATGCTTCGGAAGCACGCATGCGGGTGGAGGCCGACAAGCGCCGCGTGCGCGAGCTGTGCATCCAGCTCTACCGCCGGGTGGACTGCTAGCGCGGGGCGCCGGGCGCTTCAGGCGTCGCGCACATCCCCCACGGGGTTGAGCCCGAAATCCGGCCGCGCGAGGTAAGCAAGCACCCGCGCCGCGGCTTGCGCCGGCGAGGTCAAGGCGTTGTTCTCCTTCAGCCCCACGAAGTTGCGGTGCTCCGGGAACCCTGCGGGGTCGGCCCCGCGCAACTGCACCTGCATGTCGGTGTCGATGACGCCGGGCGCCAGCGAACACAACTTCGCGCCATGGGGCCGACCCGCTTCCTCCAGCGCGACCGCGCGCGTGAAGTGGTCCATGCCGGCCTTTGCCGCGCAATAGGCGGCGGACGCGGCCATCGCGCGGCGGCCGAGGCCCGACGAAATGTTGAGGACCTTGCGCTGTGCGTCCCAGCCTTCGGTCGCCGCAAGGAAGGCCGCCGTCAGCACGAGGGGGGCTTCGAGATTGATTCGCATCGCTTGCGACAGCGGCTGAGCAGCAATGTCGCGAAGCGGCGCGATGTCGCCGACGACCGCGGCGTTGTTGACGAGGACCGCTTCATCGATGGCCGCCGCATCCTGCGAACGCAGCCAGGTGCCCAGGCGCGTTGCGGCTTCCACCGGTTGCGCGAGGTCGTGCGCCCACTGCTCGCAACGCGCCCCCGAAGCGGCAGCACGCGTGCCCAGCGCCGGATCGGGCTTTCGCGAAATGCACAAGAGGTGCCATCCGCCATCGAGCAACTGCTGCGCCATCGCGAGGCCCATGCCGCGCGACGCGCCGGTGAGGACGGCGAGCCTGGTCATGCCGCCACCAGGATGGGGAAGTTCGCCCGCAAGCCGTCCGGACCCTTCTCGAAAGCCGCAGTGACTGCAGCGCGATCCTGCGCGTCCATGCGGCGCCAGAGGAAGTCGCGCTCGTTGTGCGGATCTCCCTCGACATACAGCTGCGTGGTGAGGAGCTCACGCGATCCGAGCTTTACCTTGAAGTGCACGTGGGGCGTGCGACCGCTGTAGGCAACGGGGCGGATCGTGCGGAAGCGATAGCGGCCATCGGCGCCCGCGGTGACCCGCCCGAAGCCCTGGAAAGCGGGGTCGGCCCGGCCGCCATCACCGGGGTGGTGGTAGTGGCCCGATTCGTCGCATTGCCAGATTTCGACGATGGCGCCCGCGATGGGCTTGCCCTGCACGTCGCTCACACTGCCTTCGATCCACGCCGGTCGCCCTTTCGCATAGGCGAGCTTGCCATTGCGCAACAGGTCGAAGTCGCTGTCGCCGGGCAGGGCGACCGGATAGAAAGGACCCTCCGTCTGCGCGGGTGTGGGCCGGCGCGCGGGCAAGGGCTGCGCGCGGACGCTCCCGAGGATCACCGGGAGGGCAACGAACGCGGCAGCGCGCCGGCGGGAAATCTGGGTCGAAGCCATGGCTGTCCCTTTCTCAGAATTCGGGCTCGCTGGCGAACGCGAGGGGTTGCCCCGTCGATGGATGGGCGAAGCGCAACTCACTCGCATGCAGCAGCAGGCGAGGAGCCCGTTGTAGCACTTCGGGCGGCGCGTACAAGGCATCGCCCAGGATCGGATGACCGATGGCCTTCAGGTGCACGCGCAACTGGTGCGAGCGCCCCGTGAGGGGCTCCAGCAGGACGCGGGTTGCATCGGCGGTGTCATCGCGGTCGAGCACGCTCCAGCGGGTGAAGCTCGGCTTTCCATTGTCCCTGTCGACAACCCGCAGCGGGCGGTTCGGCCAGTCCGCCGCCAGCGGCAGGTCGATCTCCCCTGAGTCGTCCGCCATGAGCCCGGCCACGACGGCGACATAGCGCTTGTGCACCTCGCGCTGCGCGAACGCATCCGAGAGGCGCCTTTGTGCCGCCGTCCCGCGCGCCATGACCCAGAGCCCCGAGGTCGCCATGTCGAGGCGGTGCACCACCAGCGCGTCAGGGAACATCGCTTGCACCCGCGCCGACAGGCAGTCCTGCTTGTCCGCGCCGCGGCCGGGCACGCACAACAGGCCCGCGGGCTTTTCGAGCACGAGGAGCGCCTCGTCGCAGTGCAGCGGCGCCGTGCCTTCCCGCGCCGCGCCCTGTCCGGATAATCCATGCATGAGCCTGCTTCAATCCATTCCGCTGTCGCTTCAGACGATTGTCCTGCTGATCGCCTCGAACGTCTTCATGACGATGGCCTGGTACGGCCACCTGAAAAACCTCGCCACCGCGCCCTGGTACATCGCGGCGCTGGTCAGCTGGGGCATCGCTTTGGCCGAGTACCTGTTGCAGGTGCCCGCCAACCGCATCGGTTTCCAGCAGGCGGGCTTCAACGTTGCGCAGCTGAAGATCATGCAGGAGGTGATCACGCTGGCGGTTTTCGTGCCCTTCGCCGTGCTCTACCTCGACCAGCCGGTGAAGCTGGACTTCCTCTGGGCGGGGCTGTGCATGGTGGGTGCCGTGTATTTCATATTTCGGAACGGGTGAAGGCTCCGGGCAAGGGTCGGCAGTTACACTCCCCCAGTTCTTTCACGCCACCCACAGGAGCGTCCCATGCTGTTTGGCAAATTGCTGCCGCGCGAGGGCAATTTCTTCGAGATGTTCAACCAGCACGCGGACCGCATCGTCGAGGCCGCCCGCGCGTTCTCGCAGCTGGTCGCCAACTACAGCGACCCGCACCTGCGCGAGCAGTACAACCGCGATGTCGACAACGCGGAACGCGCCGCCGACCGCGTGACCCACGAGGTCAACCGCCTGCTGCACAAGACCTTCATCACCCCGATCGACCGCGACCAGATCCACAAGCTGATCAACACGATGGACGACGTCGCCGACCTGATCCAGGATTCCGCCGAGACGATGGCCCTCTATGACGTGCGGGTGATGACCGACGAGATCACCCGCCTCACCGACCTGAGCGTGAAGTGCTGCGACCGGGTGAAGGAAGCCGTGTACATGATCGGCAAGCTGACCGACAACGCAACGGCGGAAGCCGCGCTCAAGACCTGCGAGGAGATCGACAAGCTCGAGTCCGACGCCGACCGCGTGATGCGGGCCGCCATGAGCAAGCTGTTCCGCGAGGAGCCCGACGTGCGGGAAGTGCTCAAGCTCAAGGCGATCTATGAATTGCTCGAGACCATCACCGACAAGTGCGAAGACGTCGCCAACGTGATCGAAGGCATCATCCTCGAAAACTCCTGAGCGGCACGCTCAAAGAAGAAAAGAAGCACAGCACATGGAAGTTTCACCGGTCGCCTTGTGGATCGTGGTGATGCTGGTCGTCCTGGCGGTCGGTTTCGACTTCATGAACGGCTTCCACGACGCCGCCAACTCGATCGCCACCGTGGTTTCCACGGGCGTGCTGAAACCGACCACCGCAGTGGTCTTCGCGGCGACCTTCAACCTGATCGCGATCTTCATCTTCCACCTGAGCGTCGCGGCGACGGTCGGCAAGGGGATCGTGCAGCCCGGCATCGTGGACACGCACGTCGTGTTCGGCGCGCTGGTCGGCGCGATCACGTGGAACATCCTGACCTGGTGGTGGGGCATTCCCAGCAGCTCCTCGCACGCGCTGATCGGCGGCATTGTCGGCGCGGTGCTCGCGAAGGCCGGCGCGGGCTACCTGATCGCGGCGGGCATCTGGAAAACGGTTCTGTTCATCTTCGTGTCGCCCTTGATGGGCTTCGTGCTCGGCTCGCTGATGATGGTGCTGGTGTCGCACCTGTTCCGCCGGGCGACGCCCTCCAAGGTGGACCGCTGGTTCCGCCGGGGCCAGCTCGCTTCGGCCGCCGCGTACAGCCTGGGCCACGGCGGCAACGATGCGCAAAAGACGATCGGCATCATCTGGATGCTGCTGATCGCCACGGGCTACGTGGCCGTCGGCGAAAAATCCCCGCCCGCTTGGGTGATCATCGTGTGCTACATCGCTATCGCCGCGGGCACCATGTTCGGCGGCTGGCGCATCGTGAAGACGATGGGCCAGAAGATCACGAAACTGAAACCGGTCGGCGGCTTCTGCGCCGAAACGGGTGGCGCCATCACGCTGTTCGTCGCGACCGCGCTCGGCGTGCCCGTCTCGACCACCCACACCATCACCGGCGCCATCGTGGGCGTCGGTTCCACCCAGCGCGCGAGCGCGGTTCGGTGGGGCGTCGCCGGCAACATCGTCTGGGCCTGGATCTTCACGATCCCGGCCGCCGGCTTTGTCGCGGCGATCGCCTACTGGGTCAGCCTGCAGATCTTCTAGGCGATCCGCGGCGGGTTCGGGTGCAGCCGGGCCATCGAGAAGCTGTCGACGTAGCGGCCGTTCTTCAGCGCGAAGCCCTTGTGGCGGCCTTCCTCGACGAAACCCATCGACGTGTAGAGCGCCTTGGCCCGGTCGTTGTCGGCGTGCACGTGGAGCTCGATGCGCAGCACGTTCCCCCAGTTGTCGGCCCAGTCGATCAGGCGCGCGAGCAGTTGCCGCCCGACGCCCCGGCCCTGCCACTCGGGCGCCACGCCCAGGCCGAGCGTGCGCACGTGCATTCGCCGCAGCTGCGGCCCGACATGCAGGCCCGCCATGCCGACGACCTCGCCGCCCGCGAGCGCGACCAGCCGGCAGGCGTGCTGCTCGACCTTCTGGTGGTACTCGGCGCGCGCGGCGTTGGGCGTGTCGGGAGACTGCAGCAGTCCCTCGACGACGCCGACCCGGCCGAGCAGGGCGGCAATGCGCGCGGCGTCTTCCGGCTCCGCGCTGCGGATCACGATGGCGTTGGCGTCAGCCTTGTGGGCGGCGTCCATGTCGGGGCTCCTTGGGTTCGAAGTGAATGGACGACCCAATCTACGGGAAGCCCGCGCCCGCGTGAAATGCCGGCTGTGCATGAGCCCATGCATGCAGCCCGCGCCGCCTATTGGCTCAGGGCCCGTCCCGCTTCGACCTGTGCGTTGAAGTAGTTGTAGAAGCTATAGGCCAGCGTGGCCATGAGGATGCCGGTTCCCAGCATCAGCGACACGACGATGGCGCCGATGGTCCCCCAGTTCGTCGCGCCGCTTTCGGCTTCCGGGCTCGCCGTGGGGTTGAAGCGCGCGTTCCACTTCTCGCGTTCGAGCAGGCCGTAGATGATCGCGTTGAGCGCGCAGCCCGCGATGGTGAAGCCCAGGAGCGGCACCAGCACCCAGCTCCAGGGGTCGTCGAGCCCGTAGTGGTTGATCCGTGCGATGCCGTACAGGCCCGCGAGGGTGGGCAGGGGCAGCAACCAGCCGATGACATCGGCGATCCCGAACAGGTAGAAGCGGTGCAGGCCGAGCGGGCCGCCCAGGAACGCCAGCCAGGCCGCGAGCGTCTTGTTCTTCATTGGGCGGGCTCGGGCGAGGTTCCGTCGCCTTCGCCGATGGCTTTTTCCATGAGCACGATGTCCAGCCACCTGCCGAACTTCCAGCCGCAGGACTTGAACGACCCCGCATGGTTGAAACCGAGCGCCTTGTGCACGCCGATCGAGCCGGCATTGGCCGAGTCGCCGATCACCGCGATCAGTTTGCGGATGCCGACGGCGGTGGCCTGCTTTTCCAGTTCCGCCAGCAGCTGCCGGCCAAGGCCCTTGCCGGCGGCGTCCGGATGCAGGTAGATCGAGTCTTCCGCCGAGAAGCGGTAGGCGGGGCGGGGCTTGAACCACTGGCAGTAGGCAAAGCCCAGCACCCGCCCGCCGTCCTCGATGACCAGGTAGGGCAGGCCCTTGGAAAGCACGTCGGCGCGGCGGGCGGCCATGTCGCTTTCAGAGGGGGGCGTGGTCTCGAAAGTGCCCGTGCCGTGCAGCACATGGTGGCCGTAAATGGCGGTGATCGCGGGCACGTCGGCTTCCTGGCTGGGACGGATGAGGCTCATGGTGGGCGGAAACGTTATAATTGCGGGCTATTCAGCGTGTCGCTGGCCGGGTGGCCGAAGCGCGTGTCTCAACGCTGGAGAAAAACTGGAGGGCTGCTGCGCGCGAATCTGGCGCTTGCCGCACCTTCCGACCACCCTAGGATAAATCATGGTCGTCATTCGACTTTCCCGCGGCGGCGCCAAGGCGCGTCCCTTCTTTAACATCGTGGTCGCCGACAAGCGCACCCGCCGCGACGGCGCGTTCATCGAGCGCCTGGGTTTCTACAACCCGATCGCCAAGGACAACGAGGAATCGATCCGCATCGCCCAGGACCGCCTCACGTACTGGAAGAGCGTCGGCGCGCAGGCTTCGCCCACCGTCGAGCGCCTGATCAAGCAAGCCGCCGCCAAGACGGCAGCGTAAATCCCATGCCCGGCCGCCTCCCAGCCGAGCTTCCGGCGGGTCTGGAGGCAGCCGAGCTCCCGCCCGATGCCATCGAGGTCGGCCGCATCGCCGACGCGTGGGGCATCAAGGGGTGGTTCAAGGTGATTCCCCACAGCGCTTCCCCGGAAGCGCTTTTTTCTTCCAAGCGCTGGTTCCTCCTGCCCACCGAAAAGGGCACGCCGACCTTCGCGGGCTCGGTGCTGCTGCGAGTGCGCGAGGCGAAGGAACATTCGGACTCCGTGGTGGCCCACGCCCAGGAAGTGGAGGACCGCAACGCCGCCGAGGCGCTGAAGGGCGCGCGCATCTTCGTGCCGCGATCCAGCTTCCCCACCGCCGCCGATGACGAGTATTACTGGGTCGACCTGATCGGCCTCGCGGTCGTCAACCGCGAAGGCGTGGCGCTGGGCAGCGTCAAGGAATTGCTGTCCACCGGCCCGCAGACGGTGCTGGTGCTCGAATTCGAGGCCGAGGGCAAGGCCTTCGAGCGCATGATCCCGTTCGTGTCGGCCTACGTGGACGATGTGGACCTCAAGGCCCGGCGGATCACCGTCGACTGGCAGCCGGACTACTGAACAACATGCGCCCCCACGCTTCTCACTTCGGCGGAGGCTGAATGCGCTTTGACCTCATCACCTTGTTCCCGGAGCTGTTCGCGCCGTTCCTCGAGAGCGGGGTGACCCGGCGGGCGTACGAGTCGAAGCGGGTCGACGTGCGTTTGTGGAACCCGCGCGACTTCGCTGAAGGCAACTACCGCCGCATCGACGACCGCCCCTTTGGCGGTGGCCCGGGAATGGTGATGATGGCCGAGCCGCTGTCGCGCTGCGTCCAGGCGATCCGCCAGGAGCGGGCCGATCCGGCGCCGCTGGTGCTGTTTTCCCCGGTCGGCGGCAAGCTCGACCATGCGGGCGTGACCCGGTGGTCCACCAGCGAGGGCGCGATTCTCCTGTGCGGGCGCTATGAAGGCGTCGACCAGCGCTTCATCGACAAGCACGTGGACGTGCAGCTGAGCCTGGGCGACTTCATCCTGTCGGGCGGGGAGATCGCCGCGATGGCGCTGCTCGACGCCGTCGCCCGCCTCCAGCCCGGCGTTCTGGGGGACGACCAGAGCGCGCCCCAGGACAGCTTCAACCCGGCGCTCGACGGCCTGCTGGATTGCCCCCACTACACGCGCCCCGAGGAGTGGGAAGGGGCGAAGGCGCCCGCCGAACTGCTGTCCGGCCACCATGCGCAAATCGAGCGCTGGCGCCGCGAGCGGCGGCTCGAGATGACCGCCCGGCACCGCCCGGACCTGCTGCAGGTCGCCCGTGCCAGCGGCGCGCTCAGCAAGGCGGACGAGGCCTTCTTGGCCAAACTCGGCTAAGTGGTTATAATCAAAGGCTTTTCCGATCCTCTGACGGCCGTGGCTCCCATCGGTGGCCACCATCTGAGTAGCACGTGAATGATCCGAAAGACAAACTGAAACCATGAACATCATCGAGACCCTCGAGCAAGAGGAAATCGCCCGCCTGGGCAAGAAGATCCCCGCTTTCGCCCCCGGCGACACCGTGATCGTTTCCGTGAACGTCGTCGAAGGCAACCGCAAGCGCGTGCAGGCCTACGAAGGCGTCGTGATCGCCAAGCGCAATCGCGGCCTGAACAGCGGCTTCACGGTTCGCAAGATCTCCAGCGGCGAAGGCGTCGAGCGCACCTTCCAGACCTACAGCCCGCTGATCGCCGGCATCGAAGTCAAGCGCCGCGGCGACGTGCGCCGTGCGAAGCTTTACTACCTGCGCGAGCGTTCCGGCAAGTCGGCCCGCATCAAGGAAAAGCTGGCCCACCGCAACAAGGAAGCAGCGGCCGAATAAGCCCTCGCGACCTGTCCGCGAAACCGCCCCAGCCCCGCGCTGCGGCGGTTTTTGCTTTTCAATCCCACCATGTCCAACTCGCCCGCACCGGTTCCCGCGTACGCACTGCCCCTGTCGAAGCTGCCCAACTTCGACCCGAGGGCGGTGCCGGTCATCGTCATCGACTCCGATCTGCCGGCCGTCCCGGCCGCCGCGCTCGAGGCGAAGGCCTTGCGCGAACGCTTTCTCTCGCCGCCGCGGTGGGAGCCCGAAGTGCGCTCCGAGCCGATGTTCATGGAGCGTGACATCGCCCACGCGTCGGTGCTCGTGCCGATCGTGATGCGCGATCGGCCCATGCTGGTGCTGACCGAGCGCACCACGCACCTGTCCACGCACTCCGGTCAAGTCGCCTTCCCGGGCGGCAAGCGCGACGACACGGACCGCGACGCCGCCCACACGGCCCTGCGCGAGGCGCAGGAAGAGATCGGCCTGGACCCGGAGCAGGTCGAAGTCATCGGCGCCTTGCCCACGTACACGACCGGCACCCGCTTCATCATCACGCCCGTCGTCGCGCTGGTCGAGCCCGCGCACCAGTTGCGGCTCAATGCATTCGAAGTGGCCGACGCGTTCGAGGTGCCACTGGAATTCCTGATGAACCCCGCGCACCACCACCGGCACCAGGTGGAATTCCAGGGCATGCGCCGCGAATGGTTCTCCATGCCGTACATGGATGGCAGCACCGAGCGCTTCATCTGGGGTGCGACCGCGGGAATGCTGCGCAACTTCTACCGCTTCCTGGTTGCTTGACCCGGGCAGGCGCAAGGGCCCACCCTGCAGCGCAAAGTTATCATTCCCGTATGAGTTTCTTTGCCATCCTGTTCGCACTGCTGATCGAACAGGTGCGTCCGCTGGCCCGCCACAACCCGATCCACGCGACGCTGCGCTCGTGGGCGCGGTGGACAGGCACGAACTTCGACGCCGGCAAGCCGCAACACGGTTGGGTGACATGGGCCCTCGCGGTACTGGGGCCGACAGCCGCGGTCGTCTCGGTGCACTGGGCGCTCGCCGTGTACGCCGGGTGGGTCTTCGCCGTGGCCTGGAGTGTGGCCGTGCTGTACGTGACGCTCGGGTTCCGCCAGTTCAGCCACCACTTCACCGACATCCGCGATGCGCTCGATGGGGGCGATGAAGTCCTGGCCCGCAAGCTGCTCGCCGACTGGCAACAGGTGGATGCGAGCGAACTGCCGCGCAGCGAAATCGTGCGCCATGTGATCGAGTATTCGGTGCTGGCCGCCCACCGCCATGTTTTCGGCGTGTTGTTCTGGTTCTCGGTGCTCGCTGCGGTTGGCATCGGCCCGGGTGGGGCCGTGTTCTACCGCATGAGCGAATTCGTGGCGCGCTACTGGAAGCACCGCAGCCGCACCCAGGTGCAGCCGGCCAGCGAGGCTCTGCAGTCCGCCGCAGCGCGGGCGTGGGCGGCGGTCGACTGGTTGCCGGCGCGAGCCACGGCGCTGGCCTTCGCGGTGGTCGGGAGCTTCGAGGAGGCGATCGACTGCTGGCGCAATTACGCGCAGCGCTTTCCCGACGACAACGATGGGGTGATCCTCGCGGCCACCTCGGGCGCGGTGAACGTGCGGCTCGGCGGCGAAGCGCTCAAGTCGGCCTACTCACCCAACACCTCCCAGACCTTCACCGCCGACGGCGCAAGGATGGTCGACGCCACGGAGAGCACACCCGGCCGTGAAGCCGAAGTGGGGCACCTGCGCAGCATCGTCGGCCTGGTGTGGCGGTCGGTCGTGCTGTGGATGGTGTTGCTGGCGCTGTTGACGCTGGCGCGGCTCCTGGGATGAGCGGCCGGGCCTACCGGGCCGACATCGACGGCCTGCGGGCGGTTGCGGTCCTCGCGGTCATCGGGTTTCACTTCTTTCCCCAATGGTTCCCGGCCGGCTTCGTCGGGGTCGACATTTTCTTTGTCATTTCCGGCTACCTGATCTCGGGGATCATCGTCGAGCGAGCCCAATCCGGCCGGTTCTCGCTGCCGGACTTCTATGCGCGCCGGATCCGGCGCATCTTCCCCGCGCTCGTCGTCGTCATGCTCACCGTGGGTGCAATCGGATGGCCCCTTTTGTACAGCGAAGAGTACGCGCTCCTTGGCACGCACATGGCGGCGGGCGCGGGCTTCCTGAGCAACGTCGTGCTGTGGATGCAGACCGGGTATTTCGCCCCGAGCGCCGAAACGATGCCCTTGCTGCACCTCTGGAGTCTCGGCGTCGAGGAGCAGTTCTACCTGGTCTGGCCGCTGGTGCTCGCGGTCATCTGCCGCTCGCCGCGCTCGCGATTCTGGGCGGTGCTGGGCATCCTGGTGCTGTCGCTTGTCGCGTGCATCGAGTACACGCCCGGCCACGCCGTGCCCGCCTTCTACCTCCCGATGTTTCGATTCTGGGAGTTCATGGCCGGCGCGGCGTTCGCAGTCCACCCCCAATGGGAAGCCCGTTCACCGCTTGAGTCCGGCCTTCGCTCCTGGGCCGGCCTGGCCTTGGTGGTTGCGTCCTTCTTCGTTCACCACCCCGACTCCTCATTCCCGGGCTGGCGCGCAACGCTGCCCGTTGCCGGAGCGGCGCTACTGGTCTCCGCGGGACCCGCCGCCTTCCCCAACCGGACTTTCCTGTCAACGCGCCCGCTGGTTTTCCTCGGGCTCATCAGTTACCCGCTGTACCTGTGGCACTGGCCGCTGCTCTCGCTGCTGCGCATCTCGAACAATGATGCGCCGGTGACGCCTGCGCGGGCCGCTTCACTCTTCGCGGCATCCCTGGTGCTGGCATGGCTCACCTATGTCCTGGTCGAGCGCCCCGTTCGCACGGGCAGGCTGCTGGGGCTGAAGGCGGCCGCTTGCGCGGTTGCGATGGCTTGCGTGGGTGGGCTGGGCTGGAGCCTGTCGTCCGCCAACGGGGTCCCGTCGCGCGAGGTGAATTCGCATGACCCGACGTGGCCGGCCCGCAATGGGCGGGGCGCTGCGGATGCCCAGGCATTGCTCATCGATGACTGCCGGCTGCCCGTTGAGGAAGCAAAGCTGTTCGGCCGGTGCGCACGCGAATCCCGCGGGCCGGAGCGATTCGCATTGGTCGGCGACAGCAAGGCCGATGCGCTTTTCCACGGCCTCGTTCGAACCAGCCGGCCGCAGGGCCGCTGGCTGTTCATCGGCGGGTCCACGGCGCACGACTCGGTGCTCCCCGTGCTCTCGGACGCGTACGGGTACCAGTATGCGAAGCGCTCATCGGAGCTTGCCCTGCGCGCGGTGGAAGAGAACCCCCGCATCGAGACCGTCGTCCTCTTCGCGGCCACGCGCTCGCTCTTTCACCTGCGCGGGGCGGATTCCATCAACGACCTGCCGGACAGCATCTTCTACGCCGTAGCGCGCGAAGCGGTGGGCAATTACGTGCGGCACCTCGTCGCTGCGGGCAAGAAGGTGGTGATCGTCGTCGACCACCCCACGCTGCCCGACACGAAACGTTGCCTGAGGGACGCGCGGGTGCAGTGGCACGGAAGGATCGCCGACTTCCTGGCGATCGGCCAGCCGGACCCGCGGTGCCAGATGTCGCTCGACCGCCACGAGCAGCTGGCCGCACCGTATCGCAAGCTGCTTGAAGAGGTGCGGGCCATCTCGCCGCAGCGGGTCACCCTTTTCGAGACCGCGCCTCACCTGTGCGACATGGGCCGCCGGCTGTGCAGCTCCTTCGATGGCGACGTGCCGCTCTACAGCTTTGCCGACCACATCTCGGACCAGGCCTCGACGCGGATTGGCGAGGCATTGAACGCACGCCTGATGGGCGGCAAGGCCGCTCCACCTTCGCCCTAGTGGCGGGGCAGGGACAGTTCCTCGAACAGGTCCTTGTAGATCTTGTGGCGCGACGGCGCAATGCCGTCCGGCTTGCCGACCACCGCCATCACCCCGCATCCCGGCTCGTGCAGGTGCGTGCAATTCGAAAAGCGGCATTCGCCCAGGTGCTCCTTCAGGTCGGGCATGCACCATGCAAGTTGCGCGGGCCCGATGTGGTTCAACCCGAATTCCTGGAAGCCCGGTGAGTCGATGAGCGCCGTCGTGCGCGCGGCGTCCACCCAATACCAGGTGGTGCTGGTCGTCGTGTGCTTGCCGGAGTTCAGCGCCTGCGAGATCTCGCCGGTCTGCGCGAGTGCTCCCGGCACGAGCAGGTTGATCAAGGTGCTCTTGCCCGCGCCCGAAGGGCCGAGCACCAGCGTGGTCTTGCCTTGCAGCAGCTCCAGCAGCTTGGCGCGATCGACTTCCTTGGACAGCCGCAGCGACAGGGGCAGCACGCCGTAGTGCATGCGCTGGTAGGGCAAAAGGCGGCCCCACGCGCGCTCGAAGGGCTCGACGAGGTCGCTCTTGTTCAGGGCGATGATGGGCGTGATCTTCTCGGCTTCGGCGGCGATCAGCGCGCGCGACAACTGGCTTTCGGAGAAGGCGGGTTCGGCGGCGATGAGGACCAGGACCTGGTCGAGGTTCGCGGCGAAGGACTTCGTGCGGATCTCATCTTGGCGGTAGAAGATGTTGCGACGCTCCTCCACCTTCTCGATCGTGCCTTCGTCGTGCGAGCCTTGCCACAGCACCCGATCGCCGACGACGGCGTCGCTCTTCTTGCCGCGCGGGTGGCAGATGAGACGCCGGCCTTCCGGCGTTTCGACCAGAAAGTGGCGGCCGTAGTTGGCCACCACCAGGCCCCGATCGAGCGCGGCGCGCTCAACCACCGGATGCCTTCATGCGACAAGCGCGTCGACCAGGGCCGCGCATTCGAAGTCGGTTTCGGTCAGGCCCTGCGCGGAATGCGTGTTGAAACGCACGACGCAGCGGCTGTAGTGCACGCCGAGCTCGGGGTGGTGGTCTTGGGTGTGCGCGATGTAGGCCAGCGCATTCACGAAGGCAATGGTTTCGAAGTAGTTGTCGAAGCTGAAAGTCTTTTCGATCGCGACGTCGGCGCCACTGCCGGTCAACTGCCAGCCCGGCGCCGCGGCGAGACGTGTGACCACCTCGGTCGGGCTCAACGCCCGCCGTGGCAACAGGGACCAGTCCTTCTTCTTCACGCCACACCCGCCATCCGCGCCAGCCGCTCCGTCGCGGGTGGGTGCGAGTAATAGAACTTCACGAACACCGGGTCGGGCGTGAGCGTGGACGCGTTGTCCTCGTGCAGCTTCAGCAGGGCGTTCGAGAGATCGCGTCCGCTCGCGTGTTCGACCGCATAGGCGTCGGCCTCGAACTCGTGCTTGCGCGAGAGCTGCGCGAACAGCGGCGACACGAAGAAGGTGAATACCGGCAAGGCGGACATGAACAACAGCAGGGCGATCGCGTCGTTCGAACCTGCCAGGTTCGGGCGCACGCCCAGCCCGGTGTAGAACCAGGCCTGCTGCGACAGCCACCCGAGCAGCGCAAAGCCTGCCAGCGAAATCACGAAGCCGGCGACGACGCGCTTGACGATGTGGCGGCGCTTGAAGTGGCCGAGTTCGTGCGCGAGCACCGCTTCCATCTCGTCGTGCGTCAGCTGGGAGAGCAGCGTGTCGAAGAAGACGACGCGCTTGTTCGCGCCAAAGCCGGTGAAGAACGCGTTGGCGTGGGCGCTTCGCTTGCTGCCGTCCATCACGAACAGGCCTTTCGCCGCGAAGCCGCATCGCTCCATCAGCCGTGTGACGCGCTCCTTGAGCGCCTCGTCCTGCAAAGGGGTGAACTTGTTGAACAGCGGCAGGATCACGCGCGGCGCGATCCACATCACGAACAACTGGTACAGGGCCAGGAAGCCCCACGCCCACAGCCACCAGAGCGCGCCGCCCGCGTCCATCAGCCACAGCACCACCCACAGCAGGGGCAAGCCCAACGCCACGCCGAGGAGGACACCTTTCACCAGGTCCGACAGCCAGAGCCTGAACCTCATCTTGTTGAAGCCGAAGCGCTCTTCGATGACGAAGGTCTGGTACAAGGTGAAAGGCAGGTCCAGCAGTCCGCCGATGACCGCGAAAGCGGCGACGAGCGCGAGTTGCTGCGCCATGCAGTTGCCCAGCCAGCCTTCCAGGGCGCGGTTGAGGATGTCGAGGCCGCCCAGCAAGGTCCAGCCCAGCAGCACCGCGGCGCTGAAAGCCATCTCCAGCAGGCCAAAGCGGGTCTTCGCGACGGTGTAATCGGCGGCCTTCCGGTGCGCATCCAGCGACACTTTGTCCGCGAAGGCGGCTGGCACGGCTTCGCGATGCACGGCCACGTGGCGAATCTGGCGAGAGGCCAGCCAGAACTTGACGCCCAGGCCCAGCAGCAGGCAGGCCGCGAAGGCGAGAGTCATCAGGTAGGAGGCGGGCATCCGTGGAAGTTTAGGCCATCGGCGACAATCGCAAGATGCCTGACAGCTCTCCCGACTCCACCTCGCCCGCCCTCGCCAAGAGCGACCAGAACCTCGTCTGGCTCGACTGCGAGATGACCGGGCTGGACCCTGAAGTGGACCGCCTCATCGAAATCGCGGTCATTGTCACCGGCCCCGACCTCACGCCGCGCGTCGAAGGCCCCGTGTTCGCCATCCACCAAAGCGACGAGCAGCTCGACAAGATGGACGCGTGGAACAAGGGCACGCATGGCCGCAGCGGGCTGATCGACAAGGTCAAGGCTTCGACCGTCACCGAAGCCCAGGCCGAGGAGCTCACGATCGAATTCCTGTCGAAGTACGTCCCGAAGAACACGTCGCCGATGTGCGGCAACTCCATCGGCCAGGACCGGCGCTTCCTGGTGAAGTACATGCCGAAACTCGAAGCCTTCTTCCACTACCGCAACCTCGACGTAAGCACCTTGAAGGAGCTCGCCAAGCGGTGGCGGCCCGACGTGTATTCGTCGTTCAAGAAGCAGCAATCGCATACGGCCCTGGCGGACGTGCAGGAGTCGATCGACGAGTTGTTGCATTACCGGGAACGGTTCCTGAAACTGACTGGCTGATAGCGCGGCTTCCACCCGGCCGCTGATATGCTGCTGAGCAATCGGCCCGATTGTCATGGCCGGGAATCGGGAGAACTGCCCATGTCGTCCAAGCGCGCCACGGTGTTGATGGGGATACTGACGGTCGTGGTGCTCGCTGCGTGCGGCGCTTACATCGCAGAACGATTCGCAGAGCCGCCCCCACCCGCAGGGCCCCAACCGCTCGCGGGCAAGAACTCCGTGACCCTCAGCGTCGCCAAGGACGAAACCGGGCGATGGGCAGCCACCTACGAGTACTTCTATACCGGCGTACCTGCGGGCGCAAAGATTTCGCTGTACAAGGTCCAGTACTCGGAGGCGCCGGACTCACCTGCGACGCCAGCACTCGTCTCGTCGATGCCGGCGATGAAGGGAAAGCAGAAGGACACGTTCCACCTCGATCACCGGGTCCTCGACCCCATTCGCATTACGAAGGAGGTGGAAGTGCGCATGGAAGCCGCCACCGCGGTGGTCGCCAGCCAGTCCATTTCGCAACGTATCGAGTGGGCACCTGCATGGCAGGTCGAGCTGGACATCAGGCTCGCCGAGAGCGATGCGGACCACAACCTGACCCAGGTGATCACGATGATCGACTCGGGGGAGCGCCACGACATTCCGAAGATCAAGTACATCCTAGAACGCCTGATCCAGAAGTATCCCAAGCTCGATCAGCCTTACGTCGAGATGGCCCGCACCGCCATGAGGTCGAACTGGGGACCGGAAGGGCTTCGCCACGCGGAAACATTGATCGGCACCGCGCTCGAGATCAATCCGCAGAGCTCGAACGCAAAGATCCTTCTGGGATACGTGTACGCGCACCAAAAGCGCCACAAGGAGGCTGAGGCATTGTTTGCGGAAGTCTCGAAGGCGCCCACGGAAAACCTTTACCTTTGGGTCAACTGGGGCGAGTCCCTGCAGATGCAGGGTCGTGACGATGCGGCAGTCGAGAAGTTCAAGCTGGCGATAGCCAACCCCCCTAGAAAGAACACCTACGATCATGCGCGTCGCAGCGCCATGATCCGCCTCATGCCGCTTCTTGAGAAGCGAGGCGATGTAGCCGGTCAAGATGCCTTGCACGCGCAACGGACTGCGGACTATCCGCAGTCCGAGTGCTATGGCATCTATTACGCCCAGTTCAAGCTCGACCAGGGGGATGCGGCTGCCGCCAGGGTGCTCGCCGACAAAGCGGAGCAGGGCGGTTGCGGGAACATTGGTGAAACTCGCGTGCTACGAGGGGTAGCCGAGTACTTGGCCTGGGCCGCAGCGCCAGCGGAGTTGAAAGCCGACGCTTTGCGCCAAGCACGCTTGACGCTCGCGGCCGGCCCGACGCTGTACTACAGGCTCGCGCACAGTGACAGGAACCTTGCCGCGCTCAAACAAGTGTTGGCGACCGGCGAATCCATCGACCAGTTGGACCAGTCCCAGATGACCGCGCTCGCCACAGCTTTGCGGGGCTCAGACCTTGCCGTGGCGAGAAGGCTGCTGAGAATGGGCGCCAAAGCTGAGGCGCTTGTGGGGCCGGAACAGATGCCGGCAGCTTTCATTCCGCTGGCCACGCGAGATACCTCTGCGATCCGGCTTTTGCGCAAAGCGGGTGTCGACTTCGCGAAGCTGAAGTTCCGCGGTGTATCGGCCGTCGAGGTGGCGCGCTCACTGCAGGACCCTCGCCTTATGGAAGCGCTGGCGGAAGGCAAAGGTGCGTCGCTCTGAACCCGCCGGCCCAACCGCTTGCGGGAAAACCCTGAACGTGCGACAATAGCGGGCTTGGCTGCACTAAGGCAGCCCTCGTGCATCTCCCCTCACACACAGCGGCCCAGTCATATAGGGCCACAGCACCGCGGCAACGGATGAGTCCGACCCGGTCCTGACAGTCGTTTGATGGTTGATGTTTTCCAACCATTGACGACAACGTCCGGCAACCCTTGCCGGCGTGTTCGTGTGAGTGAACATGACCGACTCTTTTGACGTTCGGGGCGAAGACTTTTCGCCTGCCGAATCCGCTACCTCCTTCGATACCGTGCTCGACGCGGTGCAAGCCCCTGTTGTCCCCAACGGCTTCGTGAAGCTCGGCCTCGCGCCGGAGCTGCTGCAAGCGGTCGAGGACATGGGTTTCACCCAACCGACCACCGTGCAGGAGCAATGCATCCCGATGGCGCTGCCCGACGCGGGCGACGCTTCGTACAACGACCTGATGGTTTCCAGCCAGACCGGCAGCGGCAAGACCGCGGCCTTCCTGCTGCCCGTGCTGCACACGCTGCTCAAGCAACAAGCCGAAGCCGCCGCGAACGAGAAGGCCGAATTCGACCGCCTCACCGCCGAAGCCCTCGCCAAGGGCGAGCCGGCGCCCAAGCGCCCGCGCCGCAAGGACCCGACCAGCTCGCGCAACTTCCGCGCTGCCACGCCGGGCGCGCTCGTGCTGTGTCCCACGCGTGAGCTCGCGCAACAGGTCGCGCACGATGCCATCGACCTGGTCCGCCATTGCCGCGGCCTGCGCATCGCCAACGTGGTGGGCGGCATGCCTTACCAGCTCCAGATCGCGCGCCTGCAAGGGGCCGACCTGGTGGTCGCCACGCCGGGCCGCCTGCTCGACCTGCAGCGCTCCTCGCAGATCAAGCTGGACCAGGTGCAGTTCCTCGTCGTCGACGAGGCCGACCGCATGCTGGACCTGGGTTTTGCCGACGACCTCGCGGAAGTCAACCAGCTCACCATCGAGCGCAAGCAGACCATGATGTTCAGCGCCACGTTCGCGCCGCGCATCCAGGCCCTGGCTTCGCGCGTGATGCGCCAGCCCAAGAAAATCCAGGTCGATAACCCGCAGGACAAGCACGTCAACATCAAGCAGGTGCTGTTCTGGGCGGACAACCCGCAACACAAGCGCAAGCTGCTGGACCACTGGCTGCGCGACACCACGATCAACCAGGCCATCGTCTTTGCCTCGACGCAGATCGAGTGCGACGGCCTCGCGGGCGACCTGCAGCAAGCCGGCTTCGACGCCGTCGCGCTGCATGGCGCGCTGAGCCAGGGCCTGCGCAACCGCCGCCTGATGGCGCTTCGCCAGGGCCATGTGCAAGTGCTGGTGGCCACCGACGTTGCCGCCCGCGGCATCGACGTGCCCACGATCACGCACGTGTTCAACTACGGCCTGCCGATGAAGGCCGAGGACTATACGCACCGCATCGGCCGCACGGGCCGCGCCGGCCGCGATGGCCTGGCCGTCACGTTTGCCGAGTTTCGCGACCGCCGCAAGATCTTCGACATCGAGGGCTACACCAAGCAGCCCTTCAAGCCGGATGTGGTGCCGGGCCTGGAGCCGCAGCAGCGCGCGCCGCAGGCGCCGCGTGGCGGCTTTGCCGACCGCGGCAGCCGTGACAACCATTCGCGTGACCGCAAGTTCGGCGCGCCGCGCAACACCGGTTTCGGTGCGCCGCGCAGCGGTGGATTCGGCGCCCCCCCTTCGGGCGGCTTCGATGACTCGCGCCGCAACGACGACGGTTATGGCCGCAAGCCGGGCTGGGGCGATGCCGCACCCCGCGGCGATCGTGGCGAAGCGCCGCGCATGGGTTTTGCGAAGCCTTCCAAGCCGGGCAACGGCGGCAAGGTCTTCGTGCCGAGGGATATCAAGAAGAAACCGTACAAGCCGGCTCGTTAAAAGCGGCAGAACGAAACAACAAGAAATGCTCAGGGCGCCGCGAGGCGCCCTTTTTTTGTGTTCGCCGCGAGGCGCGCTTTTTTATGGCCGCCGCCGAAACGGCGTCAGCTCGACGCTGAGATCGTGCGGCCCGTGTCCGGCCACTGGCGTTTCACGAACATCCATGCGAACAAGCCGATACTCATGAAGCCGATGGACGTCAGCGCGAGCGCGCGCGTGGAATGCATCACCAGCGGCGTGACCGCGCCCGCGACCACGCCGTTCGCCGTCGAGGCAATCACGGCCTGCAGCGACGACGCCAGCCCGCGCCGCTCCGGGAACATGTCCAGCACCATCAGCGTGACGACCGGCACCATCAACGCCCAGCCGAACGCAAAGAGGGCGATGGGGAGCAATGCCCAGGCGGCGTGCGGCGTGGTGAGGAAGTTTGCCGCGACGTTCACGATCGAGACCAGCACCATGATCGTGAAGCCGTAGCGGATCTGCGTGCGGGGCGTGATCCTGCCCGCGAGCCTTCCGCTGGTGTAGGAGCCGCCCATGATGCCCGCGATCGTCAGCACGAAGAACCAGAAGAACTCCGTGGGCTGCAGGCCGAGGTGCTCGCCCAGGAAAGCCGGCGCGGCCAGCACGTACAGGAACATGCCGTTGAAAGGTACGCCGCTCGCGAGCGCCAGCATCAGGAAGCGCGGGTTGGCCCCCAGCTGCTTGTAGCCGCGCATCAGGTTTCGGACGTTGAAAGGCTGGCGGTGCGACTCATGCAGCGTCTCCGGCAGCAGGCGGTAGTTGGCGACCCACAGCACGACGCCCACGCCCACGAGGAACCAGAAGATGCTGTGCCACCCGAGGTGCACGAACAGCCATCCGCCGACGATCGGTGCCACGGCGGGCGCCACACCGAAGTAGATCGTGACCTGGCTCATCACCTTCTGCGCCTGCGCGGGCGGGAACATGTCGCGGATCACGGCGCGCGAGACAACGATGCCGGCGCCGGTCGAAAGGCCTTGCAGCGCGCGGAAGAACACCAGTTGACCGATGGTCTGCGACAGCGCGCAGCCCAGGGAGGCGAGGGTGAAGAGGCCGATGCCCCACAGCACGACGGGACGGCGGCCGAAACTGTCCGACAGCGCGCCGTGGAACAGGTTCATGAAGGCGAAGCCGAAGAGGTACGCCGACAGCGTCTGCTGCATCTGCACCGGCGTCGCATCGAGGGCCGACGCGATCCCGGCGAACGCAGGGATATAGGTGTCGATGGAGAAAGGGCCCAGCATGCCGAGCACGGCAAGCAGGAAGGCGAGGGCCCAGCGCGGTGCGCGCCAGAGTTTGTCGGCATCGGGATTCATGGTGTCCCAAGTCTAATTGGGAACACTTCTACACTTGGGGGATGAACGCCGCCCCCCTCGACGAAGAACGCCCGCAGGCCACGCCGCTCGACGATGTCCGCATCCGGCAGGTCCGCCCCTTGATTTCGCCCGCCCTGCTGCAGTACGACCTGCCCGCCGACACGGCCGTGCAGCGCTTCGTGGAGCGCAGCCGCGCGCAGGTCAACGACGTCGTGCATGGCCGCGACCCGCGCTTGCTCGTCGTGGTGGGCCCCTGCTCCATCCATGACGGCGAACAGGCGCTGGAATACGCGCGGCGGCTCAAGGCGCTCGCACCCGAGCTCGAGCGCGACCTGTTGCTCGTGATGCGCGTGTATTTCGAGAAGCCGCGCACCACCGTGGGCTGGAAGGGGTACATCAACGACCCCTACCTCGACGGCACCTTCCACATCAACGAAGGATTGCGCCTCGCGCGCGAACTGCTGCTCTCGGTCGCGAAGATGGAATTGCCCGCGGCGACCGAGTTCCTCGACCTGTTGAGCCCCCAGTACATCGCCGACCTGGTGAGCTGGGGGGCGATCGGCGCTCGCACGACGGAGAGCCCGAGCCATCGCCAACTGGCTTCCGGCATGAGTTGCGCGATCGGCTTCAAGAACGGCACCGATGGCGGCGTGCAGATGGCTGCCGACGCCCTCGTGGCCTGCGGGTCGCCGCACGCCTTCATGGGCATGACCAAGATGGGCCTGGCCGCCGTGTTCGAGACCGAGGGCAATGAAGACTGCCACATCATCCTGCGCGGCGGCTCGCGCGGGCCGAACTACGCGGCGGCCGACATCGAGTCCGCATCGGCCATCCTCAGGAAGGCGGGCGTGCTCGAGCGCGTCATGGTCGACTGCTCGCACGCCAACTCGATGAAGGACTGGAAGAAGCAGGTCGAAGTGGCCCGCGATGTGGCAAGGCAGGTTGCGGGCGGCGAGCAGCGCATCCTCGGCCTGATGGTCGAAAGCCACCTGAATGCCGGCAAGCAGGACCTGAAGCCCGGCGTGCCCTTGCAGCCGGGCGTTTCGATCACCGACGGCTGCATAGGCTGGGAGCAGACGGCCGAAGTGCTGCGCGAGCTCGCAGCAGCAGCGCGGTCGCGCATGTCCTCGCGGACTTGAACGGCATCAATCCACCGTCACGATCACTTCCAGGTATTCGGCGGGAATCACCAGCGAAGAAGCGCCGCCCCGGTTGCTGCCACTGAGCAAGGCGGTGAGTGCGCCCTCCAGCCGCTGTTGCCCGGCGGGATCGAGCGCCGCAAAGGCCTTGTGCGTCGGCCCGTAGAACTTGCGGAAGACATCGATCCAGTGGGCCGGCGAGCGGTAGCGGAACATGAACTCGCGCCGCGCCATGCGCACCCTGCCATAGGGCTGGAAGAGCTCCTGGATGCGGGACTCGTCGCCCCACTGCATCGGTGAGCGCAAGCCCGCCGGTGGCGGAACGAAGGTGGACATCACCTGGAACAAGTGGCCGAGGAAGCCTTGCGGTGTCCAGCTCGCGAGCGCGATGCGGCCGCCCGGGCGCACGACGCGTGCGAGTTCGGATGCGCAGCGTTGCGCATCGGGCGCGAACATCACACCGAAGGTCGACATCGCCACGTCGAAACTGCCGTCCTCGAAAGGCAGCGCCTCGGCGTCCGCCGCCTGGAAGGCGACGTTCAACCCTTCGGCCAGCGCGCGTGCGGCCCCTTTCTCGAGCAGGTGCGGCACGTAGTCGGTCGACGTCACGTCGGCGAAGCGGCGGGCGGCCGCAAGGGTCGCGTTGCCGTTGCCCGCGGCGACGTCGATGACGCGCTCGCCGGCGCGCACGTCGGCGGCTTCGGCCAGCGTTTCGCCGACGATCTGCAAGGTGGTGCCGATCACGGCGAAGTCGCCGCTGGCCCAAGTCACCTGCTGGCGTTGCTTGATCGCGGCAAGGTCTGGAGCGGCGGCGCGGGGAAGGGTGTCGGTGTTCATGAAAGCGTCCTGTCGAGAAGGTCGAGGGCGGCCGGGGTCGGCCGGGTGAAAGTGCCGGTGGCGGCGAATCCTTCCTGCGTGCGCAGGAAGTGGCGAATGCGCTGGTTCACTTGCGCGGGGTGGGTGATCGGGCCCATGTGGCCCATCCCGGGCAGCTCGTGGTGCTCGGCGAGCGGCATGGCGTCGCGCACGCACTGCGCAAGCCGGCGGCCGCTGGCGACGCTGCGCGCACCGGAAAGAAACATCATCGGGACGTCGATCTGCGCGAGTTCCCGGCGCGACAGGGGCTCGGCGAATATCAGGTCGAACTGGCGCAACACACTGCGGATGCGGACGGCGACGGCATGCTGGCGTTGCATGGGCAGCGCCTGCCAGGTGCCGGTGCCGGACCAGAACTCGACGAACTGGCGGGCTGCGGCTTCAGGCTGCGCGTGTTCGATGTGGTCCCGGATCGCGCGGACGAGTTCCAGGACTTCCTGCATTTCGCGGCGGCATGGGGCGTTGCCCGCGAGCAGCCGGAACAGGACGGGTTCATAGCCGACGAGGCTGTGCACGAGGCGAGGGTGGGTGTTCGCGAGCTTCAGGGCCACGGCCGCGCCGTAGGAATGCCCGACGAGGTGCGCGCCGCCGGCCATCTCCAGCAGCGGCAACGCCAGCGCCGCCTCGTCGGCGAGCCGCATCGGCCGGGTGGCAGTCCAGTCGGCGCGCGTGCCGTGCCCATGGAATTCGAGGGCCAGCACCCGGAACTGCCCACGCAGGCAATCCACGAGGTCCTGCCACTGGCGCGGTGAGCTCGCGCTGGAGTGCAGCAGCAGCACGGTGGGTCGATTCGTCATGGGGGCCTCGGGAAGGAACAGGACCCGATGGTGCGCAGGCGGGCGTTCCACCTGCGTTCCGCGCGTTCCCCGCGCGGCTCGGCGTGTCAGCGCGCCGGGCGAAGCGCCGCGATCAACGGGGTGTATGCCATCGGCGTTTCGACGAGGATGCGATGCACCAGTTCGCTCGTCCGCGCTTCGGGCCACTCCCGCACGCGGACGGCGCAGTCGGGCTCTCCCTGCGCGGCGAGGATGTCGGCAAAGCAGGAAAGCTCGTGGGCATAGGACGGGCTTGCGATGGCGATGCTGATCTCTATGGCCGACCGCAAGTCCTCGCGGGCATCGGCCAGTTGGCCCAGGCGCGTCGCGACGCTTGCGCGGTACAGCTTGACCGTGGACTCGACCATGCGGTTGCCGGTGAGGCGGCTCGCCTCCAGCGCCCGGCCCGCCCAAGCCTGCGACGCCGCGAGGTCCTCCATCTTGAAAGACACCTCGCACAGGTTGGCGAGCACGAAGGCCCGGGTGCCCCCGAGTCCGTGCCGGTCGCACAGTTCCAGCGAAGCCTTCAAGTGACCCATCGCTGAGGCGTAGTCCCCTTGCGTCGTCAGCAGCGTGGACAGGTTGGTGAGGCACAAGGCCTCGCCGGGCACGTCGCCCAGCCGCCGGTAGAGCTCGAGCGACTGCAGGGACATCTTCCTCGACTCATCGAAGTGACCCAGGGCCTTCTCGACCAGCGCCAGGTTGCCCAGGATGACCGCGGCATTGCGCGTATCCGTGGCAGCGGGCGCGAGCTCGAGCGCCTTCTTGAAGTGCTTGCGCGCCTCCGTGTTCCGGCCGAGCCTCAGGTACGCGGATCCCAGGGTCTTGTGGCACTGGAGCAGCGCGTCGCCATCGCGCGCGGGCCGCGAGCCTTCGACAGCCGCGAGCGCGGTCGTCGCCGCGTCGTTGTAGCGATCGAGCCGGTACTGCAGTTGCGCGATGGCACTTGAAAGCAAGGGCTTGAATCGCGGGTCCGCATCCAGCGGGCATTCCTGCGCGGCGGCGCCCAGCACTTGCAGGCCTTCGACCGCGCGCCCGCGATGCTCCGAGAAACTCAGGAGCGTGAACACGCTGGGCATCATCATCTGCACCTGCTTGTGCTCGATCGCCCAGCGCCACGCGGCCGCGCAGTTGTCGCATTCGGCGTCGAGTTGCGCGAGGGCGCTTCTTTCTCCCGCGCGGACCGGGTGCCTCAACTGCGCCAGCAGCCGCATGTAGTAGTGCGCGTGCGCGGCCTGCGTCGACAGGGCCACTTCGCCATCGCCCAGCCGCACACCCGCCAGTTGCTGCACCATGGGGTGCAGGAAAATTCGCGCGCCATCCTTGCGCAACAGGGACTTGTCCATCAGTGCGCCGAGCAGCGGCAGCGAGGCGCCCGCGATCGCCGAGGCCGCTTCCGAAGTGAAGCCGCCGCGGAACACCGAAAGCCGCGCGAGGGCGTCCCTTTCCAGTTCGTTGAGCAACGCCCACGACTGGTCGAAAACCACTTCGACGCTCGCGTGGCGCGGCGGTCGGGCCGGATCGACGGCACGCAGCAGCTCGGTACCCTGGCGCAGTTCCGAAGCGATCGCCTCGCACGACAGCACGCGGGTCCAGCCGCCCGCCAGTTCGAGCGCCAGCGGCAAGCCGTCGACCTGCCGGCAGATGTCGATGATTGCGGCCGCTTCCCGGTCGGCGGCGAAGCCGGGTTGCACACGCTGGGCGGCGCTGACGAAGACGCGCACGGCATCGAATGCCTCCAGCCCTTCGCGATCTTCCGGGTCCGGGCAAGGCAGGCCCTCCACCGGCAGCGACCACTCCGCGGCGAGGCCGAGCCTCACGCGCGAGGTGACGAGCATGCGCAACCGCGGGCACGCCTGCAACAGGTCGTCGAGCACCGGTGCCGCGGGAAGCAGGTGTTCGAAGTTGTCGAGCACCAGCAGCAGCTCGCGCTCCCGCAGGAATTCGCGGGCTTGCTTCAGGGGCTCGGTGCGGGCCGTGACAATGCCCAGTTCGCGCGCGATGTGGGCGGCGAGGCCATCGGGGGCCAGCACGTCTTCGAGTGACACGAAAACGGCACCGTCGGCAAAGGGGGGCGCGAACTCGCGCACCGCGCGGCGGGCGAGCCGGGTCTTGCCGACGCCCCCGGGGCCGATCAGGCAGACCAGCCGGCAATCCTCGCGTTGCAACATCCCGCCGATGCGCTGCAGCTCGCTCCAGCGGCCCACGAAACCATCCTGCCCGGCGGGCGGCGCGGCGCGCACCAGCGGCTCGCGGGAACCGGGCACGCCCAGCGTGTCGTGCAAGGCCTTGAGTTCGGCGCCCGGTTCCAGCCCGAAGTCGCGCTCCAGGCGAAGGGTGAAATCACGGTACGCGCGCCGGGCGCCGGCGACCTGCCCGGATCGCGCGAGCACCAACATGTGCGCGCGCAGCGCAGCCTCGTCGATGGGATCCGCCTCGAGGAGTTGCGTGGAGAGCACGACCGCCTGCGCCGCGTCGATCTCGCCGGCCATGCGGTCGAGTGCCGCCGCACGCCAGGCACTGCGCAAACGCTCGCGCTCGAACCCCAGCCAGTCGGACCATGCATCGCTGCCGTCGTCGTCGAACCCGGTGAGCAGTTCGCCCTGGCGCAGGGACAACGCCTCGTCCACGCGCGATTCAGCAAGCGCCAGTTCGAAGTCCGCGACATCGGTGTTCGTGGCAAAGCGCATCGCGTTCGCCTGCACTTCGATCGGAGGAGCCCAGGCCAGCGATTGCAGGCGGAACAAGGTCTTGCGCAAGTTCGCATACGCAAGGTTCTGCGTCTGCCCGGGCCAGAGCATCGCCGCAAGCTCGGGCCGGCCCACCCAGTTGCGCTTCAGCGCGAGGTACACCAGCAACTGGTGGCGCCGCTCGAAAGGCAGGTCGTGCACCTCCCCGTCGCGCTCGATGCGCGGCCGCCCGAACAGGTGCAGACAGGTCCCCATGGTCGGGGAAATTATCCGCGCGCCGCCCGCCCGCGCGAAGGGGCGGCTGTCAGGCGGTGGAAGTGACGCGGATTCCGCGGATCTGCCCCGCCTCACGCGTGACCGCCGGCCTCGGGTAGGCCTGCGGGTCGAAGCGGTGCAGGAGTTCGGCTTCCCGGGCGCGCGTGACGGCAACGTTCGCAAGCTTCACATGGCCGAAGCCGCGCATCTGCAAGGGCAACGCGGCGATGTCGGTGGCGACTTTCAGCCGCTCCGCCGACAGGGCGGGGAGCATCGCGTGGATTCGTTCGCGGTACGAGTTGACCAGCTCCCGCTCCATCCGGCGCTCCTCGGTGCGGCCAAAGAGATCGAAGGCGCTTCCGCGCAGGCGCTTGCCTTGCGCCAGCAACTTCATGGCGGGCATCATCCAGCCGCCCAGCCGCACCTTGCGGGGTGCCTGCCCGTTCCTTGCCTTGCTGATCACCGGAGGCGCCATGTAGAACTCCAGCGCGACGTCACCTTCGAACTGCTGCCTGAGGGCGCGCTGGAACTCGCCGTCGGTGTAGAGCCGCGCGACCTCGTACTCGTCCTTGTAGGCCATGAGCTTGAGCAGCGACTGCGCCACTGCCCGGGTGAAGGGCAACGTGCCGTCAGCGCCGAGCGACTTCTCGCGTGCCATCACGTCGGCGATGAAATCCGAATAGGACCTGGCATACGCGCTGTCCTGGTAGCCGGCCAGGTGGCGCACGCCGCGCTGGACAAGTGCCTCAAGGGGCTCCACGCCGGGTTCAGCCTGCATTTCATCGGAGAGCAGCTCCTCGACGGCGCCCGGATCGGCGGCAGCGACACGGCCCAGCGAGAACGCGAGCTTGTTGTTCTCGACCGCGACGTTGTTCAACTCGATCGCGCGCAGGATGGCCTCGAGGCCGACCGGCACGAGCCCGCGCTGCCATGCGTAACCCAGGCAGAGGATGTTGGAAACGATCGAGTCGCCGAGGAAAGCTTCAGCCAGGGCCTGGGCGTCGAGCGTCTCCACGCGCTCCTCGCCCGCCGCGAAGCGCAGCTTGTCCAGGAGCTCGGGCACCTTCAGGCTCGCGTCCGGGTTGCGCAGGCTTTCGGCCACCGGCACTTCGTGCGTGTTGGCGAGGACACGGGTGCGGCCATGGCGCACCGTCACCAGCGATTCCGGCGACGCGCCCACCACGAGGTCGCAGGCCAGGATCGCGTCGGCTTGCTGCGTGTCGATGCGCACCTGGTTCAGGCGCGAAGGAACATCGGCCATCCGCACGAAGGAAAGCACCGAGCCGCCTTTTTGCGCAAAGCCCATGAAGTCGAGCACGCTGGCGCTCTTGCCTTCGAGGTGGCCGGCCATCGTGATCAGCGCGCCGACCGTGACCACGCCGGTGCCGCCCACGCCGGTGACGAGGAGGTCGTACGGCCCTGTCCACTCATGCGCGGCAGGGCGCGGCAGCGCGTCGACGCGCTCCATGAAGTGCGAGGCGCCGCCCGTGAGCACGCCGCTGCGCTTGCGCAGTTTGCCCCCCAGCACGCCGACGAAGCTGGGGCAGAAGCCCTTGGTGCAGGAGTAATCCTTGTTGCAGCTGGACTGGTCGATCTTGCGCTTGCGCCCGAGGGGGGTCTCCGTCGGCAACACGGCCACGCAATTGCTTTGCACCGAGCAGTCGCCGCAACCTTCGCAGACCCGGTCGTTGATGAACACGCGCCGCGCCGGGTCCACCAGCTCGCCTTTCTTGCGGCGCCGGCGCTTCTCGGCGGCACAAGTCTGTTCGTAGATCAATACGGTCACGCCCGGCACCTCGCGCAGCCGCCGCTGCACGGCGTCCAGCTCGGCGCGGTCATGGAACTCGGTGCCCGCCGGAAAGCGATCGTGGATCGCGTCGTACTTCGCGATGTCGTCGGAGAGCACGACGACCTGCTTCACGCCCTCGGCTTCGACCTGGCGGGCGATGCCGTCGACGGAGATCACGCCGTCCACGGGTTGCCCGCCCGTCATGGCGACGGCGTCATTGAAAAGGATCTTGTAGGTGAGCGTCGCCTTGGCCGCGACAGCCTGGCGGATCGCGAGGTAGCCCGAGTGGTAGTAGGTGCCGTCGCCCAGGTTCTGGAACACGTGCGGCACCTTCGTGAACATCGCGTGCGAGACCCAGTCCACACCTTCGCCGCCCATCTGGATCAGCCCTTCGGTCTCGCGGTCCATCCAGCTCGCCATGAAATGGCAACCGATGCCCGCCTGCGCGTGCGAGCCTTCGGGCACCTTGGTGGAGGTATTGTGTGGGCAGCCCGCGCAGAAGTACGGTACACGCTTCACGCTGTCGCTGTCGTTCGCCAGCAGCTCGGGCGGCGTGAAGTCGCGCACGAGGTGGCGGCGGTCCAGGTCGGGGTAGTGCGCTGCGAGCCAGTTGGCGACGATCGCGATGAGCCGGGAGGGGCGCAGCTCGCCCAGCGCGGACACCAGCGTCGAGCCGGTGACGTCCTGCTTGCCGATGATGATCGGCCGCACCGGCCCGTTGTAGAACATTTCGCGCAACTGCGTCTCCACCACCGGGCCCTTTTCCTCGATGACGAGGATCTCGTTCAGGCCCCGCGCGAATTCCTTCATGCGGGTCGGCTCGACGGGGTAGGTCAGCCCCAGCTTGTAGATCCGCACGCCATGCTGCGCGAGCGTCTCGGGCGAAACCTCGAGCCGGCGCAGCACTTCCATGAAGTCGTAATGCGCCTTGCCGGCGGTCACGATGCCGACGGTGGCGCGATCGCTCTCGACGATATGGCGGTCGATGCTGTTCACGCGGGCGAAAGCGCGCACGGCGTCGAGCTTCGCATGCAGCCTCTGTTCGATCACGAGCGAAGGCAAGTCCGGCCAGCGGTAGTGCAGTCCGCCCGCGGGGGGCGTGTAGCCGATGGCGGCGTGCACGGTCCCGGCGTCCTGCCAGGCGGCGACGCGTGCGTTCACCAGGTCGAGGTCGACCGTCGATGCGCTTTCCACCACTTCGGACAAGGCGGTGAAGCCCACCCAGTTGCCCGAGAAGCGCGAAAGCTGCCAGCCATACAGGCCGAACTCGAGGTACTCGGCGACATTCGCGGGCGACACGATGGGGGCGTGCCAGGACTGGAAGGCCTGGTCGCTCTGGTGTGGCATCGACGACGACACGCAACCGTGGTCGTCGCCAGCCACCATCAAGACCCCGCCGTGAGGCGAAGCGCCATAGGCGTTGCCGTGCTTGAGCGCATCGCCCGCGCGGTCGACGCCCGGGCCCTTGCCGTACCACATGGCAAAGACGCCCTTGCAGGTCTTGTCAGGGTCGGCTTCCACGCGCTGCGTCCCGAGGACCGCCGTGGCGCCCAGCTCTTCATTGATCGCGGGCAAGAAGCGCAGGCCGGCCTCTTCGAACTTCTTTCCCGCTTTCCACACCTGCTGGTCAACCATCCCGAGCGGCGAGCCACGGTAGCCGCTGATGAATCCCCGCGTGTCCAGGCCCGCGGCGGCATCGCGCTGGCGCTGCATCAGCATGAGGCGCACGAGGGCTTGCGTGCCGGTGAGGAAGATCGCGCCGCGCTTCGCCCAGAGGTTGTCGGCGAGCTGGTAGTCGGGACGCGCAAGCGCGGGAGTCAAGGTTTCGGCCATGGGGCCAAGCTTAGGCATCCGGGGGGAAAATGTGCTTTCTATTTCCGCGTCGGCTGGACAAGGTGGAGAATGGCGTTCTCCAAAAAGTGGGAAAAAGAGAATGATCGAACTCGACCGCCACGACGTGCTGCTGCTGGCCGAGCTGCAGCGCGACTCGCGCCAGACGGTGCAGCAGCTAGCCGATGCCGCAGGCCTCTCGAGCACGCCTTGCTGGAAGCGCGTGAAGGAGATGGAGGCCACGGGTGTGATCCGCGGCTACACCGCACTGGTCGACCGGGAACTGGTCGGCCTCTCGCTGTGCGTGCTGGCGGAGGTGAACCTCACGCGCCACAACGAGGACGACGTGCGCCGCTTCGAAAAGGAAGTGGCCGCCTGCCCGCAGATCGTGAGTTGCTATGCGACCACCGGGCAGGCCGACTACGTGATGAAGGTGCTGGTGCCCGACATCAAGGGCTACGAAAGCTTCTTGCACGAGACCGCATTCAAGCTGCCCGGCGTGACGCACGTCCGGTCGAGCGTGGTGCTGAAGGAGCTGAAGGCGGAGACCCGCCTGCCGCTGGAGGCGCCACCGGTGCGGCGCCCGCCCGTCCGCAAGCGGAAATAGTCCACGAACCCCGGCTTCTCCCCCTTGGCTCGCTGTAACCAGCTGTAATAGCATCGCCTCGTGACCTGGGACGACAACTTTTCCTCGCTGTTCGAGTTGCTTCCGATCGGTGCCTACCGCACGGATGCGCGCAGCCGCCAGGTGCGAGCCAACCGCGCGATGGTCCGCATCTTCGGCTTCCAGACGGAAGGGGAGATGCTGGTCGCCGACAGGCTGAACACCGATGGCTGGTACGTGGATGCCAGCCGCCGCCGCGAATTTCGCGAGCGCCTCGAGGCCGACGGCATGGTCCGGGACTTCGTCTCCGAGATGCGGCGCGACGAAAGCGGCGACACTTTCTGGATCAGCGAGAACGCGCACCTGGTGCGCGACGGGCAAGGGGAGCTGCTCTATTACGAAGGCACGGTGGAGGACATCACCGAGCGCGTGCACGCGCAACAGGCGCTGAAGCTCACGCTCGACAACGCGGGCCGCGGGATCATCCAGGTGGACCCCGACGGGCGCGTGGTGCTCTACAACCGCCGCTTCCTGGACTTGCTCGAGCTGCCGGAGTCCTTCCTGGCCTCCCGCCCGACGATGCGCGAACTGCTGCTGTTCCAGCACGAGCGCGGCGATTTCGGCGAAGGGATGGAATTGCTGGAAGGCGTCGCGCGGGGGGTGTTCGACCACGACAGCGTGGAGGGAGCCAAGCTCTTCACGGACTCCCTGCGCTACCTGCGGCGCACGCGCAGCGGCATCGTGCTGGAGGTTGCGTCCCAGCCGCTGCCCGGTGGCGGCCTCGTGCGCACCTTCTCCGACGTGACGGCGTACGTGCACGCGCAGGACGAACTGGCCGAGAAGACGCGCGCACTGCGCATCATCATGGACAGCATGAGCCAGGGCATCGCAACCATCGATGCCGACGAGCGCATCGTGATGACGAACCGGCGCTTCCAGGAGCTGCTCGGGTTCTCCGAATCCTTCCTTTCCACGCGCCCGACGTTGCAGCAATTGCTGGAAGTGCAGGTCGCGCGCGGCGATTTCGGTGACCGCTACTCGCTGGTCGATCCGGTGGCGCGGGACTATGTCGCCCAGAACGTGCCGCCGGTGCGGGGCCCGGAAACCTACATGCGCCGCACGCACGAGGGCCGGACGCTTGAAGTGAGGACCCAGCCCTTGCCGGATGGCGGCGTGGTCCGCACCTACACCGACATGTCGGACTATGCGGCCGCGCAGGAGGCGCTGGCGCGAAAGGAAGCGCAGCTTCGCGCCCTCGTGAGCAACATCCCCGACCGGGTCTGGCTCAAGGACGCGGAAGGGCGCTTCCTGCTGTTCAACGCTGCGTACGCCCGCCGCTTCAACCTGCGCGAAGAAGACGTGATCGGGCGCACCGGCCACGATGTGTTCGGGCCGGAGATCGGCGCGCACCAACGCAAGAGCGACCTCGCGGCCATGGCGATGGACACGCCGCTGGAGTACGAGGACCTCATCGTCGACCCGCCACCGGGGACCTTCCATCACGTGGAGATCGTGAAGGTGGCGATGCGCGACGAAACGGGCGCCTGCATCGGGCTGGTCGGCATTGCCCGCGACATCACGCACCGCAAGCAGGCCGAGGCGGCGCTGATCGCGGCCAAGGAAGCCGCTGAAGCGGGCGAGCGCGCCAAGGCCCAGTTCCTCGCGAACATGAGCCACGAAATCCGCACACCCATGAACGCCGTGATCGGCATGAGCGACTTGCTGCTGTCCACGCCCCTCACGCCCTTGCAGCGCGAATTCGCCGAGACGATCCGTGACAGCGGCGATTCGCTGCTGGGCATCATCAACGAGATCCTCGACTTCTCGAAAATCGAGTCGGGTCATTTGTCGCTGGAACGCCTGCCCGTGCGCCTCACCGAATGCGTCGAAGGCGCGCTCGACCTGGTCGGCGCCGCCGCCGCGGCCAAGGGCCTGGAACTGCTCCTGCGCGCCGATGACGACGTGCCGGCGGCCGCTCTGGGCGATGCGACGCGGCTGCGCCAGGTCTTCGCCAACCTCGTGAGCAATGCGGTGAAGTTCACGCGCGAGGGCGAAGTGGAAGTGCGGCTTTCGCGCGTGGCTTCGGCCGACGGCGGGGCCATGTTGCATTGCACGGTCCGCGACAGCGGCATCGGCATTCCCGCGACGCGGATGGACCGCCTGTTCCAGATGTTCAGCCAGGTCGACACGTCCACCACCCGCGAATATGGCGGCACGGGCCTGGGCCTCGCGATCAGCCGTCGCCTCGTCGAATTGATGGGCGGCAGGATCTGGGCCGAATCCCGCGAGGGCGTGGGGTCGGCGTTCCATTTCCAGCTGCCGCTGGAGGCCGTGGCCGTGAGCGCTCCCGCCGGTACATCGAGGGCAGAGGTTCTCGCGGGCCGCAGCGTGCTCTTCGTCGACGACAACGCCGCGCAGCGGGAGGTGTTGCTTGGCCACGCGCGTCGATGGGGGATGCATGGCGCCGCTGTCGCGAGCGGGCACGAGGCACTGGCCTTGCTGGACGCGGGCGAAACGTTCGACGTGGCCGTGATCGATGTCCGGATGGAAGTGATGGACGGCCCCGCATTGCTGGCGAGATTGCGCGGGCGGCCCGCGACGGCCGAGTGCCCCGTCATCATGCTCGCGCCACTGGGCGCGCTGCCCGCCCAGTGGCTGGCGCCCCGGGCGGGGGTCGTGAGCAAGCCGGTGAAGGCCCAGGCGCTCCTCGATGCGTTGGCACGCATGCTGGGTGCGCGCGTGCCGGCGCCGCCCCTTGCGCCCGGCACCCTGCCCGCGCTGGCGCGGGAGCATCCGATGCGCGTGCTGCTGGCGGAAGACAATGCCGTGAACCAGCGGGTGGCGACGCTCGTGCTCGACGGCCTGGGTTACCTGCTCGAAGTGGTGCCCAATGGCCAGATGGCCATCGACGCCGTGCGTGCGGCGCGCGAAGAGGGACGCCCGATCGACGTGGTGTTGATGGACGTGCAGATGCCCGTGCTGGATGGCCTTGCGACTTGCAGGCGCATGTGCGAACTGTGGCCCGAGCCCCCGGACCGTCCGTGGCTCATCGGGCTGACGGCGAACGCCTTGCGCGGCGATCGCGAGAAGGGCCTCGCGGCGGGCATGGATGACTACCTCACCAAGCCGATCCGCGCGAACGCGGTCGGCGAGGCGCTGCGACGGGCCGCCGAAGGCCGCGCCGCGAGGCGCGGCACCGCACATCGCGATGGGGTGAACGACGCCACGGGCCAATCGCTATCGCAACTGGACTTCCAGGCCCGCCGCGGCATCGTCGACATCTTTTCACGGGAAGCGCCGCGGCTGCGCGGCGAATTGGGGCGCGCGCTCGCCGAGCGCGATGCCCAAGCGGTCGTGCTCGCCGCGCATACGCTGGCAGGCAGCGCCGCGTACTTCGACGCCACCCCGCTCGAACATGTGTGCCGGCGCATCGAGGCCGCCGCGAACGAAGCCGACCTGGACGGCGTGGAGAGCCTGTTGCCGGCCTTCCATGAGGCCGTCGACGAGGCCTTGGGCCGCGCGTCGCAACTGGGGAACCTCCACCAAGCTTGAGCCCCGCGCTTGCGGGAAAGCGCGCTTTCCTCTATTATCCGACCGATCGGTCGGTTAATTCCGGCCACCCCAGGAGAGCACATGTACACGCAGGCCATGGACACCATGGGCAAGGACGACGGCAAGCCCCGGGCCGTGCGTTCGGCCGAGGAATTGCAGTTGCAGGAGCGCTTCGATGCCCGCATCGACAACGGCGACTTCATCGAAGGCAAGGACTGGATGCCCGAGCACTACCGCAAGACGCTGGTGCGGCAGATCAGCCAGCACGCGCACTCCGAGATCGTCGGGATGCTTCCCGAAGGAAACTGGATTTCGCGCGCGCCGACGCTCAAGCGCAAGGCGATCCTGCTCGCCAAGGTGCAGGACGAAGGCGGCCACGGCCTCTATCTCTACTCCGCGGCGGAAACGCTGGGCACCTCGCGCGACCAGATGTTCGACGCGCTGCACACCGGCAAGGCGAAGTACTCGTCGATCTTCAACTACCCGACGCTGAGCTGGGCGGACGTCGGTGTGGTCGGCTGGCTGGTGGACGGTGCGGCGATCATGAACCAGGTGCCGATCTGCCGCTGCTCCTATGGGCCGTATGCGCGCGCGATGATCCGCATCTGCCGCGAGGAGAGCTTCCACCAGCGGCAGGGCTACGAGAGCCTGCTCACCATGATGGAAAAGGGCACCGACGCCCAGCGCGCCATGGTGCAGGACGCCGTCAATCGCTGGTGGTGGCCGTCGATCATGATGTTCGGCCCGCCGGACGATCAGTCGCCGAACTCCGCGCAATCGATGCGCTGGGGCATCAAGCGCGTGTCCAACGACGAACTGCGGCAGCGCTTCGTCGACGCAACGGTCGAGCAGGCCCGGCTGCTGGGCGTGACGCCGCCCGATCCCGACCTGAAGTGGAACGAAGGGCGGCAGCACTACGACTTCGGCAAGATCGACTGGGACGAGTTCTGGAACGTCGTCAACGGCAACGGCCCGTGCAACCGCGAGCGGCTCGCCGCACGAGTGAAGGCGTGGGACGAAGGCGCGTGGGTGCGCGACGCGGCGTTGGCGCATGCCCGCCGCGAAAAGATGAAGGAAGCAGCATGACTGGTTCAAATGAGGGCGTGCCCTCCCCTGGTGAGGGGAGGGATGGGGTGGGGTCGAGCCACATGCGGCCGCCAGCCACGGCGACCGAAGGTCGCGAGTGGCCATTGTGGGAAGTGTTCGTGAGGTCGAAATCCGGCCTGGACCACAAGCACTGCGGCAGCCTGCATGCGGCCGACCCGAAGATGGCGATCCAGATGGCGCGCGACGTCTACACCCGCCGCCAGGAAGGCACCAGCGTGTGGGTTGTGCGCTCGGACCAGATCGTGTCGAGCGACCCGGGCGACAAGGACATGTTCTTCGACCCGATGGAAGACAAGGTGTACCGCCACCCGACCTTCTACAAGTTGCCGGCTGCCGTCGACCACATGTGAGCGGACCCATGACGACCGCCTCCATCCAGGTCAGCCAGACGCCCGCCGTGCAGTACCTGCTGCGCATTGGCGACACCGCGCTCATCCTCGGCCAGCGCATCGCCGAGTGGACCGGGCACGCGCCCGTGCTCGAAGAAGACATTGCACTCGCCAACATCGCGCTCGACCTGGTCGGCCAGGCGCGTGGCGTGCTCACGCGCGCGGGCGAGATCGAAGGCTCTGGCTTCGACGAGGACCAGCTGGCCTTCCTGCGCGAAGAACGCGACTACCGCAACGTCACGCTCGTCGAGCTGCCGCGCGGCGACTTCGCGGTCACGGTGCTGCGCAACACGATGATGGCGACCTTCTTCAAGCTGCTGTGGACGCGGCTCGGCGCGTCGAGCGACAGCGAACTGGCGGCGATCGCCGGCAAGGCGGTCAAGGAAGCGCGCTACCACCAGCAGCACTCGGCCGACTGGATGGTGCGCCTCGGCCACGGCACGGAGGAATCGAAGAAGCGCATGCGGGATGCCATCGCGCTCATCTGGCACTACAACGCCGAACTGTTCGCGAGCGATGCCGTCGACGAGTCCGCGCATGCTGCGGGCCTGGGGCCGCGCTGGGGCGAGCTGCGCGACCCGTGGTTCAAAGAAATGCGCGAGGTGTTCGATGAAGCGGGCCTCTCGATGCCCGCCGACGTGAAGTTCCTGTCCACGGGCAAGACCGGTGTGCACAGCGAACACATGGGTTTCATCCTCACCGAATTGCAGCACCTGCAGCGCGCGTACCCCGGGGGCGTGTGGTGACACGAACGGAGCGTGCGTGGGAGGTCCTTGGCAATGTGCTCGACCCCGAAGTGCCGGCCTTGTCGGTGCGCGACCTGGGGATCGTGCGCGATGTCATCGACCACGGCGCCGAGCTCGAAGTCGTTCTCACACCGACCTATTCCGGTTGCCCGGCGACGGAAGTGATCGAGCAGAACTGCCTGGCCGCGATCGATGCAGAAGGCCTTGGCCCCTCGCGAGCGACCTTGCGCCGCGCGCCGGCGTGGACCAGCGACTGGATCACCGAGGACGGCAAGCGCAAGCTGAACGAATACGGCATCGCGCCGCCCGGCCCGGCGATGCCCGAAGGAGGCGTGCCGATTCGGGTGTTCGGGCGGCGAGCGCAAGCCGATGTGGCATGCCCGCGTTGCGGCAGCAAGCACACCGAGCGGCTTTCCGCCTTCGGGTCCACCGCGTGCAAGGCCATGTACCGCTGCCTTTCCTGCCGCGAACCCTTCGAGCACTTCAAGCCGATATGAAAACCAAACCTTGTCATTGCGGGCTTGACCCGGCATGACAACCTGCCCATGAGCACGCTCTTCCACCCCCTCCGGGTCAAGGCGATCACCCCGGACACCGCCGAGGCCGTGGTCGTTTCCTTCGAAGTCCCACCCGACCTGCAATCGGTCTTCGGATTCACGCAAGGCCAGTACCTCACGCTGCGCAAGGACATCGACGGGCAGGACCTGCGGCGCTCCTATTCGATCTGCGCGGGCGTCGATGACGGCGAATTGCGCGTGGGCGTGCGCAAGGTCAGGGGCGGCGTCTTTTCCAACTGGATCAACGAGCACCTGCAGCCCGGCGACACCATCAACGTGATGGCGCCGCAGGGCCGCTTCTTCGTGCCGATCGAGTCCGGCGCGCGCCGGCATCACGTCGGCATCGCGGGCGGCAGTGGCATCACGCCGATCCTGTCCATCATGAAGACGGTGCTGGCGCGCGAGCCCGCGAGCCGCTTCACCCTCGTGTACGGCAACCGCAGCCTGCGCTCCACCATGTTCAAGGAGGAGATCGAGGACCTCAAGGACAAGTACATGACGCGGCTGGTGCTGCACCATGTGTTTTCCGACGAGCACACCGATGCGCCGATCAACATGGGGGTCATGAACCGCGACAAGATCGGCGAGTTCCTCGCGACGGTGGTCCCGGCGGGATCGATCGACCATGCCTTCATCTGCGGGCCTTTCCAGATGAACGACGAGGCCGAAGCCGCGTTGCTGGCGGCGGGCGTTCCTGAAGACCGCATCCACATCGAGCGCTTCGGCATCGCGCAGGCCCCGGCGGTTGGCGCGGTGATCCACGAGGCCAAGCCCGGTGACGCGGAACAGTCGAAGATCACGATCATCCGCGACGGCCTCAAGCGCGAGATCCAGTTCTACAAGGACCAACCGAGCATCCTCGACTGCGCGTCCGCGGCGGGCCTCGAAGTGCCGTTCTCGTGCACCTCCGGCGTGTGCGGCACCTGCCGCGCGAAAGTCATCGAGGGCGACGTGCGCATGGAGCGCAACTTCGCGCTCGACAAGAACGAAGTCGCGGCCGGGTTCGTGCTGACCTGCCAGGCGCACCCGATGACCGAGCGCGTGGTGCTGTCCTTCGATGAGCGCTGAATACAAGGAATAGCGAATGAGCACCATCCTCCAGAGTTACATCGCGGGCCGCTGGGTCGGCACGCAAGGCGCGCAGCAACTTCGCAGCGCAGTCAACGGCAAAGTCGTCGCGGCCACCCACGCCGAGAAGATCGACTTCGCGCAGGCCGTGGAACATGCCCGCAAGGTCGGCGTGCCCAACCTGCTGAAGCTGGATTTCCAGCAGCGTGCCGAGCGCCTGAAAGCACTTGCGAAGTTCCTGAACGATCGCAAGGAGGCGCTCTACGCGGTCTCCGCGCACACCGGCGCAACGCGCACCGACAGCTGGTTCGACATCGAGGGCGGGAGCGGCACCTTGTTCGCGTATGCCGGCGTCGGTGGCAATGAACTGCCGTCCGGCAACGTGGTGCATGAAGGCCCGGCGGTGCCGCTGGGCAAGAAGGGCGGCTTCGCGGGCACGCACATCCTCGTGCCGCGCGGGGGCCTTGCGGTCCATATCAACGCGTTCAACTTCCCGGTCTGGGGCTTGCTCGAGAAGTTCGCGCCGAGTTTCCTTGCCGGGGTTCCCTGCATCGGCAAGCCGGCGACTTCCACCAGCTACCTGACCGAGGCCATGGTCAGGCTCGTGGTCGAGTCGGGCATCCTGCCCGAGGGCAGCCTGCAGCTCGTGGTCGGCAGCACTGGGGACCTGCTCGACCGGCTCGATGGTTCCGATGTGGTGACCTTCACGGGCTCGGCGGACACCGCCGCCAAGTTGCGCGTGCATCCCAACATCGTGCGGCAGTCGATCCCGTTCAATGCCGAAGCCGATTCGCTCAATTGCGCGGTGCTCGCACCGGACGTCACGCCCGACGACGAGGAGTTCGACCTGTTCGTGAAGGAAGTCGCGCGCGAGATGACGGTGAAGGCGGGCCAGAAGTGCACCGCCATCCGCCGCGCCATCGTGCCCAAGCAGTATGTCGATGAAGTGGCGAAGCGCCTGCGTGCCCGCCTGGCGAAGGTGCCGGTGGGCGACCCCGCGCTCGAGGACGTGCGCATGGGGGCGCTGGCCTCGCACGACCAGCGCGCGGACGTGGGCGATCGCGTGGCGGCGTTGCTGAAGAATGCCGAGCTCGTTTTCGGCGAGAAGGACGGCTTCGCGCCGAAGGGGGAGGGCGTCGCCGAAGGTTCGTTCTTCGCGCCGACGCTGCTTCTCGCGCGCAACCCGATGCAGGACGACAGCGTGCATGACATCGAAGCCTTCGGCCCGGTGAGCACGCTGATGGCCTATGACGGGCTGGATGAAGCGCTGGCCCTGGCCGCGAAGGGCAAAGGCAGCCTGGTGGCGACGCTGGTCACCAAGGACGCCCGGACCGCGGCCCGTTTCGTGCCCGCGGCAGCAGCACTGCACGGCCGCATCCTCGTGCTCGACCGCGAAGCGGCCACCGAGTCCACGGGACACGGTTCGCCATTGCCGATGCTCAAGCACGGCGGCCCCGGTCGCGCGGGCGGCGGCGAGGAACTGGGTGGCCTGCGGGCGGTGAAGCACTACCTGCAGCGCACGGCCGTGCAAGGTTCGCCCACGATGCTGGCCGCAATCACCGGCGAACACGTGCGCGGCGCAAAGGTCACCGAAGACGGTACGCACCCTTTCCGCAAGCACTTCGAGGACCTTGCGATCGGCGACTCTCTGCTCACGCACCGGCGCACGGTCACCGAGGCCGACATCGTCAACTTCGGCGGCATCTCGGGCGACTATTTCTACATGCACTTCGACGACATTGCCGCAAGGGAAACCGCCTTCGGCAAACGGATCGCGCACGGCTATTTCGTGCTCTCCGCAGCGGCAGGGCTCTTCGTTTCGCCCGCGCCCGGCCCGGTGCTCGCCAACTACGGCCTGGACACCTTGCGCTTCGTGAAGCCGGTGGGCATTGGCGACACGATCCAGGCGCGCCTGACTGCCAAGCGCAAGATCGACCGCAACCGCAAGGACGCGAAAGGGCAAGGGCAAGGCGTCGTCGCCTGGGACGTCGAAGTCACCAACCAGGACGGAGAGCTGGTCGCCAGCTACGACATCCTGACGCTGGTCGCCAAGCGCGCCTGACCGCGCGCACCCCTCTGGCGCGACGCGGGCGTCTGAGGCATCATGTTGCGTTCCCTTGAACGAGGGCGAACCGCATGCTCGACCTGATGAAGTTCTTCCAGCCGGAGGAGCGGCACGCACCGGACACCGATATCGAATCGCGCGGCGACCTGCAGCGCGGGCTCGAGGAGGAGTACCGCTCGCTCATCGCCGACCAGCTCGAGCGCGGCGGCATCGACATGTCGTGCCTCAATATCCAGGTCCGCAACGTCGGCAAGGGCCACGACCAGCTTCCGGTGTTCCTGGGCATGTTGCGCCTTGCGAGCTGGGAGCGCCGCAGCGCATTGCGCCTGTTGCTCGGCCTGCCCTTGCTGGAAGCCAAGTTGCGCCGCCTTACCCACGGCAGCTGGTTGCACGACGTGAGCCACTTCGGTGGTCTCTGGCTTCACGCCTCGGGCCAGTTGCAGGACTCGACCGCCCTGCAGGAGCTGCGCTCGCTGATGATGGACATCGAACGCAACGACAGCGCGCCGCCTTCGGAAGGCAGCGCGATCTGGAGCGTGCCCACGGACATGGGCAAGCTCTCCTAGCTTGGTCCGTCGCTACGCCGGGGCGAAGTACTCCGGGTGCTGTTCGAAAATCGCATCGAGAAACACCAGGGGCGAGTGGACGTGCACCCGCATCGCTTCGGCCGCCTTGCGCGCGTCGCCGGAGAGGATCGCGTCCACGATCAGGCGATGGTGGTCGATGGCGATGCGGTGGCTGCCCACCGTGGGGATCGCCAGGTGCCGGATGCGGTTCATGCCCGTCCGCGCAAGGCGCAGCGCATTCCACGCATGGGGGTGTCCGGCCAGCACCAGGATGTGCCGGTGGAAGTCCTCGTCGGCCGAGAGGTGGGCGCCGTAGTCGCGGCGCGCGGAAGCGCCCGCCTGCCGCTGCAGGATCTGCGCAAGCTGCTTCTTGGCCGGCAGCGGGGCCTTGGCGGCGAGTGCCGCGGCCTTGCACTCGATCGCCTCCCGCACGAAGAGGGCGTCCGCGATGCGCGCGCGGTCGAGCCGGGCCACGAAGGTTCCGCGCTGCGGCACGACCTCGAGCAGTCCTTCGGTCACGAGCTGGCGGAAGGCTTCGCGCACCGGCGCCCGGCTGACCTGCAGTTGTTCGGACATGGCCTGCTCGGAGAGCGCGATGCCCGGCATGAACGTGCAGTCGAGGATGGCCGTGCGGATGGTTTCGTAGGTGTTGCGCGCGATGCCGCCCCTGTCGCCGGCCAGGGCCGGGGACGGCGTCGCGGCCAGTACGGGTATTTGCGGACGCGATCGGGCCATGGCGACATGCTAGCATACTAGTATGTTGCAAAGGAGCATGTGATGCAGAAGCGAAACTTCCTTGCGGTGGCCGTTGCGGCCGCGCTTTTCAGCCTCTCGCCCCTGGGCGCGCTGGCGCAGTCCGACTACCCAAGCAAGCCGATCAAGCTGGTCGTCGCGTTCCCGCCGGGCGGCACGAGCGACGTGATGGGCCGCATGCTCGCGGACGAAATGGGCAAGCAGTTGAAGCAGACGATCGTGGTGGAGAACATCGGCGGCGCAGGCGGCGTGATCGGCATGACGCGCGCTTTGCAGCAGCCGGCGGACGGCTACACGCTGATCCAGACCGGCGTCGGCCAGAACGCGGTCGCGCACGGCATCAACAAGACCGTGGCGTACGACTCGATGAAGGACTTCATCCACATCACGCAGGTTCACTCCGGCCCGAACGTGCTGGTGGTGCACCCCTCCACCCCTTTCAAGACCTTCAAGGAATTGATCGACTACGCGAAGGCCAACCCGGGCAAGTTGAGCTACGGCTACACGCCGGCGGCGTCGGGCCACATGGCCATGGAACTGCTCAAGCAGACGGCAGGCATCTTCATGGTGGGCATTCCTTACCGGGGCGGCGGGCCGATGATGACCGACATGCTGGGCGGCACGATCCCGCTGATGTTCATCAACCAGGACGTCGCGCTGCAGCACGTGAAGGCCGGCAAGCTGCGCCCGCTGGCGGTGAGCAGCCTGCAGCGCAACCCGCTGTACCCCGACGTTCCCACCATCGATGAATCCGGCTACAAGGGTTTCCAGGCACTGTCGTGGTCGGGCCTCTCGGTCGCCAAGGGCACGCCCAAGCCCATCGTCGACAGGATCGAAGCCGCCGCCGTGGCTGCGATGCAGTCGCCCGCGATCAAGCAGCGCATGGAGTCGCAGGGCTTCGTCGTGCCGGTGCAAGGGAGCGCGGCCTACACGAAGTTCGTCCAGGCCGAGCATGACGGCTGGGTGAAGGTGATCAAGACCGCCGGGATCAAGGAAGACTGAAACCCGCATGACACGCAAGAAGTACGAAGACCTGCGAAGTGCGCGCTGGTTCGCGCCAGACGACTTCCGCTCGTTCGGGCACCGCTCGCGCGCGATGCAGATGGGTTACGACCATGCCGACTGGGCGGGCAAGCCCGTGATCGCCATCCTCAACACCTGGAGCGACATCAACAACTGCCACTCGCACTTCAAGCAGCGGGTGGAAGAGGTCAAGCGCGGCATCCTGCAGGCGGGCGGCTTCCCGCTGGAACTGCCGGCGATCTCGCTGGCCGAGAACTTCGTCAAGCCGACGACCATGCTCTATCGCAACCTGCTGGCGATCGAGTCGGAGGAACTGCTGCGCTCGCATCCCATCGACGGCGCGGTGCTGATGGGCGGGTGCGACAAGACCACGCCGGGCCTGTTGATGGGCGCGATCAGCATGGGCATTCCCTGCATCTACCTGCCGGCTGGCCCGATGTTGCGTGGGAACTGGAAAGGCAGGACGCTGGGCTCGGGATCGGACGCCTTCAAGTACTGGGACGAGCGCCGCGCCGGCAACATCACCCAGGCGCAGTGGATGGAGATCGAAGGCGGCATCGCGCGCAGCGCGGGCACGTGCATGGTGATGGGCACGGCGGCCACCATGATGGGCATCGCCGAAGCATTGGGCATGACCTTGCCGGGCGCCTCCAGCATCCCGGCGGTCGACGCCAACCACCAGCGCATGGCCACGATGTGTGGCCGGCGTGTCGTCGAGATGGTGTGGGAGGACCTCACGCCCGCCAAGGTGCTCACGCGCAAGAATTTCGAGAACGCGATCACCGTCGCGATGGCCGAAGGCTGCTCCACCAACGCCATCATCCACCTCGTGGCGATTTCGCGGCGCGCGGGTGAACACTGCGCCGTGTCGCTCGACGACTTCGACGCGTTCTCGCGCAAGGTCCCTGTCATCGCGAACATCCGGCCGAGCGGCGACAAGTACCTGATGGAGGATTTCTACTACGCCGGCGGCATGCGCGGCCTGATGAAGAACCTGGCGGAAGGCGGCTTGCTGCACCTCGACGCGATGACGGTGAACGGCACCACGGTGTGCCAGAACATCGAAGGCGCGGAGGTCTACAACGAGGACGTGATCCGGCCGCTTTCGAACCCCATCTACAAGGAAGGCGCGCTCGCGGTCCTGCGTGGCAACCTCGCCCCGGACGGTGCCGTCATCAAACCGAGCGCGTGCAGCCCCGAATTGCTCCAGCACACGGGTCCCGCGCTCGTGTTCGACGACTACCCATCGCTGAAGAAAGCGATCGACGACCCTGACCTCGACGTCACGAAAGACCACGTCATCATCCTGCGCAACGCGGGCCCGCAAGGCGGCCCCGGCATGCCGGAGTGGGGCATGGTGCCGATCCCGACCAAGCTCGTGAAGCAAGGCGTGCGCGACATGATGCGCATCAGCGACGCGCGCATGAGCGGCACGAGCTACGGCGCGTGCGTCCTGCATGTCTCCCCGGAGGCGTACGTGGGCGGCAACCTCGCGCTCGTGAAGACCGGGGACCTCATCACGGTCGACGTGCCGGCGCGCAAGATCAACTTGCAGGTGAGCGACGAGGAACTGGCCACGCGCCGCGCAGCTTGGGTTCCCCCGCCCCGACGCTTCGAGCGCGGCTACGGCTACATGTTCAGCCAGCACATCCAGCAGGCCGACAAGGGCTGCGACTTCGATTACCTTGAAACCTCCTTCGGCAAGCCGATCGGCGAACCCGCAATCTATTGACCCGCCCATGGCACTCCACCCCGAAACAAAAGCCAGGCTCATGACCGTGAACACCGCCACGCTGTGCACCGCGCTTTTCAAGCGTGGCCTGCGCAACCAGTTCCTGCAGGACGTGCGGCCGCTGAACCCCCACCTGCCCAACATGGTGGGCGAAGCCTTCACCTTGCGCTACATCCCCGCACGGGAAGACCTGAACCCGATCACCGTGTTCCAGGACCGCAACCATCCGCAGCGGGTCGCTGTCGAGCAATGCCCCGAGGGCGCGGTGATGGTGTTCGACAGCCGCAAGGACGCGCGTGCCGCTTCGGCGGGCTCGATCCTCATCACGCGGCTGATGGTGCGCGGCTGCGCCGGCGTGGTCACGGACGGGGGCTTCCGCGATTCGCCCGAAATCGCTGAGATGAAGTTCCCCGCCTATCACCAGCGGCCCAGCGCACCGACCAACCTCACGCTGCACCAGGCACTGGACATCAATGTGCCGATCGGCTGCGGCGACGTGGCGGTGTTTCCCGGGGACGTGCTGGTGGGTGACAGGGAAGGGGTGTTCGTGATCCCCGCTCACCTGGCGGATGAAGTCGCCGTCGAGGCCGTGGAGATGACGGCCTTCGAGGACTTCGTCACCGATGAAGTGAAGAAGGGCCGCAGCATCCTCGGCCTCTATCCTGCAACGGACCCCCAGACGAAGGACGACTTTGCCGCATGGCGCAAGGCCAAGGGCCGCTGAAACTCAGCGCGCGACCGGCATGGAGAACTCCGCACCTTGGGCAATCGCCTCGGGCCAGCGCTGCATCACCGACTTCTGCCTGGTATAGAAGCGCACGCCTTCTTCGCCGTAGGCGTGCATGTCGCCGAAGAGGCTCTTCTTGCAGCCCCCGAAACCGTGCCAGGCCATCGGCACCGGGATGGGCACGTTGATGCCCACCATGCCCGCCTGGACGCGCCGGGCGAATTCGCGTGCGACCTGGCCGTCGCGGGTGAAGCACGCCGCGCCGTTGCCGAATTCGTGTTCGTTCACCAGGCGCAGTGCGGTCTCCATGTCGGGCACGCGCATACAAGCGAGCACGGGGCCAAAGACCTCCTCGAGATAGATCGACATGGAGGGCGTGACATCGTCGAAGAGCGTGCCGCCCAGCCAGAATCCCTCGCTGCAACCCCGGCCCGCGTCCGCACCCTGGAACTCGCGCCCGTCCACGAGGAGTTTCGCGCCGTCCGCCTTGCCGCGGGCGATCATCGCGCTGATGCGGTCGCGCGCTGCGGCTGTGATGACCGGACCCATTTCGGCATCGGGCGAGTGACCGTCGCGCACCTTCAATTCGCGGGTGCGTGCGGCCAGCACGGGCATCAACGCATCCGCGGAGTTGCCGACGAGGACGGCCACGGACAAGGCCATGCAGCGCTCGCCGGCCGAGCCGAACGCTGCGCCCATCAGCGCGTCGGCCACCTGTGCCATGTCGGCGTCCGGCATGACGACCATGTGGTTCTTGGCGCCGCCCAGCGCCTGCACGCGCTTGCCATGCCTGGCGCCCGTCTCGTAGATCTTCTGCGCCACCGGCGTGGACCCGACGAACGAGATCGCCTTCACGTCTTCGTGTTCGACCAGCACGCCGACCGCGTGCGCGTCGCCTTGCACCACGCTGAACACGCCGTCCGGCAAGCCCGCATCGCGCAACAGGCGCGCCATGAGGAGCGAAGCGCCCGGGTCCAGCGGGCTGGGCTTCAGGATGAAGCAGTTGCCCGCGGCGATGGCCAGCGGGTACATCCACATCGGCACCATCACCGGGAAGTTGAACGGCGTGATGCCCGCGACGACGCCCAGCGGCTGGCGCATCGTCCAGTTGTCGATGCCGGTCGACACCTGCTCCGCGTAGTCGCCCTTGAGGAGTTGGGGGATGCCGCAAGCAAACTCCAGGACGTCGATGCCTCGGCTCACTTCGCCGTGGGCGTCGGCCAGCACCTTGCCGTGTTCGCGCGTGATCATCGCCGCGAGCTCGTCATGGTGCGCGTGAAGCAACCCGAGGAACCTGAACAGCACGCGCGCGCGGCGGATCGGCGGGGTCTGCGACCACGCAGGGAATGCCCGCACCGCGCCTGCGACCGCGGCATCGACATCCGCGGCGGTGGCCATTGCGACTTGCGCGACGACGGCCCCGGTCGCCGGATTGAAGACATCCGCCCGGTGGGTGCCGGATCCCTCGAAGGGGCGACCGTCGATCCAGTGACCCACGATTTCGGTGGCCGCCAGCAGGCGGTCGGGTGCATTCATCGCTGTGTTCCTGTCAGGCCTGCGGCGCGAGAGCGCCGAGGTAATTCCTTGCGAGCGGGTCGGCCAGCAGATTGCCGAAGCTCGCCGCCTGCGTGACGCTGCCCTTGTGGACGAAGATGAACCGCTCGCACATCTCCTGGAGGATCTCGATGTGGAAAGGCTCATTGGGGTGCACGCAGAGGAAGACGAGCCTTCCATCCGCGCGCAGCTTGCGGAAAAAGTCGAGCATGAAGCCGATGTAGCCGTCCTGCGTGTTGAACTGCGGCTCGTCGAACAGGTGCACCAGCGGGTAGTCGCTGCCGGCCGGCTCGAGCATCATTTCGGGTTTGTTCCGCTGGAAGTGCCGCACCTGGTAGCTCTGGTGGTAATGGATCGCGAGCCGGTCGCGCTCGCGCGTCCGCACGTTGTGGATGTTGCGTCCCGCCACCATCACGCGGCCTCGCGTGGGGAGGTTGCTGCCGGTGATCAGTTCGAAAAGCGTGGTCTTGCCGGAGCCGTTGGGCCCCATCACACCGACGACGCCGGGGCCTTCGATTTCGAAGTCGGCCTCCAGCGAGAAGGTGACTTCCTTCTTCAGCACACCCCGGGTGTATTGTTTTGCAAGGCGCTCCACGCGCAGCAGCGGTTCGCCCATCACACCCCCAGCAAGCGGCGGCGCAGGGCCACATCGGCGCGCAGCTCCTGCGCCGTACCTTCGTGCACGATGCGCCCGAGGTGCATGACGTACACGCGGTCCGCCACCTCGAGGGCGCTCTGCACGTTCTGTTCGACCAGCAACACGCCGATCCCTTCGTCCTTGAGGCGCAGCACGGTCTTCATGACGTCCTGGACGACCTTGGGTGCGAGCCCCTGGCTCGGCTCGTCGAACAGCACGAGGCCCGGCGAACCGAGCAGCGCGCGAGAGATCGCGACCATCTGCATCTCGCCGCCGGAGAGGTTCTCGCATTCGCGCTCCATGAGGTACTCGAGCGCCGAGAAGATCTCGAAACACTCCTTTTCGGTCCACGCGCGGAAGCGCGTTCGCTTGCGGGCGATGGCCAGGTTGCGGGCGACGGTGAGTGTCGGGAAGATGCGCCTGTCATCGGGCACCCAGCCGATCCCCATTCGGGCGATTTCATGGGTTGCCATTCCACCCACGCCCTGCCCGTCGAAGCCGATGTGACCGCGGCGTGGCGGCGTCAGGCCGAGGATCGAGCGCAAGGTGGTGGTCTTGCCGGCGCCGTTTGCACCCAGCAGCGCCACCACTTCGCCCGGTCGCACTGCCAGGCTCACGTCGAACAGGACCTGGCTCTCGCCGTAGAAGGTGTCGATTCCATCGACGAGCAGCATCTCGTTCGATGGGGGCTTCAGCAACGCGTTCACGTCAACGCCCCCAGGTTCGAGCGGCGCACCCACTCGTTCTCCTTCAGCTGCGCGGGCGTTCCCTGCTTGATGACCTGTCCCCAGTGGATCACCGACACCCGGTCGGCCAGGCGGAAAAGAAACTGCATGTCGTGTTCGATGATGACGATGGTGAGCTGGCGCTTGAGGCTCTGAACCAGCTCCGCCAGCCGCGCGGTCCCTTCGGTTCCGAGCCCGGCGGTGGGTTCGTCCAGGAACAGCACGCGCGGCTGCGCAGCGAGCGCGACACCGATCTCCAGCGCTCGACGTTCTCCATAGGACAGGCTCTTCGCGAGCACGCGCTCCTTGCCTTGCAAGCCGACGCGCGCGAGCGTGAGGGCCGCGAGGTCCTGCGCGGAAGTGTCGCGCGCGAGGTCACGCCAGAAGTCGAAGCCGCGAGTTCGCACGGCGGGCATCGCCACCAGGATGTTGTCCAGGGCCGTGTAGTCGTTGAACAGGTTCATGATCTGGAAGGAGCGCGACACGCCCTTGCGCGCGATCTGCGCGGGCGACAGGCCGGTGATGTCCTCGCCCGCGAAAGTCACGCTGCCGCGGTCCGGCTTGAAGCGGCCGGTCAACACGTTGAAGCAGGTCGTCTTGCCCGCGCCGTTCGGGCCCATGATGCCGGCAAGTTCGCCCTCGTCGAATGAGAGGCTGATGTCCTCGAGCACGACCTGCCGGCCAAAGCGCTTGGAGAGATTGGATGCGGTGAAGAGGGCCATGGCTCAGGCCTCGCGCCCGGACAGGTTGGTCACCGGCGCTGCGGCGGGTGCCCGGACCGCGCGGCGCTCGCGCCACGACTGCCACATGCCCGCCACGCCTTCCGGCTTGAACAACACGAGCAGCACGAAGGTGAGCCCGTACCAGAGCAGCCAGGTGTCCGTGTAGGCGCCCAGCAGGTCGCGCGCGAGGATGAAGAACGCCGCGCCGATGAGCGGGCCCCAGAAGCTCACGAGCCCGCCACCGATCAGCACCATCATCACGACGAAGCCCGAGTTGTGCAGGCTCATCACGTTGGGGTAGGCGGAGTTCTGCGCCATCGCGAACATGGAGCCAGCCAGGCCCGCAACTGCAGCGGAGATGACGAAGGCCAGCCACTTGTAGGCCCAGACGTTGTATCCGACGAAGGCGGCGCGGGTTTCGTTCTGCTTGATGGCGCTGAGCACGCGTCCCAATGGCGAGTGGACCAGGCGCCACAGTGCGAACAGGGTCAGGCCGAAGAGGGCGAGGCAGAAATAGAAGAGCGCTTCGTTGCCCTTGAGGGGAATCGACGCGAAGCCGAGTTCAAGCGGAATGCGCTTGAGATTGAGCAAGCCGTCCTCGCCACCGGTGAGGCTGTGCCACTTCACCGCGACGAACCAGAACACCTGCCCGAAGGCGATGGTGAGCAGCGCGTAATAGATGCCGCGGCGGTGCGAAATGAACAGGCCGACGAGGCCGGCGAAGAACGCGGCCACGAGCACGCCACCCGCCAGGTTGAACCAGAGGTTGGACCACACCCTTTGCTGCAGGAGCCCGAAGGCATAGGCGCCGATCCCGAAGTACGCGCCGTGCCCGAAAGACGGCAGGCCGGTGTAACCCAGGAGCAGGTTGTAGCCCAGGGCGAACAACATCCAGATCATGATTTCCAGCGCGAGGTACTGGTACAGGCCGACCTTCGCGACCCACAAGGGCGTGGACAGCAGCAGCGCGATGGTGGCCACCATCGGCACGGGAAACAGGGGCGCGGGGCCGGGGGACGCTTGCATGGACTCGCTGCGGTCTTTGGGGGGAAAACGAAAAAAGGATTTGCTAAAACGAAATGTACGTTCTATATTTCGATTTAGCAAGAACATTCATTCTATCGACGCCCGCCGCCCACCATGCCCAACGCCGGCTCCTACGGAGAACTCAAGGACGCGATCACACGCGCCTATCCCGACATGTCCAAGCAGCTGCAGCGCATCGCGCGCTTCGCGCTGGAGCGGCCGAACGAACTGGCGCTGGGCACCGTGGCCGCGGTGGCCGAGGCGACCGAGGTGCAGCCTTCGGCCATGATCCGCTTCGCCAATGCGCTTGGCTACAAGGGCTTCTCCGACATGCAGCAGGTGTTCCGCGGGCACCTGGTGGAGCGCTCGACCAGCTACCGTGAACGCATCGACCAGTTGCGGCGCAAGCAGGTCAATGGCCAGCGCGGCCCTTCGGGCGTGATGCACCAGCTGGTGGGCGATGCGGTGGCGGAGCTCGGGCAACTGGAGGAAACGCTCGATGCCGAGCGCATGCGCCGTGCCGTCAAACTCATCGCCGAAGCACGTCGCGTGAACGTGCTTGCGCAAAAGCGCGCTTTTCCGCTCGCGGCTTACCTCAGTTACGCGCTCGCGCAACTCGAGCTCAAGGCACAACTGCTCGACGGCGCGGGGGGCATGTTGCAGCAGAACGTGCTTGCGATCGACACCGATGAAGTGCTCGTCGTCGCGAGCTTTCGCAACTACACCGCCGAAGTGGTGCAGGCCGCGGAGCAATGCGCGGAGCGCGGGGTGCCCGTGATCGCCATCACCGACGGCCCCTTGTCGCCGTTGCAAACGCCCGCGTCGGTCTGCTTCGAGCTGGCCGACGACTCGAGCAAGCCGTTTCGTTCGCTGGTCGCGCCCATGTGCCTGGCGCAGGCGCTGGTGGTGAGCACCGGTCACTTCCTGGCCGATCGCCCCGCACCGGCGCGTGCGAAAGGACGCAAGTGAAGCGCCCACTGGACCTGGTTTGCGTGGGCCGCGCCGCGGTCGACCTCTATGCGGAGCAGGTCGGCGCGCGGCTGGAAGACGTGCACAGTTTCGCCAAGTACCTGGGCGGCTCGCCCGCCAACACGTCGGTCGGTGTGGCGCGCCTTGGGTTGAAGTCCGCGATGCTCACGCGCGTCGGTGACGAGCACAACGGCCGCTTTGTCCGCGAAAAGCTCCACGCCGAGGGTGTCGATGTCACCCACGTGAAGACGGACCCCGCGCGTCTCACCGCCCTCGTGTTCCTCGGGCTGCGGGACCGCGAGACTTTCCCGTTGATCTTCTACCGCGACAACTGCGCCGACATGGCGATCGACGAAAGCGACGTCGATCCGGCTTTCATTGGCCGCGCCGCCGGCTTGCTCATATCGGGGACGCACTTGTCGCGGCCCGGCACTTACGCAGCCTGCGAGAAGGCGATCCGCCTTGCGCGGACCGCCGGGACGCGCGTGATCCTAGACATCGACTACCGGCCGGTGCTGTGGGGCCTCACGGGCCTCGGGCTCGGTGAACAAAGGTTCGTTGCTTCCGACCAGGTCACTGCGCACCTGCAATCGATCGCTCCCCAATGCGACCTCATCGTCGGCACGGAGGAAGAAGTCCACATTGCCGGCGGGAGCACCGACACGCTCGTCGCGCTGCGCAACCTGCGCGCCTTGAGCACGGCGACACTTGTCATCAAGCGCGGACCGATGGGGTGCGTCGTGTTCGAAGGCCCCATCGGCACGAAGCTGGACGATGGGCTCAAAGGCGACGGGTTCGCGGTGGAAGTGTTCAACGTGCTGGGCGCGGGTGACGCCTTCATGGCGGGTTTCCTGCGCGGGTGGCTGCGAGGCGAAGCGCTTGCCACTTGCTGTACCTGGGCGAATGCGTGCGGGGCCCTCGTCGTGTCGCGCCACGGTTGCGCGCCGGCAATGCCCAGCTGGATCGAGCTGCAGCACTTCGTCGCGCACGGCTCGCCCACGCCGCGCCTGCGGGAAGACTCGCATCTCGAGCACTTGCATCGCGCCAGCACCCGCACGGCTCGCTGGAAGGAATTGGTGGTGCTGGCGTTCGATCACCGGTCGCAGTTCGAGGAGCTGGCAGCGCGCCATGGCCGCGACGAAGCAGCGATCACCGCGTTCAAGCTGCTGATCGCCGAAGGAGCCAAGCGCGGCGCCGAAGGGCGCACGGGGGCGGGCGTCATCCTGGACGGCCGCTTCGGCGAGGACGTGTTGCCCCTCGTCACCGGCAAAGGTTGGTGGGTTGCCCGGCCGGTCGAGATGCCGGGATCCCGGCCGCTTCGCTTCGAGCCCCAGCGGAACCTGGCGCTGGAGATGCGCTCATGGCCCGCCGAGCACGTCGCGAAGTGCCTGGTGAGCTATCACCCGCGCGATGTCCAGCCCTTGCGCGAGGAGCAGTTGCAGCGCCTGCGCGAACTGCAGGAGGCGAGTGTAGGGACGGGGCACGAGTTCCTCATCGAGGTTATTCCGCCAAAGGAACTGCCCTCCGATGAGGGCACCTTGCCCGCCGCGCTGGCGCAGCTGTATGCCGCAGGCGTGAAGCCCGACTGGTGGAAGCTGCCCCCTTGCACTTCCGATATGCAGTGGCAAGCCATCGATTCGGTCATCGCGCAACACGACCCGCTGTGCCGGGGCGTGTTGATCCTCGGCCTCGAGGCAACCGAGGAGGACCTCGATCGTGCTTTCCGCCTGGCCGCACCGCATGCGGTGTGCAAGGGCTTTGCGGTGGGCCGCTCGATCTTCGCCGACGCCGCGAATGCGTGGTTCGCGGGTGCGATGGACGACGAAGCGGTCATCGCGGACGTCCAGGCGCGCTACCGCAGCCTGATCAAGCGGTGGGACGAGGCACGCGCGAGCGCGGCCGCGCTGCCCGCAGTGATTACAGCAATGGAGAAGTGAACATGGCAACGCGAATCGGATTCATCGGAATCGGCATGATGGGCCACGGCATGGCGAAGAACCTGCTGGCCAAGGGCTACCCGCTCACCTTCAAGGTCAACCGGAATCGCTCGAACATCGAGGACCTCCTGGCGGCCGGCGCCAGGGAGGCGAAGACCAACGCGCAATGCGCGGCGGAAAGCGATATCGTCTTCATCTGCGTGACCGGTTCGCCGCAGGTCGAGGCCGTCGTGCATGGAAAGAACGGATTGCTGGAGTCCGCCCGGCCTGGCTTGATCGTCGTCGATACCTCGACCGCCGAACCCGCGTCGACTGCGCAATTGCGAGCCGCCTTTGCCGCGAAAGGGTCGAAGCTCGTGGATGCGCCGCTGGCCCGCACGCCGAAGGAAGCGGAGGAGGGCCGCCTGAACACGATGGTGGGCGCCGAGGCCGATGACTTCCTGGCCATCGAACCGGTGCTCAAGGCCTTCTGCGAGAACGTGTTCCACGTCGGCCCGCCCGGCAGCGGCCATGTGCTCAAGCTCGTGAACAACATGCTCGCGATGACGCAAGCGTGCGCGACAGCCGAGGCGATGGCTGTTGCCGCGAAGGCCGGGCTCGACCTCGTCAAGGCCTACGACGTCATTTCGGCCGGCGGCGTCAATTCCGGGATCTTCCAGATGATGACTGCCAAGGCGCTGAAGGAAGGCGACCTCACCGGTTTCAAGTTCGGCATCGCCAATGCCCAGAAAGACCTGGGCTACTACGGGCGGATGGCCGCGGGCTTGCCGCTGGCCAGCCCCATCGGCGCCGCGACGCTGCAAAGCCTGGTGCAGGCATCGGCGCTGGGCTATGGCGACAGGCTCGTGACCTCGCTGCTCGAGGCGCAGGAAAAGTTGAACGGCATCCAGATCGTGCGGCGCTGAGAGTCCGCACCCCTTCCAACCAGGAGACACCATGACCGATAGGAAAGACAAGACATCGCGCCGCTCGTTGCTCAAGAACTCGGCTCTCGCGCTGGCGGGTGCGGGCCTGTACGGAGCGGCTCCCTTCTACGGCCCGTGGAAACACAACCACGCGTGGGCGCAGAGCGGGCAGAAGAAGCCGCTGGTGGTCGGCCTCACCATGGACGCGTCGGGGCAATACGCGGCGTCGGGCGGCGAGGAGCGGCTGGGCGCCATGATGGCGATCCGCGAATTCAACGACAAGGGCGGGGTGCTGGGCCGCCGCGTGGAAGCGATCCACATGGACACCGAGACCACGCCGGCCACCGGTTCACGGGTCGCCGAGCGGCTGATCTCGCGCAACGAAGCGGCCTTCCTCATCGGCGCGATGCATTCGGGCGTGGCCAACGCCATCTCGCAGGTGGCGCAGAAGTACGGCACCGTCTTCCTCAACACCAACTCCAGCTCGCCCACCGAGGCCGGCAAGGATTGCCACCGCGCCAAGTTCGTGTGGGACGGCAACGGCACCAACTTCTCGCACGCCATCGTGAAAGCGGCGATGAAGACCAGCGGACGCAACTGGGTGCTGCTGACCAACGACTACGTCTGGGGACACACCACATCGAAAGCGACGCGCGCCATCGTGGAAGCCAATGGTGGCCGGATCGTCGACGAATTGCTGGTGCCGCAGAACACCCGCGACTTCTCCGCGTACCTGCTGAAATTGCAGCAGATGAAGCCGGCGGTCGTGGCAACCGCCGTCGGCGGCGACGACATCAAGGCACTGCGCCAGCAGGTGGTGCAATTGAAGATGCACCAGTCGATGGCGTGGATCAACAACCAGCAGGACTGGCCGGATGTGTACGGCCTCGGCCCCGAACAGATCTTCGGCGTCTTCGGCACCACCTGGTACTGGCGCCTGAACCTGCCGGGCGTGAAGGAGTTCGTCGCCAACTACCAGAAGCAGTTTCCGGGCATGGCGATCCGGGTGCCGGGGAACGTGTACCACAACGCCTACATGGCGACGCGCGAGTTGCTGCGCTGCGTCGAGGAAGCGGGCACCACCAACAACCTGGCCGTGATCAAGAAGCTGGAGGGCCGCAAGATGAGCGCCGCCGACCGGATGCAGCACCACGACGCGTGGATCGACCCCGTGACGCACCATTGCCAGCAGACGATCTACCTCGCGGCCTACAACGACCAGCCGGCGGAGCGCGACGACATCTTCAAGATCCTCACAAACGTCGACCCGAAGGACGTCGTCGACAAGGAAGCCGCCGGCGCCTGCAAGCTGGAAAGCTACGAAGCCACGCCGAGCTACGAAGTCTAGACGCCATGCAACCTTCCTGTGCTGCAGCCGCAGGCCGCGAGATATAACGCGACATGGACTGGCTGCTCGCGCTCCTTCCCCACCTCGTGAACGGCATCTCGTTGGGCCTGCTGTTCGCGCTCGTCGCGCTGGGTTTCATGTTGATCGTCGGCGTGATGGAGACGATCAACCTCGCCCACGGCTCGCTGTTTGCCTTGGGCATGTATGCCGCTCTCTTCGTGCTCACGCCGCAGCTTGGTTGGTTTCCCGGGCTGCAGGCGTGGTACATGGCCCTGCCGGTGGAGTTGCGCTACGGATTGGCTCTGCTGCTTGGGCCCATCTTCGTCGGCGTGTTCGGCATGCTGCTGGAGCTATGCCTGCGCCGTACTTATGGGCGCGACCCGTTGTACGGGTTGCTGCTCACATTCGGCGCCGCGCTCGTGATCGAGGAGACGATCCGCGTGGTGTGGGGATCCACCGAGAAGCAGCTCACGCTGCCCGCCGCGATCAGCGGTGCCTTCCTGCTGGGCGACCTGGTGTATTCCAACTATCGGCTCTTTGCGAGCGGTTTCGCGATGCTGGCGATCGGCGCGCTGTGGTTGTTCCTGGAGAAAACGCCATACGGCGCGATCATCAAGGCGGGCGCGCACGACAGCGAGATGGTGCGGGCATTGGGCATCAACCTGCAGCGCTTGCGCATGCTGGTGTTCGGCGTGGGTGTGGCCCTGGCCGCGCTGGCGGGCATCATCATGGCGCCGATCTGGGGCATCCGACCGCACGTCGGGGTGGACGCGGTGGTGCCGGCTTTCCTCATCATCGTGCTGGGCGGGGTAGGGTCCCTCTGGGGTGCCGTCATCGCCGGCCTCATGGTGGGGCTGGTGGTCGGCCTGACGGGCGCCTATGCTTCGGAATGGTCGCTCATGTCGATGTACCTCCTCTTCATCGCGGTGGTGACCTTCCGCTCGCGCGGCCTGTTCGGGAAGAAGAGTGTGCTCGATGCGTGATGGGCTGCAAGGCAAGGTGGCCGTGGTGACCGGCGCCGCGGGGGTGATGGGCTTGGCGGCGGTCAAGGGCCTGATCGCGGAAGGTTGCAAGGTCGCGATGGTCGACGTGAACTCGGCCCGCAACGAGTCGCTTGCGGGCGAACTCGGGCCGCAGGCGCGGGCGTTTTCTTTCGACATCGCCGACGCGGCCGCGGCGGCAGCCGGCCATGCGCGCGTCGTCGCCGAACTCGGCGACGTGTCGGTGCTGGTGAACAACGCCGGCATCCTCTCGAACAACAAGGCGGAAGCCACCGATGCGTCCGAGTGGCGGCGGGTGCTGGCTTCCAACCTCGACGGTGCCTTCTACCTGTCGCAAAGCGTCATGCCTGCTATGAAGGCGGCCAGGTTCGGGCGCATCATCAACACGAGTTCACTTGCGGCAAAGACCGGGGGACTGACCGCCGGAACGGCCTATTCGGTTTCCAAGGGCGCGCTGAGTTCGCTGACCTTCTCGCTGGCGCGCGAGCTCGCCGCCTTCGGCGTCACCGTGAATGCGATCGCACCCGCGTATGTGAAGACGCCCATGATCACCGAGCAGCTCAACGAGGAGCAGCGGCAGAAACTGCTGCGTGACATCCCCGTAGGGCGCTTTTGCGAGCCCGAAGAGTTCGCGCACGTGGTTTGCTTTCTTGCGTCCGGCCTGTCCGGGTTCATCACCGGCGAAGTGATCGACCTGAACGGCGGGTTGCTGATGGATTGAGATGCCTCCAATTGCCGCCACCGACTTCCGCCGCGAGCTCGTGGACCTGTTCTCGCTGAAAGGAAAGGTCGCCTACGTGCCCGGCGGCTACGGGGGCATCGGCGAGGCCATTGCGTGGGCGTTGTCGCTCGCGGGCGCTTCCGTTGCCATCTCGGGCCGTGACGAGGAGAAAGCCAGGGCGCTCGCCGCCCGCATCGCGGAAGCCGGCGGGCAAGCGATGGGCCTGCGCATGGACGCCCACGACGTCGCCGACATCCAGCAGTCGGTGGACGCCGTGGCCGCACGCTTCGGGCGGCTGGACATCCTTGCCAACTGCGTCGGCATGCAGCGGGAACAGCGTCTCATGGATGTCACCGAAGAAAGCTTCGACGAGGTCCTGCAGGTCAACCTGAAGTGCGCGATGTTCCTGGCGCAGGCGGTGGCCCGGCAGCAGGTCGCGCGGGGACAAGGCGGGTCCCAGATGCACCTGTTGTCGGTGCGCGCGCAGCTGGGCATGCCTGGCCGGGGTTATTCGGCCTATTGCAGCTCCAAGGGCGGGCTTGTCATGCTCATTCGCCAGCATGCAAGCGAGCTTGCGCCCCATGGCATCACGGTGAATGGCATCGCGCCGACCGTGGTCCGCACCGAAATGGGCCGGCACTGGCTGGACAACCCGCAGACGCGCGACCAGGTGCTGGCCCGGATCCCGCTGGGTCGCGTCGCGGAGCCTAAAGATGTTGCGGGGGCGGCGGTGTTCTTCGCGTCGCCGGGCGCGTCCTTCATCTCCGGGCAAATCCTTTACCTGGACGGCGCACTGACCGCGAGCCAGTGAGCCGGTGACCGCCCGCCGGTGGACAATCGGCGGATGAATTCCACCCCCCGATTCGACATCGGCATCGTCGGCCTCGGCGTCATGGGCGAGAACCTGGCGCTCAACTTCCATCGCAACGGTTTCGCGGTCGGCGGCTTCGATGTCGACGAAGCCAAGCGCGAGAGCTTCGACCGGCGTACGACGGTGGCCGGGGCCACTCCCTCGCTCGGCGAACTGGTCGCAGCGTTGCGGCCGCCTCGCCGGCTGCTCGTGATGGTCCCCGCAGGGAGCGCAGTCGATAACGTGCTTTCGGATTTGCGGGCGCTCCTCGCCCCGGGCGACATCGTCATCGACGGCGGCAACACGCTGTTCACCGACACCGAGCGCCGCATGAAGTCGCTGGCCGGCACCGGCATCCTCTACGTCGGCGCCGGAGTCAGCGGCGGCGAGGAGGGTGCCTTGAACGGCCCGGCACTCATGCCCGGGGGCGATGCGCAGGCCTGGCCGGCGATCGCGCCGATGCTCCAGGCCATCGCGGCCAAGGCGGAAGACGGCGTGCCGTGCTGCGACTGGATCGGGGCGGGCGGCGCCGGTCACTTCGTGAAGATGGTGCACAACGGCATCGAGTACGCCGACATGCAGATCATCTGCGAAGCCTACGGCCTCATGCGTGAACTGGCCGGCATGGCCCCCGCGGCCATGGCAGGGGTTTTCGGGCAATGGAACGAAGGCGAGCTTTCCAGTTACCTCGTCGGGATCACCGCCGACATCCTCTCGCGGACCGACCCGGAGACCGGGCAACCGCTGGTCGACGTGATCCTCGATACCGCCGAACAGAAGGGCACCGGCAAGTGGGCCAGCCAGCTGGCGCTGGACATGGGCGTCACCGCACCCACGATCGCCGATGCCGTGTTCGCGCGCACTGTGAGCGCGATCAAGGCCCAGCGCGTGGCCGCGGCGGACGTTCTGCAAGGTCCATCACAGCGGTACGAAGGGGACGCTGTCGCACTGGTGGAAAAGATCCGGCGCGCGCTCCTTGCCGCGAAAGTGTGCGCCTATGCGCAGGGCTTCCAGTTGCTGCGGGCCGCGGACGACGAACACCAATGGTCGCTGTCCTTCGACCGCATCGCATCCATCTGGCGCGCGGGCTGCATCATCCGCGCGCGCCTGCTCGAGGACATCCGTGCCGCGTACCAGCGCCACCCGGACCTCGTCAACCTGATGGTCGACGAACACTTCGCGCGAGTGATGGCGCGGTGCCAGCACGACCTGCGGGAGGTCGCGTCACTCGCGGCGTTGCACGGCGTGCCGGTGCCCGCGTTCATGAGCGCGCTGGCGTACTACGACGCCTATCGATCCGCGCGGCTCCCAGCGAACCTGTTGCAGGCGCAGCGTGACTACTTCGGCGCGCACAAGTACCAGCGGCTGGATCGCGAAGGCAAGTTCCACACGAAGTGGTGAACTAGTCCTCGTCCTGCCGGGGCATCGCTACTTTCTCCAGCAATTCGGCGAGCATCGCCCTTTCACCCGCCGTCAGCCGGCCCAGCCAGAGGTCGTCCATCGACTGGCCAGCGGCCATCGCCTGCCGGAGCAGTTTCTGCCCGGCAGCGGTGAGCGTGATGAATTGCATACGCAGGTCATGCTCGGCCCGCGTGCGCTCCACCACGCCGCGCTCCTCCAGCCTGCGCAGGATGCCCGTCATGTTCGGCTGCGCCACGCCCAGCTCGCGCGCGAGCTGCGTCTGCGTGACGTCTTGGTTGCTGTCCAGCAGCACGAGCAGCGAGTACTCCACCGGCTTGAGCTCGTGCACGTCGCCGATGTGGCGGTGGAAGTTTCGAAAGGCGATGAAGCGCGCACGGGCCAGGAAGTAGCCCACGTGCTTCTTCAGTGCCGACTGGTCCAGCCGCCGCGAGCTGTCGCCCGCGGAGCGCGTCGCCTCCTTGCGTGCCATCGATCACCTTTGTTGTGTCGTCCCAAAGCATTTATAGGGCATTAGTAACTGCAGGGCAAGCAATTCGCGCCCGAGCCAGCGTCTTTGCGGTAGTTTCCAAGCGGCATCGTCCAGAGTGCTAGGGAAATTACTGATAAAAGATAATCAAATCTTCCTTGAAGTACATATCAACCATATACATACTTGACCCTGACAGAAGGCTGTCGGCCACCAGGAGTCAAGGCAATGAAATGGTTCCTCACGAGCGCTGCCGCCGCGGCGGCACCCCGCGCAGGGGTTGCGGCACTGCGGACTTCCCACCAAACCACGGAATCGATCCGCGCTGCGATGGTGGCCGCCTTCGCCGGCGCGGACACGCCCGCAACACGCGCCTTGCTGCATCGGCTCCGCTACGCGGGGGATGCCGAGCGCCTGTGGTACCTGCGGCCCGAGGCGATGAGCGTGCTGTGCGCGCTCCACGGCGAAGCACGTGCCCGTGAAGCATTGGCCCGCATCAGCGCGATGTTCAAGGACGTGCTCCCGGACGGCCTGGCCGCCCACATCCGCACCCAAGCCTCCATCCCCTGCGCGGGCCCTTCCGGGCGGCGCAACAACCTGAAGGAAACAGCATGAGACATTCGACCTTGCTCGGCCTCGCCTTGAGCCTGTGCGCCGCCGCCCATGCGGGCGACAGCGGTGTCACGCCCACCGAGATCCGCCTGGGCGCGTCGGCCGTCCTGAGCGGCCCGCTGGGCCCCCAGACCAACGACTACGGCGCCGGGGCGCGCCTGTACTTCGACTCGGTCAACACTGCGGGCGGCGTCCACGGCCGCAAGATCAGTTACACCACGCTGGACGACGGGTTCGACGTGAAGCGCGCCGTCGACAACACCCGCAAGCTGATCGACGAGCAAGGCGTGTTCATGATCTTCAACAACACCGGGACGGCGCAGACCGCCGCGATCCTGCCGCTGCTCGAGGAGTCGAAGACGATCGTGTTCGGCCCCGTTACCGGCGCGTCGGCGTTCCGCGCGCGCGTCAACCCTTATGTGTTCCACGTGCGCGCGGGCTACGCCAACGAGGCGGCGCGCCTGGTCTCGCAACTGAAACAAACCGGCATCACGCGCGTCGCCGTGTTCTACCAGGATGATGGCCTGGGCAAGACATTGCTGGCGGAGCTGAAGAATGCTTCCGCCGCGGAGAAACTGCCCTTCGTGGCCGAGATCAAGTTCGACCCGAAGCAACCCGACTTCGAGTCCGCCGCCAAGGCGACGCAGCAGGCGCAACCGCAGGCGGTGATCCTGGGTTCGGCGGGCACCACCTTCACCGGCTACATCAAGGCCGTGATGAAGTCGGGTGTGAAGCCCGGCTTCTACGGCTTCTCCGTCGCCAGCCAGGACGTCATCAACCGCGAGTTGAAGGAGCAGGCCCGTGGCATCGTGCTTGCGCAGATCATGCCGTCCCTGCGCAACACGACTGTCCCTGCCGTCGCCGAATACCACCGGCTCCTGCGCGAACGATCGAGCGAAGCCGTGCCGTCGGCATCGCAGTTCGAAGGTTTCATCCATGCCAAGCTGCTCGTCGAAGGCTTGCGGCGCGCGGGGCGGAACCTTTCCACCCAAACGTTCATCAAGGCAATGGAGGGGGCGGGCGACATCGCGTTCGGGCGCTTCGTCGCCAGCTACACTCCGCGCTCGCACAACGGCTCGAGTTACGTGGAGCTCGCCATCATGGACAACCAGGGCCAACTCAAGTACTGAACAAGGGACCGATGCAAGAACTCCTGAACCACCCGGCCGCGCAAGCCGCGCTCTTTCCCTTCCTCGCCGCCCTCGTGCTTGCAGCCCTGCTGCGAACCACGAGGCAGATGGGGCTCGCGATCCTCGCGGGCTTCCTCTGTGCGGCCTGGCTCACGGTGGGTTTCGAGTTCGAGTCCCTCACGTCGGTGAAGAAGCTGCTGCTCGTGGCTGCGGGCGCGGGAGTCCTGGGCATCGTCTTCGAACTCACGGCGCCAAGGCCTCGCACGCTCCACCGGATCGTCGCTGCGGCCGTGATCGCGCTTGCCGCGGCGTGGGTCCTCCAACGCATCCTCGCCCAGGCGGAACTCGCGAGGGCGGCGCTGACGGCCTTCGCGGTAGCCGCTTTTTGCATCGCGATGCTTTCCGGCGCCGATCGTGCGAGCAGGGACCCGGTGGCGGCGGCATCGGCCGCGCTCATGTCGGGACTCGCAGCCGGAGCACTCGCCTTGCTGGGCGCTTCCGCGCAACTCGCTCAACTGGGCATCGCCACGGGCGCGGGCGCGGGCGCAGTGCTGCTGGTCCTGATGATCTCGGGGGCGCGGGCTGCAGGGGGATGGACCGTGGGACTCGCGGCCCAGGTCATCGCCGCCCTGGTTGCGGTTCTCGCGGTCATGACGGGCGCCTTGCCCTGGTATTGCGTGCTGCCATTGCCGCTGGTGGGATGGTTCGCGTCGCTCCCTTCGGCTTCGTCCCGGCCGGCATGGCAGCGCGCCTTCCTTTGTTCACTCGCAGCGCTCGTCCCTGCGGCAGCCGCAGTCGCGCTGGCCTGGTTCACTGCCGCAAGCGCAGGGGGCTGAGCAACTCACCAGCGCAACGCCGGCGTGTTCACCGGCGCGTCCCACAGCGCCTTGAATTCATCATTCAGCAAGGTGACGGTCAACGACGCGCCGGCCATCTCGAGGGACGTCGTGTAGTTGCCCACCAGTGATCGCACCGGGACAAGACCGGCATCGCGCAGGTACTCACCGGCAAGGTGGTGCAACAGGTAAAGCTCCATGAGCGGCGTGGCGCCCAGGCCGTTGACGTGCAGCAGCACCTCGGTTCCCTTGGCGGGGGCGAGGTCCTTGAGGATCGCCTGCAGGAGCTCCTGCACGATTTCACTGGCGGGGCGGAACTTCGCGCGGCGGCGGCCGGGCTCGCCATGGATGCCGACACCGATCTCCATTTCGTCGGCACCGATCTCGAAGGTGGCGACGCCCGCCTCCGGCACGGTGCAACTGGTGAAGGCAACGCCCATTGACGCCGTTCGTGCGTTCACCTGGTCGGCCAGGTGCTTGCAGGCGGCGAGATCGTCCCCGCGTTCCGCCGCGGCACCCACGATTTTCTCGACCACCAGGGTGCCCGCGACGCCCCGCCGCCCCGATGCGTGGCCGCCGACATCCACCGAGACGTCGTCGTTCACGAGGATCGACGCGAACTCGCTGTCCATCATGTCCATGGCCATCTGGAAGTTCATCACGTCGCCGGAATAGTTCTTCACGATGAAGAGCACTCCCGCTTCGCTGTCCAGGGCATGCGCGGCGGCCAGCATCTGGTTGGGCGTGGGTGATGTGAAGACCTGGCCCGGGCACGCGGCGTCGAGCATGCCCACGCCCACGAAGCCCGTATGCAGCGGCTCATGGCCGGATCCGCCGCCGGAGATGAGCGCCACCTTGGAGGGGTTCGGCTTGCTGCGCGTGACGAACAGCGGGTCATCGTTCAAGGTCACGAGCTGGCGGTGGGCGGCCGCGAATCCGAGCAGGCTCTCGTACACGAGGTCGCTGGGAAGGTTGGTGAATTTCTTCATGCGCGCACTGGGAGCTGTGCACCATTATGGTCAGCCCGCGCAGGGCTGTCACCCCGGGAGATCACGCCAGGTTTTCGGCCGTGATGATCTCGATGCGCGGGTTGCTCACCGCCAATGCCCCGCGGACTTCCTCGCACAGCAGGCGAAGCACTTTCGCGGCGGTCATCACGGCGTAATGCACGTCCTGCTGCAGCACGTAGGACACCACATCGGCCACCAGCAGCGAGCGATGCATCTCCAGCAGGTCGTGCACCACGAAGCCCAGCGAACTGTCGTAACCCAGCTCCTGCAGGGCGCGGCTCACCCCGTGCGAGCCCGGCCCGATGTTGTAGAGGGCATGCAACCTGCCATCGGTGGCTTTGGGGTCCAGCGCAGCGCGCGCGAAGGCGTAGGCCTGGTCTTCGGCTTCGGGCAGGTCGGGCACTTCGATCAGGCGTGAATTCGGGAAGCGCTCCTCGAGCACCTGCGCGAAGCCGATGCGGCGGTCGATCTCCGCGGCGAACCGGGTCGAGGGCGAGAGCATTGCGCAACGCCCCGGCTCGCCGCGCGGCAGGCAGCGCCCGAGAAGCAGGCCCGCGGTGCGCCCCGCGGCCCGGTTGTCCGCGCCCACGAAGGTTTCACGCAGGGAGCCCGGAACATCGGAGAAAAGCGTAACCACGTGGACGCCGCTGCGAACCAGTTCGTTGATCGCGAGCTTGACTTGCGGCACATCGGGCGCGAGGAGGGCGATGCCGTCGAGGTCGGTCATCTTCGCGAGCTCCTGCGCGAAGTCGGCGCCATCCTGGTTGGGCAGGCGGTGGGTGATCTCGGTGATGTGCTGGTGACGGAAGTCGCCTGCCGCTTGCGCGATCACGCGGTCGATCATGTCGAAGAACCCGCGTCGCGAGGCCGGGAGCACGAACCCGAAGCGGTAGTTCGGGGTCGAGCGGGGGCGGCCCCGGGCGGGGCTGCCCGCGCCCAACGCCTGCATGACGGTGCGGACCCGCTCGACCGTGGCGGGGTTCACGCCGGGGCGATTGTTCAGCACGCGGTCCACGGTGGCCGTGCTGACACCCGCGGCTTCGGCGATCTGGTTGATGGTGGCTGCCATAAGTACTGGGCGCGAAATAAATCAATCTTGACGCGCACTTGGGCTCGACTTTACAGCATTTCCCTCAAAAGTCGTACCGGGACGGGATGCGTCCGTCAGCTTACCGTCCGGTTGGATGATGTAATTTTTGCTCGATGATGGTTTTAGATTGATTTATTATCTTGATGTCGTCAAAAAGCATTGAGGGGTCAGCATTTCTTCCGCTGGGCTATCGGGCGACTTCACGGTAATTCGATCTTTTTAATCAATCTGGAGGCATTCAAATGAGGAAACATGTGATGGCGGCGGTGGCCGCACTGGCTTGCACGAGCGGCGCGGCCTGGGCCCAATCGTCGGTTCAGATCTTCGGCTTCATCGAAGCGCAGGTCGGCCGGCAGACGCAGGACGCCCCGGGCACCAAGATGTTCGACATGGGCGGCAGCCGCCTCGGTTTCAAGGGCGACGAGGACCTCGGCGGCGGCTTGAAGGCCTCGTTCTACCTGGAGTCCCGTTTCGACCCGACCGACGGCACGGCCACCGCCCCCTTGTTCAAGGGCGGCTCCTGGGTGGGCCTCAGCAGCCCGGCTTTCGGCTCGGTGAAGATGGGGCGCTGGTGGTCGCAGGCCTTCCTGAAGGCGCAGTACGCGGCCGACCCCTTCGGCATGGGCACGCTGGGTGAGGGCACCTACGGCTCGGTCGGTTGCGGCCCGGCCTTCCGCGGCGGATGCCTCGGCGCGTTCTGGGTGAACCACTCGGTCACCTACGAGAACAGCATCGGCCCCGTGAGCTTTGGCGCGCAAGTCTCGGCCAACGCAGTCGGCACGGGTGGCAAGCGCCCCGCGAACTTCGGCGTCAGCTACTCGAGCGGCCCGCTGTACCTTGGCGCCGGCTACGAACAATCCAACGACGGCAGCGCGGACGAGCGCTGGGCTTCGTTCGCCGCCAACTACGACTTCGGCGCGGTCAAGCTCTACGGCGGCTACGGCACGGGCCGCGACGCAGCACGCGTGCCGCGCCGCAACCTGCTGGTGGGCTTCAGTGCGCCGGTCGGCTCGGGCGCGTTCATCGCTTCGTACGACGTGCAAAGCCAGAACAGCGTGCGTGTCGAGCAGCTGCTTTCGGTGGGCTACAAGTACAACCTGTCCAAGAACACCAACGTGTTCGCCGTGGTCGCCAATGACAGCAAGGCGCCCGCCGGCACCAACAAGACCGGCTACGCGCTGGGCATGTTCCACGCCTTCTGAAGCATTACCGCATGACGCTGCCGGCGACTGGGGCGCCAGCGTCATCCCGGTGCATTGCGAGGAGCGTGCGCGCCGGGTTCGAGCTGCGCGCCTGAAGGCGCGCAGCTTTTTTTATCCAAGCTTTCCAGCACAGTGGGATCCGAAGCTTGGAATTCACGTGACTTGAAGTCGCG
>JADMIO010823372.1_pt1 | contig 92503 bp, 76 predicted proteins | sample 8958161 | NCBI WGS metagenome assembly JADMIO01 (sample SAMN16585339, study PRJNA669376) | soil metagenome | isolation source: Crop rotation soil | place: USA: Cullars Rotation, Alabama | collected 2011
GCCGCGACTTCAAGTCACGTGAATTCCAAGCTTCGGATCCCACTGTGCTGGAAAGCCTCCGCCGGTGTTGTTATACATACTCGACAATCCTACTGCCGTATTCGATGTGCCCGCATTTGCAGTTAATGCATAAGCGCCGATGGCGGTGTTATATGAACCATTAATATTTAATTTGAGTGCTTCGAAGCCAAATGCACTGTTTGAATACCCGTTCGTATTGCTGTATAATGTTTTACTGCCGACAGCTGTGTTTACATAAAATCCAAAATCGTTAACGCCCTGGCGATACAGGGCAGAATCGCCAACAGCCACAATATTATGCCCGATTGAATTTTCGAATAGGGTGCTTATACCGACCGCAACGTTGCTCCATCCCGAGGTATTGTTCAGTGACGCATACACGCCATTTGCGGTGTTATCTGTGCCAGTTGTATTGTATAGCAACGCCCACGCTCCATTTGCGGTATTGCCGTTTCCCGTTGTTGTATTAAACAATGCGCGATATCCTGTACCCGTATTTTCATATGCATTTTCGCCGTTCGAATAAAGAGCCTGGTAGCCTAATGCAGTATTGTATCCGGTTGTTGTGTTTGAGTAAAGCGCCTGGTAGCCTACTGCCACATTATAATAACCGGTCGTAGTTTTATACAACGCTTTCGAACCAATAGCAACGTTGCCAGAATTGCCGGTGTTATTAAATAAAGCCGAATCGCCAATTGCTACCATGAAATTTCCCGTAACATTCTTCATTAAAGCCTTTGTGCCGATTGCTACATTGCTTGCTCCTGTTTTGTTAAAGTAAGAAGACTGGAAACCTGCAGCTACATTGTAAGCTCCGGTAGAATTCGTAAACATCGATTGAAAGCCAACCGCAGTATTATAAGATCCGATTGTCGTATTTACCGCAGCCTCACGTCCTACCGCAGTATTGCTACTACCGCCAGTTAAAAGGGCCAGTGCACGATACCCAAGTGCGGCATTGTTAACGCCGGTTGTAAGTTTGTTTAATGCCAATTGACCAAAGCCGCTGTTTGAGCTTCCCGTAAGTGTAAGGTTACCGGACTGCTGCCCGGCAAAAAAGTTTCCGGTGCCGCGCGCATGAATGGTAAGAACCGTCTTCATGTAAATGGCACTGTCGAAATAAAATAATCGCCATCTTCTTGCGGAGCTTCCTAAATCTCGCGTATTCGCAGTATTTGGGAGAAGGCTTTGGTTGATCGCCGTTGGCGTGACAAGATTTGATAGTGTTGTATTTGCTTGCGAGTAGCCATCCAGGCTGGTCAACAAAGCAATCATTCCTGTAAGTACGAAAATGCAGATCCTTTGTTTCATAAAAAAGCATTAGGGGTGAAAAAATGTGAGCTCTTTTTTTGATAACAAAGGCGAAGACGGAATTTGAAAGGATAAAGGAGAAAGGATAAAGGTGAAAGGTAAGTTATCTAACAACTAGGAACTATGAACTCGGAACTAGGAACTCTGAACCAACCCTTCACCTTTATCCTTTTACCTTTCACCTTATTTAGTCACTACCATCTTCTTCGAATCCACTTGTCTTCCATCTACCAACAAAACATAATTATAGGTTCCTGCGGCTAAATTGAAGGCATCGAGGTTTAATACACCACGGCCAGTCCCGCTTGTTAAGGTGATTCTTTTTAAAAGTTTTCCGCCTACGTCAATAATTTGAATTTGCGCATTGGTGAAATGATCGGGAAGGTTGTAACCGATCGTCGTTCTGTTTTTTACCGGGTTCGGTGTGTTTTGATCCAGGATCGCGCTGCTTACGGCTGCGCCTGTGCCTGTGCTTGCGCGGATGATTGCTTCGAGCCGTTCAATCTTTGCTTCTAACGAATCATTTTTGGCACTCAGTTCCTGCATGCCTTTTATTATGGGCACTACAAAATCGCTGTAACTCAAGCCATACAAGTCTTTGTCATTTTCCGGCTGATGCACACCACTAAAATCGTAATTCAATTTTTTTGCAGCCACTTCCACCTCCTGTGCAACCAGGCCGGTATACAATACTTTTTCTTTTGCTTTAATGGCAGCTTCTTCCTGTTGAGATGAATTCGCCTGATCGCCAGGGTCATCGGCATTTTTTTCTGCGCCCGATTTATTTCCAGCTTTGCCTTGTTTCACGCCCATCTTATCATTCATTCCATGTATATCGTAATGATAGGTGACAGGTCGTAAAAGTTTGATGAAATCAAGGCCTGGTACATTCTCTTTCAGATCTTTTTTATACCTGCCATCGGAATAAATTACGAAGCTTCCCGCAGCTTTCACCGACGATACCGATGTGCTCCCTAACATCACCTGGTTCGAAGCGGTGGCAATCGCATTGTAGCCAACGGCAGTTGCGTTCGAATATGAAGTGGAGTTGACGTTGGCATAAGATCCTATTGCAGTGTTGCTACTTCCGATAGTGTTGCCACTGAGTGCATCAAGACCGACGGCGGTATTGAAAGAGCCGGTGGAGTTAGCGGAGAGCGCGTATAATCCAATACCTGTGTTGTAAGAACCGGTTGAACTGGTGTACAATGCCTGGTACCCGAATGCAGAATTGGAATAGCTCGCTGTACTACTGTACAGCGCCTGGTAACCTACTGCCGTCTGATAGGTACTCGTAGTACTTGAATAAAGCGCCTTCGAGCCTACACTTGTATTATATCCCGAGCCTCCATTTTGATTGAAAAGGGCTGAATCACCGATCGCCACCAAATTGCTTCCGCTTTGATTGATAAATAATGCATGCGAGCCTACGGCAACATTGCTATGGCCCGATGTATTTGCGTAAAGTGAATAATAACCGTGAGCATCATTATCATTTCCGGCAGTATTATTTAGTAAGGCATAAACGCCGTTTGCTGTGTTGTTGCTACCGGTTGTGTTATACAACAATGCCCAAACTCCATCAGCGGTATTCCTGCTACCGGAAGTGTTGGTGTATAATGCCTGGAAGCCCGTACCGGTATTGTCGTAAGCGCCACCAGTGGTCGCATAAAGTGCCTGATAACCCAACGCCGTATTGTAACCACTTGTGGTGTTGGAATACATGGCCTGGTATCCAAGTGCAACATTGTAATAGCCTGTTGTATTACGATATAAAGCCTTCGACCCAATTCCAACGTTGTTATAGGAACCTGTTGTGTTAAACAGTGCTGAATCACCAATAGCAACCTGGTAGTTTCCCGCAACATTTTTCATCAACGCTTTTGGGCCAATTGCCACATTGTTTGAGCCGGTCTTGTTGAAATAAGCAGCCTGGAATCCAGAAGCCACATTATACGATCCGGTAGTATTTGAAAACATCGACTGAAATCCCACCGCCGAATTGAACGATCCGGTTGTTGTATTAACTGCAGCTTCTCTGCCCGCAGCCGTATTGCTGTTGCCACCGGTTGTTGCGTATAAAGCTTTGTATCCGATTGCCGCATTATTCACTCCGGTTGTTAATTTATTTAAAGTCAGTTGACCAAATCCACTGTTTGAATTTCCCGTAAGCGTAAGATTGCCCGATTGTTGCCCGGCAAAGAAATTTCCAGTTCCGCGAGCATGAATGGTGAGAACCGTTTTCATATAAATCGCACTATCAAAATAAAATAGCCGCCACCTCCTTGCAGCGCTTCCCAAATCCCGTGTGTTCGCGGTGTTTGGAAGCAGACTTTGATTGACCGCAGTTGGCGCAACCAGGTTTGATAATGTTGTGTTTGCCTGTGAATAGCCATCAGGACTAAACAATAAAATAGCGATTACTGAAAGCAGGAGCAGGTAAATTTTCTGTTTCATTTGAAAGATTTCGGGTTGAAAAATATAGAGGCAGAGAAATTCGCCAGGAACAAATCCCGGTGAAGGAAGCATCAGTCGGGCAATTGATTCCGGGTAGTGAGGATAGAATTATTGCGGTAAGGATGTCGTGATCGTAAGATCGTACGCGAATTTTATCATTTTATGCCTTGCTTCCAATACCTCGAATAGATGAAAATTGAATTGGTTTGGGTATGATATCGGGGAAAAAATTACAATGAAGAGCGCAAGTAGAAAATCTAAAAATGCAAAATGTCAGATGAAATTACACACGCCAGCGCCAACGCTTTCTCCCTGCGTTCCGGCAGTTACCTTTAACCTTTCACCTTTCACCTTTCCCCTTATTTAGTTACTATCATCTTCTTCGAATCCACCCGCCTTCCATCAACAACTAAACTGTAATGATAAGTTCCTGCTGATAAGTTGAGGACGTCAAGATTCAGTACGCCTCTGCCTGCTCCACCGAGATTCACGCTCTTCAATAATTTGCCTGCCGCATCAGTGATTTGAATTTGTGCATGGTTGACATGCTGGGGGAGATTGTATCCGATTGCTGTTCTGCCCTTAACCGGATTTGGTGCATTCTGATCAAGAGTTGCTTCGCTCAATGCTGCACTGGGGGAGGTCAGATTTTTTATTAGCATCTCAAGCCTTTCAATTCTAGATTCCAGCGAATCTATTTTTTCTTTTTTTGCTTTATTGTCGGCGCTCAATTCCTGCATCCCTTTTACAAGGGGAACAACAAAATCACTATAACTCAGGCCATAGAGGTCATGATCGTTTTCCGGCCTGTACACACCACTGAAATCATAGTTCAACTTCTTAGCAACTGCTTCAACTTCCTGCGCGACAAATCCGGTATACAATTTTTTCTCTTTTTGTTTCATTGCCTGTTCCTCCTCATTAATTTTTGAATCTTCTGTAGGCTGATCGTTTTTTCCATTCCCGGTTTGTTGTTTTCTTGATTCTGTCACGCCCATCTTATCATTCATTGCATGCACATCATAATGATAAGTGACCGGACGAAGTTGATTGATGAAGTCAAGTCCTGGTACATTCTCTTTTACATCTTTCTTGTATCGTCCATCAGAAAAGATCACGAAGCTGCCGGCTGCTTTTACAGCCGTTACGGCCGTATTGCCCAGCATCACTTCGTTCGAGGCAGTCGCTATCGTATTAAAACCGATTGCAGTTGCATTTGAGAGATTGCCTGAATTAACACCTGAATAGGCGCCAACTGCTGTATTGTCGTCGCCTGTACTGTTCAACAATAGGGCATCCACACCAATTGCAGTGTTATAAATACCCATCGTATTGTATGGCATGGAAAACACGCCCACAGCCGTATTATAAAGCCCTATCGTGTTTGAATACATAGCCTGGTGTCCCACCGCCGTATTGGAATAGCCAGTCGTGTTGTTAAACATCGCCTGGTATCCTATTGCGGTTTGATAAATTCCAAGCGTATTGGCATAAAGTGCTTTTGAACCAACACCAGTGTTATATCCCGCCGGCCCACTTTGTTGAAACATTACTGAATCACCAATTGCTACCAGGTTAATTCCGGCAACATTTGCATACAGCGAATGATCTCCGATTGCAACATTGCTGTAGCCAATTGTATTGTTCCGCGCGGCATAGTTCCCAAATGCAACATTCGTATTACCGGTGGTATTTTGATATAGTGAGTACGCGCCAACAGCAATATTTGAATTGCCCGTTGTATTGTTGTAAAGCGACCAGGTGCCATTCGCAGTATTAAAATTTCCACTTGAGTTTGCGAACAACGCCTGCATGCCTAACGCCGTGTTATAGCCGCTCCCCGCATTGTTGAACAGCGCCTGGTACCCGACCGCAATGTTGTAAGGACCTGTTGTGTTTTTAAATAATGCCTTTGAACCGATTGCGACATTTCCATAGTTGCCTGTATTATTAAAAAGAGCCGAATCGCCAATGGCAATTGCATAATTACCTGATGAGTTTTTCATCAACGCTTTTGATCCAATCGCTATATTGTTCGATCCGGTTTTATTAAAGTAGCCAGCCTGGAAACCGGCAGTAGTATTATATGCGCCGCTTGTATTGGTAAACAGCGATTGAAAACCGAGTGCGGTGTTGAACGAACCTGTTGTGTTACTAAAAGCTGCTTCCCGCCCTGCAGCAGTATTACTATTGCCAGAGCTTGTTGCAAACAATGCACTATATCCAAAGGCAACGTTGTTTATGCCGGCCGTAAGCTTGCTCAGCGCAAGCTGGCCAAATCCGCTATTCGACGTGCCGGTAAGAGAAAAATTTCCCGCTTGCAATCCGGCAAAAAAATTTCCTGTGCCACGTGCATGGATAGCAGCTGCATTTTTAATGTAAATCGCGCTGTCTATATAAAATAGCCGCCATCTTCGTGAGGAACTGCCAAGGTCACGCGTATTGATTGTGTTCGGAATCAGGCTTTGATTAACCGCTGTTGATGAAGTAAGATTAGATAGCGTGGTGTTCGCCTGTGAATAAACATAAGCTGATAGCGAAATAGTAATTGCGATTGTAAGGAAGACCCGGATCATTATTTTCATAACTGGAAATTTCAGTGTTCGAGTTAATAGGTTGTGCCTATAAGAGCTAATAGAATAGAACGCACCATCTACCACACCTGCGGTTTATTGCGGGTGGCATTCATTGGCTCCTTGATGGTGAAGTGGCGATGAGTTATCCGATGAATCAGCAGTAACAAATAAGTATAGGCAGAAAGGATCAAAGGGTACATGAAAATCTGGCTGAGAGATCCGGGCGGTGCCGACAATAAAACGATTATTCGCGATTACAGGTTGTCGCATACCGAACCACATCTCGAAAAAAAAGCGGCGTAATTGTCGAGTCACTCTTTAGAGTGAATATTGAATTGTTTATTCGGCGATTCGTTAGAAAAACCTATATAGAATTTTAAGTTCAAACACGTTGCGCTAAATCTTGTTTACCTCGCATCGCACGTATGAGTGATATTGGTGATTACGTCTGTGCAGGGCCTTTTTTAATAGGAAAAAATTAAAGTAGTTTTATGCCCTGTAGGTCAAGCTGGATCTGCCTTCAAAAAGGATTTCATTTCACAAGCAAGCTGCAATCAATACATCAACCCGCCGGTGTTGATTGCAGACCAACGGTACGTTACCCGTCTCAATTTTTTTTACGACCATTTATTTCGACTTGCCCATTTGTTATTGCCCGGCAATATGCCCGATTGTTTTTATCATGATAGTTTCAGGAAGTTTAGGCAGGTCATTCATTCTCTCAATAAAAATCTTGTTATGAAGAAAATTTTTTTTCTCGTGCTGATAACCGGCGTGATCGACACGAGCAATGCGCAGATTTGGAAAAAGATTATTGACAAAACAAAAGAGAAAACTGAGAAGAAAGTTTCCGAAAAAGTTTCCGATAAAGTATCGGATGCCGTGTCGAAACCAATTGATGATGTCGGCAAGAAGAAATCCGGAAATAGTAGTAGTAATGGTAGTGTTGCTGAAAATTCTACGGGCACCACCAGCAGCGGTAACTCTTCAGGCAATAGCAGTTCGGATGGACAACGCAATGCGAAGGCAGATACACCTGCTTCACCCGCTAGTGAATCCGGGAACACGAGCGCAGGAACGTTATCTACCTATTCAAAATATGATTTCATCCCCGGTGAAAAAGTCCTGGTATTCGAAGATTTTTCACAGGATGCCATTGGTGATTTTCCAGATAAATGGAATACCAATTCAAGCGGAGAAGTCGTAACGGCCAATGGTCAAAGCGGCCACTGGCTGATGGTTAGCAAAAAAGGACGCTTCATTCCCGAGTATATCACTGATCTTCCCGAGAATTTCACGCTGCAATATGATGTAGTTTGTAATGAGAATTTCAGCTTTTATTCAAATCCCCTCCAACTGTATTTTGTAACGGGCAGCAATGATAAAAAAGCGCTCGAGTATAGTTTTATTCCCATGGAAAAGCGATCGGGAGTTAAAATAGGAGTGCATCCGGCAAATGCTGCTTCAAACGGCGGAACTGCGTATATCGAAAGTTATGACGAGGGTGAAAAGGTGATCAACAACGAAGTTAATACTACCCAGTTCAACGCAAAGAATGGTAAGACAAAGTTGAAAGTTTCTGTATGGCGCCAAAAGCAAAGAGTTCGGGTATACCTGAACGAAGAAAAAGTGTTCGACCTGCCACGCGCATTCCCGGCGGGAAAAACTTATTCAACCGTGTTGTTCGAAATTTGGAGCGGAATGAATACGGATGCAGACCGGTATCTTATCAGTAATATAAAACTGGCAGTAGGCGCGCCCGATACTCGAAACAAACTTATCACGGAAGGAAAATTTGTTACGAGCGGAATTTTGTTCGATGTAAACAGCGATCAGATAAAACCCGAATCGTACAGCGTGCTGAAAGACATTGCAACCGTGCTTTCAGAAAATCCCTCGGTTTCGGTAAAAATTGTTGGCCACACTGATTCGGATGGTAGCGATGCCGATAACATGACGCTTTCAAAAAAGCGCGCCAACGCAGTGAAGAATGCACTCACAGAAGAATTTAAAATTGATGCCTCACGAATGGAAACCGATGGAAAAGGAGAGTCACAACCGCTGGATAAGAATGATACCCCGCAAGGGAAAGCCAATAACCGCAGAGTAGAATTTATTAAACAATAGAGCCAGGAAAGGCGCCATTAATAAATCAGCAACGACAGAGAATCGGGTGCTTCTGCGTCGGTGATGAACATCACTAAAAGTCAAAAAAAAGTCCGCTGCGAAGCGGACTTTCAAAATAATTATTGAATCGCGAGAGGAACTGAAAGATTTTCCCAACGCAACACTACGCCAGACTCGTTGACGCTGTATGCCAGGCGCTCATTCATCGACGCCGACTTTCCTGGGATAACTTTTACCGTTAGCACATCTTTTGCCGGATCACGATTTGCTTCGCCAGTTTGCTTAATGCCCCACTGTCCGGTCTCTGAATTGAAAATAAAGCTCCATTCATTTTGACCGGGAATTGCAAACAAGCTGTACTTGCCGGCTGGCAAAGGTTTGCCTTCCACCGTAATGGCTTTGTCAGTCTGGAAAATGGTGGCTTCATTTGCACCAGCTCTCCATACTTTATCGTACGGAACCAGGTCGCCCCAGATCGTTCTTCCCTTTACTGCCGGGCTGCTGTAATCGATCTGAATGTTAGCGCCATTGATAGTTCCCTTAGCGACTGCGGGTGGACTTGGCCGACTCGCCTTATCGTTCTGTGCCCAGATAAAAGTAGACACCAGCAAGGCTAGTGTCAGAAGAGATCCTTTGGTGATCCATTTCTTTACCATGATTTAAGGATTTTATTAAGATTAAAAAAATTGATGTGAGCATCGGAAGGATTAGGAGATTCCAAGGATTGAAAGGATTTTAGAACGGCAGGGATTAAACTATAAAAGGATTTGGGGGATAGACTTTAGAACTGGCGTAAGGGTAAAGTAAATGTATGCAGAAGTACTCAAAGATTGTGTTTTTGATTAATGAACACAACCTTAAAATCAATCCTTCAAATCCTCGTATATCCTTATCATCAAGCTTAATGCCAGACCTTTTAAATCTCAGGATTGATGAAAATTAAAGTTGAAGGAGCTTAATTGTAAGCGGTATTGCTAACCCAGATCTTTTCAAAAAGCCGGCTCAGGATGCTTTTGTTATTGGTCAGCACCTCGGCTGTGCCGGTAAGCTGCGGTTGGGCCGCGATCTGTTTATGCTGCGTGGTTGTAAGTCCGTTAGTGAGAGTAACCTCCATTGAATAAGCGGTATCGAGGGGCACCGATGAAACAGAGTGTACGCGGCCTTCCACCATCCCGAATTCCTGGAACGGATAAGCCGAAAGCTTGATCAGGACTTTTTGCCCCGGCTTCACCTTGCCGGCCCCATCGAGTGGGAGCGAAGATTTAGCTATATAACTTTGGACCGGCGGAACGATCACAACGACCGGTTCGCCACTCGCGATGTACTGGTTTTCTTTCCAAAATTTGAAGAACGCTGCTTTTCCTTCAACCGGGCTTTTAATAAGATAGCGCTGTTGCCAAATCTCCATCTGCCCCTGCAGTCTTTTTACATTTTCCCTGATCTTTTGCTTCAGGTCATTTTCCTGCTGTAGTTTTTGTTGCTGCAGATCAGTGATCGTTTTGAGGTACTCCGTTTGCTGCAATTTGTTTTGCAACATGCTCGTTCTTGTTGCATCAGCATTCATTTGCTTATTGATAAGCTCTTTCCGGCTGTTGTCAAATTCAAGTGGCGCAATTACTTTGTCAACGACCAGCGACGAGTCGGCAATGAATTTCTTCTTTTCAAGTGAAAGCTGCTCCTTTAATAATATGTCGCGGCCTCTTAATTCTGAATTTAATTGCGACTGATAAGCCATCTGGGTTTTGAGCTGGCCAACTTTCTGATTAAGGAAGTTTTTTTCGGTGAAGAAAATAAATTGGTTGACCGATTGATATAGATCTGCATAGCCACCCTGCAACTCTCCTAATTGAACATATTGATTGAAAGAAATGCTTTTTATGGCGTCGGTGAGTTGAAGCGAGGTGTCAAGTTTTGTAAGAATGATCTGTAACGCGGTCATATCCTTGAAGCTCGCCGGATTTTCTAACACACAAATGGTCTCATCTTTTTTTACGGGCTGATTGTTCTGCACAAACATCTCCTGGATTTTTCCACTCGCCTGCGCGAATATTTTTACGGGCGGATTAGAAGAAATAATACTCACCTCCGAAACGATGATATCCGGGTAGTGAATAAAGTAAGCACCAACAAATAATAAAGACATAATAAGAAACAAAACGGTAGTTCCGCGCCCGATGATCCAATGCGGCATTTTGCTCATAATATCCTGCACTTCCTCGCTCTTCATTTGCTGGATAGCCGGAACCGTATGACCGTTCAGCGGCATATTACCCAACTTCTCTCTTCGGTAAGTTCTCTGTGGCATAAGTAACGTTTTCTATTCTCCTAATTCCAGCTGATTTTTAACCAATTCAAAATACCGCCCCCGCTTGCTCGTTAGCGATTGATGATTGCCGGTCTCAACAATTTTTCCTTGCTCCAGGACAATGATCTGGTCAGCATTTTTTACCGTGCTCAGGCGATGTGCGATGACAACAACTGTCTTTCCTTTGAAAAATCTGTCCAATTGCTGCATGATTATTTTTTCATTCTGCGCATCAAGAGCGCTCGTGGCTTCATCAAAGAATAAATAATCAGGATTTTTATAAACCGCGCGCGCAATCAGTAATCGCTGCTTTTGGCCAGTGCTGATGCCGCTTCCTGAATTGCCAATTTTAGTATTGAAACCCAGCGGTAATTCTTTGATGAAGCTTTCGATATTCGCGGTGTTGACAGCATGCATTAACTTTTGCTGATCGACGTTTTCGTCGCTGACGGAAATATTTTTTGCAATGGTGTCGGAGAAAATAAATCCTTCCTGCATCACCACACCGCACTGGCTGCGCCACCACCTCGGTGAAACGCCTGACAGTTCATGATCATTCACCATGATGCTTCCCAATGTAGGCTGATAAAACGATACAAGCATTTTTAGCAGGGTTGATTTTCCGCTTCCGCTGCTGCCTACTATTGCGGTTACTTTGCCTTTTGGTATCACGAGATCAATGTCCTTTAATACAAAGGGGCTAGTTGCTCCGCCATATTGAAATGAAACTTGTTTTAAAGAGATGTCGCCACTTCCTACCGACGGCAAAGCATTTAGGTTGGTTGGTACTGAATCGGAATGAAGATCCGGTTCCTCATTTTTACGATGATGAATTTCTCCAATTCTTTCCAGGCTTATTTTCGCATCCTGTGCAGATCTGAAAAATGAGAGCAATTGTTCAATCGGACTATTTAATTGACCGATGATATAACTTATGCTCAACATCATTCCCAGCGTCATATTTCCATTTACCACTTCCCGCGCAGCGATATAAGAGATCAGGATATTTTTTAGTTGAGTAAAGAATAGGTTGCCGCTTTGTTGATATTGCTCCAGCGCAAGGCTGCCGATGTTAAGTTTGAAAAGCTTTGCCTGGATTCGTTCCCATTCCCAGCGTTTGCGTGTTTCGCTGTTGTTCAGTTTGATTTCCTGCATGCCTGTAATGAGCTCATAAATACTGTCCTGGTTGTTGCTTAATTGTTGAAAGCGTTTGTAATCGATCTGCTTTCTCTTCCTTAAAAACAAAATGATCCAGCCAATAGAAAACAGGCTGCCAATGAGAAAGATGAAAAGTATTTTCAAACTGTAGATGCCTAATACAATCGCAAAAACTATTAAGCTGATAAAGGAGAATAGTGTGCCGATTGTATTAGTAGTAAGAAATTGTTCGATGCGGTGATGATCGTTTATTCGCTGTGTTATGTCACCGATCATTTTCGTATCGAAAAACCGGGCTGGCAATTTCATCAATTTCACAAGAAAGTCGGAAATGATTGAAATGTTGATACGACTGTTCATATGCAAAATGATCCAGCTTCGTATCATTTCAACGGCAGTTGTGCCAATGAACAAGGCAAGCTGTGAGAAGAGGATCAGTTTGATAAAACCTGTATTTTGATGATTGACTCCGTAATCGACGAGGCTTTGCGTAAGGAATGGAAATATGAGTGATAGAATGCTTCCCAGCAGCATTCCAAGAAAGAGTTGGGCAAGAAATTTTTTGTATGGCCTGATATATCCGACGAGAAATCCAAATCCGCGATTTTCTTTATCATCTTCCTGTTGATAGAATAACGGCGTTGGTTCGAGCATGAGCACAATACCTTTGTTATTCTCCGTGCTGATCCAACTTTTCAGAAAACTGTCTTTATCAACTTTTACCAATCCATGTGCCGGGTCTGCTACCAGCAGTTTGTTATTGGAGTGATGCGAGGAATAGTTTTGCGGGGGAATTACTACAAAGTGATTTTGATTCCAGTGCAGAATGCAGGGCAACGAAATTTCTTTGTCAAGTTGTTCGAAGCTAACGGCCGCAGCAAGTGTTTTGAACCCGATCTTTTCTGCCGCCTCGCTGATGCCGAGCAGCGATACCCCTTCGCGGGTTATGCTGCTTATACCTCTTAAGCTTTCAAGAGAATAGTTGCCGCCGTAATGTTTTGCAATCATCCGCAGGCAGGTGGGCCCGCAGTCCATTTGATCCAATTGTATATATGAAGGAAACGGCATCATCCTTTTTTTAGTTGTTTGAAAATGGCGATTTGTGACTCATAGTATTTTGCAAGAAAGTGGTAGATCACCAGCTCGTGTTTCCGTTGATTCGATAAGAATATTCTGTTAAGAAACATGTGCAGATAACTCGACAGCAATTCGTGAATGGGTCGCGCGAGGTGATCCGCTTCTGACAATTGGCTTATTTTTCTTGCTGCATCTAGAATTTTCTCAGATCGTACATTGAAGATGTCTACGAATTCCTCAATGCCATTCTCAACATCCCGGTCGGGATCGAGGAACTTGCGAAGTTCCTGCATATTCGCCCGGTATTTGTCGTTCAGTTGCGACGTGAGAAACTTGCTTCCGCCGAATTCACCGACGAAGCCGGCGCTTAGCTGCTTTATGAATGCTGATTTGTGGGGTAGATCGAAACCAAAATCATTCATCATCATATCAACGCCGCGAGCGGCAATCAGCCAACGGTATTTTTCTCCCTCTTCACCTTCGAGTAGGTCAATACAGTTGATCACTGCTTCGCTGTCATAATAGAATATATCCTCACTGAGTTCCATCGTTGCCGATCCGTATCTTTCCATCTCTCTTTCGTACGTGTCCGTTTGAACCTTGAACGAAAGCGAGCTATTGATATCTGCATTCATCTCAATTGCCAAATCTTCCAGCACATTTTTCCAGAATGAATTGTCGGTGTAGTGATGAAACCTGATTCGCAAATGATGTTCAGGGTCTGAATATCGAAGGAAGAACCATTTGTCGATCTTATTCTCCCGGATAAGCCGATTGCTCAATGGTTTGATAATGTCTTTTAAGATTCTTTCTGCACCGGCTGTTCCACAATAGATTTTTGTATACAGCCATTCACTTCCGACATTGAATTTTCTTTGCAGCTGCTTCGTTCTTTTTATTGGTGTTTTTGGTTGCACGGCCTGAAGTGAAGGCATTTCCTGGTGGGTTCCATTGTGCGTCGACCCGGGTGCTTTTTTTAGGGGAACAATAATTTCATTCGTGAATTTGCCGCCAGCGCCTTCTACAAAGCAATTATCATCTGTTGCCAGGAATTCGTGCAGCGAAATTTTTTCTCTCTTGATCAGCGTGTTAACCAGGATATGAATGCAGGCTTCAGTTTTCAAATTCACATACAGTTCGTTATCGCCCTCGACTATTGTTAGATCTTGCGGCAGTTGGAGGTGATGCTGTATTTTTTGAACTACTAAAACCGGATCAAATTTGCCCGCGGCTTGTAGTTCAGGATAGTCCTTTTTATCCAGGGTCCAGGCTCGCCTGCTTAAAATGATTTTTTTATATGTGACCCGCGGCAGGAATTTTTCTTCATGAATCGTCGTCCACTGCCATGCAAACCCGCCGCGCAATTGTTGGAATTGTAGATCGCACAAAAATTTGTACACCGGCAGGCTGCCGGAGCCAAAGTTGTGGGCAGTGCTTAGTCGCGGAATGATTTCTTTGTTGAGTTTTTTTGAGCGAAGAACAACGCTATTATTTCGAACACTAACGAGCAGCTCAGCCAGCATTATTTGCTGCTCAAAGGGGACGCTTCCATTACCCATATATACAATCTCGTGCTCGCGCAACTGTGGGCGCATTAAAACATTCCCGGTCCTTGCTTCGGGTAGATGAATTACTTCCGCATATATCTTATCAGCATCATGCGTTTCTTCTTCACGCAGGCATTCTTTTACTTTCGAGCTTAACATCTCATCACCGTGACAAAATCTTCCCAGCAGGGTTGCTGCGGATGGTCCCGCAATTCCATTAAGTTGAAAAGAATAATGTCCTGCATCGATATCATTAGCAGATTTTCCTAAAACCGTACCCATTAAATACAGGCTTTCTGGAATCGCAGCTTGTTTTTCTTCTTTCAGTTCTTCAATTTCCTTATCTGTTATTTCGATCTCAGTTTTTTTGTCGCGCAGGCAATCCTGTAGTTTTTTCAATTGAAACAGCTGGAACTTGTTTAAAGAAACGGTTGCATGCCCGTTTTGGTGGAATTCGTGAATGTCATTTACTAATGGCGTGTGATGCGCGCCGCTTCCGTGCGAACCGGCATAACCGATTCCTGCTTCTGTATCAAGCGCAAGCGATAACGGAATTTCCCGATCTTCATAACGTTCTCTGAATGCCCGAATAAAATTTTCCATATCGGGGTTCGAATGCATAGAAGCGAGCTCGTATAATTTCTCCGTTTGCTGCTTTATTTCATCGATAACCAACCCGCTCATGGAGTTGCTTGAGGAGGAAAGGAAAAGATCAGTTTGTATCAGATCTTTATCATTTGTTTCCGGCAACAGGTCTTTTACAATTGAATGCGCATGCAAATATTTCTTTACACCTGCTTCCGGCAGATTGAGCGTTCTATCAATTTGTTGCAGTTGTTCAACAACCGCGTGTGTTTCGTTCAGTCTCGCAAGTTTTGAAATCAGATCTTTGAAAAATTCGTCTCCCGTGATGGTCGGTTCAAATTCGCTCACCAGGATCTGGCTATTAACCAGGTCGCCGATAAATTCTTTTGCATCTTCTAATGAAATTTCTTCATCTACAATTGTCTCGGCAAGCGCAGATAACGTTGCTCCATTTGTAGCCGAGTGAAGGATTTTTTCGAGGTAAGAAGAAACATTCACTTCAGTTAAGTAGTACGACCTGATCTTATTTGCGAGCGTATATTCTGCGTACCGTAATTTATCCGCGATCTTATAAAGCGAGGTGTTGGGATAAAAGTTGAGCTGCTGCCTGATTTCAGGAATGCCCGCGATCGCATTGGCGAGTTCCGCAACATAATTCATATCAAGCCGGCAATGTTTTTTGTGGTATTCGGGATTGGAAAGAATGATTTTTGTGGAAGATTCAATGGCGCCTGTTGTGCAACCGGCGAAGAGTCCGTAAGGAGTGCAGCGGGTGGACATCCGCAATAAGTAGCGAAATAAAGAAAGTTGCAGCTTGTTCGCTTTCTCATCAGACAGGTGGCCATCCATCCATTTCGAAAATTCCTGGTATAGCTCAGGAGAAGCGATATAGATGGCCTCCTGGAGACTTTCTTCGGAAAAAATATCTTTCAGCTTTTCTCCCAACTGCGAATACTTCATTTCCTGGAACTGGTGCAGGAAGCTCACAGGTAGCAGTGGAGACCTCAACAAATAAAAATCTTTTACTGATAACATAGCAGATTGAGTTTGCAGGGCAACAGCAGTTCATCAAGACGGACATCAATCACAGTATTTTTCCATGCGTAGCTCGGGGGTTTGAATTAGTCGACATTATTTTGAAGAGGGAAACGTTGTGCAGCAAATCAAATGAGTGAGTGACAAAAAATTGGATCGATGGTGAAACAATCGTTGTTGTCGTTTTTGCGAAATCACCGTCAAATGCTGATCACTTAAAATTTTGACGCTAATGAACGACGCAAAGATGATCTACAAAGTGTTGGAGAAGATCAATACCAGGTTGAATCATTTCATTGCAGATGACGAAGATCCCGGATTGCTCACAGGCTTTTGTGGGTGCGCACTATTTGATGCATATTATTATCAGCTAACAGGAAGAGAAAAAACGCTTCAGCGTTTGAACACTATCATCGAACGTACAGTAGAAGCACTGGGCGAACGTGAATTATATTTTTCGCACTGTAGCGGAATTTCAGGAATGATGTGGTGTTTACAGCATCTCATTAATAAAGGAATGCTTGATAAAGAATCTTCAGAGAACATTTTCGAAGAAGCCGATGCGATGCTTGCTTACACCATGAAGCGCCAGCTACAAATTAAAAAATACGATTTGTTACACCAGGGATTAGGAATCGCACTATATTTTTTGGAAAAGTTACCTGACGTAAATGCTGCCTGTTATCTGAGCGAATTGGTGGATCAATTGGAGGAAGTTGCAACAGTGAGTTATGATGGCATTAGCTGGGAAGATAATTTTTCTGGTAGGAATAAAATTGGCGATGAGACGATAGTGGCGTATAACCTTGGACTTGCACACGGAATGCCTTCGATCCTTTCTGTATTAAGCATGATCTATGAAAATGGAATTGCCAGGGGCAAATGCCTTGCCCTTATTGAGGGTGGGATGCAATGGTTGTTAAAAAATAAAAACAGGATGGAAGATAATTGTATTTCATTCTACCCAACTCTTGTAACACTGGACCATAAAGCGATTGGCCAAAAGGAAAGTCGATTGGGATGGTGCTACGGCGATCTTGGGCTTGCGCTCACTATATATAAAATAGGTAAAAGGTTGAACAATGATTTCTATCAGCAGGAAGCGGTTGATATGCTCGTGCATATTTTGCAATTCAGGAACGAAGGAAATGGAAGCATTGAAGATGCTTGTCTGTGTCATGGAAGTATGGGCGTTTCGCATATTTACCGGAGAATGTACGGCGATACAGGCAACCCGGTTTTTTTAAAAGGCTCACAGCACTGGCTCGATAAAACATTGCGTCTCGCGCAAATGAGTGATGATACTGCAGGATTCAAATTTTTTACGGAACAGGGATATACTGATAATTATAATCTTCTCGAAGGCATTACCGGGATTGGTCTTGCACTGATTGCGTCGCTCGACACCGAAACGGCGCCCGATTGGGATAGAAGTTTGTTGATCTCATAATAAGTGAATCAAATAATCATACATAAAAAATAATTCACTATGATTTTTTCTTATGTCAATGATATTGTGGTGTTGATTTTGTTGAGTAATGAATAATGAAGATGAAAAAAAATATCACTCATAAATCGCGTTTCTTTTTGTTGCTGGGAGAAAATAATATTTCGACTAATTGCCTTATTTATCATTTTCTCACAAAAAACTTTTTTATGAAAAAGAAAACAGAAAAGAAGCTGGCATTAGGTAAAATTAAAATTGCGAGTTTGAGCAAGAAAGAGCAGCAGGTTGTTAATGGAGGTAGAATCAACCTTACCAGGACGATTTGTGGCGTTTGTCCTCCTCCGATTTCTTCTGATTGTACAACACATCATATTATTTGTTGATGATTGATGTTGAATAGGGATGCCGGGTGCATCCCTATTGGTTGGTCTTTAAGCAAAGTGTAAAAGGAAATTCGTAAAGCTGGTAATCTTCCTAATCTATTGCAGCTCCTTTTACATTTCTATCATGAATTCTCCACTTAGAGTTTTTATTGCTTTTTACATCAAAAAGCCTTATTCATTATGAAAAAAGCATCTCAAAAAAAGCTGAACCTGGGCAAGATTAAAATTGCGAGTCTCAGCGAAACCGAGCAGCAGATGATCAAAGGTGGCATCCCTCCTCCAACCGCTCCTATCATTTGCCAGCCAACAAAACGGCCAACATGCCTGTGTACAAAATTCACAACAGTAGTAAACACAACAGTTCTTAACACAATTGTTAAAGCAAACTTTTAGTGATGAAAAATTAGTGAGTTAGATTTTCAGAGAAATTCAGGCTTCGAGGCCCGCACCGCGCGGGCCTTGTTGATTTATACCAAGGCAGCAAACTTCTAAGAACGAATAACTAAGAATTAAGAATTAAGAACCAGGAACTAAGAACTAAGAACTAAGAACTAAGAACTAGGAACTAGCATTCCTTAATCTTCCTCATCATCATCATAAAACGGGATAACCGGAACATTTACTTCCAGCGTACAACCCTGTCCGGGTGAGGAATGTAACATAAAAGAACCATTCAGGTCTTCGGCTCGTGTGATCATGTTTGTAATGCCGAGTCCTTTTCTGATGGAACTTGTATCGAATCCAATTCCGTTATCAACTATTACAATAGAAAGTACATCGTTGGATTGTGATATGGTGATCTGCACCAGGGTGGCGCCTGAATGTCGAATGATGTTGGTTAAATGTTCCTGGATAATTCTATATATACCGAGGTGCGATTCATTTTCGACGAATAAATTCCCAATTGAAATGTCGAGCGAAATTTTCAAATTGGGTACATCGATCGTTTGGATAATTTCTTCAACCGAATCTTTCAATTTTATTTTGCCAAGCGTGGGAGAGGAGAGCCTTTGTGATAGATTCCTTATTTCGTTAATCGATTCATTTAAATAAGTGATCGATTTTTCAAGCGTTTCGTAAGTATTCACATTGCCAGCGCGGCAAAGCTCCAGGTATAATTTGACTGTCGTCAATACCTGGTTCACGTTATCATGCAATTCTCTTCCAACCTGCGATCTCACAAGCTCCTGCGCATTGATTACAGCATTGGTAATTTTCTTTTGTACTTCTTTTCTTTCGGTGATATCGCGTTCAATGGAAAAGAAGTTTTTCAATTTTCCATTCTCATCAAAGATTGGGTGACAACTCACATCGGTCCAGAATTTTTGCCCGTCTTTTCTATAGCTGATGATCTCCGCGGTAAATCCTTCTCCTTTCTTCAGTTGCTCTCTAATATACTTTGCCGTTTCCTGGTCAGTTTCTTTTCCCTGTAAAAATTGGCTTGGTATTTTTCCAATCACTTCTTCAGCCGAATATCCGGTGATGCGAACGAAAGCATTGTTCACCCAAATGATCCGCTGTTCGGTGTCGGTGATCATCACTGCGTCATTTGTCTCTTTGGCAACCCATAGAAGTTTTTGAACCTCTTCGTCGATCTTTTTCCGTTCGGTAATGTTTTTAAAAAATACCGACAGACCATTAACGGAAGGGTAAGCATTTACATCGACCCATATATTTTGTGGGGGGTAACAACCTTCAAAATGAACCGGGATTTGCCTTTGAAGTGCCTGCTGGTAAAAAGTGTAAAAATTAAGTTTTACCGTGTCTGGAAAAATTTCCCAAAGGTTTTTTCCAAGAACTTCCCGACGCGATTTTCCGAGTATCGCCTCTGCTTCTTTGTTCCAGTAAGTGACTTTCCAGTCTGAATCTAAAGCGTAGAAACCGTCTGTGATTCTCTCAAGTATATTAGTTGCTTCAAAACTGTCTTTCTCCGCCAGTGATTCGGGCCGCTGTTTTGCCATTTTGTTTTGTTGATTCTCGGTTTTTCGCCAGGGTATCAAACGACAAACCGTACGACATTGCTTAACGCGTAAAGCAATGTTAGTGTTCAAGGAGATGAAAACTTTATTCCCATCAAATTAAACACCCGGATGTTTCCAGGTTTTTAATGGATTATTGAAACGGGGATAGGATAAATAGGCAGCGCTGCAAAATAAAACAAATATTTTTAATTAGCTTTCGGAAAGAATAATTTTTGAATAATTAACCGGCAAGTAACGAACGCAGTTAAAATGTATCAATGACATTAAAGAGACTGGGCCTGATTTAGTTAAAAGTGTTACACGTAAAAAGAAATCGTTACCATGTTTTGTTTAACTTAATTACCTCGGCAGGGTGTTAAGTTTCCAGCGCCAGCGGGGCACGCAATCATGATTGATCAAGCCCCATCGCGTAAATGATGAGTTAATCAATTAAGTTAATCCTCGGAAATCCATCAAATCAAGGTAAATTTACCTATCCCCGCAGAACGCAATGCAGTAAATAACCCATCTTTTTTCGTTAAGCGAAACAAATTTACCAATCTATGGAGCAAGAAAATATTGAACAGCTTGGAATAAACACCGTCAGAGTACTCGCTGCAGATGCAGTTCAGAAAGCAAATTCAGGTCACCCGGGAATGCCAATGGGTGCGGCGCCGATGGCACATGTATTATGGACACAACAAATGAATTACAATCCGCAAAATCCGGATTGGGCCAATCGCGATCGGTTTATTTTATCCGCGGGGCATGGTTGCATGTTGCAATATGCAATGCTGTATCTAACCGGGTATGATATTACCATGGACGATATTGAAAAATTTCGCCAGCTGGACAGTAAAACCGCCGGACATCCGGAATACGGATTACTGAAAGGTGTTGAAGTGACAACTGGGCCCTTGGGTCAGGGATTTGCGAATGCAGTCGGGTTTTCAATCGGGGCGTATCATCTCGCAGCCCGGTACAATAGACCGGATTTTGAAATATTTAATTATCACATTTTTGTTATCTGCAGCGATGGCGATATGATGGAAGGGGTCACCAGCGAAGCCGCCTCACTGGCAGGTCACCTGGGTCTCGGTAACCTCATTTATCTGTACGACGACAATCATATTAGTATAGAAGGAAAAACCAGCCTCGCTTTTTCTGAAGACGTTGCCAAACGGTTCGAGGCGTATAACTGGCATGTGCAGACCATTGACGATGGTAACGATCTGAAAAAAATATCCGAGGCCGTTGATAAAGCAAAAGCCGAAACCGGCCGGCCATCACTGATAAAAGTGCGTACACATATTGCTTATGGAAGTCCAAATAAGGTTGATAGTGCCAGCGCTCACGGATCGCCGTTAGGTGAAGATGAAGTGAGACTGGTAAAAGAAAATCTTGGTTTCGATCCTGAAAAGAAATTTTATGTGCCGCCGCAAGTGCTCGAGTATTACCGTGCTGCAGGAAAAAAAGGCTCGGAGTCAGAGAAAAAGTGGAGCGATTTATATAAATCCTACAAAGAAAAGTTTCCGGAACTCGCTAGCGAGTATGAAATGTTGAGCACAGGAAAATTGCCAAACGGTTGGAAAGAAAAGCTTCCTTTCTTTAAACCCGACGAAGGAAAAATTGCAACCCGCAAAGCATCCGGTAAAGTATTAAATGCCATTGCAGACTCCCTTCCCGGTTTAATCGGCGGTTCCGCGGATCTTGCTCCTTCAACCGACACACTTCTTGAAAAATATTCTTCATTTACCGCAACCGATCGTGCCGGAAGAAATTTTCACTTTGGTATTCGCGAACATGCTATGGGATCATTGTTAAATGGAATGGCCCTAACCGCCACCATCATTCCGTATGGTGCGACATTTTTGATCTTTTCTGAGTACATGCGACCGCCGATTCGTCTCGCTGCTATTATGGAGATTCGGCCGATCTATGTATTCACACATGATAGTATCGGTCTTGGTGAAGATGGAACCACGCACCAGCCCATCGAGCAATTAATTTCATTGCGTGCGATACCGAATATAACAGTAATACGGCCAGCAGATGCAAATGAAACTGTGCATGCATGGCGGGTTGCGCTCGAACATCGGACGGGCCCGGTGGCATTGGTTCTTACGCGACAGGGACTTCCGGTAATCGACCAAAATAAATATGCAAAAGCTTCAGAATTGGAGAAGGGTGCGTATATCCTGTCCGAATCTTCACAGCCACCGCAAATTATTTTAATCGCATCGGGTTCGGAAGTTTCCTTGATCTTGCCGGCGCAGCAAAAACTGCAGGAAGCAGGCATTGCGGCGCGCGTTGTAAGCATGCCTTCGTGGGAACTTTTTGAAAAACAACCTGCAGACTATAAGGAGAAAGTTTTTCCAAAGCAAATCAGAAAAAGGTTAGCCGTTGAAGCCGGTACTGTATACGGGTGGGAGAGATATACTACTGAAGAAGGGGATATGATCGGAATGCACACATTTGGAAAGTCGGCTCCGGCAGAAGATCTCTTTAAGGAATTTGGATTTACCATCGAAAATGTGGTGGCAAAAGCGAAGGCTTTGCTTGGCAAGTGATATAATAACCAAAATAATCAATTGCATGAAAATAGGTATCGCTGCTGATCACGGCGGATTTGAATTGAAAAAGCTCGTTCTTTCGTTTTTAACTTCGTTGAAGCATGAAGTGGTTGACTTTGGCGCAACTATTTACGATGCACAGGATGATTACCCGGATTTCGTCATCCCTTTATCACAAGCAGTGGCGGCAAAAGAGGTCGAACGTGGAATTGCCATTTGTGGGAGTGGCGTGGGAGCAGCGATTGCAGCTAATAAAGTTGCCGGTGTAAGAGCTTCATTAATCACTGATCATTTTTCTGCTCACCAGGGTGTAGAAGACGACGATATGAACTTGATGTGCCTTGGCGGCCGGATCGTTGGAAATGAGGTGGCAAAGGAATTAATACAAAGTTTTTTGAAAGCTTCATTTTCAAACGCAGAGAGGCATCGCCGACGGGTAAACAAAGTGGCAGCACTTGAAAGATCATAATACAAATTAATAATTGCTTTAATCATCAAACTATGGCCTACAGGATTGGAATGATCGGATTAGGAACAATGGGTCGGAACCTGCTGCTCAATATGGCCGACCATGGCTTTGCTGTTGCAGGTTACGATACGGATGAAAAGAAAGTCGACTTGCTCGCAGCAGAAGGTAAAGGACTAAATGTAAAGGGCTTTTCTTCATTGCCCGATTTTATTAAGAGCCTCGAATTGCCGCGCGTATTGATTTTGCTGGTGCCGGCCGGAAAGATCGTGGACTCAGTAATTGAGGTGCTGATACCATTATTACAAAAAGGAGATATCATTATCGATGGCGGGAATTCTCATTTCAAAGACACAACTACCAGGGTAAATTATTTGCAACCTAAAGGATTGCATTTTTTCGGAATGGGTATCTCCGGTGGCGAAGAAGGAGCAAGAAGAGGTCCGAGCATGATGCCGGGCGGAGATTTGGAAGCATATAAATATGTTCAGCCAGTCCTGGAAGCAATAGCCGCAAAAGCAGATGGTGAACCATGTGTAACGTATATCGGGCCGGGGTCTTCCGGCCACTTTGTTAAAATGGTGCATAACGGAATAGAATACGCGCTTATGCAGCTGATAGCAGACACCTATGAAATATTAAAGAGAGGCTTTGGCTTTGACAACAACGCGTTGCATAAATTATTCGCAGATTGGAATGATGGCAGGCTTCAGTCGTACCTGTTAAGTATCACTGCCGATATTTTTAATCATAAAGAGCCAGGATCAGATCATTGGTTGGTCGACGATATCAGGGATGAAGCGCAGGCAAAGGGAACCGGTAAATGGACATCGCAGATTGCAATGGATATCGAGCTACCAGTTCCAACTATCGACATTGCCGTTTGCATGCGCGATCTGTCAAAATATAAAATGCTGCGAACAAATATCGCCAGCCTGTATAAAGCGGCAATCTCACCACCCGGCAATGCTGGTGCAGAGGAATTTGTAAAGAAGCTGGAAGAAGCGTTCTATTTTGCCATGATCATTATTTATTCGCAGGGAATGCAACTGCTGGCAAGAGGTTCAGCCGTGTATGAGTTTAAGCTTCACCCCGATCAGATAGCGAAGATCTGGCGCGGGGGATGCATCATTCGCGCAAAATTTCTTGAACTTATTTATAAGGCATACCAGAAAGATCCCGCACTGCCCCATTTAATTGTTGACCCCGACATAAAATCGATCGTTAATCAATCGTTGCCAATTGCGCGTGAAGTTGCCTCGCAGTGCATCGTAGCGGGCATTTCAATTCCGGCTTTTTCAAGTACGCTCAGCTATTTCGATGCTTTGCGAAGTGAACGCATGCCTTCTAATTTGATACAGGCCCAGCGCGATTATTTCGGTGCGCATACTTATCAGCTGATAGGTAAGGAAGGAATTTTTCATACCGAATGGGCAACTGAAGAGTAACTTTTGATTCGTTCTATGACCAACATATAATCATAATTATGACACGACCAGTCAAAGACCAGCCGACCATTTTTATCATTTACGGCGCAACAGGCGATTTGAGTTGGCGCAAGCTCGCTCCGGCTTTATACAATTTGTTTTTAGATGGATGGATGCCCGATCAATTCGTAATATTTGGCTCGGGAAGAACTGAACTTTCGGATGATGATTTCCGTAAGAAACTTCGTGAGGGCATTGATGAGTTTTCGCGGAGTGGTAAAACGAAGGATGAGGATTGGGAAAAGTTTGCAACGCACCTTTGCTACCAGGCTGCCGATCTAAAAGATCACAATAGCTATGCGCCATTTGCGCAGAAAGTTAGCGAGTTGGAAAAGCAATGGAATCGCGAAGCAACGGTGATTCATTACCTCGCAGTAGCTCCACAATTGTTCCCTGTAATTGCTGAGAACATTTCAAAAAGCAAATTGGCAGAACAACCCGAGTGCACGCGCATCGTAGTCGAAAAGCCGTTTGGCAACGACCTTGAGTCTGCCAAAGCACTTAACAAACTGCTCAACGGAATTTTTAAGGAAGAACAAATCTATCGGATCGATCACTATCTCGGAAAAGAAACCGTTCAAAATATTATGGCTTTTCGTTTTGCAAATGCAATACTAGAGCCCTTGTGGAATAGAAATTATATTGAACATGTTCAGGTTTCCGTAACGGAACAGTTGGGAGTGGAAGGCCGTGGTGATTATTATGAGGGCGCCGGGGCGTTAAGAGACATGGTGCAAAATCATATTCTTCAACTTGTCTGCCTGATTGCAATGGAGCCACCAGTTAACTTTGTTGCTGATGAAGTAAGAAACCGAAAGGTTGATGTTCTTCGCGCAATGAGAAAATTTGATCCCGAAGATGTTAGGATGAATGTGGTTCGTGGCCAGTATGGAAGCGGGTGGATGCAGGGAAAGGAAGTGCCCGGATACCGCCAGGAAAAAAATGTTAATCCCGAATCAAACACCGAAACTTTCGCCGCCGTAAAGTTCTTCGTCGATAACTGGCGCTGGCAGGGCGTTCCATTTTATGTAAGAACCGGTAAGCGCTTGCACCAGTCGGCATCTGTTATCACCATCCAATTCAGAGATCTTCCACACTTTGTGTTTCCTCCGGAGGCCGTGGAAAGCTGGCAGCAAAACAGGCTCATCATTAGCATTCAACCCGACATGGGCATCCGCTTGCAGGTGCAGGCAAAACGCCCCGGCCTCGAAATGTTGTTGAATACTGTTGACATGGTGTTTGACTATAAAACCACCTATTCCAGCTATACTCCGGAAGCATATGAAACATTATTGCTAGATACGATGATAGGTGATCAAACGCTCTTTATGCGCGCGGACCAGGTTGAAGCCGCATGGGAACTTCTTATGCCGATCGTTGATAACTGGACAAAAAAGAAGAGCCTTAATTTTCCGAACTATGCGGCCGACTCATGGGGACCTGAACTTGCAGAAGCCCTGATTGCCCGTGATGGCTTTCACTGGTTCGCATTGCCATTAAATAATAAACACTAGTGTATGGTAATGCACATCAGCGAAACGCCACAGCAGGTAATTCATGAACTGGCCGAATATTTTATTGAAATTTCGCGACGGTCAATCGACGATCATGGCGAATTCAATGTGGTGCTCTCCGGCGGCAGCTCTCCAAAAAAATTATATGAGCTGCTTGCTTCACCAGAATATCAAAATCGAATTGATTGGAGCAAAAGTTATTTTTTCTTTGGTGATGAAAGATATGTTCCGTTTGATGATCCGAATAACAACGGCTTAATGACAAAGCTTGCATTGTTTGATCACCTGGATATTTCTCCGTCGCAGATCTTCTATTTCGACACCAACAGCGATCCGCAAACATCAGCAAAAAAATATGCAGACGCGATCAGGCAACATTTCAAGGAAGCCCGCGCAAGATTTGATTTGATCCTACTCGGCCTGGGTGATAATGCACATACCGCTTCTCTTTTTCCGCGCAGCGATTTATTGAAAGAAACTGCATCAACGATTGCAGCGGTCTTTATCGACGAATTAAATGCGTACCGGCTTACCATGACAGCTCCGATGATAAATGACGCGCATCATATCGCATTCCTGGTTTATAGCACAACAAAAGCTGAAGCAGTGAAAAATGTTTTACAGCATAAGGAGGATATTAATTCATACCCGGCGCAACTTATCAAGCCAAAATCAGGCGACGTGCATTGGTTTGTGGATAAATCGGCCGTTGCACTATTAGGTCCATGAGCGGAGCTTTGACAGGCGAATTCTGCCAAATGTCAAACTAACACGTTATAAATCAAACCTTACAGAATAGCAAAGACGTTTTCCACCCGATCCCCACATTTTCATTTGGTTACATTAAGTTAACATTGGCATAATCTGGTTACGTGTAAATTGCCTCGAAAATAGATGCAAGTCTTTTATAATCATAGCGGAGATATTGAAGGTTACCTGATCGAGAAACTTATTTTAAATAAGAAGGCACGACAGGTAATGGGTATTATCCTTGGCGACATAGTTTACGGACGCAATGGAGAGCCTGTTGGAAAATTTCTGCAACATGTTATTTACAACACAGATGGCTACAAAGTAGCACGCCTTAGCGAAGACAGCATTTTCACTTCGGTTAATAATTACATGAATCTTATTCGCGACGAAGGCTGGGACATCATCAAACATATCACCAACCATTACGCGCATTGGCTTCGCCTTAAAGAGGAATGGAGCCCACAACAACTAGAGGAAATACTCACTCAGGCGGAGACAGCGGTTGTCTGAATTCCCGCGCATTTGAATTAGCACTCCAAACTCCGATTTGTAACTGCGGTTAAGACGTCATACCTTAAAAGGATCGAACAACCTCTTATCATCTTAATCAAGCAGTCACCTATGCGATCTGTTATTTCCTTTCTTACTGTAATCACATTGATCATTCTTGCTCCTGGCAAAGCCAGCGCTCAGTCGAGAAGCCTGTTCAATGGCAAAGACTTAACCGGATGGCACGTTGATGTTCCGGAAATGGACACAAATTCGAGAGCGATAAACCCTTTTATTGTCCGAAATGGAATGCTTGTTAGTCTTGGCACTCCGCATGGCCACCTTATCACTGACTCAATTTATCAGAACTTCGAGCTTACGGTTGAATATCGGTTCGCGGGCGTACCGGGAAATTGCGGTGTCCTTGTGTTTGCTTCTACTCCCCGAGCATTATATAAAATGTTCCCTAAATCAATCGAAGTGCAAATGATGAACAAAGATGCCGGCGACTTTTGGTGTATTGTAGAAGATATTACTGTTCCTGATATGGAAAAGCGCCGCGGGCCAAAGGAAAAATGGGGTATCACGGAAGAGACTAACCGAAGAATATTAAACCTTACAGATGGTTCCGAAAAGAAAGTAGGAGAGTGGAACACAATGAAGATTTTGTGTTTGAATAATACGATTAAGGTTTGGGTAAACAACGACCTGGTGAATTATGGATACAACTGCACAGCCAGCAAAGGCAATATTGCTATCCAGGCCGAAGGATCGGAAGTTGAGTTTAGGAAGGTTGAGTTGAAGCCGATGAAAGTTAAAAGTTAAAAGTGCAAAGTTAAAAGTGGCCGGCTGTATTACTAAAATTATAACGCAGAGAACCGCAGAAAAATAGCGCAGAGGAATACGCAGAGTCGCCTTCCCTATGTGAAAACTATGTGTAAACTATGTTTCTATTGTGTTGAATGGACAGAGAAGCTGGTAAATCAAGTTAAAAGTGAAAAGTAAAAAGTAAAAAGTAAAGTTTAGTCAGTTTTTGGCCGGTCGTTGTTATCAGCCGGCATATAACTTTTTTGCTTTTGCCTTTTAACTTTTATCTTTTTGCTTGCATTTCACCGTTTTCCAGTTAAATTACTCTTTCATAAAAATTGCTTATAGTGAACGACATCAACAGAAGAGATTTTATCAAAATGTCTGCTGGTGCGGGCATTGGCTCACTCGTAATCCCGGATTCTTTCGGTGCTGCTCCGGTTCAATCAAAGAAAAAAGTAATTGTTGCAGGTGGCGGAATTGGCGGCCTCTGTTGCGCTTATGAACTTATGAAGCGTGGGCATGAGGTTGTGCTGATGGAAGCTTCGGGTAGGCATGGGGGTCATGTTTTTACACTTCACGACGGGTTATCCGATGGGCTTTATGCCGACCTTGGCGGCGAACATTTTACAAAGCCCGGCTACACAAAGTATTGGGAATATACCCGCGAATTCAACCTTACCGTTTTGCCTTACCCACACCGGCAGAATATGCTGAGAAGGATTGACGGCAAATTTTATACGGAGGCCATGCTGGCTGATCCTGCCGTGCTGAAGAAGATGGGTTTCAATGACCGGGAAGTAAAATACCTGTCGGAAAATCCCTGGTGGGATCTCCGCTCTTTATACACAAAACCTTACCTCGATAAATTCACAGACGAGTATCAGCCCTTCGGCGTAGGTTACGATGATCTGGATAATAAAGTGATGGCCGACCTCTACAAAAAAGACGGAGCTTCTGCTACAGCCCTGCACTTTATGGGCGGCACAAGTTCTTCGGCCTTGTTCGATTTGTGGCAGGCCGCAATTTTGAATATGCGCGGCGTTCCGATCTTCCCGCCAAATGTATTCCGGCTGAAAGGCGGCAACCAAATGCTTCCTAATGAATTCGCAAAACGCCTCGGCGATCGTGTACGACTCAATTGTCCTATTCTTTCTATCAAACAGGGTGACTCCGGTGTGACCGTGAAGTATAAAGAGTTTGGCGAAGAGAAAGAAATGTCTGCCGACTATCTTGCTAATTGCATTCCACTTCCGGCTTTCAAAAGTATTCCAATCGAACCTGCGCTGCCTGCGGAAAAAAGATATGTGATCGATAACACGGTATATGGTTCATATGCCCGCGTCGTTTTCCAGGCCAGTTCGAAATTTTGGGAGGCTGATAATTTAAGCATCAATATGGAGCTTAACCATCCGGAGATTTCAGAGCTATGGCAGGTGGCAGAAGAAGTGGAAACACACCGGGTAGCGCTCATGGGTACAGCACCGGCAGGCATCACGCCCCAACGTGCACTCGCCGCATTCCGATCAATATATCCTGGCAAGCGTGATACGATCGAAACTGCGCTGGTGAAAGACTGGAGCAAAGAAACATTTGCATACACATGCGAGCGACTCGATTTTCCAAAAGGCCAATTGAAAAAGTTCTGGCCACATGTAATGGAACCAGCCGGCCGCATTCATTTCGCGGGAGCCTATGCCGACAATTTAAACTGGGGAATGGAAGCCGCGACGAGGTCCGCGAACCGGGTAGCGAATGAGATTGATAAAAAAGAAGCATAAAAGTGAAAGGAGAAAGGTTAAAGTCATGATGATGAAGAAAATGATGGTGGCTCTTGGTTCCTGCATATTCTTACTGGCTTTTAGTTTGCCTCACATCCGTCGTATCCAGGGAACGAAAAATAATCGGCCGAAAGTGGAGTTTGTCATTCCTAAGAATGCCGACAATTTCGAATGGAATTCGCAACTACGATATTCTATCAAAGTAACTGATACCGAAGACGGGAATTCGGAATACGAAGAGATCAATCCAAAAGAGGTCTTCCTGGAAGTCATTTATTTTCCTGACTCAAAAGCAGAAGAAAAAATTCTTCGGGAGAAAATTGCAGCCAATAAAGATCCGCAGGGACTAGCACCTATTAAGTCATCTTCCTGTTTCAATTGTCATTCAACAAAAGAGAAAATGACTGGACCCTCTTTCGCGGAAATTGCTCGTCATTATCCTCACAACCAGGCCACCGTCGATACGTTGTCAAGGCGCATCATTCGCGGTACAACGGGCGTGTGGACGAAAGTGGAGATGCCACCGCATCCGGAGCTCACCAAGGACAAGGCAATAAAAATCGTTCGGTGGATTTTGAGCGACGCCGGGAATCCGCATCATGATTATTACGTAGGAACAGAAGGATCATTTAGAACAGCAAAAAAGCAAAAAGGAAAAACGAACGGAGCTTACATGTTGGTGGCAAGCTACATCGATCATGGGTTAAAAGATGTTCCAAACACAAGCCTTCGCGGCCAGCAAATAATTGTGTTGCGCGCCAAATGACTTTATGGGCGCATAACTATCCGCATCACGTACATATCAGCTGTAATGAATAATATTTTTTGATCTGCTGAAAATGCACAGTTAGAGACGGCTTCCTTAATCTTAATTTTTCCGATCAGTTTTCCAGCCTTATTAAAGATCCAGATCCCGCCGGGTCCCGAAGCAAAAATGTTACCCTGCCGGTCAATCTTTAAGCCATCGGGTGAACCTCCCGACTTTTCTGCGCTCGCATCATACATGACGCGACCATTTGCAAGTGTCAGGCTATCGGTAACATCAAACCTGTACCAAATTCTTTTGTTGCCGGCGCTATCCGAATTTGCAACGATCAAAGATTTTTCATCGGGTGTTAACGCAAGGCCGTTTGGTCGGGTGAGCGAATCGACGAGTGATGTTACGCTTCCATCACCAGTAATCTTATAAACACCCTGCCATGGAATTTCTTTGTTTGGATCGGCGACATTTTTTTCAAGCCCATATGGCGGGTCGGTGAAGAAGATAGTTCCATTTTTGGTTACGATCAGGTCATTGGGGCTATTATACTTCTTTCCCATGTAACTGCCAGTAACAGTGACATAGTCGGGTTTGGGCGAATCGATACTGGCATTCATCATCGCAATTCTTCTGTCGCCATGTTGCGCCAGCAATAGTTTACCATCATTCGAAACCGTCAACCCGTTCGATCCCATTTCACCGCCCCGAGGCTCGGTACCAGTATAGCCAGAAGGTGTGAGATAGGTTTCTTTTCCTTTTTCTTCCGTCCATTTATAAATTATGTTCGTCGGAACATCAGAAAAGATCAGCATCTTTTGTTTTTCAAACCATAATGGTCCTTCCGACCACTCGAAGCCTTCTGCTAATGCTTCAACAACTGCATCCTGTTTGATCAATGCATTCAATTCAGGATCGATCACTTCAATCGATCCGAAATTTTTGGTTTTCTGAGCGCAACCAGCAAATAGAATTGCAGCAAATAAAAAAGCAGTTGTTTTCATTTCAAGAAGCGTTTGTTTTAAAAAGGATCAAATGCGATTGGTCATTAAAATAATAAGAAACATTGAATGATGGAGAATTTGCTTTATCAAGCCTGATCCTTCGCTCAAATTCTTGCTAAAACGCAGTATTATTGTAATGGGTGAATCACAATAAAGAAACGAATCATGTCGACACTTTCACAGATATTGACAAATAAAATTGTTGCAATCATCCGTGGTTCAAAGCCCGACGATGTGTTGAGCATCGCTGCTGCCTTGCATAAAGGGGGCATCAGGTTACTGGAGATTACGCTAAACTCTCCGGAGGCATTGGGAGTGATTGAACTTTTGACAGACGAAATGGGAGATGATATAATCATCGGCGCGGGAACCGTGTTGGACGCGAGTTCTGCAGATGCAGCAGTTGCTGCGGGCGCAAGGTTTATTATTTCTCCCGTAGTGGATACGCCAACGATTCATGCTGCCCGTCGCCATGGTGTTGTTAGCATTCCTGGCGCTTATACGCCAACAGAAATCTTGAGAGCATACCAGGATGGCGGCGATTTGATCAAAGTATTTCCTTCTTCCGCCGGTGCTCAATATATCAGGGACCTTCGCGGCCCACTTCCGCATATTCCATTGATGCCTACTGGTGGAGTAAGCTTGGAAAATATCTCAGACTTCCAAAAAGCCGGAGCGGTTGCATTTGGTGTTGGTTCTGCCCTGGTAAATTCAGGAGAGACAGTAAATGCAAAGTATTTGAAGCAGTTGGAAGAAAAGGCAAAAAAATATATTCAGAAGATTACTAACGGGTAACCATAGTTGCATTATTAACTAATTATAGTGCTGGATCACCAAAACATAAATGAGTTTTTGAGCTGCGATTGGGGCACCACTTCACTCCGAATCAGATTGATTGAAGTGTCTACACTTAATACACTGGCCGAAGAAAGCAGCACTCAGGGAATTTTATCCGTGTTTGAAAGCTGGCAGGAGTCTGGCAAAACCGGAGAAAGTCGGTTTCTTTTCTACCTGGAAATTTTAGAGCATCATATTCAAAAGGTACAGAAGGTAATCAGGAGGTCACTTGCCGATGTTCCGGTTGTAATTTCAGGAATGGCTTCCTCGACCATTGGCATGACCGAATTGCCGTATAGCGAACTTCCATTTTCTACTGATGGTGCCGGATTGAATATCAGAACAATTTCGAATGCGAAATCAGGTCGCCAAATAATCATTATATCCGGAGTCAAAAGCGATACTGATATAATGCGGGGGGAGGAGACGAAAATCGTTGGCGTTGGCAGTCCGTCAAATCAGAACGAGCAATTTTTGATTTTGCCGGGCACTCATCCAAAACACATATTCGTGGCGGGTTCTAAAGTGATAGGCTTTCGTACTTTCATGACCGGCGAATTTTTCAACCTTCTCTCAACGAAGAGTATCTTATCGCATTCTGTTGAGCCAGGTGATGAATTTTATTTGCCAGCCAATCGCTCGGCATTCGAGATGGGAGTTCTTGATGGTAAACAGGGAAATATTTTGCACAGCAGTTTCATGGTAAGGACGAATGTTGTTTTGAATCGCCTGAGCAAAACAGAAAACTATTTTTACTTAAGCGGATTATTGATTGGAACTGAACTGAAAGATATCGTTCAATCCAACTCAATCGAAATAAGTTTAATTGCCGATAAAAAATTCACTGAATATTATTCTGCGGCGCTTCGTGTTTGCGGTATTACATCCTTTTCACATTTTGATGCCGACGAAGCCTTTATTAAAGGGCAGCAGAAAATTTTTGCGAAGATGACTGCAGGGGAAGGTTGAATTATTAACCGAAACAAAGTTGCAACTGTGCGCCAGGCCGGAAGCTGTCGGTCTTCGTTTCATTGCTGATAAAAAACACCGGTGTCTCCTCAAATCTTGAAGCAACAATAATTTTAGCTCCGTTGGCATGTGAGTCGAATAACTGCTGCACCAACCCCGGCGAATTGTTGTCATGCGACAGGTGAGACAGCAGCAAATGGCTCATAAAGGAAGGCTTGTACTTTTTGAAGATATCCAATGCCTGGGTGTTGGATAAATGCCCGAGGCCGCCAGTGATGCGTTTTTTTAGATAGTATGGATATCGTCCCTGGGCAAGCATCGTTTCATCATAATTGCTTTCGAGGAATGCTGCGTGGCATTGCTGAAAATGACGGATCAGGTGTTGACATGGTTCGCCGATGTCGGTAAACACGCCCACTTTAATTTCTCTGCAACTAACAACAAAACTATATGGGTCAGATGCGTCGTGGAGTTTTGGAAATGCGGTTACCATCAATTCGCCGATCATGATTGACTCATATGCATTGAAGGACCTGATCAGTGGCTTTTCAATCCATATTCTTCCATGACGTAATGTAGGAACTGTGATATAAACCGGAAGCTGATATTTTTTTGCGAGAACCGGGATACCCCTGATGTGGTCGGAGTGTTCGTGTGAAACAAAAATTGCTTTGACCCGCTGCATGGACAGCCCGAGACGTTTTATCCGGGTTTCGATTTCCCGGCAGGAAATACCGGCATCGATGAGGACCGCTTCTTTGTCATTCCCCACGTAATAGCAATTGCCATTGCTTCCCGAGTTCAACGAAGTTATAAACAACGACATTTCAGCGACAAAGAAACAGATTTGTTCGGCTGAAGCAAAAAAATAATAGCGCCGCCTGCGGATTAGGTTTTTTCCGGGGAGCGAAGGCAATCAGAATAGTGACACTGGCCGTTTGGCCAGCCAGAGACCTAACTGTCGGTTTACCATAACTGTGAGGATTCATTTCTTTAATAAACATTATCTTCATAAATCTCAACTAACACTAAAAAACGCTTATATGATTGCCTGCCTGCGATACATGTCCTGTATTGTTCTGATGTTTCTTTTCTCTTCTACTTCAATACTTGCTCAAATGACCGATAAGATCCGGATAATAATGATAGGCGCGCATCCCGACGATTGCGATCAGGGTGGTGGCGGCACCGCAATTCTGCTGGCTAAGATGGGCTATGCGGTGAAATTCGTATCAGTGACAAATGGAGATGCGGGTCACCAGAAAATGAAAGGCGCTCCTCTCGCAAAACGCAGGTTTGCGGAAGCGCAGGAGGCCGGCAAGCGCTTTGGTGTTACGTACGATGTTCTCGACAACCACGACGGGCTTCTGATGCCGACACTCGAAGTAAGATTACAGATCATTAAGAAAATTCGCGAATGGAATGCCGACGTAGTGATTGCTCCACGACCGAATGATTATCACCCCGATCATCGTTATACCGGCGTGCTCGTGCAGGATGCTGCTTATATGGTTGCGGTTCCAAATATCGCTTCCGAAACTCCTGCTCTTACCAAGAATCCGGTATTTATGTATTTCCAGGACCGCTTCCAACGACCAAATCCTTTTCGTCCCGATGTGGCGATAGATATTAGTGATATTTTTTTGGCAAAAGTTCATGCATTGGATGCACACGTTTCCCAGTTCTACGAATGGCTTCCGTGGATTGGTCATTATGAAAATGAGGTTCCAAAAACCGATCGCGAAAAATGGTTGGCTACATCTGAATCCGTAAAAATTACTCCTGCTGTAAGGGCGTCACTCGAAAAATGGTACGGCAAGGATAAGGCTGCGCAAATTCAACAGGCCGAAGCTTTTGAAGTTTGCGAATACGGCGCGCAACCAGACGAGGCACAATTGAAAAAAATCTTCCCAATGCTTGCAGGAAAGTAATCAGCATGGGTAAACAATACGCGATAGCAATTTGCTTATTCTTTGTTGAAGCGCTATGTGCTGTTTCACTTCGCGCTCAATCAACTGACACAACCTTGCTGAAAGTGTCTAAGACCAAAGATTTTATTTTTACCGGAGATGGAAAATCGGCTTCCTGGAATAATGCTCAATGGATCCGGCTGCCTCAGCGTTCTGGTTCCATCAGCTATGAAACAAGATTGAAATTGTTGTACTCTGATTCGGGCATTTATTGCTTATTTTTTTGCGAAGACAAAGTGCTAACGTCGACACTAAAGGAAGATTTTGCTGATTTATATAATGAAGATGTTGTTGAAGCTTTCTTTTGGACCGACGAAAAAATGTCGGTTTATTTCGAATATGAGCTTTCGCCACACAATTACGAATTGGCAATCCTGGTTCCTAATAACAATGGCGACTTTTTTGGCTGGAAGCCGTGGCATTATGAGGGTGATCGCAAAACCCGGCACGCCACGCACCTCAATAAAACCGGCGATGGCCTGGATTCCTGGACGGCAGAATTCTTTATTCCATACAAACTTCTCAAGCCTATGGCCAATGTGCCGCCCGTGAAGGGAACAAAATGGCGGGTGAATTTTTACAGGATCGACTATGACAGCAGCTCGTTGGAATGGTCGTGGCAATTAACGGAAGCAACTTTTCACGACTATAAGAAATTTGGAACGTTAGTTTTTGATTGACGTGATCTCGCAGGAACAAAGGGCGGCTTCGGACAGGGTCAAAATCTTTGGTTGAGGAATAATACACGGGATTTGCCTGTTGGCAGCAGTTGAAAAATAAGAGTCAACCTTATCCTTCTTTCGAAGGACAATCACGATAGAATTTCAGCCGCAGCTTAGCCATTCTCGAGCACTACTTCCATTTCACGTTCTTCTACTATGATTTTTTTCCTTGTCATAGCTGCATCAACGCTCCATTTGCCTCCGCCGGTAATAATCAGTACGATTGCAAGTCCAATGAGAAGAAAGAAAAATTCCATGCCTTCGCCTCTGTCCTGGTTATGAAGCCAGTTCATGAAGAAGCCATTTTTTGCATGCGAGTGAAACATCACACCGACGAAATTGCAAAGCGTTGCAAAGGCTGCAAAGCGGGTGCAGAATCCGAAAAAAATCATCAGCGAGCCAATACTTTCGATCAGAATTACCAGCAGCGCAAGCAACCATGGGATGCCTGCCCAACCGGTCAGGTAATGCAACGTACCGGTTAGTCCATAGCCGCCCCACCATCCCAATAACTTTTGCGCACCATGCGGAAAAACAACAATTGCCAGGGCCATCCGCGCAGCAAATGCTGCCAGATTGTTGGGGTCTGTTAATAGCAGGTTTTTCATCTTTTTTGTTTTTAGATGAGAAATCAAAGTCCACAAGGCTGTCAATTTTCGATGCCGCAGTCATTGTTCCGTAGGCTATCCCGGATATGCAGGTTCGGAGTTCAGGGATTTCTTAAGTGAAGGTCCAGTTAGGATGTAAATATAGGTGTAGATATAAAGCCGTTCAGGAGGGGATCAGTTGCAAAACGTTTCAAGATGATTGCTGAAATGTGTTAAATCCTTTGCCATAGGGGTTGGCGGCGTGGTCCTGGCTATACTAACAAGTGCGTTGATCTCCTTCAGTTCACTTCAATTCTACTGCAAAGCTACAATGACTATGCGTAATCCGGATAAAAAATCGTTATTCAAATCAGTTAATTCTGAAGAACGGCAATAATTGTAGTTAATAGTCGATTCCAAGACAATATAATCGAGAACGAAACCAAGAATCATGAACCGAAAATCCGGAAGAGGTTATTCAACTTTTAATTCATTCCCGGTTAACGAATAATAAAGATTTTGAAGTTGGTGAAGATGATAAACCGGATTAGACGCGATTGAGCCATTCACTACAGCGCAGGCGAAACATTCGTTATTGCTCTTGATATAGGCAACGATTTCATTTTTATTATCGCCGTTAACGGGAATGGTAAGAATGTACTCATGCGCCGTAGGTAACAACGGATAATTTGTATTTTCTATAAAGCCGGATTGTTCCAAAATCTTAGCTTTTAGCTGAACGGGAAAAATTGCGCTGCTATCGCCGGAAGAAAGCAGGTTGAAGTGTTGAAACGTGCACTTAACCATGGCAATTTTATTATTCACTTTATGGAGAATATAATTTCCTAATCGCAATTCTGTTGACTGAATCATTTCACAAAAATAGGGTTAGAATTGTTGTTAGTTCACATATCAAATTTCACTTAATCGATATCGTTAGATATTGATACCTTACCGGCCGCTGGTCTCTCATCATTTTCGACAGGTTTAATCAACGACAAATGTTTGATCAACCCATGCCGCTGGTCTCTCATTTTCGGCAGGTTCAATCAGCTACAAATATTTCATCACCCTGTAGAGACGCGATGCATCGCGTCTCTACGAACACGCGCCGCATTCTATCATTTTCGACAGGTTCAATCAACGGCAAATGTTTGATCAACCGCATGCCGCTGGTCTCTCATTTTCGGCAAGTTCAATCAACCATAAATGTTTCATCACCTGGTAGAGAAGCGATGCATCGCGTCTCTACGAACACGTGCCGCATTCTATCATTTTTGGCAGGTTCAATCAACGGCAAATGTTTGATCAACCGCATGCCGCTGGTTTCTCATTTTCGGCATGCTTCAATCGGCGACAAATGTTTGATCACCCTATAGAGACGCGATGCATCGCGTCTCTACGAATACGTGCCGCATTCTGTCATTTTCGGCAGGTTCAATCAACGGCAAATGTTTCATCAACCGCATGCCGCATCATATTATTATCGGCAGATCAAATTAGAAAACATCATATCATGCGGGATATCGTGAGGTGTCTTTGGCAACGGCCTCTAGCGCTTTTAGCCGTCGGAAGCCACCGAATGGTCTTTGCCAAAAAACACGACAATTATCTGTAGTAAAAAGCGTTTCAGTTCTATTGCTTTAAGTTATTTTTGTAATAATAAAATTCATTACCATGGGATTACTGACACCGAAAAAAAATAAAGACGACAAGCGTTCGAACACAAAGAAAGGCGGACCTGAATCAAAATTTATCAAGAAACCGGGAAAGGCGACCTCTTTTGTGAAGAAGCAGGGAACACCAGGTGCGAAAAGAGGCAGCTAACTTTCTGGCTGCATACACCATTGAGGACCCCCCGCTGCAAACGGGGGGCTTCTTGTATTTACTACACAACATTTCTTCTCCTTAACAGATAATCAAATGAAGCCTTATTTTATTTATGCGCGCGAGCTGGATCAGGGAACTATCGCAATCAATCTCTCACAGGTTTCTACGGTAACACGCGGCACCGTAAAATCTTCTGGCGAAGACGTCACTCTCATTAAGATGGCCAACGGCAAAGAAGTGATCGCCCGAATGAAGTTTGAAGAATTTCAGGAGGCCATTGCGGAGGCATTGAAATAGAAAGATTTTTCACAATAAGAACTATTTTTTCACACCCTAAAAAGAATTTGAACAATTTAAAAAAGCTGTTGTTGTACACTATTTTTTGGGCCGTTTGTTCCTACAGTCATGGGCAAACGTTATTGGGCCTGTATTTCCGATGTAGTGGTAGTTTGGAGCCAATCTTTCGCGGCCGGAAACATCAATAAACAGGAAAAAAATTGACTTGTATAATATTTAAAAAATTTTGGTAATTTAATATTCACAATAGTTCTTATTTAAAATTTTGTTATGGGCACCGTTAGAAATATCCTTCAGGAAAAGGGTAATTTGGTGCATACCGTAAGTCCAGATGATTCAGTTTACAACGCACTAGAAACGCTCGAAGACCGGAACATTGGTGCACTAGTAGTAATGGACGACGCAAAATTGATTGGCATCTTCACTGAACGCGATTATGCGCGCAAAATCGTCCTGAAAGGACGCTCCTCCAAGGATACCCTGGTAAGGGATATCATGACAGATGAAGTAATCTATGTAACACCCGACTCAACCGTCGATGGGTGCATGCAACTTATGACCAATCGGTACATAAGGCATTTACCCGTGATGGAATGCGACCAGTTGGTTGGCATTGTTTCGATCGGCGACCTCGTAAAGTACACAATCGGAGAAAAGGATTTCATTATCATTAACCTGGAACATTACATCACAGGGTGATAAAATTTTGATCCGTTTATCTTCATGCAAAGTCCTTGCATGCCATCACGCTTTTCAATTGTGAGTTATGCACGAAGCTGCTATTTTTGTTGCTCTTTTGTGGCCCATGTTGTTGTATGGGGCTATTGTAGTTTTCCTCGTAGGTGCTATTCTCACTTTATCATATCTATTAGGCCAACATCATAAAGAACGCGCGACCGATCAACCTTATGAAGGAGGGATTCAGGAAACGGGAACCGCGCGATTGCGCTTCTCTGTTCAGTTCTATCTGGTTGCCATGCTGTTCGTGATCTTCGATGTTGAAGCTGTTTTCTTAATGTTATGGGCATTGGGATTTTATGATCTTGGCTGGCGCGGCTACATAGGAGCTTCGATCTTTGTTGTTCAACTCGTGGTTGTGCTTGTATATGAGTGGGGAATTGGTGCACTCGATTTTGGCCCTGATGGGAACAAACTCATCAAAGCATATAAACGAAAAATACTCTCAGAGAAGCAGGATCATATGCCTGTTGTCACTAATGGGAAAAAATACCGGTACTGAAAACTCAACAAACAACAACAACAATATGAAATGGTGGATGAGCAAAGCAGGTGATGACACCGGAAACGTTGGTGGCAATGGAAGCATGGAACAAACGGTAAGCAAAAGTATAATGCTTACCACGCTGCAAGATCTGGTTGCATGGGGGCGAAAGAATTCCATGTGGCCTTTCCATTTTGGATTGAGTTGCTGCTTTGTTGAAATGGCTACAAGCATTACAAGCAAATATGATGTGGCGAGATTTGGAGCTGAAGTGATCAGGGGAACACCACGCGAAGCCGATGTGATGGTGATTGCCGGCACGGTATTTATCAAGATGGCGCCTATCATCAAAAGATTACACGAGCAAATGATGGAACCCCGCTGGGTAATTTCGATGGGCAGTTGTGCAAACAGCGGCGGCATGTATGATATCTATAGCGTAGTACAGGGAGTTGATAAATTTCTCCCTGTTGATGTATATGTTCCTGGTTGTCCGCCGAGGCCCGATGCATTCATGCAGGGCCTTGTGTTACTTGGAGAATCAGTAGGCAAGGAACGTCGGCCACTAAGTTGGGTTATAGGCGAGCAGGGTGTTATTAAACCCGTACTAACGTCGATGAAGGAACGCAAACACAATGAAAGATTAGCGAGGGTCAATTTTAAAGGAGTGGACGAGATATAAAGTTCAGGCTTTTGCTTTTATTAACGTTGAGAACAGAAATTTGGGAAAGATGAATCGGTTACCCTTGACATCCCCCTTATTTTTTTCCTCCGTTAGGTTGCTTCTTTAGGTGAAAGGTGAAAGGTGAAAGGTGAAAGGTATAAGAACAGTTCGTAGTAACTTCTTCAATCTACTTAATTCATCGTTATGCAGGATGCTGATAACATTTTACAGCATTTGCAGCAGCAATTCGGTGCTGATGCCTTCTACAGGCAGCGGACTGTTGATGAAATGCTCACACTGTGGGTTCCGGTGAATAAGATAATAGAAGTGATAACTTTTTTGAAAACATCCCCTGATCTGCGTTTCTCGCTTTTGTACGACCTGTGCGGTATTGATGAGCGCGATCGTTCTTCAAAAGAAAAAATCCCCGCCTCAGATTTCACCATAGTCTACCATCTATTTTCGTTTGACCATAACCGTTTTATCAGGTTAAAAATAACTGTACTTGATCACGCAAGAGTTCCGTCTATCACCGGCATATTTAAGAATGCCAATTGGTATGAACGCGAAGTGTATGATATGTTTGGAATAGAGTTCGAAGGTCATCCTCATCTTCAACGCCTATTAATGCCGCTTTCGTGGGAAGGCCACCCGCTTCGAAAAGAACATCCTGCACGCGCAACCGAACTTGATCCGTTCCGCCTGTATGATGAAAAACAAGACCGCGAACAACGTAATCTTCAATTCAGGCCAGAAGACTGGGGAATGAAGCGTCACAGCGATGATGCTGATTTCATGTTCCTGAATATTGGCCCCCAGCATCCGGGCACACACGGGGTACTGCGTATCATACTTCAACTCGACGGTGAGGATATTGTCGATGCTGTTCCTGAAATTGGGTTTCATCATCGTGGTGCGGAAAAAATGGGCGAGCGTCAAAGCTGGCATACCTATATACCATATACGGATCGCATCGATTATCTCGGCGGCGTAATGAATAATCTTGCTTATCTGTTGGCAGTAGAAAAACTTGCAGGAATTGAAGTGCCCGATCGCGTTAAAGTGATTAGGGTGATGTTGTGTGAATTGTTTCGTATTTCAAGTCACCTTGTTTGGTTCGGGACCTTTGCGCAGGATGTTGGTCAGCTATCTCCGGTATTTTTTATGTTCACCGATCGCGAAAAAATTTTTGATATCGTTGAAGCAATCTGTGGCGGGCGCATGCATCCGAACTGGTTCCGTATTGGCGGTGTGGCGCAGGATCTGCCAAGAGGTTGGGACGGACTTGTTCGTGATTTTGTAGAATACTTCCCGAAAAAGCTACGCGAGTATAACAATATGGTGATGCGCAACAGCATCTTCAAAGCGCGCACCAGGGGCATCGGGATCTACACACTCGATGAAGCAATCGAATGGGGTGTAACAGGCGCGGGGCTTAGAGCTTGTGGTTTCGAATGGGATTTTAGAAAAAAACTGCCATATTCCGGTTACGAAATGTTCGACTTCGAAATTCCAACCGCAGCAAACGGTGATTGTTTCGATCGGGCAGTGGTGCGACTTGAAGAAATGCGCCAGAGTCTTCGCATTGTTGAGCAATGTCTCAATAACATGCCGGAAGGAAACTATAAAGCAGATCATCCTCTCACAACACCGCCTTTGAAAAAATTTACTATGCAGGATATCGAAACGCTCATCACGCATTTTTTAAATGTGAGTTGGGGACCAGTAATACCTGCGGGCGAAGCAATGAGTTGTATAGAAGCTACCAAGGGAGCGAATAGTTATTACCTGACCAGCGATGGAAATACTTCACCATATCGTGTAAGGATCCGCACTCCGTCATTCCCGCACATGCAAATGGTTCCATACATAAGCAAGGGGTATACGGTTGCAGATCTCTTATCGATTTTGGGCAGTGTGGATTTTGTACTTGCGGATATTGACCGATGACCAGGACCAGGATTTAAGGATTAGAAAGGATTACAGGACCAGGATTTAAGGATTAAAAAGGATTTCAGGATTGATGTAAGAATGGAGAAGAACTAAAAACTAAAACTATGAACTAAGAACTAGGAACTAAGAACTAGGAACTAAGAACTAGGAACTAACTCTAAACTCTAGACTTTAAACTTTAAACTTAAGCGATGCTTAGTGATGCTGAAATAAAAGAGATTGAACACGAAGTTGCGATTGTGCCGAATAAAAAGGCGGCTTTGATCGAAGCGCTAAAAATTGTTCAACAGCATCGCAGGTGGATCAGTGATGAAAGTGTTGATTCAATCGCCAGCTATCTCGGGATAAGCGCAGCGGAAGTTGATAGTGTTGCCACGTTTTATAATCTGATTTTCAGAAAACCGGTTGGCAGGCATGTGATCTTGTTATGCGACAGCATCAGTTGTTATGTAATGGGATATGAAAAAATTTATTCGATCATACAGCAAAAGTTGAATATCAAATTTGGAGGGACCACCCCTGATCAGCGCTTTACTCTTCTGCCAAATGCTTGCCTGGGCTGTTGCGATCGTGCACCAGCCCTCATGATCGACGATGATCTTTATACGGATCTCACAGAAAAAAACATTGATGACATACTAAATCGATATCAATAATAATTGAACACTGCATGGAACTGGTGCTGACAAAAAATATTAAGCAGGGACAACCGCCACTCGATCTAAAAGGTTATGAGAAATCAGGTGGTTATGCCGCTGTGCGCAAAGCATTAACCATGTCACCCGCCGACGTGCAGAAGATTGTTACTGAAAGTAAGCTGAAAGGTCGCGGTGGTGCGGGTTTCAGTACCGGACTGAAATGGAGTTTTGTTCCCATGGGCAATGATGCACCTCGTCCAAAATATATTATTGCCAATGCCGATGAAATGGAACCAGGCACTTTCAAAGACAGATTGCTGCTGGAAGGTGATCCGCATCAATTGATCGAGGGAATGATTGTATCGGCTTATGCAATTCAGGCAGACATTGCTTATGTTTTTTTGCGCTGGGCTTACCGGCATGCCGCAGCATTGATGCGACAGGCTGTGAGTGAAGCATATGCTGCCGGCTATTTGGGAAAGAATATTTGTGGAAGTTCTTTTAGTCTTGATATGTATCTGCATACGGGTGTCGGACGATACATGTGTGGTGAAGAGACCGCCTTATTGAACGCGCTTGAAGGAAAGAGAGCGACACCCAGAGCAAAGCCACCGTTTCCGCAGATCAGCGGATTGTTTGGCAAACCCACCATCGTCAATAATGTCGAAACCTTCTGCAATATTCCGCATATCATCACCAATGGATCAGATTGGTTCCGGGGGCTGAGTCAAAGTGAAGACGCTGGAACAAAGCTGTATGGAGTGAGCGGGAAAGTTAACAAGCCCGGTTGCTGGGAACTCCCAATGGGAACGACTATTCGCGAGTTGATTGAAGTACATGCAGGCGGTATGGCGAATGGATATAAGTTGAAAGGAGTACTGCCCGGTGGCGCCTCCACAGATTTTTTGACCGCCGATCATCTCGATGTGAAAATGGATTTCAATTCAATTGCTGCTGCAGGCAGCAGATTGGGAACAGGTACGATGGTGGTGTTAGATGATGCGACCTGCCCGGTTGGATTCGTTCACAATCTTCAACATTTTTTTGCACAGGAAAGCTGTGGCTGGTGCACACCTTGTCGCGAAGGGTTGCCATGGGTTGAAAGAATATTGTTGTCGTTGGAAAAAGGCGACGGACAATCACAGGATATCGAACTATTACAAATGCATGCAGGTCTTCTCGGTCCGGGCAGCACGTTTTGTGCACTCGCTCCCGGCGCAATGGAGCCCTTACAAAGTGCATTGAAATATTTCAAAGATGATTTTGAAAAACATGTGGAGATGCGTAAGTGCCCATATCATTGAGGTGAAAGGCGAAAGGTGAAAGGTGAAAGGTGAAAGGTGAAAGACAAAATCACAAAGAACTAAGAACTAGGAACTAAGAACTAAAAACTCTAAACTCTAGACTCTAAACTCTAAACTCAACTGTCCGATTCTCATGCCGAAAATTGTCATCGATACCGAATCTTACGAAGTAAAAGCTGGCAAGAATTTGCTGGAAGCCTGCCTTGCTATGGGCTTTGATCTTCCTTATTTCTGCTGGCACCCGGCATTGGGAAGCGTCGGAGCATGCAGGCAATGTGCAGTGAAGTCTTTTAAAGATGACCAGGATAAGAAAGGTAGGATCGTGATGAGTTGTATGGAAGAAGTGAAAGAAGGAATGCTCATTTCAATTGCGGATCCGGCAGCAAAGGCTTTCAGGGAACAGGTTATTGAATGGATGATGACCAATCACCCGCATGATTGTCCTGTTTGTGATGAAGGTGGAAGTTGTCATTTGCAGGATATGACCGTTATGACAGGTCACGATTATCGGAGGTTCCGGTATAAAAAACGCACTTATAAAAATCAATATCTCGGGCCTTTCATTCATCATGAAATGAACCGTTGCATTCAGTGTTATCGCTGTGTGCGATATTATCGCGATTACGCAGGCGGTCACGACCTGAATGTTTTCTCCGCACACGACCATGTCTATTTCGGTCGCGAGAAGGATGGTGTTCTGGAAAGTCCTTTCAGTGGCAACCTCGTTGAGGTTTGTCCGACCGGTGTATTTACCGACGAAACGTTGCGTCGTCATTATACGCGCAAATGGGATTTGACAATGGCGCCTTCGGTGTGCCAGCATTGCGGTGTTGGATGTAACACCATTGCAGGCGAGCGTTATGGAAAGTTGCGGAGCATCGTCAATCGTTATAACGGTCATGTTAATGGCTATTTCCTTTGCGATCGCGGAAGGTTTGGCTATGAGTTTGTGAACCATATCAATCGTATCACGCAGCCGATCATCCGAAATCGTACAGTGGAAGCAGTTTCTGATGCAGACCTGCTTGATCACGTCCGTCCGGGTATTCAATCAGGAAAAACGATTGGCATTGGCTCACCGCGCGCTTCGCTCGAAACCAATTTCGCACTAATGCAGCTCGTCGGGAAAGAGAACTTCTATAGTCCATTGAATGAACGCGATAATAAATTGTCAAAACTCATTGTTGACATTCTTGCTTCAGGAAAAGTGGAGACGCCATCGATGAATGAGGTAAGTCAGTCTGATGCAGTGATTGTTCTTGGTGAAGATATCTGGAATACTGCGCCCATTCTCGCATTGAACGTTAGGCAGGCAGTAATGAGAACAGCCGCGAACGATGCGATGAATCGTATTCATGTTCCCGCATGGCACGATTCCGCGATCCGCGAAGTGATGCAGGAGAGCCATGGATACCTTGCCGATATCAGCATCGCGCATTCGCCACTCGATGAAATCGCCACGCTAACCTTGCGTGCTGCGCCGGATAATATTGCAAGATTCGGTTTGTATCTCACTCATCTTATTGACTCTTCTTTCCCTGAAATTGATATTGATGCGGAAATGAAAAAGCAGGCGGAAGCTATCGCATTAGTTCTTCAAAAAGCAAAATATCCGGTTGTAATAGCAGGTGCAGGCTATTCAAATGAAGCATTGATTAAAGCTGCATACAACCTGGCATCGGTATTAAATAAGCCGGAAAGAAAATCAGGGCTTTGTTATGTACTTCCTGATTGTAACAGTATGGGATTTGCAATGATGAATGCAGGTTCACTTCAAAAGGCTGTTGCTGATTTTAATAAAGAAGATAAGATCACAGCAATCATTGTAGAAACCGATCTGTACCGGAACCTGCCGGCTTCGGTAGCTGATGAATTTTTTTCCAAATGCAACCTCGTAATTGGTATCGACCATTTACATAATGAAACCACCGAGCAAGCCGATGTTCTTATTCCAGCAGCAACATTTGCTGAAGGTGATGGTACACTCGTAAATAATGAGGGAAGATCGCAAAGGTTTTACCAGGTGTTCATGCCAGCAAATTCTCATATAAAGGAAAGCTGGAAATGGCTCGCAGAGTTTCGTTCATTCGTTTCTTCATCCAATGGTGTTGAAAAACATCCGGATCAATTGCTGCCGAAATTAGAAAAGGCATTTCCCCTATTCGATGGAATTTCAAAGAGCATACCTCCGGATGATTTCAGGTTGCACGACCAGCGAATTCCACGTGAGCCTCACCGTTATAGCGGCCGCACTGCGATACTGGCTGCTATTAGTGTGAGTGAACCGCGGCCACCACACGATAATGATTCAGCATTGTCGTACACAATGGAAGGCTATAAAGGCTTGCCACCTGCACCCATGATTCCATTTTATTGGTCGCCCGGTTGGAACTCCGGCCAATCAGTAATGAAATACCAACAGGAACCGGGTGGTGCACTGAAAGGGGGCGATCCGGGATGGCGATTGTTTAATGTAAACAATAAGAAATCGGCTTCATTCAATTATGATATTCCGGAAGCGTTTGATTCGCAAAGTGGTAAATGGATGTTACTTCCACAATATCATGTGTTTGGTTCCGAGGAATTGAGCAGCTATTCGCCCGATGTACAAAAGCTGGCGCCGGAGCCTTATGTTGGATTATCGCAAAATGACGCAATGAAATTAGAGATTGAAGAAACAGAAATGGTTTACCTCACTGTCGGGAACGACGAGTACGCGCTTCCGTTTGTTGTGAAAAAAGATTTAGTGGATGGTGTCGCACTTGTCCCTGCCGGTCTTCCGCAAATGAAAGCCTTGCCATGGGGCAATTGGGTGAGTGTTAGGCAAACGGACCCCGTTTTGTAAAAGGTGAAAGGTGAAAGGAGAAAGGTGAAAGGTGAAAGGTTAGGGGCGAGGGGTTAGGGGCTAGGGGTGAACTAAAAAATTTGTAACTAAGAACTAGGAACTAAGAACTAGGAACTAAGAACTAGGAACTAAACAACTCTAAACTCTAAACTTTAAACTTTAAACTTTTAACGGATGTCGGTGATGCAGCATGTTTGGATCGTTTTAATTGTGCTGTTTGTTCTTTTGAACATTGCGGCGGGATTGATATGGCTGGAACGCAGGCTGCTGGCGCTTTGGCAGGATCGTTATGGCCCAAATCGCGCCGGTCCTTTTGGAATATTGATAGTGTTGGCAGACACCTTGAAATTATTTTTTAAGGAAGATTGGATTCCGTCTTTTGCCGATAAGTGGGTTTTCATTTTGTCGCCGGCGATTGTCGTTATCAGCGTGCTGTTAAGCTTCGTGATCATTCCATTCGGGCCAAACATTGTAGTCGCAAATTTGAACGTTGGCATTTTATTCTTCCTGGCAATGTCGTCACTTGCCGTATACAGCATTGTTCTGGGCGGATGGGCATCTAATAATAAGTATGCATTACTTGGTGGCTTGCGTGGTGCATCGCAAATGATTTCTTATGAAGTGTTCATGGGTTTATCGCTGATGGGAATTGTCATGCTTACCGGCTCATTCAATCTTGGCGATATAATAGCTGCGCAAAAAGATGTTTGGTTCATTGTAAAACAGCCGGTGAGTTTTGTCATTTTCCTGATTGCTGGTATTGCCGAAACTCATCGTTTGCCTTTCGATGTTCCGGAGGCTGAAAGCGAGCTGGTGGCGGGATATCATGCCGAATATTCGGGAATGAAATTCGGGATGTTCTTTATTGGCGAATATCTGGGCATAACGCTGATATCGGCGCTAGTCGTTGCACTATTTTTTGGCGGTTGGCTCGGCCCTGCGTTTCTTCCACCGGTTGCGTGGTTTGCCATTAAAACGTTCGCCTTCATTATGCTGTTCATTCTTCTTCGTGCTTCGCTGCCCCGTCCCCGTTATGATCAGCTAATGGAGTTTGGTTGGAAGGTATTGTTGCCGATCGTATTACTCAACCTGATGGTTACCGGTGCTGTTGCATTGTGGCTGCGCGGATAAGCTTAGGTTGAAATCTTGAATCTTTAAAACGTACAAAATGTTTAGTCATTTGCGCACGATGTGGTTAACATTCTTACACATGTTCCATAAACGTGAAACCATTCAATACCCGGAAGAGAAAATTAAACTTCACCCGCGGTGGCGTGGAAGAATTGTTTTGACAAAAGATCCTGACGGCGGAGAACGCTGTGTCGGCTGCTATCTGTGTGCTGCTGCGTGCCCGGTAGATTGTATTGCTCTTCAGGCCACTGAAGATGAAAACGGCAGACGCTATCCGGATTTCTTTAGAATAAATTTTTCGCGCTGCATTTTCTGTGGCTATTGCGAAGAGGCGTGCCCCACTTATGCAATTCAACTCATACCAGATTTCGAAATGGGTGAATTCAACCGTCAGAATTTAGTATTTGAAAAAGAAGATCTATTGATCGACAGCCAGGGAAAATACCCGGGATATAATTTTTACAAGGTTGCAGGTGCTGATGCTGGAGTAAAAGACAAAGGAAAGGGCGAGAATGAAGAAGAACCGGTCGACGTGCACAGTTTGCTACCCTAGTCATGAAATTGATTACAACGATAGAATATGTCTGAACTGTTTTATATAGCCGCTGCCATCGCTGTTATTGCAACCATTATGGTGATCACTTCTTATCACCCGGTGCATGCGTTGCTTTACCTGGTTGTTTCTTTTCTTGCTGTTTCGATGGTATTCCTTTCTCTCGGCGCAGCATTCGTTGCGGTTCTTGAAGTGATCGTATATGCAGGCGCCATCATTGTGTTATTCATTTTCGTGGTAATGATGTTGAATCTTGGTGCCGAGACAGCCATCCAGGAGAAAAAATGGCTTCAACCTAAAGTATGGATAGGCCCTTCGCTATTATCAGTCATCCTACTTGGCGAACTGACAATGTTGCTATTGAAAGGCACTCCCGCATCCTTTAATGTACAAACTGTAGATGCGCGAAAAGTGGCGCTGTCATTATATGGCGAATATATCATCGCAGTTGAGCTGACGGGATTTTTGCTAATGGCTGGCATCGTTGGCGCGGCACACATAGGAAAACATAAAAAGAAGAGTTTACATCGTTTCTTACAGGATCAGCCACAGGAGATAGTTCCGGATCAACCGAGTATCATTTCAAAACAGGGTGCACCTGCCGTGGTTGAGGAGCACTCATAAATTTTAAACCTGAGCTTATGTTCAACAATGCACAGGCCGTTTTACTCTTGTCTGCAATTTTATTCATACTGGGATTGATAGGCGTGCTTACAAGAAAGAACCTGATTTTCATGTTGATCTCAGTTGAAATTATGTTGAATGCGGGCGGCCTTGCATTTATCGCGGCCGGCGCAAAATGGGCGCAGCCTGATGGTCAGGTCATGTTTCTTTTCATTCTTGCAATGGCCGCAGCTGAAGTTTCAGTTGGGCTTGCACTTGTTCTGCAAATACAACATCAGCATAAAACACTCGACGTTGAAGAATTGAAAGAGTTGAAGGACTGAATGATTGATAATGTTGGATGTTGAATGTTGGATGTTGGATGTTGGATGTTGAATGTTGGATGTTGGATGTACTAGGAACTAAGAACTAAGAACTAGGAACTTTTATGGATCACAATCTTTTCCTTATTCCATTATTTCCACTTGCAGGATTCTTCATTCTTGCACTGGCCGGAAAACAATTGCCGAAAAACATTGCCTTGTTCATTGGTGCGGGATCCGTTTGTGTTTCGGCTATTGTTACAATTGTAATCGGAATCGGATTTCTTCAAGAGGGTCATGGAAGTGGAGCATACACTCAGGAACTTTGGAAATGGTTTACTATAAATAATTTTTCGGTCTCTTTCCAGCTACGGCTTGATGCCTTAACGCTGGTGTTTGTTTTCATTATCACATTTGTTGGCGCGCTCATTCATATTTACTCTACGGCTTTCATGCGAAATGACCGTGACTATGCAAGATTTTTTGCCAGCATGAACCTGTTTGTTTTTTCTATGCTGATGTTGGTTTTGGCAGACAATCTTTTAGTATTATTTCTTGGTTGGGAAGGTGTTGGTTTGTGCAGCTACCTGCTCATCGGTTTCTGGTACGACCAAACCGCAAACGCAAATGCTGCGAAGAAAGCGTTTCTTGTTACGCGTATTGGCGATACTGCCATGACCCTTGGACTGTTTCTACTCTTCAAGGAGTTGGGAACACTTGATATGAATGATATCTTACTGCAAGCGCCCGCAAGGTTCGCAGCAAATTCGAATAACATTACGCTCATCGCATTGCTTCTACTTGCAGGTGGAATGGGAAAATCAGCACAGCTTCCGTTGCAAACCTGGCTTCCGGATGCAATGGCGGGGCCTTCACCGGTAAGTGCATTGATCCACGCTGCAACCATGGTTACAGCCGGCGTTTATCTAATTGCGCGCATGCATGTATTGTTTCAACTTTCACCAGTTGCAATGACTGTTACAGCTGTCGTCGGTGCAGTAACTCTTTTTATCGCCGGGTTCAGTGCGTTGGCACAGACTGATATTAAACGCGTGTTGGCATATTCAACCATCAGCCAGATCGGTTACATGTTTTTAGCCCTGGGTGTAGGCGCCTGGAGCGCTGCTATTTTCCACTTCTTTACGCATGCATTTTTTAAGGCTCTTCTCTTCCTTGCTGCTGGAGCGATCATTGAATCGCTGCATCATGAGCACAGTATCTTCAAAATGGGCGGATTAAAAAATAAGATGCCCGTTGTGTTTTATACATTTTTAATTGGTGCGTCTGCGTTAGCTGCGCTACCTCTTGTAAGTGCTGGCTTTTATAGTAAAGATGCCATCCTCTGGTACTCGTTTAGTACGAGCCAGGGAAATACGCTGTTGTGGCTGATGGCTTTAATTGGTGCTTTTATTACAGCTTTATATACAACCAGGTTGATGTTGCTGGTATTCTGGGGTGAAGAAAAGACCCATGTCAGTGAATATCCACCCATGCTCATGGTCGTTCCCTTGGTCGTACTTGCATTCTTTTCTCTTGTCGCAGGATTCATTGAATGGCCCCATAACCTGGTCCATTTAACCCTTTTCTCAGACCTGCTTCAACATGTACTGCCTGCTACCATCCTAAAGAATGCATTGCCCGAAGAATTCTTGTTCCAGGCTGTTGCAGTAGTTATCACGCTCGCTGCAGTCTATGTCGGTTACGCTATCTATTATAAGCGAGCCGCGTGGACTGCAGCATTGCAACAGTCGTCTTTCATTAATGGATTGCGAAAGTTCTTTTATTCGGGATGGGGGTTCGACAGGTTGTATGATTTTCTTTTTGTGAAGCCATTTGAATGGATCGTAGCGAAAAGTAAAAGCGATGTATTCGATAAAATTTATAACGGCATAGCGGAATTGAATCTCGGGCTTAACAGAATATTTTCCTTTTCACAAAACGGATCTCTGCGCTGGTATGTTGCGGGCTTTGTTGCTGGACTTATTTTTATTCTTACCTATCAACTCATATCATCATGATACTTGCATGGATGATAATTATTTTGATGGCCGCAGCCATATTATCATGGCTGGTGGCGCGTTTTAGCGAAACACTTGCCAAATGGATTTCACTGCTTGCTGTAGTTGCGGATATTTTAATTATTGCATCATTGTGGTTGCAACACACATCTACCGGTATTCTCAGTAATAACCTGCTTATTGATTTTCGTGCACCATGGATCAACGTGATGGGTATAGGTTTTCATCTTTCGCTCGACGGACTGAGCATTGTAATGTTGTCGCTAACATTTCTTATTGGAGCACTTTCGGTTCTCTGTTCGTGGGATGAGATCAAAGAAAGAACAGGGTTTTATTATTTCAATTTATTATTTACGTTGGCAGGCATTACGGGTGTATTTCTTGCGATGGATATGTTTTTGTTTTATTTCTTCTGGGAAGTGATGCTGGTGCCGATGTTCTTTCTCATTTTATTATGGGGTGGCGAAAGAAGAAAATATGCCGCATATAAATTTTTTCTTTTTACCCAGGCCGGCGGACTGCTAATGCTGCTGTCCATCTTAGCATTGTTCTTTATTCATGGGCGACAAACCGGCAACTATTCGTACGATTATTTTGAATTGATCAATACAAATCTCACCCTGGCAACTTCAGGATTGCTGATGTCAGGTTTTCTTGTTGCCTTCGCGGTGAAACTGCCCGTGGTTCCACTTCATAACTGGTTACCCGACGCTCATGGAGAAGCGCCAACCGCGGGAAGCCTTATTCTCGCTGGTCTTCTGTTAAAGACTGGTGCATATGGTATCATCCGTTTTGTTGTTCCGATGTTCCCGGCTGCGGCTGCCTCGATTGCAAATTGGGCGATGCTGTTTGGAGTAATCGGGATTTTGTATGGTGCCGTACTGGCTTACGGGCAAACCGATTTGAAGCGGCTGATAGCCTATACCTCGGTTAGCCATATGGGTTTCATTCTGCTTGGCGTGTTTTCTTATAGCGAACTGGCGATGCAGGGCGTAGTGCTGCAGATGCTCGCGCATGGACTCAGCACCGGTGCATTGTTCGTTGTTGCAGGAATGCTGAAAGAACGGCTGCACACACGTGATATTGAAAAAATGGGTGGCTTGTGGAAAGCAATGCCTTCCCTGGGAGGCGTGGCGATGGTTTTTACTATGGCTTCATTGGGTTTGCCGGCAATGGGAAATTTTATTGCTGAATTCCTGATCCTCCTTGGCGCCTTTAATGCAAATCCTGTCCTTACTGCAATTGCATGTGTAGGGTTAGTGCTTGCAGCACTGTATTCGCTCCGCTTCATGCAAAAAGTTTTCTTCGGACCACAAACAACTGTGTATGGTCCCGTAAGCGATTTGAATTTCAGGGAGGCAATATTAATGACAGTTCTCGTTGCCGGAATTATACTGTTAGGCATCTATCCGCAACCCGTTATCAACATGGCACAAGAAGTAATTGCGAAAGTGATGAGCGGCTAAAAAGTAAAAAGTTAAAAGTAAAAAGTAAAAATTCGCCGCTTATTTTTTACCGCCAAGGACGCAAAGGCCGCAAAGAATACGCAAAGAAAAAAATCCTAAGAACTAAGAACTAAGAACTAAGAACTAAGAACTAAGAACTAAAAACTAAGAACTATAAACTCTAGACTCTAAACTTTAAACTAAAGATTTCTCCATGGACCATCTTCAATTCAACGCCCTTTTGCCTTACACTTTGCTGGCGGCGGCTTCGATGGTGATCATTTTGTTGATAGCCTTCAGGTCGAGCCATACGGTAATACAGATAATTGGGTTTTTGATGATGTGTGCCGTTATCATGGCAATGATTCGCGTTCGTCATTTGCTTCCAGTTTCGATACTGCCTTTGTTTGAGATCGATTCATTCTCCTATCTCTTCACGGCTCTGATAGCCTTTGCAGTGCTGGTGATAGGCTTATTTTCTTATATCTATTTTGAAGAAAAAGAAGAAAATCCCAAGGAGTATTATATCCTCCTGTTTCTCGCAACGCTTGGCGCGTCAATTTTAACCATCAGCCGGCATTTCATTTCCTTCTTCATCGGCCTGGAATTATTAAGTGTGAGTTTGTATGCCCTGATCGCCTATCTCCGTAACAGAAATCACGCAGTTGAAGCCGGCATGAAATATTTGATGCTTGCCGCATTTTCATCGGCTTTCCTGATATTCGGAATGGCGCTTACTTATATGGAGACGGGTAGCATGGAATTTAATGCGATTGGTCAAAGCCTGCTGCAGCAACAAACACCGTCGATCTTATTTGTAACTGGCGCAGGACTCATGATTGTTGCTATAGGCTTCAAACTCGCGTTGGTGCCGTTTCACCTGTGGGCGGCCGACGTTTACCAGGGCGCGCCTGTTCCCGTCACCGCTTTCATTGCATCGGTTTCGAAAATTGGCGTGTTTGCGGTGCTCTTGCGATTTGCTCTCGTCATCGACTTGCAAAGATTTCCAATTGTTGTGGTGCTGTTTTCAGTCATCGCAATAATTTCAATGATTGCCGGAAATATCCTGGCTCTCCGTCAGCAAAATCTGAAGCGGCTGCTTGCGTATTCTTCTATTGCACATTTGGGTTATCTGCTTGTTGCATTTTTGCCTGCCAATGAAGGTGGAGTTCGTGCGGCTATTTTTTATCTTATTGCATATACGCTCACCATCCTCGCTGCATTTGGTGTTATTACAGTTTCTTCTTCGCGCGAAAAAGATGCCGACAACCTGGAGTCTTACGCCGGATTATTTTGGCGCAGACCCCTAATGGCAATTGTTCTTACAATTGCATTTCTTTCGCTGGCAGGAATTCCGCTTACAGCTGGATTTATTGGAAAGTTTTATGTGCTGGCTACCGGTGTGCAACAAGGCGTTTGGCTTCCCGTAATCGTTTTAGTATTAACAAGTGTGATTGGCCTCTATTATTATTTGCGAGTGATCGCCACTTTGTTTGCTGAATCTGGAAAAGTGGAGAAGACGCCCAGAACACTTCATCCATTTTTCTACACCTCCACTTACATAACACTGATCGTTCTTGTGATCTGTCTTTTCTGGCTGGGCATCTTTCCCGGCGCAATGCTTAATGGCATCAGAACCTTTTTACAAATTCGATAAGCTATAAAAAAGCCGGATCGTTAAGACCCGGCTTTACTTTTATTGGCAAAAACCTATTTCTTCTTGTTCTCAAAAAGATTGTCGATCATCTGTTGTTCAAAATGCTTTACCGGATCGCCATTTATATTGTGATAAACTGCGCTGATAAAAATCGTCTGAGCAGCACTAATAATCGAAGCAACGAGGAATACACCGAGTAAGGCAAGGCCGATTCCTGCTATTATATTAAACATTGCACCGATTGCGAATAATGGAAGTCCAACAATAACAATACCTGCAAGCTGAACCAGGCCAAGACTAAAGTTTGCGCCCAGACTTTCACCCCATTTTTCTTTCATCAACTGAGCTGAGCGTTTGAATGCTGAAAATGGTCCTTTGTCTTCGTAGGCAACTACCGGTACAACGAAGAAAGTTGTAACGCTCCACACAATCCCAATAATGCCGGTAATGATTTTTCCAACGGCTCCAAGATTTTCCTGCAGCAATTTGAGTAGTGTGCCAACCGTGGCCGCGAACAATGACCATGAAAATATTACGCCAATCCGGCTGATGCTAAATTTGATTCCTTTGCTCACCGAAACTTCTTCTCCCTTGAAATATAGCCTGGTGCAATGGATCAATGCCATATTAAAGAATACAACAATGAAATAGTTCACCACATAATATAAGAAGAGGATGGTATAGCCTGTAACGGGTTCGATATCGTCAAATGCCTCGAGATCCCAACCGGAACTTGCAAGAAAGCCGGTGAAGAAAGTGCCCAAAATCAGGACTAACGCAGTGCCGGAAAGAATTGGAAAAACAACCAGCTGTTTATTCTCTTTAAGCACCTTAAAACTGTTCATGGCGATGTTCCAGCCAGTTGATAATCGCGAAAAAAAATTCATAGTAGTTTTTTAGGGGTTCGTCAATGGCGGAAAAATAATAAAAAGCTGCGGAAGTCTCTAATGATCGTTATTTGACTCGGAATGAATCCTTTATCGATTTGACTACGCGGAATTTGGATAAGCGGTTTCATTCGCCGAGTATGGCTCGCTATTTTTAATGCTTCATCATTATAAACCATCACCACCATTTTATGAGCAAATTGACGAGGCTGACTTGTTTCTGCATGATTGCGTTCGCCTTCAAAGGCATCAGCCAAAATAGTTATCAATATAGTATCGATCTCAACAAATTGTCGAATGATGCGTTAACGGTTGAATTAAAGACCCCACCAGTTAAGCAATCAAAAGCTGTATTTGCTTTTCCTAAAATTATTCCGGGCACTTATTCTATTGCCGATTATGGAAAATTTATCAGCGATGTAGCGGCGGCTGATGCTAACGGCAAAGCTCTCAAAGTAAAAAAGCTTAACGACAATCAGTGGTCGATTGAAGATGCGACGCGCCTTGCAAATATCACTTACAAGGTAGATGACATTTATGATGCAACTCAAAAGCATAAAGTCTACCCGATGGCGGCTACAAATTTTGAAGAAGGAAAAGATTTTGTGCTGAATCTTCCCGGTGTCATCGGTTATATAGAAGGAATGAGAAATATTCCATTCAAAGTATCGATACAAAAACCAGCAGGCATGTTCGCATCAACAAGTCTGAAGCCCTCGTCCACCGATGCGGATAAAGACATATTCGAGGCAGCGAATATCGATGCGCTTTATGATTATCCAATCATGTATTCAAACCCTGATACTGCATCTGTTGCCGTGGGTAATTGCCAGGTCCTGGTATCGGTTTATTCGCCAAACAAAAAGATCCGTGCGAGCCAGGTTGCTGAATGGATGGGCAGTTTGCTTGATGCGGCCCGGCAATATCTTGGCGGGAAGCTTCCGGCAGACAGATATGCATTCATCTATTATTTTAAGGATCCTTCAATCAAACAATCGTTTCCACCGGGACTCGGTGGCGCACTCGAACACACGACCTCTTCATTTTACTACCTACCCGAACTTGCTCCTGAACAAATAGGCAACACAATTGTCGACGCATCTTCGCATGAGTTCTTCCACATCATCACACCTCTCACCATTGCTTCAAAGGAAGTGAAGGAATTTAATTTTGATGAAGCCGTAATGTCGAAACACCTATGGTTATACGAAGGTGTTACTGAATATACTGCTCATCATGTGCAGGTAAAATACGGACTCAATTCCGTGCAACAATTTCTTGATAAGCTTTCAGGAAAGATCACGAACTCACGCGCTGCATATAATGATTCACTTCCATTTACCGAATTAAGCAAGGGTGCTGCCGGTAAATATGCGGATGAGTATAACAATGTGTACCAGAAAGGAGCGCTGATTGCGGCATGTCTCGATATCTATTTACTCAATCTTTCGAATGGGAATTATGGATTGAGAAATCTTACCTACGATCTCGGTGTGCGTTTTGGTAAATACCGCTACTTCAATGATGATGAGTTGTTTGATAATATTGCTGAGCTTACCTATCCTGAAATAAAAGATTTCCTGGTGAAATATGTTGCGGGTCCCACACCTATTCCATATGATCAATTCTTTGGAATGGCAGGAATAAGCTTTACGGCAAAGGCGGAACGAAAGGTGTATAGTTTTGGAAGCATTCAGCTGGTGCCGAATGAAAAAAATGTTATTTCGATTGGAGCGCCATTCAATCCAAATGAATTTGGTAAAAAGATGGGTTACAAGCAGGGCGATGAAATTTATTCCTTCAATGGAATTGCCGTAAATGCCGGCAACCTTGCGCAAGTTATTAACGAAGTAAAAAGCAAAATGAAGGATGGAGATGACTTTACTGTAAAAATCGGTCGTAAAAATTCTTCCAATTCTATCGACACCCTAACGCTGAGCCAGAAAGTAACGGCGGTAACAGAAGCCGATGTTAATAAACTGGCATTGATGGAGAACCCAACACCGAAGCAATTGCTTGTTCAGAAAGCATGGCTCACTGCTAAATCAGATGAGGCGAAAGTAAGGCCGGCTGCGGATCCTAATGATGTGGCAAGTATCGATGCAATCATTAAGGCGACCTATGATGTTATTTCAGGACCTGCAGGTGATAGAAACTGGAATCGTTTTTTAAGCCTGTTTTTGCCCGAGGGAAGAATGGGTGCAATCGCAAATGATAAGAATGGTAAGCCAATGTTTCATGCCTTCACACCGGAAAAATACATCAAATCAAACGCGCCTTTCTTCAAGCAATCTGCCTTCTACGAAGAAGAACTCACCCGCAGCGTGGCACAGTTCGGCAATGTAGCAACCGTTCAATCGGCTTATCAATTCAGGCTTTCGAAAGATGGAAAGATAGAGCAGCGTGGCGTCAACTATTTTTCATTGGTGAAATCAGGCGATCGCTGGTATATCTCGGATCTTAACTGGCAGGACGAAGAAAAGGATTTGCCGTTGCCCGAGGGGTTGTTGAAGAAATGATGAAAAGGCAAAAGTTAAAAGACAAAAGACAAAAGTCTCAAGACACAAGTCTCAAGTCACAAGACAAAAGTAAAAACTAAACACTGCGAGCTGATATACGAAAATAGAACCGCAGAGCGCGCAAAGTTGAGGCTGGTTGAAGTGCTACTCGTTACGCAAAGATGCGCAGAGAAATACGAAAAAGTCAAAAGTGAAAAGTTAAAAGCAAAAAGTGGCGAGGCGCAAAGATGCGCAGAGAAATACAGAAAAGAAAAAAGTAAAAGTAGAAAGTAAATTTATAGTTACAGGTAATAGGACGAATACACAACTCTAAACTTTAGATTTTCTCCGTGCCGTTTTCCGGGGCCGGGGTTTTCAATAGGCGTTCTTCTATCACCTGCTGGAAAACATTCTTCGGAAGTGCGCCGCGTTGAAGCATCGGCTGACCTTCCATTGGTATAAACAGGAAAGTGGGAATGCTTTGAATTCCGAACGCATTGGACAGTTCGCTCTCCATGTCTGTGTCGAGTTTGTAAATCACGAGCTTGCCGTCATATTCATTCGACAACTCTTCGAGCACTGGCGCCACTGTCTTACATGGACCGCACCAGTCGGCATAGAAATCTATAATCACGGGGAGGGATCCTTTAAATTTCCATTCCGTTTCGTAATTAAAGATCTTTTCTTTAAAATCCGCCGTTGTCAGGTCAATTGTTGCCATAACAATAGATGTTAATTAAAAATAAAAGATACGAACAACATGCCAGAGATTAGCTTAAAGATTTGGCATTAGGGGTGAGTTTTTAGTTCCAAGTTCTTAGTTCCTGGTAGTGATGATATGTTCAGGCGAAGATTCGGGGATGTTTGCATATTTTAGTAAATAAGATCGTCTGAAATGAAAAAAATCTTCTATACCTTTTTTCTGTTCCTTGTTACCAGTAAGTTGTTTGCCCAAACAGGTTCTACAGTTCCGGCCAATATTGTGGTGGCAGATACCCATAACGATGTATTGTCGGGAGTGGTTTTGCACGGCTTGAGCATTGAAAAAGACCTTACTGGCAAGTCGCATTCAGACCTGGCAAGAATGAAGAAGGGTGGAATTGGCATCCAGGTATTTTCGATCTTTTGTAACGACAAGTTTGGGAAAGATACCGCGTTCAAACAGGCAAACATTGAAATAGATTCACTAACGGCGATTGCTAAACGAAACCCGGATAAGATGATGCTCGTTTCGACAGTGCCAGAGCTGCAGACTGCGCTTGCTCAAAAGAAAATCGCGGCGTTGATTGGCGTCGAAGGCGGGCATATGATCGAAAGCAATCTTGATTATCTCGACAGCCTTCATAAGCGAGGTGCAGTTTATCTCACGCTTACCTGGAATAATTCTACTCCATGGGCAACGTCGGCGGCCGACGAAAGCAGGAACATACTTCCTTACGGCACAAAAGGCCTAACAGACCTCGGAAAGACGATCGTCAAAAGGATGAATGAAATGGGAATGATGGTGGACCTGAGCCATGTTGGTGAAAAGACTTTCTACGACGCGATTGCTATTTCGACAAAGCCTGTAATCGCATCACATAGTTCCGTCTATGCAATTTGCCCTCATCCACGTAATTTGAAAGATGATCAGATACGCGCAATTGGAAAAAATGGTGGCGTCATTTTCGTGAATTTCTACTCCGGTTTCATTGATAGCAACTACAACAAACGAAAAGATGGATTTATTGCGAAGCACAAGCAGGAAGCCGACTCCCTCAAAGCAAAGAATTTGGTGAGTTATGAAGTTGATGAATGGCTGACAAAAAAATATCCCGCTGAAGCAGACGCCCTTCGTCCGCCGTTGTCATTGTTAATCGATCATATCGATTACCTGGTAAAGATGATTGGTGTTGACCATGTAGGTCTTGGATCAGATTTCGACGGCATTGAATCCGCGCCAAAAGGTCTCGATGATGTGCGCGATTATCCAAAAATTGCAAAAGCGCTCCTCGATAAAGGCTATTCAAGAAAAGATGTTGAGAAGATTTTTAATGGAAATTTTATCAGGGTTTTTGCAGCCAACCAAAATGACAAGTGAAAGAGTCCTTAGTTCCTGGCTTGTAGTCTTTTTCGGCGTTGAGAGTTGCAGCGATTAAGCCCGAAAATTTTTATAGCTTTGGATTCGTCTAGTGTCTGTAGTATCAGAAAATTGCATTCTTCCTACCCCACGATCAAACACTCCGCTTAAGCCAGGTCGAAATCAGCAGTAAGGATTTAGCATTATTATTATTCGGTGAAATCACAAATCGGGAGCTGAATACATGTTTATTCATTCACCAAAATACATTTTATGACAAAAATCCTTTCTGCAATTGCTACAGGATTCTTATTCTTTTCAATTGGATGTAACGATAATGCCAAGGTCGCCACGCAAACCGAAGGTGCAAGTGCTGCAACTGCTCCAACGGAAAAGGAAAGCCAGGCAAAGAAAAATCTTGATGCCTCTCATGTAGTTAATAAGGCTTTTGAAACCGGTGATCCAAGTATGATCGACAGTGTTGTTGCCAGCGATTTTGTCGATCATACAGCCGACCACGGCGATGTTGGACGCGACAGCCTTAAATCGGCAATCAGCTCAATGCACCAGCATTTTGCCGATATGAAAATGGAAGTTATTAAGGAAATGGCCGATGACGATTACGTATTTTCCCTGATGCACTTTAGCGGAACAAGCGCCGGAGATATGGGAATGCCGAAAGGCCCATACGATATGAAAGCACTTCAAGTCGTAAGATTCAAAGACGGCAAGGCGGTTGAACATTGGGAATATATGGAGCCGAGAGAAATGATGAAGATGATGGGAGGTATGGAGAAGAAGAAGGAAGTAAGAAAAAATAGTAGAATGAAGGTGAGGGGTTAGGGGTGAGAGGTAGGGCGAAATGGTCATTAAAACTTCTTGGGCTCTACCTTTCACCTTTCTCTCCTCGTGCCGGAAGGCAGGTTTAACCTGTGTTAATTTGCAGCGGTTACCATCACATCTTTAAAATAATCTTTATTGTTAGAAAAGGTGAGAGGTAAGGGGTTAGGGGTGAGAGGTAAGACAAAAATGATTCTTAGAATTTCCACCCTTCACCTTTTACCTTTCACCTTTATCCACCGCTATTCAGGCAGCGGCTTCACCATAATATCCTTAAAATAAACTTTACTGTTAGGGTCATGTCCCTGGAGTGCAAACGTTCCGCTCGATAATAGCCTTTGTTCCATTCCCTTTGGCCGCGTTACATTTTCGGGCTCCGTATATTCTACTACGATCTTATCATTGATCTTTATCGTGATCTTCTTTCCCTGTACGATCACTTCTTCGGTGTACCATTCATTGTCTTTTACATAAACTTCTTTCACATCCTGGATAGCATAAAGACTTCCTGTTCTTCGCCAATCTGATTGCGAATTATTCACCTGTACTTCATAGCCTTTTGCAGGCCATCCGCCCTCCTGGTAGGTGGTATGAATATAGATGCCGGAGTTTGAACCGGGCCTTGTCATAACCTGTGCTTTGAAATCGAAATTTTTGAAGTTGTGATTCATCACCGGTCCGTCATAAAACAAATGCGCAGTTTTTCCGTGTGCTACGATTGCGCCATCCTCGATCGAAAATGTTTCAGCATTCTGACCCACTTTCCAGTTATTGAGTGTCTTTCCGTCAAACAACGAAATCCATCCGTCCGATTGCTGGCTTTTTGTGGCTGTGCAAGAGAAAAGTCCAACGAGCATCAAAGAAACAAGAATTGAATTTTTCATCATTGAATTAGTTAAGTAGATAATAGTTTGAACTGCGAAGAGCTAAATATACGGCCAATATCCGTTCCACTCTTGCTCAACGCACGGAAAATGTGCGAGCGTGAGTTTTACCATTTGAAAAATGTTCCCATTCGGTTTGCTGTGTACGACTAAATCAATACCTCATTGCGAATTTAATTGCCAATCACTTTAATGTTATTATTATGAAGCGCACACTCACTCTCGCGTGCATTCTCGTGGTAATTCTTTTCGCTTGCAAAAAAGAAGACCAGCAAATTCAACAGAAAGAATGCGAAAAAAATAATTACGGTGTTTTGAAAATTAGCTTTTCAAAAGGCCAGGCAAATCATCGAATCTCCCTGCAATCTACCGCGAATACGGGTTTGCAACTCTACAAGACGCTTATTCCGTCGGCACAAACAGATACACTTCATCTGCAGGCAGGAGAGTACAACTTAATCCTGACCCGGATCCCCTTTTCCGGTGCCCAAAAGGCTACACTTGAGGCGGTGGTGATTGAAACATGTGAACAGGTCGAAGTAAAATCTGACCTGTAAGCCGGGCTGAGTTTATTGTCAGTCGCGACTCAGAAACAAATCGAAACTTTCACTTCGGAGTCCTACTCGCATTGCTTCCAGTGGTATTACATCAATAGTGGCAATGTTGGCGAGGTTGGCGTTGCAGCCAAGAAGACTGATAAAGTAGAATTGTTGATCTTTTAATGGTGCTTCCCAGATGATGCGTTCGGCGGGAATTTTGGTTAGAATTTCTTCGACCAGTCCTTCACGTACTTCTCCTGAATCACGATAAAGACCGACGTCACCCGTTTCTTTTGCTTCGGCTATTACATATTTTGATCCTGCGTCCAACTCCGCCTGCATCAATTCAATCCATTTATAAGGGGGCGTAATTTTTACTTTGTCTTTATCCTTCGATCCAATTTCACTAATGACCGTTCCGATTTCAGAAAAGGTTTTGATGTATTCGCATTTTTCCTGGTGCGTAATATTGATGGCGCCATCAGATATTTCAACATAACTAAGGTTATACGACTCCATCAATTTTATGTAATCCTTCAGCTGGTTACGGATTACATAGGCTTCAAACAATAACCCGCCAAAATACACCGGCAGGTTATAAGATTGATATAGCTCAATTTTTTCTTTTAATGATGGTGTTACTATTGCAGTTCCAAATGCAAGCTTCACCATGTCGATGTGCATCGAAGCGACCGATAACAGGTTTTCTGTTTCAGCAATGCTAAGTCCTTTATCACTAATAATGGTAAGACCCGATTGTCTTGGTTGAGGCGTGCGGTTCGGAATCTGACTAAGATGGAAATTCATACGTTTTTTTAGATTGATTAAAGGTCGAAGGGGTAAAGTTACCGAAACATTTATGGACAGGCAGCCACGCTAAACTTCAGTTGCAGAAAACCGTAATTATTTATCAGAGAAATCTTTGCGAAGACTATTAGTTTTTTTCAATTGTTTGTACATTGGATCAGCTCTCGCCATCACTTTCTATGTCATCAGATACGGCTTACAGATAGTGTGTTTCAAAGCCGAATGTGATCGCTCCCCTACTCAAATATTCCTGACAAGAAATTGAAATTGTTGGTGAAGCCGGCACTACAAGAAAAGAAGCTGGCATTAATCAAACAACGACCCACCTTATTTTTCCGGGCGCCCACAACCAGGCTATACTTTTTTATAGCAGGCTATTGGTATCTCTCCATTTTTCACAGTAAATATTTTTTTTATGGAAAAGTCAATTCTCAATGACCGAATCAGCATGAGAAAAATGCTGATGGTTATTACTTTGCTTTTTCTTGCATCTTGTCAAAAACTTGATACCTGGCTTCAAGACAATGGCTTTGATGACAAGGGATCATCTCAGGCGCTTCATTTGAAAGCGGATGTCGCGCATGATTGGTTTAACCTGCAGATCGGAATTATTTTGTATAATCCGCCTGCAGCTCCAAACACCGGGCGGGCTTTTGCGTATTCGGGAATTATTTTATATGAAACGGTCAGATCGGGAATACCGAAATCGATCAGCCTCAGCGAAAGTTTGGTCGATATGCCTACCATGCCTTCCGCTGACCAACATCAGAAATATTCGCTGGAGGTCGCCGCCAATGCAGCGCTAGCTGCCTCTACCCGGTATTTTTTTACCGGAATGACTGATGCCAACAAACTATCAGTAGATTCATTGGAGAAGGCTTATAACGATCGATTGAAAAACGATTGCAAACCCGATGTGTTCAAACGCTCTCAGGAACTCGGCTGGGCAGTTGCGTCGGCTGTGGGCGGATGGAGTCTTTCAGACAAATTCGATCATGCCGGTGATGCTTATACACGACCCGATTTTCTCGGCGCATGGGAACCTACTCCGCTTGCTTTTGCACCGGCACTTTTGCCTTATGCCGGAAACTGCAGACCATTCTTGCAGGCACATTCAACAGGTCTCGCCGATCCACCTCCATTTGCCTATTCCGAGGATGTAAAATCTGATTACTACAAAATGGTGAGGGATATTTATGATGTGTCAAAAAATCTGACAGACGAACAAAGGAACCTCGCACTTTTCTTTAATGATGTCGGTGCAGGACGGGGATATACTCCTCAGGGGCATGCAATTTCAATCCTGAATCAACTCATCGTCCAGGAGCATATCAATCTCGGACTGGCTGCTGAAGCTTTTGCAAAAATGGGAATGGGTTTATGGGATGGACAGGTCCTGACCTGGAGATCTAAATATAAATACAACCAGATGAGGCCCGTTACTTATATCCAAAGATTTATCGATGCCAGCTGGTTGCCGCTGATCAATACGCCCGCACATCCGGAATACCCGGCTGCACATGCCTATGTTACCAGTACTGCAATGGCTGCACTTGGCTCTGTGTTGGGAGACAAGCATACTTTCACAGATCACACTTATGATTTTCTTGGATTGACCCCATTGCAATTTACCTCATTGCTGGATGTGGGAAGAGCATCAGGAAATTCAAGAAGGTATGGCGGAATACATTACCTGCCTTCTATCAATACCGGCATAAAACTTGGCCAGGCAGCCGGTAAAGAAATTGGAAAGATTAAGATGGTGAAGGGGAATAATTAAGAATGCAAAATGTAAAAGTTAAAAGTAAAAAGCCAAAAGTTGAACATTAGAAATGTCCTAGCAGAATGCAAAGTCAAAAGGTAAAAGTAAAAAGCCAAAAGTCGAACATTAGAAATGTTCTAGCAGAATGCAAAGTAAAAAGCCAAAAGTCGAACATTAGAAAGTCCTGCCAGAATGCAAAAGTTAAAAGGTAAAAGTAAAAAGTCAAAAGTTGAACATTAGACTGTCCTACCAGAATGCAAAAGTTAAAAGGTAAAAGCCAAAAGTCGAAAATTAAAAAGTGCTACGAAGAATCTATATAATGACTTTCACTTTTGGCTTTTAACTTTTGACTTTTTACTTCATTGATAGTAATTCAACATACTTCAACTTTTGCGGAAACCATATCATCATTTCACCCTTACCTCTATTCGCCCATGCGTAGTAGGGGATAGCTGTCATTGTTTTTTCTTCGGTATATACTTTTTCGCCGGAGGGATCGATCATTATAAATTGTGCCGGAGCCTTTAATGTCATTACTCCATTCAACAGGCCTTCCTGGAATTCGGCTTTGAATTCTGCCGTGGAAGGAAGTACAATATTTGCAGCACTTCCATAATTGTCTTTCCATTCTGCGCAATACATGATAGGTCCACGTTGTAAGGCGACACGGCCGCTGTCATTTTTTACCATCGGGTTCGCAACAACTTTTCGAACTTCCATTGGCAGGGTGATTTCAACCTGGTCGTTCTTCTTCCATTTTCTGTTCAGGATCGCATATCCATTTTCCATTGAATAAGTAACCGCCTTACCATTGATCCTGATTTCGATCGGATTGCTGAGCTGATTTTGAAAAGCATACAGATCAGAAGGAACAGCCTGATTCTGTGCCCAGCCGGGAATTCTGAGATGAAAAGTGAAATCTGTTGGCGCCGCGGGATTTATTATAAAACTTAAATTTCCTTCCCAGGGATAATTATTTTTTTGGATGATCTCAACTGCCTTTTTATTCATCATGATTTTTGCCGAACCATTGATGAATAAGTTTGCATAAATGTCATTGTCTTTTTGCGCATATACATATCCGGGGAGGGAAGGAAGAAATCTTACCATATTCGTCGGGCAACACGAACATTCAAACCAACCAGAGCGCTCGCGTTCCAGGTCGCTATGGCCATAACCGTTCGTTACCTGCATGGCATTTGTGTAGAAAAACGATTTTCCGTCGAGGCCAACACCGGATATCAATCCATTATACAGAGTTTTTTCCAGGACATCGATGTACTTCGCATCACCATGCAATTGGAACATGCGTTGATTCCACATTACAGCGCCTATTGCTGCGCAGGTTTCATTATAAGCGGTATTATTTGGAAGTTCATAATCTTTTCCAAAACGTTCGCCATCGCCAATTGCGCCAATGCTTCCCTGCACATACAGTTTTTTGCCGGTCATGTTCTCCCAAATTCTATCGATCGCATGCAGATAGGCTGTATCGCCCGTCAACGCTGCAATATCAGCCATTGCAGAATATAAATACATGGCGCGTACTGCGTGACCAACTGCTTCACTCTGTGATACTACCGGCAAATTATCCTGCCAGTAACTTCCATTCGTCCATGGGTTCTCACTTTTTTGATTATACTGTTTCAGCCGGCCTCTTTGATCGACAAAGAATTTGGCGAGGTTCAGATATTCTTTCTTTCCGGTGATGCGATATAATTTCACCAAACCCATTTCCACAACTTCATGTCCCGGTGCCACATGTTTTTTGTCGTTTCCGAAAGTGCTTACCAGCAGGTCAGCATTTTTCAATGCGATATCAAGAAGATTTCTTTTTCCGGTTGATTGATAATGCGCGGCGGCCGCTTCGAACAGGTGACCCGAGTTGTAGAGCTCGTGACTATTATCCTGCTCATTTATCCATCGTTCTTTTCCTGCCCACGACTGCGGATGAAGGCTGTCGATGGTTCTGGCAGTATATAAATAGCCATCGGGCTCCTGCGCATTTCGGATGATCGTGATTAAGGAATCGACATAACGATCCAGCTCTTTATCCGGATGAACGGCTAAGGAGAAAGATGCTCCTTCGATGGTCTTATAAATGTCTGTATCGTCGAACGGATATTTTGTGCAGAATTTCCCGCTGCGGTTGGCAGCCATCACGAAGTTTTTAACACGACCTGTTTGTTCGCATCTTTCAAATGATGCGGGAATGGTAACGGTCCGGTTTATTTCGATATGCGATGACCAGAGCTGATCATTCAGTTTCACCTGGGTAAATGGAACGGCCCGGATATTATAATCGACCTGTTGTGCTACTGCACCGAGATTCAGCGCGAGCAGTGTAATAAACAGAACATTTTTCATTGCTGGAGGGTATTTCCTGAAAGTACTGAAAAATGGGCACTGATTTACTGGTGGAAGAATTTTGTGATTGAATGGCTGTGCAGACCATCAGCTTGTTTAGCTGCCCTTTGTATGGCTTCTTTTTAGCTGGGATGAACCGGGAAAGATCCAAATCCCAGCTTGCTAATAAAAAGAGCCGCGGAGGCCTGAATGCATTTTCATTCCTCTCGCGGCCCTCAAAATTTACAAAATGAACTGACCAAAACGATGCGCCGCTCCCTGGGCTAGTCTCTTCGAAGCTTAGAGAGTCGTTGAAGATTTGACCTCTTTGCCGCTTTCATCATAAAATACATACTTTCTCGAAATACCTTTCTTCAGCTCGATACGATACAGTTTTTCTTCGTTCTTATTTTCTACATAAGCTGATGAAAGATGCTTCCAGTCGGAGTAACGGCTATTCTTTATCGACGTTTTTACCGCTTCAGGGAATTCGGTTGAATCAATTGCTTTTTCCGTGTAATCCCAGGTGCCATCAATATTGTAACGTGCGCTGAAGCTATGATCACCCTGCTGGAATTTGGCTGCATAGCTCGATACGTTATTTTTCCAGACTATGCTTTTTGCTTCAGGATAACGCGTTGCAAAATCTTTCTGTGATTTTTCAGGCACGTTAATAACCTGGGCAGACAGGCTCATTCCCAAAAACATAAAAGCTGAAAGAAGCAAAGTGGTAAAAAGCGATCTTGATTTCATATAAACTGGTTTTACTGTTGTTATTTTTTCAACGATCAAATTTCCAAAATTGTTTGTGGTTAAAATCTTAAAGTTTTTTGTTGTGAATTGAAGGTGAATATTTCTTAGCAGCAACAAGCAGTCCACAAAATTCCGGTCCGGTACACCGCTCCAGTTCCCAGGGCATCATTCATCCAGTACGGGCAGACTGTAGGTCGATTTCAACTCGCGATGGAGTTGTTCATATTTTTTATTGCTTTTTACTCCTGCGCTCGATAGTATGCCGCTTAATAAAGTTTTGACCCAGTAATTAAAAATGAATTTCTCACTGTCGCGAACATAGAAGATGCTCGACTGCTCCTGGTTTTTCGTTTTCACAACAAAACTATTGGCTACGAATGTTGTAAAGCCTTTCACAATGTTGCTCTTTCCTGTATTCTTCTTATTTAAGAATTTGATCTTAAGGTTCCGGTAGGGAAAATTCATTTCACCAAACGATGCATATTTGTTGCCGGTTGCACGGGCATAAAGAGTGTCAGCTTTGCCTCTTTTAACAGCAACTGCTGCAAGATTAATCGTAGCCTTACTCAATTGTCGAAGATCCATTGGTGAAAATCTAAAACGCAGCCTAAAACCTGACAATGAATCGTTGTATGCTTCGGCGTATCTGAATCTGCGGATGCGGTAATCGAACAACAGGGCGTTCGCATCTATAAAAAGGCTGTCAGCACTAACCGAATTCCCAAAATTTGTTACGAGCGCATTCAGTTGGGTAATTGGCACAACCGCTTCTTTGCCGGTGATGTTTGATATTTCATGAACCATTACCGACGCATTCTTCAATTGGATCGAATCGATCTTTAAGGATCTTTTGATCAAAGCCGTGGCTTTTGTCGGCATTAGCTTTTCAATATCGTGTTGAAACGAAATGTTTTTATCTCGCGAAGTGGTCAGGACGGCATTATCGAATATTAGTTTTTGAATAGAAAAGGAACTGTCTCGAAGGAATGCCGGCACATCAAATTTTTCTACCCTAACATTTTCACTACTGAAAGTGAGATAATCCTTTTGCCATGTCGAGGTTTTGAAAAATTCTTCCCTGGAGATATTTGGGTTAAGATCTACCTGGTTGAATAAAATGGCTCCATCTGATCCAGACCCAGCTATTTTATTCGCCGTGAGCGTTATGGCGCTGTCTTTGAATTGCATCTCTTCCACATCAAAGCTCGAAGCACTTAATATGGATGGAATATCGATCTTATTTCCTTTTTTAATTGTTACCGGGTACCTGCCGATTCTTCCCGAAAAAGTTTTTACCCTGAAACTGTTTTTTTCATTTTTCTTTTCAAATTCTTTTAGTGTACAGTTTAGCTCCATTGAGGTGTTGAATGAAAAGTTCTGCGTGCTATCAATACAAAATGTACCATCATTTGCTGCAAATGAAATGTTGGAAAATTTTAACGGGAGTTGTTTTGTTTGAACAAATGGGGAATCCAATTCGGCTTTTGCAGTGGCGAATTTTATCACCGGTTCATCGCGATGACCCATGGTCAGTGAATCTATTTGTAAGCTGATATTCGACTCAACATATAAATCTTGGTTTGTGGCATAACGCACAACTCCTTTGTTTAATTCAACCTTGCTGATGGATATGGACGGCATATTGTTTTGCGGATGCTGACCAATCTTCTCTTGTGGTTCTCCGGACTGGAACGTGAGGTCAGCACCGTTAATGAGTAGATAGGGGAGATGAATTTTATCAATATTCGGTTCGCTTAGGCTGGTCTTGAACTTCAGCTCCTGGATGAAAATTGCATTTCCTCCGGCGGAGAATTCGATATCCCTTCCAACTGACTCATCATCGTTATTAACAAGAAGTTCGCCAAACACCGCCAGCATGCGATTTTTAGAATAGATAACATCAGAAAGATCCGTTCGTATTTTCTCCCAGGCTATTTTTCCGTTTAATAGTTTCGCATTATCGATAGCGAAATTTTTTCCGCTTGCTTTTATTTGCGAGCCATTGGCCAGTTTCAAATCGAAGCCTGAGTCATGAACCCTGAATTTTCTAACCAGCAGTTTTACGTCACTGTCCTTTTTTTCTTTGTTTCCAATTTGAAATGCCGGAGAAGCAACTGTCACTTTTTTGAAGTCAATCGAATCAATGACTATTTCATGTTTCAGTATAATGCTGTCCCACGAAAGCTGCTGCCAGAAAACTCCTTCGCCGGCTATCGTTGTGCCCGACGATAACTGGAGCGTAAATGATTTCAGCTGGTTTTTTTGTTGGGTTCCATTCGCGTGCATGCCTCTTGCTTCGAAATTGATTTCCTTTGATTGCATTTTAATTAGTCCTGCCTGAAACCGGGGAATCGAAAGTTTTGATGCAAGTGGTGTTGAACTCCGCAATAACTTTCGAAGGCTTATTTCAGTTTCAAACTGATCTACTGATAGCCTGAATCCTTTCTTGCCTGTGGCCGCGTAGTTAATGGTTCCATTGGATACCTGAAGGCGCTCTACATTCACCAGTTCGCCAAAGTCGTGGAGCATTCGATAGAATTCCTTCACCCCAAGCCCGGGTTTCGTTTTGTTGACTGTCGCTGACGAAGTTAGGTTGACTGACGGATGGTCGATCGTTGCTGTGCTTGCTTTCAATTTTTTATCGAGCAGGTCAACCAGGCTGATATCAAATAATTTGAAAGAAGGAATTGAAATGTTCAAACCCCTGTTCACCTTGTTGCGATCGGTGGGATCAAACGTTGCATTTTTGCAGATCAGCGTATTGCCTTCGATTCCGAATTCTTTTATGTTGAGTTTATAAAGGCTGTCAGGAGTGATCATCGAGGTTTCGTTCAGATGTAAAGCAATGTCGCTAACACGGATATGCGGCGAATCGACAGGATCAATTTCGAGCCCGCTGATTTTTAAGTCGGTGCGGTTGGTTTGATAGGTCCCTTGCTGGTTGCCGGAAATGTTCATTGCAATCTGACCGTCCTGTACGTGAATCAATTGGCATTTCACCCCGCCAAATAGTTTTGAAATAGACTCGTCCAGGCTTGCACTGTGCTTGTTCTCAGACCTCACAGAAATGAACCATACCGGCGAAAGCACAAACACTGTATCGATCATTAATTCCTGGCTCTCAATAAAGCTGTAGAAGTTTTTTACCGTGAATACAAATCGTTCCGAGCTAAATGCAATCGAATCGTCGCCGGCGCCTGTTGTCGAAAGCGTGCAGGAATCCAGTTCGAGATATTTTGTTTTTCCGGAAAATGCCAGGTTGCGAAAAGTCAGCCTGTGCCCGGATGGCAGGTTCCAGTCCTGATTTTTGATGTTAAGTTTGAATTCATCAGTGAACAAAAACCTCGTCCGTTCTGAACCGGTAGAAAAATTTTTTAGATCAAGGTCTAACTGATCGATGACTAGCGGTGAAGCTTTCGTGTCGGGTGTGTTAAGTGTAACAGCAGCATCGCGAATTTTCAAAATGCGGATCCCGAGCTTGCCTGCAACGTTTTTGATTTCTTCGTATATCCTTTGCATTTCAAAGCCGGTTTTCTTGTCACTCGTATCTTGCTCAGGAAGATTGATAGAAAAAACGGGCTTTTGGATAATACAGCTGTCGATGATGAGCCTGTTTTTGAATACAAATTGCTTCACCGAGCCAAGCGAAAAAAAAACGTGACTAAGTTTAATGCTGTAATTGTGGTTCGATTCAATCGACTTGGACGGTTTCAGCTGGGCATTTTCCAAACTGCCGGTTGCATTTATCAGCGACAGCGAAATGTCGGAGAAATCGAGTTCGTATTGATGATCTGTTTCCTGCCTTACCAGTTCTTGCAAAACCGCCTTCATATGCGTTGGTAAATAGATCGCGAGTGTACCTAACGCAACCAGGACAATAGAGAGCAGTGCCAGCAATATTCGTGTAAGGGTTTTGAAAATTGATGGCCTTGTCATTATAATAGATCAGGATGTTTTAGGGAGAAAAAGTTCCGAGTTCTTAGTTCTTAGTTCCAAGTTCATGGAACTATTTTTCGTCAGGAGCCGGTTTTCCGACGCCGATAGGAATAGATACTAATACCTGGAATGCACGGTTGTGATTGGCTTCAGGTGTGTTCTTCATTACATCCGTGAGCCCATAGTAATATCTTAGTGCGATGCCGAGACCTTTATCGCGTTTAAATTTGTACTCGAGTCCGCCTGTCATGGCAACTTCGAACAACGTGAACTCATCCTTTATTTTATTGTCGTAGCGCAGTTCCTGATCATTCACTTCTGTTTCAAACTGATCGGTTACTTTCAATCGCATATTTACCTGGGGACCCAGTTCCACAAACCAATGTCCTTTTATTCTATACCTCGCCAAAACCGGAAGGGCCATATACTTCACCTGGCGCTTTATTGTTGCAGTCGTTAATAACGTGTCCAGGTTTTCATCGCCAATTGGATAGGGCGCTATATTCTTTGCACCTAAAACGAATTTTGGCGACGCTTCAACATGAAGAAAAAAATCTTCCGATAGTTTGAAATTAAAGTAAAGCGCAAGGTTCAACCCTGGCTTATATTTCGCTTCGATGCCGGAGATATCTGAATAATTAAATCCTGCTGCAAGACCAAATTCGATCTTATCAGTATTGAGTGCTTTTCCAAACAACAGGGAGATTATGATTTGGGAATTCGCGAATGAAGGCAATAAAAGGAGTAAGGTTATGGGTAAGAGGCGAGGGTCGAGGGGTAGTTTTTTTGATTTCATGATAATTTTCTAAGGAGTTAAATGCATAGAGCACGCTTTTGTTTGGATATTACTGTTTGCGCCAGGCGCTTCCGAAAATGATGTAATACGCCCATTTATCAGGACCTTTTGCAATATCGACGCCCATTCGCACGCCAAATTTTCTTGCGATCAAATAGCGAAACCCGGTACCATAATTATAAACCAGTGTTGCCTGGCCGAAGTCATCATAATGATCAAAAGCTTTTGCAAGACCACCGAAGAAAACTGCACTCCATCGCCGTTGAAAATCCCACCGCTGCTCGGATTCAATCAACACATTCGTTTTTCCCTGGTAGCGAAGTGCCGGAACCCCGCGTAGATCTATCGAGGGAACAATATAAAATGGTGGATCACCAAGCATCTGTTGAAAGTCGAAGCGCAAACCAAAGATCCAGCTTTTTGCTGTCGTAATATTTTTTGATATTGGGTAGAACCAATACGCAAAAGTGTTGATGCGTTGATAATTGAAATCACTTCCTAAAAAGTTTTCACTGAAGTTTACATGGATATGCGCTTTTAATCCTTTGTTTGGCGTGAAAATATTATCGCGGCCATCAAATTCGAAAAGCATACCAAGTTCGCTGACCGAACTATTTACTTCTTTCTCCTTAACAAAATCTGCCAATACACTACTGTCTGCAAGTTTCAATTTTGTATGAAGAAAAATATATTGAAGTCCGTATATCCAGCGAATGTCTTTTAGCTGCCTGTTGATGTTGAGAAATATCGGTACTGTTTTAAAATTAAACCTGAATTCCTTTTCTCCCTGGTTTTGAACATTCCTGAAATACGAAAGGTTGAGATCTGCATAGGCTGCGCCCACCCTGTATTTCAAACGCCACCGGGTGATCGTAGCCATTCTTCCGCCACCAACGAGCCAGCTATTGTTCGCTGTATATGCTGCAAAGCCCGCTGTTACATCGGGTTGAACGGTTTTGTATTCGCCATCTATCAGGACGGGATCTTTTCTTCGAATGAAAACTGGCGCAACACCAAATCCGAAATTGCCCAGGGCAGGTTCCGTAATAAGGATGGGTACCGGTATGAAGCCATTTGCCTCAATTATGAAGTCGCTCAAATCAAGTTTGCCATCCAGCGAATCTTTCATTGACGGCTTTGACTTGCGTTGTGCCTGAGCCGAAAAGAGAAAGAATAGCAGAATAATTCCTGCCAGGAATTTTTTAAAAAAAATGGTGGAATGCCGAAATAAGATCAGTGAAATAAAATTGAACCTGCTATTCGATAATCCAGTTTGCTTTGTGTGCCAGACGAGTATTTCTTTAGGGAGATTTGTCATTGTTGGAGATTATCAGCCGGATTATTTTGTTGCATCCTGGTATAATTAGTGAATGAACGTTAGCGGTAAACACATGCCGGAAGCATTCGCCCCCGGCATGCGCCTTAATGAGCTCCCACGTACATTAATTTCCTTTTATAACAGTTCCGTCGGCATCAAGTGTAATCGTCTTTTTTTCATTAGTTCCTTTCTTAACAGCAACAACTTCATAATATTCTTTGTGAGTATTGTTGTTTACATTCTTGTAATATTTCTTCGACATTACATTCCAATCTTTGTAAGTATCACCAGCCAGGTTTTTCAATGAAGTTTTTACTGCGTCGGGAAGATGAGCATCTGTTTCTTCATATTTTGATTTTACCAATGTTCCATCGCGTTTGTATAAGCCGTAGTACTGGAAATCGTCATTTTTAAATTTGAGTGTGTAATAATCGAGCTTATCATCCGAACCAAGATTGTCCTGTTCATTGACGACCCAGCCAGCTTTTACTGCGGCAGGGCTGGTTTGATAATACTCTACCGCTTTTGCATTGGGAAATCTTTTTTGTAATGAATCGATAATTTGCTGTGGCGTCAATTCCTTTGTGATTTTGTTCGAGCCGGATATCACGATATCGGGGTCTTGTGCAAAAAGGTAATTTGACAGAGAAATTGTGACTGCCATAAGTAGTAACTTTTTCATAACTGGATTTTTTTTAATGGTGAATAGATGATGGAAAAACTCTTGCCTGCTGGCAGATGCGGCGTTAGCACATCAAAATGCAGGCAGGGTAGCGGTGTTAAAAGCGCCTGCGACAGAAACAATTCAGCTTTATGTTTTCAGCTGAAAGCATGCGCTTTGTTTCCACAGCTCGTTGGGTTGGCGTTATCTGGAACTAAAAATAAATCCAATCGTTACAGCAATGTGATGCAGGCTGTTTATATCTACTGCATCGTTTTTATTAGTAGCATAATTGTAGGCAGCGCTCAAAAACAACCCGGCCTCATCACTAAATGAATAAATGGCGCCAATTTCCGGTCGTACTACAAATCCCCAGTTGTTGTCATCGGATGCAAAAATGTTGTAGTACAGGGTTTGATCACTGTATTGAGCGCCTAATCCCAATCCGGCATAAGGAACCAGTGGGTTTTTTCTATCCCAATAGTAGTGCGCGGATAGGGTTAAAGGAACCGTGTATATTTCTTTGACGAGATCAGTCGTTACTGCGCCTGTGCCATCAGGTTTTTGATAAGTAGTCTTCGGCACGTATTGTTCAAATGAATTCCAACTTCCACCAAATCCCACTGAAAGATTGTTGTTGATCATGCGGCGATATTCAATGCGTCCACCGACCCAGCTTGTTTTGGTGAGAAAGTCGCCACCAGGAAATGCAACTTCATAGCCAATAAGAAATTTATCAGGCAGATGAGAAAGCTGGGCATAATTTTTTTGCCCGGCGACCATAACTAACACAAGTATTGCGAGAATCTTTTTCATAGTAATAGTTTTTTTGAACCTTCCTAAAATCTTAATTGGTCTGAACATAAGGTGATTGTTCGAAACCCTGGTTGATAGCATCCTTGCCGAGTTTCACATTTGGCGTGCCAGTGCCCAAAGCGCCTAGCGCGGTAATATTCCAGATTGCTTTCAGCTGCAAATTCTTCGTCGCATTTTGCAAATCATACATGTTGAGAATAACGGTTCCAACGGTATAGGTGTAAACAGCTGTCCATGGATAATAGTAAGGATAACACCAGTAGTACCAGTAACAACCCCAATAGGGGTCCCACCAACCTGGATAGTAATCAACAATGACATTAAGGTCCTTAATTGCGGTAAGCGTGAGCCCGAGATCTGGATTGGCGTTGCGTGGAATAAATATGTAGCCCCTACTGCCCATGTTGTCCTTAACAGTTTGTATTATTTGATCGGCGTCGTTGCCAACAATGATTGAATCGTCTCCAACACCGCCAATGTACTTAATGGTATCACTTATATAATACGTTTTGAATGCACTGAAGTCGGCAGCCTTATCCCTGTTTGTAGCGGTAACGAAATTATCGGAGAGCTGACTAAAGTCTGGAGTCTTTCTGCAATCCGACAGCCCTGTAACGATCACGACGAAAAGCAATATTTTTTTCATAGTATAAAAATTAGATTAGTTAAACCAACAGCGTCGATCTTAGTCGGTAGATTATTGCTAAACAATTATCAAGCACTTCAGTTCGGTATCTTCTGGTGTTTGTGAGAGTTGTCGCTAAATCTATTACAGACCAAGGATTTAAGGATTGGAAGGATTGGAAGGATTGAAGAATCAGGGAAATCATTTCATCAGGGAAATCATTTCATCACGGAAATCATTTCAATCAGGGAAATCGTTCCAATCAGAGCAATCATTCCAATCCGACCATCCCACTAATCAATCCTTCCAATCCTTTAAATCCTTCAAATCCTTGTCAGAGTTCGAATTGTGCGCGGAATTGCCAGAACTGAGTTTTCCCGGTGATATCATCTTTGTTTAGCTTTCCATTTCCGTAATTGACTTCGAAACGAAAATGTGCATTTGGATACCAGCCCACTGCGCCGGTGAAGCGATTGAATTTTCCGCCGGTGAGAGCTTGATCATTAAAATCTGAATTGGTAAATCTCGCAGCGAGCTCGAAAGCGCCAGGACCGCTTGGTTTTCGCAGTCTGAAATTCCTTTTCGGAGTGATTTTGCCGAGATTGCCGGTTTGTGTGTTATACTTTCTGTTTTCTCCGGTAATAAACCAGCTGCCGCAGAGCTGCCAGTAGGTAAGTGATGGATTTTGATAGTTGTTGCTGTTTACAAATGTTCGCATGTATTCAGCAATTAACGATAACGGACCTTTCACGTCTATCCATTCCAGCATCAATGTGTTTGCGCCCGATGCATCGAATGAACCGGTGTTGAGAAAATTAGGAGCGGTGTTCATTTCTGGTTTGGCCTGGTAACTTAATTTTCCATTTGATACATCGGAATATCGCCAATCGATTCCGATATGCATAAGGCTTCTATCGGAGTTAAATATTGGCAGGGCTGTAATTCTGGATGTTAATTGCATTCCATTTTCTCCAAATGAATTTTCATTTCCTTTATCGAGCCAGCTGTTGAATATTCCGAATGCATAGGTTGCCCGGTTTTTGAGGGCTGTGTTGGTATAACGTATTCCATAATTTCTTCGGTGGATGAATGCCGGAACGGCGGCGCCGCGTTCTGTGAATATTAACTGCGTTCTTGGTGAAAGATATTCATGACCAACACCTTCTTTTTGTTTGCCAACCGTGATCCAGCCACCTTTTGCGCCTAATGGAATTTGAAAGCTTAAATCAAGCAAAGTAAATGCTTCGGTTCCATCGAGTCCATTGTAATTAACCGTAAGTATGTAGTGCCAGGGCCGTTTGAAGAACAAAAGATTTCCTGAAAGTGTCAGCCGGTCTGCACGAACCTCGGTAGCAGCGTTTATTTCTCCGACCTGTTGAATGTTGTCATCGTTTTGCGATGCTTCGTTATGATCCAACAAAAGCGAGATGCCGATATTAAGTGTGAAATATTTGGTATTAAAATGATTCCATTTTTTCGCCAGGATCGGCGGCGCGTCTTCATGCGTATCATCTGCCTTAACGGTAGCCGTGTCGTTTAGTGATTGAAGTATGGATTGTGCAACGTTAGGCAGGTAGATGAACTGCAAAGCGAGGAGTAAAATTATTTTTATTCGCATGACCAGTGCGGGAGTTGGCTTCAGAGAATTTCAGGGAAGAAATGGATGCACAAAAAAGCTTGCGCGCAGCCTAAATAATATAAGCGCTATGAAAAGTTCCGTGCGCACTTATCTGCGACGAAAATATTGAGGCTTGAAAAGATTGACTTAACAATGAAACCGGGAACCGGTAACAGGTGGGAGAAAATAGGGCACAGATTCAAAACGTTCGATGATTATTTACCGGATGCTTTCTTTTCTTTCATTTTTTCTTTCATTTCTTTTTTCATCTCCTCTTTCTTCGTCTGGTAGGTTTTGTACTGATCGTCGGTGAGAACGCCTTTCAGTTCTGCATCTTTTGCTGCTTCATCAGCCTTCCATGCATCCTTGTCTTTTTTCCCTTGAGCATTGTTCATCATTTCCTGTCTCTTATTCGCATATTTCAGGTTGATGGCCTGCACTTGCGAAAGCTGGGTGTCGTTTAGCTGAAGGGTGCTCTTCATCCAGTCGGTCATTTTTGTTGCTCTTTCTTCGGCTGATGGCATGGCTGATTTGTCTTGCGCGCGAAGATTTGCAAATATCAGCATCAGGGGGAGGAATAATAGATAGCGAAGCTTGATCTGTTTCATATTATCAATTTTTAGTTTCAAAGACTTTATGCTGCTCCGAATGGCAGTTTGTTTCCGGGGGGAACGCGGGAAGGGAGAACATAGAGTTCTACGTCAAAGAAGAAGCCAACTTTTTAAGTTTATAGTATTTAGTTTGCAGTTTTTAGTTAAATGCCGGGCCTGGAGAAAAGCATCGAGTCAAACAGTAATATACCGGTTACCACGGCTTTCACCGCAATGAACGCAATGCGCAAAGAAATAACGCAAAGAAAATGCAAAGCCAACAGTACAAGGAGAAAGGAGAAAGGTGAAAGGTGAAAGGTGAAAGGTGCTAATGGACCAGGAACTTTGAACCAGGAACTAGGAACTAAGAACTATTAATTGCTCAAGAGATACAAATACCCTTTGCTACGGCTTTTTTCACCGCAAAGGACGCAAGGCGCGCAAAGAAATAACGCAAAGAAATCGCAAAGCCAATTACAAATTCAACACCCAACACCCAACACCCAACACCCAAAACCCAAAACCCAACATCTACCTTTCCCTTCTTACAACACAACGAAAGCCGATATGACTCATTCCGGTGTCGATCATTTGCGGTTGACGGGCGGCCGGCCTGTATCGCAGGCAATAGTTTGGTGCACATAAATGCGATCCGCCCTTCACTACTTTTCTCGGAATTTTTATATTCGGTTGACAGGGATCGAAACTTTGTTCAGGAGATATCACTCTTGGATTAACATGAGTGGTGCAGCAAGTCTTTACTTTGTTGGCCGATTCATCCAAATGCGACACATACCAGTCGCTTGTCCATTCCCAAACATTACCGGCCATGTCGTAGAGGCCATAACCGTTAGGCACAAACGAACCTACGGGTGATGTGCCTTCGTATTTATCGACCAATAAATTTTGATAAGGAAATTCGCCCTGCCAGCTATTGGCCATCGGATTGGTTAGTTGAAGGTCTTCATCACCCCACGTAAAGTTCTTTCCTTCCAGTCCGCCTCGCGCGGCAAATTCCCACTCAGCCTCTGTTGGCAATTCTTTGCCTACCCATTTTGTATAGGCTATGGCATCTTCATAAGCGACGTGAACAACCGGGTGATTTTCTACGCCCGTTATCGAACTGCCCGGTCCTTTCGGATGCTTCCAGTTTGTGCCGGGAACCCAGGCCCACCAATTGAAATAACTGTTCAGGTTAACAGGCCCGGTCGCTTTTTGAAAAACCAACGCTCCGGGCACGAGCAATTTGGGATCCGCGCCAGGATAGTCTTTCGGATCGAGCGGACGTTCTGCCACAGTAATATAACCCGTCGCGTCAACGAATTTTTTGTAATCGCTGTTGGTTACTTCATACTTATCTATCCAAAAGCTATCAACTGTAACTGCGTGTACCGGTTTTTCTTCCGGATAGAATTTATCTGAGCCCATCATAAACTTTCCTCCATGAATGAGGATCATGTTGTCGACATTGATCTCTGTTGGTTTTTGCTGTTGATTCAAAGTGTCTGGCATGTTTGGTTGTTTGATTGGTTAAGGATTGGTTGCGACCCCTAAGGAATTGCCGTTCAGCCACAGAGGGCCGCAGAGAAAACAGGTGCCAGGGATTATTACAATTTGAAACAAAGGAAAGTTGATTCATACGAGGTGATTTCGCGACGCACCGCTAATCCCTAACCCCTCACCCCTAACCCCTCACCTTAACCTAGTCTCTCGCCAATGCCGCTTCCATTTTCTTTTCAAGATCCACATATGCATCATTGGATAAGTTGAACACAACTTTTATGATCTCTCCGCCTTTGAATTCGAACTTTGAATTGTATGCACTGCTAACGGCATCGCCGCCGTCATAACCAATGCAGAGTCCTTCTCCACATAATGCGTAGTGGCCCGATTGGGTGCGAAAATCTGATTCGGCCTTTGTTTCATTATCGAGGTGCAACATCATTTGCCCGAGTGTTTCCAGGTTTTTGGAAATCGATTTCTTATTGAACTCTACGCCAATCACATGCTTACCCGATTTCGGTGCGTCGCAGGTAAGCACCTGCTCCGGAGGAATGCCAAGGAAGTTGTAAATGAAATTTATCTTACCATCTTTTACAAACAAAGTATAGCCGCCAAACCGTGATCCCTGTGCGAAAATGACTCCCTGTGTATCCTTTGTAAATTCGACTTCTGCCAAAGCCTTAAAGGACGCACCAAGCGTTCTTGCGGCAGATGCCTCGGGTACTTCCGATGTTCCGGGATAGTAGGAGTAACTTCCGCTGGCTGGTGGCTCCTGGTGAAATTCCATTTCATGCATTGGCGCCACACCGAGGTCGATTAGCGGCAACACATTATTTTTCTTTGCCTCGTCAAGCCAGAGGTCCTGCAGCTCTTTCAGTTTATCTGGAAATTTATCGGCAAGATCAACCGCTTCTGAACGATCTTCATTTGTGTTGTACAATTGCCAGCGATCCTTATCAAAATTTCCCTGGTCCGATGGAAGTGGCGCATGCTCCGCAGCAGCTTTCCATCCTTTATGCCAGATGCCTCTGGTACCACACATCTCATAATATTGTGTTTCCTTTTTTGTCGGTGCATTCGCATCATCAAAAGTGTAGCGCATCGACACGCCGGCTAATGGTGCTTGTTTTACTCCATCGATCGATTCGGGCATGGGAACACCACAGCACTCGAGGATAGTAGGAACGATGTCAGTACAATGATGGTATTGATGACGGAGTTCGCCTTTTGATTTGATGCCTTTTGGCCAATAAATTACCAATGGATCGCAAGTGCCACCGGCATAGGAAGCGTAGCGTTTGAACATTTTATACGGAGTAGAAAATGCAACGGCCCAGCCGGTGGGATAATGATTGTAGGTATCGGCGCTACCGAGCTTATCTATCATTTCCATGTTTTGTTTGATATCATCCGGATAACCATTGAAGAAGCGATTTTCATTTACCGAACCATTGGGACTGCCTTCGCCAGATGCTCCATTATCGGCGCAATAAAATATCAAGGTATTTTCCAGCTGCCCCGATTCTTCGAGATACTTGATCACGCGGCCAATCTCCACATCTGTATATTCAGAATAGGCAGCGAATACTTCCGCCATCCGGCTGAATAATTTTTTTTCATCATCCTTCAATGTATTCCACGGGCGCACAGAGTCGCCTTCGGGCAACACTTCCTTGCTTAACGGATTAATAGGAGTGAGCTTTGTATCCTTTGGTAAAATACCACGATCGATCATTCGCTGTAATACCCATTCGCGGTAAACTTCATAACCGTCATCAAATTTTCCCTTGTACTTTTCGATATAATCTTTCGGTGCATGATGCGGTGCATGATTTGCACCGGGACAATACCACATGTACCAGGGCTTATCCGGTTGTGATTGTTTCAAATCGCGGATATAAGAAATGGCTTTATCAGCCAGGTCTTTTGATAAATGATATCCTTCTTCAGGCGAATAAGGCTGGTCAATGAAATGATTGTCTTCTATTAATTCTGGATACCATTGATTCGTTTCACCACCAATAAATCCATAGAAACGATCGTAGCCCAAACCAAGTGGCCAACGCTTTTTGGATGCGCCGATACTGAATGCATCGACTGGAACATTGTGATTCTTTCCAATCCAGAATGTGCCCCAGCCTGCATCGCGAAGTATGGTTGCGATGGTGCCATTTTCTAAAGGCAGGTGACAATTATATCCGGGAAAACCTGTCGCTGCTTCAGCGATTGTTCCGAAACCATTCTGATGATGATTGCGTCCTGTAAGAAAACAGGAACGTGTTGGTGAACATACTGCCGTTGTATGCCATTGTGTGTAAGTCAATCCATCTTTTGCCAATCGATCCATGGTTGGCATATTAATTCGCCCGCCATAAGGTGACCATGAGGCCTGGCCTGTGTCGTCATAAAGAATGACAAGAACATTTGGTGCGTCTTTCGGAGCCTTCGTATCAAGAAACGCCGGCCAGTCTGCTTTCGATTTGCGAACGTCAAGATCTATTACCCCACCAAATTTTTTTGGCTTTTGATTGGTTTCTTTTTGACCATTCGTTTTTGCCATGATTAATTTTTTTAGGTGAATTAATTAATTATGCATCCATCTACTCCAATGATTTTAATAACCAGGTCGTGCCATCAACATTTCTTGCCGGTACTTGCACCCGGAAGATCATTCTGCTTTACCGGGTGAAAAGAATTTTACATAAGGCGCCAGTGTGATAAAAAAGGAATTGCCCTGGGTGCGATTCTTCGATCCAAGTTCTTCCAGCCAACGCAGGCCGATGCTGGATCTTATAGTTGATATGAAAATATTGGCTTCCGCGCCCAACGCATAACCATGATCTTTATTCGCTAAATTAAATGTGCTGTTATTGATCACGGGAATTTCCATTTTATCCTCCGTTGTTTTAATTTGGATATAATACACCATTCCAGCATTAATGATCATGGGCAATGGATTTCCTTTTACAGGTTTATACCAGGTTTTACCAAGACCACCTTCCACGCTCAGCAGGTTGCCAACCTTTATATTGTTATCCTTCGTATTCTTTTTCTTGCTGTTGAGCGCATAAGAGACCAACGCTGAAAAATTCCATTCTTTTTTTGCGTCGAAGTACAGTGTGCTACCGGCAGAGAATTCATTCGTAAGTACTCCCATGCCAGAATTATCATCACCACCTAACTCATATTTACCGGTTGGAATGTATAACGCGTAGCCAAATGTGAAATCAGCCATCTTCGTTTTCCACCCCAGTTGCAATGGCTGTATATACATATCGGTAAATGCAAGTGATGATTTGTTAGAAATAAGATTGCCTTCGATCTTACTGGAAGCAAAGGCGACCAAAACAGACGCTCCATAATTGCCGCCCAGAATTTTTGTATTGGTTACTACACCACCTCCTAAACCTAAAAGAAACATATTGATATCGGGTGCATCAATCTTATCTCCATTTGCTTTAATAAAGGTGGAGGTATGGTAATTATACATGGGTACAAAAGCCGTAAATGATGGCGGCGGCTGACTGCCTGATTGCAATCCCATGTCACCCAATAAGTGCGTTCCCTTCAACTGCGCACATAATGAAGTATTGACCAGCAACAGAACTGCCGTCAAACATTTAATGATTGCTACCGGGAGCCATTTAAAACAGATGTTAGAAATTTTTTTATTCTTTGCGATCATCTAGCTTTTTAATTAATTAGAAAACTATTTGGTCTTAGATGGTGAAGGACTATAGGGGTCGAGTGTACCAGGTGGGATGGGAGGATTTTTTTTTAGTGTGCTCTCAAAGTCACTTACTAATTTCATCATTGGTATTGCAACCCAACCATAGGGTGTCAAGGTTGCCGGATACTCTTCTTTCGGATCGGTATACAAGTCGAAAATTTTTGGCACTCCAAGCTTTGCAGGTGTTGCCCACCAGTCGCGTTCCTCTTCATAAAAAACCATTTTATAATTGCGCCATTTGACGCCTTCCATACGGTCCGCCACAAAAACCGGGAAGCCTTCACGATTTGATTTCTCTTTACCAAAGAAAAAATCAGTCTGGTCTACCCCATCAATAGCACGATCTTTTGGAATATCCACACCTGCTATCTTAGCGAACGATGTATAGGTGTCCACTTCATGAACGATTTCATTGCTAACCCTGCCCGGAGGAATTTTATTTGGCCAGCGAATGATGAAGGGCGTTCTCAGAGAGCCCTCCATGTGCGTAAAATAATAACCCCGCCAGGGGCCGGAAGAACCCTGTGAAGGTGCGGTAGGATCAGGACCATTATCACTGGTGAAAACCACGATGGTGTTGTCACGAACGCCTAGTTCATCAATTGCGTCCAGAATCTGACCAACGTTTGCGTCCATTTCGGCGAGCGCGTCGGGAAAATCTCCATTGCCCGTTTTCCCGCTGAATTTTGGATTGGGCAATGCGGGAAAGTGCACCAGGGTAAATGGAATATAAGTATAGAAAGGCTTCTTCGCCTGCACACTTCGCTTCATAAAGTCAATGCTGCGACGTGTAACTTCTCCGTCAATTAATCGACGTTGTTCCAGGTCGTAAACAGCAAGTTCTTTGCTCTTTTGACCTTTACGGCCTTCCATAATATGCATAAAAGAAATATTGGCCTCGCGGGCTCCCGCTTGCGACGGGTACATAGATTCATCGGTTGTTCTTGGTATACCATACCATTCGTCAAAGCCCTGATTGTTTGGCAATCGTCCCTCCACACTTCCTAAATGCCATTTGCCAAAGTGACCTGTTGAATAGCCTGCGCTGGAAAGAAGTTCAGCAATCGTTACCTCCCATTGTGTAAGTCCATCAGGGCTGCCCGGCAATGGCACCGAATGCGTGCCGGAACGAATCGCAAAACGACCGGTCAAAATTGCCGACCGGCTTGGGGTGCACTGTGCTTCAACATTAAAGTTCGTTAAGCGTGTGCCCTCAGTTGCGAGCTTATCTATTCGGGGTGTCGGTGCACCGCGAAGTTCTCCACCTCCGTAGCAACCGACTTCACCGTATCCCAAATTGTCCATGACTATAAAAACAATATTGGGTTTTGTTTGCGCCAGGACCGGAGCCGTAAGAAAACAAAACACCATTATACAAAGCGGCAGGAGTGATGTTTCAAGAAGCGCTCTTCTTTTCATTATTTTTTCTATTATTCATTTTTGCTATTTCGATTTCTCGACGTTCGGTAATTTATAAGTCCCATTAAGAATTTGAGTAGTGGGAACGTAAGTCCGAACGATCAATGCGAACTGGTCATCCGGAGCGGGAAGCCAGTTAGCTTTTGATTCTGCATCGGTTGGTTCTTTATGCGAAAGCGTCAAGGTCAGTGATCCATCCTTTGCGAATTTGAGTTCGTTCGCATCGAGGTTTACCGTGCCTATATTGGTGCGGGCATTGGGACTGTTCGCCAACATGAAATAGTCCTTATCATACATAGTTAGAGACCAAAAACCGCCCTTTGTTCTGTCTACCGGTGGCAATGCATCTTTCGGAAATGTGATGGTATAAGTGTAGCGTCCATAAAGTAATTCGTCTTTGCTATCGGTGCCGCGAATAAAGTAGATCGCTTCGTGAAAATCGTTGACATAGATATAAACGATTGCAGCCTGGGCCCTGCCAAACCAGTCGGTGCCCCATGCGCCGCCATTCTCCTGTCGTTGCCAGCCATTGCCGGCATCCACACCTACCTGTTGATACTTTGCACTCTCATGCAATTCAGCATCCGCCATCAGGGCAACCTCATCTAGAAGTGAGCGCCAGTTATCTCCCGATTCGCGAAGCGCAATCAGCGTGCGCGCCTGTTCGGCCATCGCGGCGTCGTTTGGTCCGACAATGGGATTTGCATTGAGCGCTTTTTTCAGCTCGTCCCAAAAGGTGGCAGGATTCACGGGCCGAATGCGGAGCATGTCGGGATCTGCGGCAAGCATTTCAGCGGTTATTCCTGGTGGATACACTTTATTACGCGCACTTGCTTCGCAGTCGAACGACAGGGGCCCGGATTTATCTTCACTCAGTGGGATCATACCGATCTGGTTGAGCACGGCTCGTGCCTCTTTTTTTGACTCAGGTGTATGCGCAGTGAAGCTGCGACCAAAAACTCCAACAACATGTGTTGGGGATTTGATCACTTCTATAAAGTCTTTTGGTTTTTCGCCCTGCCAGTCAGGACCAACAAGAAGAAATTTTCCGCCCTTAGTTTCAGAAGCGGATCCAAGTTGGCGGATTACGGTTGTGAATGCATCGCAGATCTGGATCGTCCAGTAATGTCCTTTTGGAACATTTGAAGGCGTCTGGATTACAGCAGGTTCCTCGCGCGTGTCTGCAAAACCAACTCCATATATGGTGTCATTATTTGGCGTAACAACCTTGCGCTGCGACGGTGGCATATAGTCGTCGAGATAACCCATTTTATTTTTTGGCGCCCCTGGAAAAAGACCCATGGTGGCACCGGGACCAGACTTTTTCATTAGTTCCCATCCACTCGTGCGTCCGAATGCATCCACAGCAGGGTAGCCCCAGTAATAAACAATATGTGCTAGCGCTTCCACATACGCTTCATTGGCTAATCTCGATGTAATGCCGGCAGCATTCTTTAGCTGCGGATGTGCCGGGTTGAAGGCCCGTACAGGGTATGGCGCTACGGAAGTTGTCTTGGCTTGCGGTTTTGCATTTGTTGCTTTAGCTTCTTCAACAGATGGACTTAAAATTTTTTTCATAATCTTTTATTGATGATAACAGTTTCTGTTCCTAAGTGGTAAATACTCCGGATACACTTTAATGTTCTATTTGTCGTATAACGCTTAACTATAACCGAGAATCATTTTGATCAGCTCACCGGTTGCGGTTCTGGAAAATTCCATTTGCCTTCCAATATTTCGGGCCGTGGGCGATAAAGTCGTACGGTGTAGTTCCAGCCTTTTACGATGGGCAGGCAGTTAACTGAATTGTCGTTGCAACCACCGAACTGGATAATGATAGAACCATCCGGTTCCTTTTTTGCGGTTAGGCTGTTTAATGTGTAAGCATTTCGACTATTTTTTTCAAAATAACCTTCAGCGTTGTACACGCTGACTGACCAGAACGCATCAACCGGAACATCCTTTACAGTAAGTTTATAAATTGTATTACCATCATTTTTTGGTGGAACGATGTTTAGATATTTCGCATCCTTTTCAGGATTACCTCCCCAGCCCGCAGCAGTTCCTATTAAGTGCCGTATTGGATCCACTTCAGTTTTTTTGCCAAATGCGCCTGAAAAATCAGGAATAGTTTGAGCCAGTATGAGCAGTGCATCTCTAACTTTTTTTTGAGAAGGCGCATCCCATTGGGGCACTTCGAATTTTCCCGGACCGGCAGGCTGATTCACGTTCACCGCATTTTGCAAGTCGTGAACTACTTCAATGTCTTTCGGTTCGGTGGGATTTACCAGTGTTCTTATTCCAATTAACATATAACGAGTGCCAGCCTGCTCCCGGGTAAAAGAGTAGGCACCCTTGCCGTACTTCACATCAAAGACGTAATGATCTTCATTTACTGCCATCAAAGACATAAAACGCTTACCGGTATCGGGCAATGTTATCGTCACCGGTCCTGCTTCAAGATCGAATACAGCGGCAGAGTAAACAGTATCGCGGTTGCCGCGAATTACTGTTTGATCGTCTACAGAAAACAATTCGCGATAATGATGAAATTTTCCAAGACTATTTTGTTTGAGAGCAACGGTCGAAAAATACATATCTGATTCTGCGCGTTTGAAATTATCGACAGTTACCGGCATCGCCCGGGATGAGGCAGATTGTAATTTTTCTTTTGTTTGCATTGTCATGTGTAAAATTTTTAGTTAGTTGATTTTCGGTCCGCGAATAATCAGGAACTCCCGATACATTTTCCATCACCGAGGTTCATTATTGCGATAGTATTAATTCATTGCCAGGTCAGGTAAGCTATTGCCGGAAGAGCGCGCCAAGAAAAAGGGCAAGTCCAAAAAATAAAACCAGGATGGCCAGCACTCGCGTGTTTGACCGCTGCAGCGTGGGATAGCTTTTCTTTAATTTTTTTACCATCGCATCATATTCTATTAATCCCCAAACCAATCCAAGTAAACCATAAGAGATCATCACCATGCCAACGATTCTTGGAGTGAATATGTGATGCACCGTAACCTCCTTGCTTGCCTCCTGGAAAAATTTATAGATAGTAAAACCAAAGGAGATCATGGATATGGCAGTTCTGATCCATGCCATTAAGGTCCGTTGCTCGGCCAGCATGGTGCGTTCAAATGCGAGATCGGTGTTGCTTAGGATATGAGCATCACCGTTATATTTTTCATCTGCCATTGAAAGGAGTTAGATACCCAAATGATGCGACCTTTTGCAGAATAAAGATTCAGGGCTCACACCTCAATAGTCAATGAGCCCTGTTTAAAAATTAATCTCTCGACAATGCTCCCGCCGCTTCTTTTTCCATATCGATATAGACTTCTTTACTAACGTCTATGCCTACACCGAGAATCGTACCGCCTGTGAATCTTCCCGGGTTTTTGTATTCCTGGCTTACATTGTCGCCACTATCAAAGCCAATACATAGTCCATCACCGGAAAGGGTGAACTTTCCAACTTGTGCTTTCATTGGACCTTCGGCTACGACATTTCCATCCACATAAAGTTTGGTAGTGCCCATCGATTCGTTATACTGTCCGGATTTTTCGCGGGTGAACTCCATACCAACAGTATGCTTGCCAGTGGGAAGCTGATCTTTTGAAACAAATTTCTGCTCCGTGATTCCTAAGAAATTGTAGGCGTAATAAAGCTTACGATCCTTGATGAATAATGAATGACCACCAAAGCGCGAGCCATGCGCGAAGATGACGCCAGCTGCTTTATCCGTGATCTCAACATCTGCTACGATCTTATAAGATCTGCCCCGGATATTTACTGCTATACCTTCAGGTACAGGCTCCGTGCCGGGATAATAAACGTATCGGTCTCTTGCCGGTTCTGCTTTTGGACGTTCGATGCCCAACAATTGCACAGCAGTACGATCGTCCAGTGGCAACACAAAATTTTTATCGGCCTCTTCAAACCATGCGTCAATCAATGCCTTTAATTTTTCAGGATTTTCTTTCGAAACATCTTTTGACTCAGAGTAGTCTTGATCAACATGAAACAGCTCCCACTTGTCTTTATCAAAATTTCCTGCGCCGCTTAGAGGAGCATGCAGAGCAACAGCCTTCCATCCACCTTCCCACATACCCCGGGTTCCAAGCATAGAATAATATTGCCGTTTCTTTTGCGTCGGCGCTTTGGCATTATCAAAGGTGTAGCGCATCGAAACACCTGCCAGCGGATATTGCTCAGCTCCTTTGTACACCTTCGGCATTTCCAAACCGACGATATCAAGGATTGTAGGAACTATATCGGTTGAATGATGGTACTGTGTTCTCACTTCACCTTTTGCTTTGATACCTTTCGGCCAGTGAATCACAAGTGGGCAACACGTGCCGCCTGCATATTGCGAATAGCGCTTGAACATTTGGAATGGCGTACTGAATGCAACTGCCCAACCTGTTGGATAGTGATTGTATGTTTCCGGACCACCAAGAGTTTCCAGGTATTTCATGTTCTCGCTCAGCTCATCCGGGTAGCCGTTAAAAAACTTGTTTTCATTTACTGAACCGTTCGGACTGCCTTCGCCGGATGCGCCGTTATCGGAGCAATAGAAGATGATTGTATTATCGAGCTGGCCGGATTTTTCAAGATATTCAACAATGCGACCCACTTGAGCGTCGGTATATTCGGAGAAACCTGCGTATACTTCAGCCATACGCGCAAACAACTTCTTCTCATCAGAATTTAGAGTATCCCACGGACGCACAGCGTCGCCAGGCACCAGTTTTGCCACGCCTTCCGGTTGCGGATTAATTGGAGTAAGCGTTGTTCCCTTCGGTGCAATTCCTTTTTCAATCATTCTTGCGAGTACCCATTCACGATAGGCTTCATAACCGTCATCAAATTTTCCTTTGTATTTATCTGCATATTCTTTTGGACTATGATGTGGTGCATGGTTTGCACCGGGACAAAACCACATGTACCAGGGCTTGGACGGACTTCCCGCTTTCTGGTCTCTTATCATTTTAATCGCCTGGTCTGCGAGGTCCTTTGATAGGTGATAACCTTCTTCCGGGCTGTATGGTTGCTCAATAAACTTGCTGTCTTCCACAAGATCCGGGTACCAGTTGTTGGTTTCACCACCAAAGAATCCATAAAATCTGTCGAACCCTTTTGATAAAGGCCATTCCGAACGGCTGGCGCCACTTGAAATATCTTCCTCGGGAATATTGTGATTCTTTCCGAGAAAGAAAGTGCTGAAGCCGTTGTCTTGTAATACTTGCGCAATGGTGGCGCATTCTGCAGGCAAACGACCCGCCCACCCTGGAAAACCATTAGAACCTTCTGTAATGCAGGCGCAGCGGTTTACATGATGATTGCGCCCGGTGATGAAAGTGGACCGGGTCGGGGAACATAGCGCAGTTGTATGCCATTGCGAATACATAAGACCGTTATCAGCCAGCTTTTGTAATGTCGGCATATTAATTCTGCCTCCAAATGGCGACCATGCAGCGAGGCCCGTGTCGTCAAATAAAACAACGAGTATGTTGGGCGCGCCTTTTGGTGCTTGCTTTAATTCGAATGGAGTCCAGTCTGCTTTAGAATCCCTGATATCAAGTTTAATTACCCCTTTAAACATTTCGTTTGCTGTCATATCATACATTTTTAGGTTAATAGATGAATTTGCTAACCGGTTTTATTTGATTTCTTTGATTATGTGTTAGTCCATGCTTTAAAATCCTATTCTGTTAATACTAACTTGGATCAATAAACGAATTTGATCAAGTATGCAAAGAGTCGATTAGATAACTTTTGTTATTATTTTGCTTTTGTGACAGGCGGTGGCGTCCATGCACCCGTAAACACAGATTCACCGGGCCAGCAGCATCTTATGTAAAGCGAGAAGATGTGCTTTTGGTGCTGGCAACCAATTACTCTTTTTGCTTTTAGAATAATAATTACCCGTTTTCACGATTCAAATGCGAACACTTTATTCCAATCATTCTTCATACTGACAACATGAATACCCCATTCATCCGCAACATCTAAAGCCTCACTCAGTGGGCTGAGTTTAAAATCCCTGTCATAAGAAAATTCTCTTTGAGCATCATCATGATGCAGTAACATGGCCATACGCGGGCCTTTGCCACTTAGGGCATATTGCATCATACGCAGATCGCCATCGGAATTGCCGAAAACAAATATGGGTCGCCGGCCAATGTGGAGGTTGATGTTCACTACTTTCTCTTCGCGATCGTCGAAGCTGTTTAACTCGGGAATTCTTCGTACCTGAACTTTTTTGTCTTTAATCTCGAATGCAGTCTTGCCGCTTGAACCGATTACCTGCTCTGGGGGAATTCCATATATTTTCTCTGCTACCGTTCTGATGAATTCAATGCCCCCTCCGGAAACAATAAAAGTTCTAAATCCATTTTGTCGCAGATAATCCAGTAACTCAAGTTGTGGTTGATAAATGCACTGGGTATAAGACTTTTTAAAATGAGGATGTATAGCCTGGCTGAACCAATCTGTGGCGATTTGATTGAAGTCCTCTTGTGTTGCTGCTTCGTGCGATTTGAAAACAAATTCCATCAAACCTTTTTTACCCAGGTCGTGAAGGGTTTTCAGATCGCGCTCGAGAAAAGCTTTAAAGGGCTGTGTATCTCTAATCGAGGGATCTTTTGCAGCCAACTCTTTAATCCGGTCAAAAGCAAAAAATCCTTCAATCATGGTCGGCTGTTCCGCCCAAAGTGTGCCATCATTGTCGAACACGGCGATACGCTCTGCAACCGGAACGAAATTTCGGCTATGTGTTCCTGTTATCACCTGGACAAAACTTGTGATCGCTTTTTTTGTTGATGTGTCATTCCAGGATGAAAGCATGTATTCGTTTTAAAAGGTTCTTTCCAGCACATTGGGATCCTAAGCTTAGAATTCCACGTGGACAAGTTGTCGCGG
>JADMIO011701065.1_pt1 | contig 92498 bp, 77 predicted proteins | sample 8958161 | NCBI WGS metagenome assembly JADMIO01 (sample SAMN16585339, study PRJNA669376) | soil metagenome | isolation source: Crop rotation soil | place: USA: Cullars Rotation, Alabama | collected 2011
TATGGTGAAAGTTGGAACCTCTTACGTGCCGATCAGATTAAAACGAAAGGCCCAGTCTTTCGACTGAGCCTTTCGTTTTATTTGACCATGTTGGTATGATTTAAATTAATACGACTCACTATAGGGTCAGTGCGGCCGCGACTTCAAGTCACGTGAATTCCAAGCTTCGGATCCCACTGTGCTGGAAAGGGTCCGAAGGGCTGGTCTCGGCGATCGGAGTCGGCTGCAACGAGTGGGAAGTTTGCGAGGCGGCCCTCCGCGAGCGCGACTTCGACTGCTTCCTCCTGGCAGGACGGTACACGCTTCTGGAACAAGGCGCGCTCGACACTTTCCTGCCGCTCTGCCAGGAGCGCAACGTCGCGATCGTTCTCGGCGGCGGCTACAACAGCGGCATCCTCGCCACCGGCGCCGTCAAAGGCGCCCACTACAACTATGCTCTGGCGGACGAGCCGATTCTCGACCGGGTTCGCAAGATCGAAGCGACGTGCAAACGATTCAACGTGCCCATGAAGGCCGCCACCCTTCAATTCGTCCTCGCTCACCCGTCGATCCCCACGAATATCCCGGGTACCCGGACCAAGGCGCATCTCGAAGAGAACGTTGCTTTGATCGGCCATCCCATTCCCGCCGAGTTTTGGATCGCGATGAAGGCGGGCGGGCTCATCCGTGAGGATGCGCCAACGCCTGCGTAGCGCGGCATCCGGGTTTCAGAAGAACCCGCAGCCGCCGTTGACATCAAGCGTCGCCCCGGTGAGGTAGGATCCCTGCTCCGAGGCGAGGAAGTAGACGGCGGAAGCCATTTCCGACGGATCGCCGGCGCGCTCCAGCGGGATCTTGGCCCATTCGATGGCCCTCATCTCGTCGGTTGTGATCCCGCGTTTCGCCGCCTCTTCCTCAAGCGCGGTGAAATGCATCCGCGTCGCAACGTTACCTGGGGCCACCGAGTTGACGCGAATATCCGGGGCGAGTTCCGCCGCCGCCGTCTGGGTGAGCGAAATCACGGCCGCCTTCGAGGCGCAGTAGGCGCTGAAGAAGCCGTGACCGCTACGTCCGTACCAGCTCGATATGGTGACGATCGAGCCCTTCCCTGCCGCGCGCAGCGGCGGAATGAATTGCTGCATCATCAGCACATAGGACCTGACGTTGACGCTCATCACCCGATCCCATTCGTCCATTGGTAGTGTCGCGACCGGGCCCACCTTCTGAAGCGTTCCGGCGATCAGGCCGAGAAAGCGTAAGGGAACGCCTACCGCCCCGACCTTCGCAGCCAACTGCGAAACGCCGGCCGGAGTCGTGATGTCGGCGACGACGCCGACGACCGAGCGGCCGGCCGACATTTTAAGCCCATTGGCGACCTCGTTGACCTTGGTGTCGATGTCGGTGACGACCAGCGACCAGCCCTCTGCGGCAAAGCGCTCGGCCGTCGCGCGGCCGATGCCGCCGGCGGCACCGGTTATGATTCCAAGACTATGGTCCATGTACTCTCTACCTCCCTCGGGCGTCCTCAATCACCATCGCCGCGCCCTTCTCGCCAATCATGATGGTGGCGGCGTTTGTGTTGCCTGATACGATAGTCGGCATGATCGCGGCGTCGATCACCCGCAATCCGTTTAAGCCGTGTACGCGCAGACGCGGATCGACCACAGCCTCGGCATCGCGACCCATCTTGCACGTTCCAACGGCGTGCAAGAGCGACAGACCCGACCGCCGGCAGTGAGCGATGAGGTCGGCGTCGCTGGCGCAGGCGGGACCCGGATTGATTTCGGCTTCGACGTAAGATTTCAACGGCTCTGTCCCGGCGAGCCGGCGCGACGCTTTCAACGCTGCTATCATCGTCCGTTGGTCCGCCTTGCTGGCGAAGAAGTTGAACCGAATGGCCGGCGCCTGCCTGGGGTCGGGACTCTTCAGCCAAACGCTGCCGCGTGACTGCGGGCGGATATGCTCGGCGAGGATCGTGAAACCGGAGAAGGGCCGCGGCGAAAGATCCTCACCCGTGCACCAGGCCATCAGCGTGATCATCATGTCGACCCGATCCATGTTCGGATCGGTACGGATGAACGTGTTGGCGTAGTTGCCGTTGCTCGCCATCGGCCCGCTCCTGAAGAGGAGGTAGCGCGCCATGGCGAAGGTGCGGCGAAGGACGTTGTTGGCCAAGTCGTTGACCGTGATCGGCCGCGTGCAGCGGTACTCAAGGCCGATGCCGAAGTGATCCTGCAGGTTGCTGCCCACTCCCGGCAGGTCGACAACCACCGGAATCCCCAATTCTTTCAGGGCCTTGCCGGGGCCGATGCCCGACAAGAGCAAGAGTTGCGGCGAGTTATAGGCGCCGCCGCAAAGGATGACTTCGCGGCGAGCCAAGGCGATTCGTTCGCCAGCGGGGCCCTGATAGGCCACACCCCTCGCGACGCCTTCCGAAACGACCACGCGTTTGGCCAAGGCGCGGGTCACGGTCTTCAGACCTACATGAGGCCCGAGCGCGCGCAGATAGGCGTCGGCGGTGCTCCAGCGCCGCGCATTCCGCGTCGTTACCTGAACGTAGCCGGCGCCATCCTGCTTCGGGCCGTTGAAATCGTTGTTAATCGGTGAACCGGTCCGCCGCGCCGCTTCGATGAACGCGTCGGCGAGTTCATGTCGCGACGGCAGATCCGAGACCCAGAGCGGGCCATCGACGCCATGATATTTGTCGGCACCCCGCTGTTGATGCTCGGCCTTCTTGAAGAAGGGCAAGACGTCTTCGAACCCCCAGCCCTCGCAGCCCTCGCTCCGCCAACCGTCGAAGTCCTCGGCCTGGCCGCGGACATAGATCATTCCGTTGATCGATCCGGTGCCACCCAGAACTTTGCCGCGCGGCTGGAAGAGCCGGCGATTGTTCAACTCCGGCTCGGGCTCGCTGTGGTAGCACCAGTTGACGCGGGGATTGGCGTAGAGCTTGGCGTAACCTAGCGGAATGTGAATCCAGGGGTTGCGGTCCTTCCCGCCGGCTTCCAAGAGCAGCACACTGTGACCGGCGCCGCCAAGGCGGGCCGCCACGACACAGCCGGCCGACCCGGCACCGACGACGATGAAGTCGAAGGTTTCCTCGCCGTCCGCCGCCGCGCCCGGCCGACGATCAGGCATCGGCCGACACGTTGAGCAAGACCTTCAGCTCGCCGCCGGCCGGATCAAGCAGTCGCTTGAAGCCGAGCGCCATCGCGTCCTCAAGCGCGATGATGCTGGTCACCAGTTTTTCGACGGGAAACTGGCCGCTGGCGATCATCGCCATCACTCGCGGCCAGCTGTCGGATGGATAGCAGATACTGCCGCGAACGATGATGTCCTTGAATACCCAGGTCAGCGCGTTGATCTCGACGGGCTTTGTCTGCAGTCCGACTTGCACCACGATCCCTTGGCGACGAACCGCATCGACGCATGCGTTGAGACAGGCCGGAACCCCGGCGCACTCGATCGCGGCGTGGACGCCGATTCCCTCCTCGCTGTTGGCCCGCACGATCTTGTTGAGGTTGTCCTTTGCCGGGTTCACCAGGATGGCGTCTGGCAGCAAACTGCCTGCGGCCTTGAGGCGGCTCGGGTTGGTTTCGCTGATGATGAGGGTCGTCGCCCCCGCTGCCTTGGCCGCCAAGGCGCAAAGGGCGCCGATTGGTCCGAAGCCGGAGATGAGGACGCTCCATCCCGGCCTGATGCCTGCCCGATCGACCGCATGCACAGCCACGGCCGCCGGCTCCACCATCGCCGCCTGAATGTCGGTCACGCCGGCCGGCACGACAAAGGCGTTGTAGTCGTTGACGATAGCGAGGTCGGCCATGCCGCCCCACCACCAGCTGAGACCGACGACGCCCACCTTCGGACTGAGTTGGTAAAGCCCACGCTTGCCGTAGTACTCGTCGGCCGGCGCCATCTGCGGCTGGATCGAAACCCGATCGCCCACGGCGACATTGCGCACATCGGCCCCTATATCTTCGACCACCGCCGAGAATTCGTGACCGAGAATTTGCGGCATCGACGCGCCGGTGAAGACATGCGGCTCGCGTGTCGACGAGATTGGCCCGTGAAGATATTCGTGAAGATCGCTGCCGCAAATGCCGCAGAAGATTGGCCGGACCAGGACATCTCTCGGCTTGAGCTGACCCGGGGGCGGAACATCGTCGACGCGGACGTCATTGCGATCATGGAAACGAACGGCGCGCATCACTTTGCTCCTTAGCTGATACAGGGCGATCGCCCTACCCTGCCTGGTCAGGCCGCCCGCGGAACCATTCTCGGCCGCGCGGCCCGTTGGCGCAGCAGGTTGATCGACATCTGTACGACGATGACGAGGATGAGGAGCGCCCCGATCGCAAGGCTCTGCAGCCAATAAGGCGCCCCATAGGCGGCGACTCCGCCGACCAAGAAACGCAGCGTCATCAACCCAATGAAGATGCCAAGGACGTTGCCGCGCCCACCATCGAGGGCAATGCCGCCCATCAGACACGCCGTCGCCGCCGACAGCAGCAAAGTATCGAAGCCGAGCGGCGTTGCGCTGCCGAGCCGAACCGAGAGCAGCGCGCCGCCAAGTCCGGCCAGCGTCCCCGACAAGGCGAAAGCGATGACCAATGGCCGCATCAGCGAAACGCCGGCGGCACGCGATTCCAGGCGACCCCCGCCGATCGCGTAAATCTCGCGGCCCCACATCGTATAGCGGAGGAAAAGTCCGACGAGAACGAACACGGCGAACATCGTGATGCTGAGCGGCGACAGGACGCCGAGGACCCGGGCGCTGATGAAATCGACTTCGCCAAGCCGTTCGATCGGCACGGTCACGGTGTTCTCGTTGCTGATGATAAGGGCGAGGCCGCGCAGACCGATCAGCGTGCCGATGGTGAAGACCAGCGAGTTGATGCCGGTTGCGGCAATGATCAGCCCTTGAATCGCACCGACGCAGCCGGCGACGACCACCGCGATCAGGATCGCCGGCAGCACGGCGACTCCGTCGACGATCAGGTTGACGGCGAGCACCCCGATGACCGCGGCAAGCGAACCGACCGAGAGATCGAACTCGCCGGCGATCATCGTCACGCCGACGCCGACCGCCACGAGGCCGATGAGCACCGCCCCATCCAAAAGCGCCGCGATACCTCTTACGGTGTGATAGGACGGCAGGAGACTCGCGAAGATCACATAGACGACGATCATGAACACGGCGCGGACCGCGAGATCGACGACGACTTCCCGCCGGCTCATGCGCGCCTCCGCTGGATCAGGTGGAAGCCAATTGTCGCCAGCGCCACGAGGCTGCCCACCACCAGGGTCCGCTGACCCGAAGTAAAGCTGTGCAGAAGCATGAAATTCTGCAGGAGCGCGATGAAAACCGCGCCGAGTGCCGCCTGGATCGGCAATCCCTGGCCGCCGCGAAGCGAGATCCCGCCGACAAGGACGGCGGCGATCACGTCGAATGTCAGCCCTGAGAAGAGGTTGGCGACCGCGAGGCCAAACTGAGAAGCGGCGGATATGCCGGCCATGCCGCAGCAAAGACCGAATATGGTCAGGGCGATCAAGGACGCCTGCCCGACCCGCAGGCCCGTGGCGGCCGCTGCCGCCCGATTGGCGCCGATGAGAAGCAGCTGCCGCCCGAACCTGGTCTTCTGCAGGACGAACCACGCCAGCAGCGTCAGGATGATGAAGGCCCAGCTCTGCGTCGGAATACCAAGCGGCCGCCCCGTACCGAGCCATTCGGCGGCTTTGGTGCCGAGGATGATGTTCTTGTTGTTGGTGACCAGCGACGCGACGCCGCGAAAAAAGGCGCCGAACGCCAAAGTCGTGATGATCGGGTCGGCGCCGAGGGAAATGATACCGCCCTGGACCGCGCCGCATGCAGCGGCGAACACCAGCGTCACGACGAGGCTGCTCGCCAGGCCATAGTCGGCGCGCATCATGAACGCGAAGATGCAGGCCGAAAGGATCGCCAGCTCTTCCGCCGATAGGGCGAAGAGATTGCCCGAAATCGTGATGTAGGACATCCCGAGGGCGATGATGCCGGTGATCGACGCCGCCCGAATGACGACGAGGAGGTTTTGGAACGTAAGGAAGCTGGGAGTCGTCAAACCCCCGATCACGACCAGAAGGATGATCGCAAAAGCGACGATGCCCATATTGCGCAGGCGCTGAGCCCGTGCCTGCGCCTCCGTTGCCAGGACATCATCGCCCGGCAGCGCACCGACCAGCATCCGTGAAATCACGCTGCCACCTCCGCATCCTCGGTTTGCGGGTGGGTGACGTCGCGGAGTAGCGCTTCCGGCTTGAGCTCGGCCGCCGGCGCCGACCGCACGAGCCTGCCGCGGAAGAACGTTGCGACGGTATCGGCGAGGCCGAGAACTTCCTGGTTGTCCGACGATACGAACAGGATCGCCAAACCCTGGTTGGCGAGTGCTCGCAGGTGGCGGTAGATCTCGGCCCGAGCGCCGACGTCGACGCCCCGCGTCGGTTCCTCAACGAGCAGGATCGACGGATCGATGCCCAGCCACTTGCCGAGCGCGACCTTCTGCTGGTTGCCGCCCGACAATTTCCCCGCCTGGCTGCCCAAGCGCTTGATGCTGATCTCGAAGAATTCGGCGAGGCGCCGGGCAAGCTCCTCCTCGCGGCGCCGGCTAAGAATGCCGCCCACGGTGATCTTGTCGATCGCCGGCGCACTCAGATTTTCGATGAGGCGCCGCACGCCGAAGATGCCGTCGTGCTTGCGATCATCCGAGCAGTAGGCGATGCCCATCTTGATGGCATCACGCATGTCGCGGGGGTTCAGCGACTTTCCACGCAGCTCGATCGACCCCTGCAGTCGCGGCTCGACACCGGCGATGGCACGGACCACGGCGTTGGCACCGCTGCCCAGCTGACCGGCCAGGCCGACGATCTCCCCGGCGTGCAAAGTCAGCGAGACCGGCTGAACCAGGCCCGGCGCCAGTATGTTCTTGATCTCCAGCAATGCCTCGCCCCGCACGCTCCCGCGCTCGGGGAACATCTGGTCGAGGCGGCGGCCGAGCAAGTGCTCGATCAGCTTGTCGATGTCGAGATTCTTCACGTCGACCGGGTCGAAGCTGACGCCATTGCGGAAGATCGTGACCCGATCGCCGATCTCGAACACTTCGCCAAGGCGATGCGTGACGTAGATGATCGAACGTCCCTCGCCGGCGAGCTTGCGCACGACGAATTTGACCTTTTCGATTTCGACGTCGGAAAGCGCGGCGGTCGGTTCGTCGAGGATCAAGATGCGCGCGTCGCGCGACAGCAATCTGGCAATCTCGACAAGCTGCCGCTGTGCCACGGACAGGTTTCCGGCGGGCATCGCCGGGTCGATATCCTCGAGACCGACAAGCGCGAGATGCGGCCGGACCCGCTCGGCGAGTTGAGCACGCGTCCAGATGGGATTGGCGCTGCTCCCGCCAAGGCAGATGTTCTCGGCGACCGACAGTGGCGCGATGATGCTGAGTTCCTGGGTAACGTAGGCAACGCCCGCTTGCAGCGATTGGCCCGGCGTGCGGATGCGGACCTCCTTGCCGCCGATTTCGATGGTGCCGGCGTCGGCTCGTTCCAACCCGGCGAGGATCTTGACGAGCGTGCTCTTGCCCGCGCCGTTCTCACCCAACAGGGCCATGACCTCGCCGCGTCGCAGCGAGAAGTCGACCCCTTGCAGCGCTTGCACCGAACCATATCGCTTGGCGATACCGGTCATGCGCAGAATGGTGTCGCCGGATTCGATGGGCAAGATTCCGCACCCCAATGACGATGCGGCAGCCACCGCGCTGAAACGCGGTGGCTGCCGGACGTGACTTGATCAGTAGTTGCAGAGCTCCTTGAACGTCCAGCCCCAGAGCTTGAACTTGTCGAGCTCGGCCTGGGTATGGGCGACGAGCGCCGGGTTGGGGATGAAGTTGAAGCGCGACGGCGCGCCCTCATCCGACGGCTTGTTGTCGGCATCGAACGGCAGGTAGAGCTTTCCGTCCTTCACTTCCTTCGTGTTCAGGTACTTGTGAAGGGTCTGCACCGACTGCCAGCCTTCGAGGAATGCCGCCTGGACACCCGTGCCGACGATACTTCCGGCGAGGAGATCGGAGGTGTCACCGTGGCAGGTACCGCCCACCACCAGGACGTCTTTGCCCGGCGTCTTGCCGGCTTCTTTGAGCGCCTGGATGACGCCGGTCGCCAGACTATCGTTCTCGGTGTAGACCCAGGTGATCTCGTCCTTCTTCGGCGGGATGACCTGCGAGCCGACGGCGTAGCCTTCCTGCGACATGAACCCGGCGGGCTCTTCCTGAATCACCTCGAGCTTGCCGGCGGTAGCCTCACGAAACGCCTTTGAGCGATCCGAGCCGGCGGAGTAGCCGGCCGGGAAGGTGATGATCATGCCCTTGCCGCACTTGACCGTCGTGCTGGCGGCGCAGGCGTCAAGGAGCATCTTCGCTGCGGTTTGGCCGTTCAGAAAATCGTCGACGCCGGCGTAGGCCGTCCAGAACGCCTCAGTGCCGGCGATCGGGTATTGGTTGGTGAAAATCACCGGCTTGCCGGTTTGCGACAACTTGCGCAGCGATCCGGTGCCGGCAGCGTTGACGTAGGGCCACCAGATGAACCCTGCAACCTCCTCGCCTGAGGCCAGCTGCTGGTCGACCTGTGAGTCCTGTTCGGCCTGGTCGCGGCTCGACTCGATGATCTTGATGTCGTAGCCGAGGTCCTTGGCCTTGGTCTTGGCGCCGAGCTGCCACTGGGCGAGATAGTTGTCGGTGCCCGGCGGCATGAAGACGACGATCTGACCTTTGCTGGCCGCTTGCGCGGACGGCAGGCCAAAACCAACCATCGCTGCCATTGCTGCCGCGGCCACGAGCAAAAGTCCGCTGTGGCCCGCACGTTTTACAAACGAAGACTGCATCTTATTCCTCCCTTTTTTCACTCTGTCTCTGCGTAGTCCAACGTCAAATGGGCCGTTTGCTTCGGCCGATCTGTCTCCATCAGCTAGACGAGCACCATGCCGCCATCGATCATGATGATCTGGCCGGTCATGTAGTCGGAGTCCGAAGCCGCCAGGAACGTCGTCGTTCCAGTGATGTCGGCGGGTGATGCGGCCCTGCCGCGCAATATTCCTGCCGAGAAATCTTCCATCGCCTGACCTGGACGCTGGCTGACGCCCAGTTCCATCAGATCCTTGTCGAGCTGCTCCCACAGCGGCGTGTCGACGACGCCGGGCGCAAAGCCATTGACGGTGATGTTGTGCTTCGCCAGCGCCCGAGCGCCCGACTGAGTCAACGAAATGACGCTGAATTTCGAGGCGCAGTAAGGGGCAATGTTGTCGTAGCCCTGACGCCCGGCGATCGACGCGGTGTTGATGATCTTGCCGCCGCTGTTCTGGGCAATCATCTGCTTGGCCGCCTCCTGCATGCCGATCAAGACGCCGAGGCCGTTCACCTTCATGATCCAATCCCAATTGGCCTCCGTGACGTCGAGGAAGTTCATCGGCTTGTTCACGCCGGCGTTGTTGAACATCACGTGAAGGGCGCCGAACTCGGCGACGGCCTTATCGATGGCGGCGCGGACCTGCTTCCGGTCGGTTACGTCGAGCTTCACGCCAATGGCGCGGCCGCCTCCGTCGGCGCCGACGCGCTTGCCCGCGTGAGCCGCGACATCGACGATCCTCGGATCTAGATCGGCGTAAACGACGTTGCCGCCTTCTCGAAACAGCGCATCGGCGATCGAATGGCCGATGCCACGGCCGGCCCCGGTGACCATGCATGTGCGATTGGACAACCTACCCACGTCATTCCTCCCCTAGCCGTGTTGCGGCCCACTTGGTCGTGCCTCCGCGCGGTTCCTCCCCGCGAAGGTCCGGACTTGTAGCGCTATCCAAAGCATGCGAGCCGCCTCCGGACCGGCCCGAATCTATCCAGAATGGATATGCGCTTTTTCCTAGCTCGATCCGCGGATCGCGTGCCCCTCCCCTGACTTCGCCGCCATGGCCGCCCCCGGCCGCCGGGCCTTTCTCTCCCTCAGTTCTTCAAGGATCGACGGGCCGTCCTGTCCCAAATACGGGGCGCCGCGATGGATCGATCCCGGTGTTGCGGACAGGCGCGTGACGACGGTGTGCATCGGCAAGGTTCCATCGCCGTCCTCCACTTCGACGATGACGCCGCGGCCGGCGACATAGGGATCGCCGAGCAACTCCGCGGCGGAATGGACCGGCCCAACCGTCACCGCCGCGGCTTCGAACAAGCTGAGGTTCTCGGCTCGCGTCCTTATGCCGATGAAGCCCCCGATAATCGCGTCGAGGGCATCGCAGTTGGCGAGGCGATCGTCATTGGTGCGAAAGCGCGGATCGTCGATCAGTTCCGGGCGCCCGATCGTCTGGAAGATCCGCTCGGCCATGCCCTGGGTCGAGCCGGAGAGAGCGACATAGTGGCCGTCGGCACACGCATAGAGATTGCGCGGCGCAGCATGGGTCGACTGATTGCCGTTCCGACGCATCGGAATTCCGGTGAGGTGGTATTGCAGCGTAGCGACGCTGATCAGCGAAAAGATCGGCTCGAACAGCGAGATATCCACCACCTGGCCGGCGCCGCCCCGAACCTCGACGGAACGCAACGCCGTCAGCAATCCGACCGCCGCATATAGACCCGCAATCATGTCCGCCGTGGCAAGCGGCGGCAGGCAGGGTGCCGAGTCCGGGAAGCCGTTGATGTCGGCAAAGCCGGACATCGCCTCTACCAACGTCCCAAAGCCGGGCTTCTCCCGGTAGGGCCCCGTCTGCCCCCACCCCGACAAGCGGACGATGACAAGCCGGGGGTTGATCTCCAGCAAGCGGTCAGGCGACAGTCCCAACCGTTCGAGCCCGCCCGGCACAAAGTTTTCGACCAGCGCATCGGCGGTCTCGATCAGCTGGATGAGGACATCGAGATCGTTGCTGCGCTTCAGATTGAGCGCGATGCTGCGCTTGTTTCGCGAATAGATTTTCCAGAAGACCTCGACATTTTTCACCCGCCAGCGGCGAAGATCGTCGCCCTTCTCCGGATGCTCCACCTTGATGACGTCCGCGCCGAGGTCGGCAAGGACGTGGGTGACCATGTTTCCGGCAACCAGTCGGGACAGATCGACGATACGAACGTCGGAAAGCGGGCCACGCTCTGTCGGAGTTGGCTGACTCTCGGCTCGGCTCATCAAACTTTCTTTCTGTACGCGTCCGGTGAGCCGGATATTTTGGCCATTTCAGTAGACTGTATACCGCAGTCTGTTGACAGGTCAACGCCAACTGGTAGGTTTTGCCGACCCGTCGCCCGTCGGAAAAACCGAAAACCTCTGGGAGGAGAAACATGAAAACCGACAATCGAACGTCATCCAGCGCATCCAAATTGGTTCTCAATCGCCGTTCGCTATTGAAGGGAGCGGCCGGCCTCGCTGCGTTCGCCACGCCGTTTGGCTCGATGATCGCCGGCCGCGGTGGCGCCCGCGCCGCCGGCGGCAAGGTCGTGGTCGGCATGGCGTGGCCAGGCATGCAGGACGCAGTCTGGAGCACGAGCAAGCAGCTCCTAGAGGAGCTCGCCGCCAAATCCAACCCGCCGATCGAACTCGTCTTCACCGCCGCCGACATGGATGTCGCGAAGCAGGCGAGTGACGTAAAAGACCTGATCAGCCGCAAGGTCGACGTCATTCTCGTCTTCCCGATCGATTCCAAGGCGATATCCTCGAGCGTCCGGGATGCGCACGAAGCCAAGATTCCGGTGATGTCGTTCCTGCGGCAGGTTCACCAGGAAGCGAAATACCAAGCCGATGTCTTCGTCGGCATCGACGCCAAGTGGCAGCAATATTCTTCGGCCAAGTCGGTTTTCGAGCGAATGAAGAAGGCCAACGTGCCGATCAAAGGCATTTTGTGGGTCAGCGGCGACTTGCGCGATGAAAACTCGCGCCTGCGTGGGGTTGGATTACAGGAAGCCGCGGCGGAAGTCGGCGCCAAGGTGCTTCAGGACCTGCCCGCCAACTGGGATCCGCAACAGGCCGCAGCCGTCCTTGCTCCGGCGCTCAAAGCCTACCCGGACGCCAATGTCCTCGCCATCGCCTCCGACGTGATGATGAGCGGCGTTCAACAGGTCCTGCAGGACGCCGACAAATGGTATCCCAACACCGATCCCAAGCATTTGTATTTCTCGAGCGTCGACGTTTTCGCGATCGGCATCGACCTGCTCAGGAAGAAATATCTCGACGCCGATACGCTGTTCGACGTCAAGGGCATGTGCCAGAAAGCGATCGAAATCATGCCGAAACTGGCCGCCGGCGAAAAATTCGACAAGGACATCATGATCCAAGGCCCGGTCTACACCCCGGAAAATGTCGATGATGCGGCATTGCAGGGCCAGCTTTGGCAGAAGTGATGTCGCCTCGCCGTTGATGCAGGTTCTCGCGGTGGGGAGGTCGAACCTCCCCACCGCGATCGCTGCGAGCTGCGTCGACCAGGCACAGTCGGTGCCGTCTCACCAGCCGCCGACGAAGTATTGTGGTGACGGAAGCTGAGAATTCGGCCGCGCATGAATCGCCAAGAAACCATATCCGGCCAAACGCGGCTCCTTCGGGACTATCTTCCGCAGTCGCGCCGCGGCGTCATCAACATGGCGACCGCCGTGGCGGCCGTCGGGCTGACGATCATCCTCGGCTTGACGATCCCGAATTTCCTCGACGCCAGGAACATTCTGAACGTCCTGGAGCAGTTGAGCATTCTTGGCTTCATGGCGATCGGCATGACCTTCGTCATGGTCGCCGGCGGTATCGACCTCTCGATGTACACGGTCGTCTCCGCCGCTTCTGTCGTCGGTGCCTCGCTGATGGTCGCCGAGTACCCCGCAGTTCTGGGCTGCGTCGTCATGCTGCTGGTTGGCCTTGGCTTCGGCCTGGTCAACGGCGTCGCCATCTCGCTGGGAAGGATGACGCCCTTCATCGTCACGCTCTCGACCATGGTTCTGGCGCAAGGCTTTGCCATTTGGTTCACCAGCGCCCAGAGCATCTCCGGCCTGCCCGAGGATTATATCGACGCCGTGTCCGGCAAAGTCTTTGGCGCCATTCCCATCCCGGCCGTGCTCATCATCGTCGTCGCCATCATTTCCGGCACGGTGCTGGCAAAAACCAAATACGGTCGCTGGGTATATCTCACCGGCAGCAACGAGCAGACTGCGCGTGTCTCGGGCCTGCCCGTCCGCTTTACAAAATTCAGCACCTACGTGTTTTCGGGCCTGATGGCCGGCATCACCGCAGTCGTGCTGACCGCGATGGTGGGAACCGCCACGACCGCGATGGTGCGCGACGAGCGTTTAATGGACGTGATCGCCACGACGGTCATCGGCGGTGCAAGCTTGACCGGCGGAACCGGCAGCGTTCTCGGCACGATGTGCGGACTGTTGTTCATCACCGTGCTGGGCAATTCATTCAATCTTCTCGGCGTTTCGCCCTTCATTGCCATGGTGATCAAGGGCCTGATCCTGGTCGTGATCATCGGCATTGACGCCCTCCGGTCGCGGCAATGAGGGTCTAGCGATGGCCAGCGACGCGCCAAAGCTGCGGATGTCGAGGATCTCAAAACAGTTTCCCGGCGTTCGCGCGCTCGACGACGTTTCCTTCGAAGCCCACAGGGGCGAAATCATCGGCCTCGTCGGCGTGAATGGAGCCGGCAAATCGACGTTGATGAACATTCTCGGTGGTGTCTATCAACCAGACCAGGGCGAAATCTTCGTCGACGGGCGGGCGGTCTCGTTTCACTCGCCAAAGGATGCCGAACGGACCGGCATTTCGTTCATTCACCAGGAACTGCTGTTCTTCGCGTCTCAAACAGTCGCCGAGAACATTTTCATTTCGCACCTTTTCGCCGATCCCCTGCTGCCGATCTTCGTCAGCAAGAGTCGAGCCAACAACCAGGCCCGAAGAATCCTCAGCATGCTCGGCTCGGACATAAGTCCCACCGCGAAAGTCGAGAACCTCTCCGTTGGTGAGCGGCAGATTGTCGAGATCGCAAGGGCACTCGCGGTCGGCTCGGAGCTTGTCATATTCGACGAGCCAACCTCGTCGCTCAGCCTCAAGGAAAAGGAGGTCCTTTTCCGGGTGATGCGGAGACTGCGGGCGGAGGGCAAGGCGATCATTTACATCTCGCATTTCCTCGACGAGATCCTTGAACTCTGCGACCGCTTCATCGTCCTCCGCAACGGACGAGTTCACGGCCACGGCGACATCGTCGACGTCACTAAGCGCGACATCATCCGCATGATCATCGGCAAGGACATCAACTACGACCGGAAGATCTATCGCGTTATTGCGGCGGCGCCGGTCCTGAAGATCGCCGACGTCACCAGCGGCAGCCTTCTGAAGAGCATCGGATTCGAACTCAACGAAGGCGAGATTCTCGGTATCTGGGGCCTGATGGGATCCGGGCGAACCGAATTGATCCGCGCCATTCTCGGGCTCGACCGGATCGACAGCGGGCGCATCCAACTCCTGGACAACGGCGTACTCACCACGATCTCCCCAGCACAGCTCCTCAGCCACTGCGGTTACGTCACCGAAAGTCGGCACACCGACGGCCTGTTCCTCAACGAGCCAATCTGGAAAAACATCTCGGCGACGTCGCTCGGCAACTATGTGACACGGGTCGGATTCCTGGATACGCCGAAGGAATCCCAAACTGCTGCCGAATACATCGACCTCCTCACGATCGCCGCGCCCGGCCATACCACCCGGGTCGAGAGCCTCAGCGGCGGTAATCAGCAGAAGGTGGTTTTCGCCAAGTGGCTGAACCGGAAGGCGAAGATCCTCATTCTCGACGAGCCGACTCGCGGCGTCGATGTCGGGGCGAAACTGGAAATCAGCAATCTCATCAGGGAACTGTCGTCGCAGGGTACCTCGACGCTTCTCGTCACCTCCGAGATCGAGGAGATGGTCAGCCTTAGCGATCGCGTGCTGGTTCTGCGCGAAGGCGCGGTAGTCGGCGAGGTCACCGGAGCCGACATCAACACCCCGACTCTGATGAGCCTGTCTCTGGGAGAACGCAGCGTACAATGAGCGCCCCCAGGACATTGCCCGTTAACCTGCAGAACCTCGTTCTCTCCTACGGGTTCTTCCTCCTTCTCGCGTTCTTCATCATCGTCTTCAGCTTCGTTTCGAACGCCTTTCTCACCGTCAGCAATTGGACGCAGATCAGCATCGTCGCCTGCTTCTTGCTGACCGCCTCGGCTGGCCTCACGCTCGTCGTCATCACCGGCAACATCGACCTCTCGATCGGCTCGGTCGCCTATGTTGCCGCCTCTGTCGTCTTCCTCACCGCCGACCAGCCGCCTTTGGTATCGCTCATTGCGGCAATCGGCGTGGGCGTCGTGATCGGGTTCGGCAACGGGATCCTTGTCGCCTGGCTGCGGATGAACTCGCTGTTGACGACGCTCGGCCTGATGATCGCGTATCGCGGCATCAGCCTCGTGCTCACCGGCGGAAGCATGCACCCGGTCGGTCCGACGATCGCCGCGCTCGGCAAGGTCAAGTTTTTCGACTTCCTGCCGCTCGTCTTTGTCGTCAGCCTCGTCGTGATGATCGTCTTGCAGATCCTTCTCTCCAGGACGAGGTTCGGCGCCTACTGTTACGCCATCGGCAACAGCGAAGCGGCCGCGATCAAGGTCGGCCTGCCCGTACGGACGGTCAAAACGCTGGTCTTCGTGATTTCGGCCACCTGCGGTGCCATCTCCGGCATTCTTTCCACCATGTACCTGGGCGAGATCACGACCTTCGTCGGCCGCGGGATGGAGTTTCAGGCGGTGGCGGCGGTCGTCATCGGCGGCACGAGCCTCTTCGGCGGCAAGGGCAACATCCTGCCCGGGACATTGGCGGGGGTGCTGTTGCTCATCATCATCAACAACGGCCTCGGCAATCTCGGTGTGTCGCCGTATGTCTACCCGTTCGCGGCGGGGGTCGTGATATTCCTGGCCATCTATCTGGACTCACTCAAGAATCGTCGGAGGTTTGCACGCTTTGAATAGACAAACCCCGCAAATCAGCCGATGTCAGACTAGCCGCAATAATCCTGGGTCCTCTGAATCATGCAAATCCGCCGCGAGACCTTAGGCACACAAGTCTACGAGCTGCTGCGCGACCGCATGTTGCGCGGCGAAATCGCCGGAGGATCACGCCTCGTACAGGAGTCTCTGTCCGAGGAAATGGGCATCAGCCGGATACCCATCCGCGATGCACTCCGTCGCCTGGAGACCGACGGACTTGTCGTCGGTGACGAAATCGGCCGCTACACGGTCGTTCCCTTCAGCGCAAGCGACGCGAACGAGATCTATGCGATCAGGCGACGGCTCGAGCCATTCGCGACCGAGATTGCGGCGACCGCCATGACCGCCGAGGCATTGAGCGACATTCAGTCGCTCAACAACGACCTCGCCAATGCCGCCCGCCGGCGGCAGCTCGACCGCTACATCGAGCTCAACGTCAAATTTCATCTCGCCATCTACGAGGCCAGCGGCATGCGGCGCCTGGTGCGCATGATCAGAAGCCTGTGGCTCGGCGTGCCGCCCCTGACGCCGATCTTGCTCGAAGGGCGCATCAAGCGGTCGCAGAAGGAGCACGAGGCGATCGTGAAGCATCTTGTCGCCCGTGACGGTCCCGGCGCTGCCCTTGCAGTCGATCGCCACATCGAGACCGCCGGCGTTGAACTCATCGAAACGATGGCAGTCGCGCGCGGCAGCGGGCGGCGCGCCCGAAAATAGAAAAAAGGATTTTGGGGAGGACTATGGACAGGCATCTCATCAGCGCCTTTGGCCGCCGAGTGCGCCTCGGCATGGTCGGCGGAGGCATCGGTTCGATCATCGGCGGCACGCATATTCTGGCGCTGCGTGCCGACGGCTTTTGCGACTTGGTGTCCGGCGCACTCTCGTCCAAGCCCGAGGTTTCCACCGCGTCGGCGCAGATGGAGTTGATCGCCCCCGACAGGACGCACACGGATTGGCGGGAGATGGCGGAAAAGGAAGGCGCCCGCTCCGACAAGATCGATGCGGTCATCATCGCGACCCCTCCCCAGCTGCATTTTCCCGTCGCCAAGGCCTTTCTTGAGCGGGGAATCGACGTCATCTGCGAAAAGCCGATGACACGCGACTTCGAGGAGGCTCGCCAACTCGTCGACCTAGTCCACAAACACGATCGGCTGTTTTGCCTGACGCACTGTTACATCGGCTATCCCATGGCGAGGCAGGCTCGGGCCCTGATTGCCGCCGGCGCCATCGGCAAGGTGCGGATGATCGACATCACCTTTGCGCCGGGGGACCGCGGGACTTCGCTGGAGCCAGAAGACCTGTCCAAGCGACACTGGCGCTTCCAGGCTTCATCCATGGGCAAGGCCTCGATCCTCGGCGAGGTCAACTCCCACGCCTACAACATGGCCTGCTACCTGACGGGCCTCGAAGCAGAACGGGTGTCGGCGCACATGACCACATTCGCCGAGCGCCGGGAGGTATTCGACAACGTCTATGCGACCCTGGAATTCCCCGCCGGCGTCAAGGGCCGCTTGTGGAGCAGCTACGTGGCGGCGGGCAACGATCAGGGTCTGTCGTTCATCATCATCGGCGAACACGGGCAGCTTCGCTGGCGCGAAGAGGATCCCGAATATCTGATCATGAAGCCGATGGGAGCGCCCGCCGTCGTCTATGCGCGCGGCTACAACGAGATCGACAAGCGCGCCAAGGCCGATGTGCGGTTCCGCCCGGGTTTTCCCGAGGGCTACGGGCTGGCATTCGCCAATCTCTATGTCGACTTCGCCCAAGCGATCATGGCGCGCGCACTTGGCAAGCCGTTCCGGCACTACCTGGCCGACATTGCCTCGGTCGAGGACGGTGCCAAAGGCATGAAGTTCATCGAAGCTGCGACGTCGTCGCACGAACAAGACGGCGAATGGGTGAAATGCAGCTAGCGAAAGAACGGGCGCGACGTCAGTAATAGCCCTTCGAACGCATCAGGCGATCGGCGCGGTTTTGCGCATCGGCGAGCGCCGCCTTGATCGTCTTCAGGCCCCTGGCCATGTCGTGCATTTCCTCGCCGCAAATATTGATGATCTCCGCCATCTCAGGGGCCGGCGGCCGCGGCCAGAACTGAACAAGCCCGTGGCGTTCCATGTCGTCGACGATGGTGATCGCGTTGGACAAGGCGCGCACCTCGGGGTCGGCGCTAACGCTGAAACGCGGACTGGTTCGGCTGCCATTGAGGATGAACAGCTTGATCGCTTCGGCAGAGGTGAACAGCTTTACCGATTGCCACGCGGCATCGAGCCGCTCCGCCGCAAGATTCGCCGGAATTCCGAGGACATAGCCGCCCACTGGCGCGATTGGGCGCCCTCCCCGTCCCGCCGGATGCGGCAGAATTCCGGTCTTACCCTTAGCCGGCGAGGTCTCGTCGAGCTCGAAGTATGAGGCGAGGACGTTGAAGCCGTAGGCCATCGCCACCTCCCCACGGCTGTACGAATTGATCCGCTCATACCAGGCCATGCTGAGGATGCTGGGCGGCGAGTATTGGAGAAGCGCTTGCAAGTACTCGGCCGTGCGGCGCGCCTCGATGCTGTCGATCATCGGCCGCAGCTGCTCGCCCTCGATGATCTCCGCATCGAAATCCTGGCCGACCTTGCGCAAGTTAAGGATCGAACGGCCGAACGCCGAGAGCACCATGATGAAGGTGTGCCCCATCGGCGTGCCGCGTGCCGCATTCCAGGCGATCCCGCGCATGCCGGTCTTATGCGGCTGGTGCAACAACTTCGCTGCGGCCAGCAGTTGCTCGGTCGTCTCGGGCGGATCCAATCCATGCTCACGAAACGTATCCTCGCGATAGAAGAGCAGCTCAGCCGTCGTGTGGATCGGCAGGCCGAACGGCCTGCCGCGGAAATGCGCGCCCTTCCAGCCCGCCGGGTGAAAGTCGGCGACATTGATTTCGCGCGGCGAGATCAGCGAGTCGAGTGGCCGCAGGACTCGCTTGACCGCGAACTCCCCGACCCAAGGCAAATCACACGCGATGAGATCGTAGCGCGACTTCGCCAGCTGGCCGTTGGCAAGTCCCTCTTCGCGGAGCCGGTCGATTGAAAGAGCCCTGACCAGGATGGGCACGCCGAGATACTGCTCGAACTGCCGCTTGAGATGCTCCATCGCCATGAAGGTCGGATCGGCATGGACCAGGAGCCGCAGCGGTCCCGCGATCGACAGTTTCGCCCCCGCCACGCTGGGCGGGCCAATGATCCGCGCCGAGAGATAGGAGCCGCCGAAATAGTAGTCGTGGCGCTCGCCCTCATAAGCGAAACCGAAGGTCTGACCAATGATGCGTTTGACCCGCCTTGCGTATTCATACCAGGAGTCGATCAGCTCCCGGCTCGGGTGCAACGAGAAGCTCTTGCTACCCTTGCCCCGCGAACGTCGGATCACCAGTCCCTGTGCAAGCATGTCGTCGATCCGCCGCATGGCGGTGGCGTAAGGCACGCCTGAGGCCGCGGCCAGCGCCGTGACCGTGACAAGCTTGGCTTCCAGATGCTGGCGCAAAAGGAAGATCGACATGCGGTAGTAGGGCTTCGGGTGCGGCAGCTGAAGGTCGGCTTCGGCCTCGCTGTCGATTTGGTCGACGAAGCTGAGAAAGCGTAGCATTTCCTCGTTGGCAATGCTGGCGGGCCTGCTCGCGTTGGGCGGCGCGTATTTCGTCGCGATCGTCATTGCCATTCCAACGCACTCTGGCTGCTACACCGAACCCGCCAGACGATCCTACTCACGTGACCACCAAACATCCATATTGGATGATTCTTCAGTTGTCTGGGGCTGCGGGGATGGGGAGGGTGACCTAAACGGCCTTGCGCCAAGCGCTTGAGCCCAAGGCCGCCTTTAAGGCCCCCAGAGGAAACGCCGAAAATGTCGTCGTCGAAGCAAAGATTTCTGTCGGGCATCAAACGGGCACCGGGTGCGGCGGTGGCCCCCCTCAGCGCCTGGCCGGTCGAGACCAAGAGGGTCGGCGACACCGGCCGGGGAAACACGCGAAACCCCTTCGATTTGACCGATCGGATCGCCCTGGTGACGGGGGCCGCCCGCGGCATCGGCCGGGCTGTGGCGGAGCGCCTCGCGATCCAGGGCGCCCACATCATCGTCACCGACATCAACGACAAGGGATCGGCGGACACGCAGTCCATCATCGAGAAGGCCGGCGGCAAGGCCGAGACGATGCATTTCGACGTTACCGATCAAGCGCAGATCGACAAGGTGTGCGCCGCCGTCCTCGCCAAGCATGGTCGGATCGACATTCTGATCAACAATGCCGGCATATGCCTGAACGCCACGGCGCTCGACACCACAAAGGACATCTGGGACCGGCAGATGCGCATCAATCTCGACGCTGTCTTTTACTGTAGCCGCACATTCGGCGAGGCGATGGTCAAGCGCGGTGCCGGCGCGATCGTCAATTTATCGTCGATGGCGGCCATCATCGACGTCCACCCTCAGGATCATGTCGGCTACAGTGTCTCCAAGGCCGGCGTTGCACATCTCTCCAAGGTCCTCGGTTCCGAGTGGGCCGACACCGGCGTGAGGGTCAATGCTATCGGACCGGGTTTTGTCGCCACCGACATGCCGTTGGCGGCGGGCATCGAGATGCTCGAGATCTGGAAAACCCAAATTCCGATGAACCGCTTCCTGCAGCCTTATGAGGTCGCCAACACAATCGCGTTTCTGGTCAGCGACGCCGCGAGCGCCATCACCGGCCAGCTGATCATCGCCGATGGCGGCGTGACCATTTGGTAGCGGAAGCCGAGAATTAGCCCATACGACCGCCGCATGACGGACGGTCGACCCAAAGGACCCGATCAAGATGCAAAAAGCTGTCGCCGTTCGAAAACCCACCGTTGCCGTTCCGCGAAAGATCGACGCCACATCGCTGACCAATCCCCACTGGGTTTGGAACCGGGCCATCCCGCAACCCGGCCATATGGGCGTCGATTTCGAAGGTCGCGTCGACTTTCGCCGCCTGCATGCTTACCGCCTCGCTCGCGCCCGCCAGGCGCTCGCCAACTCCAATCTCGGCGCTCTGCTGACCTTCGATGTCAACAACATCCGCTACCTCACCTCGACGAAGATCGGCGAGTGGGAGCGCGACAAGCTCTGCCGCTTTGCCCTTTTGGCCGCCAATGACGATCCGATCCTCTGGGATTTCGGCTCGGCGGCGGTCCATCACCGGCTGTATTGCGATTGGTTGCCCGCCGAGAACTTCCGCGCCGGCATGCTCGGCATGCGCGGCACGGTGCCCCCGTCGGCCGGACTGATGAAGCGCCATGCGGAAGAGATCAAAGACCTGCTGGTCGAGGCAGGCGTGGCCGACATGCCGCTCGGCGTCGACTTGATCGAGCCCGGCATGTGGATCGAACTGGAGAAGGTCGGCCTCAAACTGGTCGATGGCCAGCAGGTCATGCTCGATGCACGCGAGATCAAGAACATCGACGAGATCGTCCTTCTCAATCAGGCGGCGGCAATGGTCGATGCCGCCTATCACCTGATCTGGGAGGACCTGAAACCCGGAGTCCGCGAAAACGACATCGTCGCCCGCGTCAACAAGCTGCTCTACGAACTGGGCTCGGACGATGTCGAGGCGATCAACGCCATCTCCGGCGAGCGGTGCAATCCGCACCCGCACAATTTTACCGATCGCCTGCTCAGGCCCGGTGACCAAGCCTTCTTCGACATCCTCCATTCCTTCGTGGGCTATCGCACTTGCTACTACCGGACATTCAATGTCGGCAGGGCTACCCCGTCGCAGAACGATGCTTACAAGCAATGCCGCGACTGGCTGAACGCCGCCATCGACCTCATCAAGCCCGGGGTGTCGACCGACAAGGTCGTCTCGGTTTGGCCAAAAGCCGAAGAATTCGGCTTCCGTGATGAGCTGTCGGCCTTCGGCCTGCAGTTCGGACACGGAATCGGTCTGGCGCTGCACGAGCGGCCCATCATCTCGCGCCTGGTCTCCCTGGACTCCCCGATGGAAATCAAGACCGGAATGGTTTTCGCCCTGGAGACCTATTGTCCGGCGACAGACGGATACTCAGCCGCGCGCATCGAAGAGGAGGTTGTCGTCACCGACAAGGGTTGCCAGATCATCACGCTCTTCCCGGCGGAAGAACTGCCCATCGCCAATCGCTACTGAGGTCGTCCCGGCGCGGCGACGCGCTCGGGAGGAGGAACCCACACTTTGATGAGCCAGCTCTTCATCAACGGCGACTGGTCGCCGGCGGCTTCGGGCGCCGTTCTTCCGGTCATCGATCCGAGCTTTGGCGAAGCCTTTGGCGAGATGGCCGACGGCGATGCGACGGATATCGATCGAGCGGTCGTGGCGGCGCGGAGCGCCTTCGAAAATGGTCCATGGGGGCGAATGACAGCGACCGAGCGTGGCCGTTTGCTGGCGCGCCTCGGCGTCGTCATCCTCGACAATATCGATGAGCTGACCAGCCTCGAATCCAGGGACACAGGCAAGCCTCTCAATCAAGCGCGCACCGATGTCGCCGCCGCTGCCCGCTACTTCGAGTTCTACGGTGCCGCTGCCGACAAAATTCACGGAGAGACCGTTCCCTATCTCGAGGGTTACTTTGTCGCTGTGGTGAAGGAGCCATACGGCGTCACCGGGCACATCCTTCCCTGGAACTATCCCGCTCAAATGTTCGGTCGAACCCTGGCGCCATCGCTCGCCGCCGGTAACGCCACGGTGCTGAAACCCGCCGAGGAGGCATGCGCTTCCATTCTTCGGTTTGCGGAAATGGCAGATGAAGCGGGCATCCCGGCGGGGGTGATCAACATCGTGACCGGCCGCGGCGAGTCCGCGGGCGCTGCTCTGGCCGCCCATCCCGGCGTCGATTTCATTTCGTTCACCGGCTCGCCCGAAGTCGGGCAGCTCGTCCAAAAGGCGGCGGCCGACCACTACGCCGGATGCGTCCTCGAGTTGGGCGGCAAGTGCCCGCAGATCGTCTTTGCCGACGCCGACCTCGACGCCGCACTCCCGACCATCCGCAGGGCAATCGTCCAGAACGCCGGACAGACTTGCTCGGCAGGCAGCCGCGTGCTCGTAGCCAAGGAAATCTACGAGGATTTCATCCCGCGATTGGCGGAATCCTTCGCGACGCTCCGCGTCGGCGCGGCTTCCATGGACCTTGATTGCGGGCCGGTGATCTCGGCCGCGCAACGTCGTCGCGTCCTCGGTTTCCTTGAACGGGCTAAAGCGGCGGGGATCACGCCTTTGGCGGAAGGCCAGCTATCCCCGGGTCTTCCCAGCGGCGGCTATTACGTCAAGCCGACCCTTTTCGGTCCGGTGCCGCGGGCGAATGATCTCGCGCGTGAGGAGGTGTTCGGTCCCGTGTTGGCCGCCCTGCCCTTTGAGGATGAGGCCGACGCGATACGCCTTGCCAACGGCACCGACTACGGCCTTGTGGCCGGGGTCTGGACGTCTGACGGAGCCCGGCAGTTCAGGGTGTCGAAGAAGTTGCGCTGCGGCCAGGTCTTCATCAACGGCTATGGAGCCGGGGCCGGCATCGAATTGCCGTTCGGCGGCGTGAAGAAGAGCGGTCACGGCCGCGAAAAAGGCCTTTCGGCGATTGCTGACTACAGCACGACGAAGACGGTCATCCTTCGGCACAACTGACGACGAAACCATCTGGAGGAGATGACACGACACTCAGTCAACGATGCAGCCATCCGAGATTTGCTTTCATATTGCGCGTTCCCGTGCAGGGTTAACTCTGTGCGGCGTTCGCGCGCTTGCCGTCCGTGCCTGCAAAACCATACGGTGGCGCTGCTGAGCATGGACATCTAACAAAGAAACCAAGCCTGCATTCAAAGGGAGGAAATCAATGAAACGCAGTTTTCGCCGGGACTACCTTCGCACCTCCGCTTTTGGCGCAATCGCATTGATCGGAGTGGCCGCTGTCTCGTCCGCCAGCGCCGATTCGTTCACGATGGGCTACTCGGTGGGATTCCTCACCGACCCCTTCCAGGCCATCCAAGTCGATCTGACGATGAAGGCGGCAAAGGAAGCAGGACTGAAGACATTGCCGGTTGCCAATGCCAATAAGGATGCCGGCAAGCAGATCACCGACTACCGCAACCTCATTGCCCAGGGCGCCCAAGGCATCATCTCCGTGCCGACCGACAGCGATGCCATCCGTCCGGCACTTGATTTCGCGGCCAGCAAGAACGTTCCGGTCGTGGTCATCGACATCGGCCCGGCCGGCGGCAAGGTCGCGATGGTCGTCCGCGCCAACAACCTCAGGATGGGCGAAGACGCGTGCAAGTGGCTCGGCAAGGCCGTCGGCGGCAAGGGCAAGGTTCTGTCGCTGATGGGCGATCAGGCGACCACCAACGGCCGCGACCGCACGACGGGCTTCAACGACTGCATGAAGAAGGAATTCCCCAATATCGAGGTCAACCAGCAGCCGACCTACTGGCAAACCGACAAGGCCACCGCCGCCGCCCAGACCGTCGTGACGGCGACCCCTGACCTCGCCGGCATCTACATGCAGAGCGACTCGGTCATGCTGGCCGGCGTCCTCAACGTCCTTAAGAGCGCCGATCGGCTGAAGAAGGTCGGCGAAGCCGGCCACATTCCGCTGATCTCGATCGACGCAACGCCTTTTGCCCTGGAAAAGATTCGTAGCGGCGACCTCGACGCAGCGGTGTCGCAGCCGCTGAACCTCTACGTGAAGTATGGACTCGCCTATCTGCAGGATGCGGTCGCCGGCAAGACGTTCAAGCTTGGGCCGACCGATCACGACAGCGAAATCGTCGACATGAACGGCAACATGGCCGACCTGCTTCCGGCGCCGGTCATCACCAAGGATCAAGCGAGCGACCCGACGCTCTGGGGCAATCAGGTCAAATAGCCGTTACGCGAAGGCCCAGAGGGCAACTCGTGACCGCTGAAACAACAAGCGGCGGCCTGGCGGCCGCCGCCCCATACGTTGTCGAGACCATAGCCGTTTCGAAACGCTTCGGCGCGAGTCAGGCGCTGAAGGACGTCTCCTTTTCGATTCCTGCTGGCGACGCCAGAGCATTGGTCGGCCGCAACGGGGCCGGCAAATCGACCCTTGTGGCTGCCATCACCGGGCTGATCCCGGTTGATTCCGGCGAAATCCGGTTGAGCGGCGAACCCGCGCCCGGTCTGGCCGACCGCGCGGCATGGCGTTCGCGGGTGGCCTGCGTCTATCAACGTTCGACGGTCATTCCGACCCTTACCGTTGCTGAAAACCTCTTCCTCAACGACCAGCCCATGGGCGCCAGCGGCGCAATCAGCTGGTCGACCCTCCGCCGCCAGGCCGAACAAACCCTCGCGGAGTGGGACCTTGAAGTCGACGTCCGGCTCGATGCCGCCGATCTCGGCGTTGAGCAGCGCCAGATCGTCGAAATCGCCCGGGCGCTCCGCAAGGGGACCCGTTTCATCATCCTCGACGAGCCGACCGCGCAGCTCGAAGCCCGCGAGGTCGCGCGACTGTTCGATCGCATCCGCCGGCTCCAGGAGAGCGGCGTAACGTTCCTCTACATCTCACATCATCTGGAGGAGATTTACGAAGTCTGCCGCAGTGTCACCGTCATGCGGGACGGGCAAATCGTCGCCGAGGCTCCCCTCGCCTCGATGCCAAAGGATCGCGTGGTGGCCGCGATGGTTGGCGACGTCGGGCGCACGGGCGGCCCACGGTCCTCCGCGCAAGCCGCCGGCCGCGACCTCCCGGCGGAGACTTACCTTGCCGTCCGCGGTCTCGTTATCGGCGACTCGGTCAACGACGTCAGTTTCACGATGAATGCCGGCGAATGCGTCGGTCTTGCAGGCCTCGTCGGCTCCGGCAAGGAGAAGATCGCCGACGCCATCGTCGGCCTTGTCACACCCGACGCCGGATCGATCGAAGTGAGGGGCAGCGCCCTGCCGCTCGGCAAGGTCGCGGAAACGCGCGACCGCGGCGTCGGCTACGTTCCCCGTGACCGACACGCTCTCGGCATCATCCCGCAGCTCGCCGTGGCCGAGAACCTGACGTTGACAATCATCGATCGCCTAGGCTCGGCCGGCTTCATTTCCACCGCCGAGCGGCGAAGCAGCGCCGAGCGGACCATCAAGTCACTGGAAATCGTGGTGTCCTCGCCGCAACAGCCGATCAGCGAGCTGAGCGGAGGCAATCAACAGAAGTCCGTGATGGGCAGAGCTCTCGCCTCCGATCCGGTCGTTCTGGTCCTGGTCCACCCCACGCAGGGTGTCGACATCGCTTCAAAGGAATCGCTGTTCAACATCGTCGCTAGATCCCGCGAAGCGGGGACTGCCGTCTTGATCGTTTCCGACGATCTTGACGAGCTGGTCGCGTGCGATCGTTTACTCGTCATTTTCAAGGGCCGGCTCGTCAACGAGTTTGGCGCCAACTGGCGCGACCAGGAGGTCGTCGCCGCGATGGAGGGTGTCGAAAGCCATGACTGAGACAACCGTGGCCAGCCGCCTCAACGTGACCGGATCGAGCGATCGTTCCGCCGCCCTCCGCTCGCTCCGCGAGCTCTCGCTGATCCCTGCGATCATCCTCACCATCATCGTCGGCTCCTTCGTCAGCGACGCCTTCCTGACCAAGGACAACTTCCTCAACATTCTTCAGCAATCGTCGGAACTGGCGGTCCTCGTCATCGCTCAGTCGATGATCCTTATCGTCGGCAAGTTCGACCTTTCGTTGGAATCGACGGTCGGGCTGGCGCCGATGACCGCCGCCTGGCTGATGGCGACCCAAACGACGTTTGGCGGTTCCGGATTTGGGGTCGGCGTCTATCCCGCGATCGCCGTTCTCTTCGTCATCGGCGTCGCGGTTGGTCTGATCAACGGTTTCCTGGTCGTCCGCCTCCGCCTCAATGCCTTCATCGTGACGTTAGCGATGCTCATCCTCTTACGCGGCATCACCCTCGGGCTCACTAACGGCAAGACGCTTTTCGATCTGCCCGAGGAATTTCTCTATCTCGGAACCGGAAAATGGCTTGGCGTGCCAGTATCGATCTGGATCGCCGGTATTCTCTTCATCGTCTTCGGGCTGCTGCTGCGCTACCACAAATGGGGCAGAGCCCTCTACGCCATCGGCGGGAATGCCGATGCGGCGCGCGTCGCCGGCATACGCGTCGAGCGCATCATCTGGAGCACATACGTCCTCGGCGGCATTCTTGCAGCGCTGGCCGGCTTGATGCTTACCGGACGCATCGCCTCGGTTGTCTCGAGCCAGGGCCAGAATATGATCTTTTACGTATTCGCCTCTGCGGTGATCGGCGGCATCAGCCTCAACGGAGGCCGCGGACGGCTGCTCGGCGCGCTGACCGGCGTACTTCTCCTCGGCTTTCTGCAAAACGTCCTGACCCTGGCGCAGGTCGCCGCCTTCTGGATCGACGCCGCCTACGGAGCAATCATCCTCGTCGCGCTTGTCCTGGCTCGCATCACCGGCGGCACCCGTCAGGATGTGTGATCTCGGAGTCAGGAAGAGCGGCGGTCGCACAGAATGAAACTCGGTCTCTTCATGATGCCACTTCACACCATGAGGCTCGGCTACAAGGAAATGTACGACCAGGACCTGGCGGCTGCCCTTCATGCCGATGCGCTCGGCTACGACGAATTTTGGCTGGGCGAGCACACATCCGCCAAAGTCGAGCCGATTTCCAACTCCTTGCAATTCATGTCGGCGCTTATCCACCAGACGAAGAACCTCGTCTTCGGAACGGGCGTCATCAACTTGCCCAACCACCATCCGGCGCAGGTTGCGGCCGACGTCGCCCTTTTCGACCACATGTCCAACGGGCGCTTCATCCTTGGCGTCGGGCCGGGCGGCCTCGCCACTGACTTTGAGCTATTCGGTTCGGCCGGCAAGAACCGCGCCGAGATGATGATCGAGGCTCACGAGATGATCCGCGAGATCTGGGCCAGTGAGCCGCCCTACGACATCGTCGGCAAGTATTGGACGATCCGCATTCGCGACAGCCTTCAGCTCGATCTCGGCATCGGCCCGATGCCGAAACCGTTCCAGGATCCGTTTCCGCTGCCCTACACGTCGGCCATGAACCCGAATTCGGGGATGGCCAGCATCGCCGGCGAGCGCGGCTGGGGCCTGATTTCCGCGAACTTCAACGCGCCCTGGGTTCTGGCGACCCACTGGGCGACGTATCAGGCGGCGGCAGAAAAGAAGGGTCTGAGGCTGGATAGGGATCGCTGGCGCATCGCACGAACGATCCTGGTTGCCGACAGCGATGCCGAGGCCGAGGATTATTGGGCAAGGCCCGACAACACCATTCTCGACTACTACAACTATATGTTCACGCAGTTTGTGCGCACCAACAATGCGCGGGTCTTCATGGCAACTGCGGACTCGGTCGCTGAGGAGGTAACCCTCAAGGCCGCGGTCGACGTGATGGTCACTGTCGGCAGCCCGAAGACCGTCACCGACCGTCTGGTCGCTCTCGTCGACGAGATCGGTCCTTTCGGTGGCCTCTTGCTGGCGTTCCATGAATGGGACCGCCAGGAGCTTTGGAAGCGTTCGATGAAGTTGCTTGCAACTGAGGTCGTGCCGGTCGTGGCGGACTACGCCAAGTCCCGTTTGCGGAGCGGCCGACATGCTCACTGACCAAACCGGCCAGATGGTTCAACGTAAAAGGATTGGGTGACGCGATGGATACGGGCCTGGAGAAGAAGATCGTGCTGATTACCGGTGCGGCCAAAGGGATAGGCCGCGCCACTGCAATGGCATTCGCCAAGGAAGGCGCCCACCTCGCCCTCGTTGACATCGACAAGGCCGAACTCAATGCGGTCCGGGCGGAGGCCGAAGGTCTCGGCGTAAAGGTGTCTCTGAGTTTCGCCGACCAAGGCACGGAGCAAGGGGTCGCCCAGGGCATCAAGGAGGCATTGGCGCCGCATGGCGGCAAGCTGGATGTCCTCGTCAACAACGTCGGTGCCGGAGCCGTCCGCACCTTCGATCAGTTGACGGACGCCGACTGGGACTCGACCATGAACCTCAACTTCATGAGCTACGTTCGCGCCTGTCGGTTCGCACTGCCGATCATGCGGCCGAACGGCGGCGTGATCGTCAACAATGCCTCAGACCTGGCAAGACAACCCGAGCCCGTGCCGGTGGACTATTCCGCGTCGAAGGCCGCAGTCCTGGCACTGACCAAGGGCCTCGCCCGATCCGAAGCGCCGAAAATCCGCGTCAACGCGGTCGCGCCAGGGCCCGTCTGGACGCCGTTCTGGACAAAACCCGGCGGCTTCGCCGAAACGATGGGGCAGTTCCACAAGATGCCGCCGCAGCAGGCGGTCGAGCACGAAATGTCGTTGCGCCAGCTACCGCTGGCGCGCCTCGGAAAGCCCGAGGAAGTTGCCAACGTCATCGTCTTCCTTGCTTCCGACCTCGCCAGTTTCGTGACCTCGGCGGTGTGGGGCGTGGACGGCGGCAGCATCCGCAGCATCATCTGATCGGTCACGCAAAAGTCGAGCGGCGCTGCACCTGCCGCGATCTCATCTGATTTCCGGTTTGCCGGAAGGGTTAAGGGAGGAAAACTGTGGCGCGTCCTGTCGAGCTGACTGCCAGCTATTGGTCGGTCTCCGGTAACTGCTATGCCAGCGGACCGAGTGAGGTCAGTCCATTCGATTTCCGCGAGCGGGTCGAGACGATTCACGACGTGGGCTACCGCGGCGCCGGCTTCGTTCATGCTGACCTGATGTCTGTATCCGAACGCATCGGCTTCAAGGCCATGAAGAAGATCCTCGACGACAACGCCATGAAGTATGTCGAGGTGGAGATCATCGGCGACTGGTTCACGGACGGCGAAAAACGGAAGCGCTCTGACGTTGTGCGCCGCGACCTGCTGAAGGCTGCGGAGGAACTTGCCGCCACGCACATAAAAATCGGCGCCGACATCGACAATGAGGGTCGCAATGTCTGGCCGATGGACCGGATGGTGGCGGAACTGAAGGTCCTCGCCCGCCAAGCCGCCGACGCGGGCACCCGATTGGCCCTCGAGTTGATGCCCTTCAGCAATCTGAAGACGATCGATCAGGGCGTCGAGTTGATGCAGCGCACCGGTGCCGCCAATGCCGGCATCATGCTCGACATCTGGCACCTGGCCCGCGGCAACATCGATTTCGACCAGATCAGGACAATGCCCAAGGAACTCATCTTCTGGGTTGAGCTAGACGACGCTCGCCCTGAGGTCGAAGGAACGCTCTACAACGATACCATTCACAACCGGGAACTTCCTGGCGAAGGTTCGCTCGACATCCAGAAGTTCCTCAAGGCAGTGCGAGCGGCCGACTATCCGGGACCCTACGGCGTCGAGATCCTTTCGCGCGAGCACCGTATCCGGCCGCTGCGCGAGGCGGCGCAAAGGGTCTACGACACAACGATGGCGCAGTTCGCAAAGCTCGGCTGACTCCAAGGGGTCGGCGGACAAGGGGGACGAGATGGATCGGTTGAAGGATAAGGTTGCGCTGGTGTCCGGGGCCGCTCAAGGAATTGGGCTCGCCATCGCCGAGATGTTCGCCAGGGAGGGCGCCATCGTTTTCGGCGGTGACCTGAAGCGGCCTTCCAGGGAGGCCAAAGGCGTCGAATTCCTCTACCTTGACGTCACCAAAATGGATGACTGGACGCGTGCAGTCGAGCGGATCGTCGCCAAGCATCACCGCATCGACATACTCGTCAACAACGCCGGGATCGTCTTCAGCTACGATCCGATTCACGTCGCTTCGATCGAAGACTGGAACAAGGTGATTGCCGTCAACCAGACGGGCGTGTTCTTCGGAATGCGCGCCGTCCTGCCGACGATGCAAAAACACCGTTCCGGATCGATCATCAACATTTCCTCGATCTGGGGCGTCGTCGGCGCCGCCGGCGTGGCGCCTTATCAGGCGGCCAAGGGTGCTGTGCGGACGATGACCAAGAACGCTGCCATTACCTATGCCGCCGACAACATTCGGGCCAATTCGATCCATCCCGGCATCATCTGGACGCCGCTGATCGAGGCGCAGGAAAAGGCAATCACCGATTCCATAGTCGCCGACACGCCGTTGGGACGGCTGGGCCGTGCCGACGAGGTCGCTTACGGGGCCGTCTTTCTAGCAAGCGACGAGTCATCTTTCGTGACCGGGGTCGAGTTGGCGATCGACGGCGGAATTCTGGCGAAATAGCCCCGGGCTACGCCAAGCAGACCGAAGACAACGCCCGCCGATCAACGGGCGGACGAATGGCAGTATCGTTTTGTTGGGAGCGTCACATGACAAAAAGCCGCCTGCGTTCCGATCTGATTTTCACCATGCCTTTTTCGAACATGTTGCACATGTCCTTCGCGGACAGGGTCAAGACGACACAGCTTGCCGGCTTCTCCGGCATGACGATCCAGCCGGTCGAAGTGAAAAGATTTGTCGCGGAAGGCACGTCGATTGCAGAGATGAGGAAGATCGCCGATGACGCCGGCATCGCGTTCGGCCGGCTTGATCCGCTTTGCACCTGGGTTCCCAATTGGCATTTCACCAATTTCCCCGAGTCCTATGTTCGCGAAAGCGCCACGAGCCCCGACGAGTTCTTCGACATGTGCGAACAACTCGGCACCTCATACGCGAGCCTGAACGCCACGTTTCCGGCGGATCGCTATTCGACCGAGCAGATCACCGAATATTACACCGCAATCTGCCGCAAGGGCGCGGAGCATGGCGTCACCGTCGACATGGAGTGCATCCCGATGTGGGGGGTGGTCAGCCTCGAACAGGGATGGGACATCGTCCGCAAAGCCGGAGCAAAGAATGGCGGCCTGATTTTCGACTGCACGCATTTCACGCGGTCGCACTCGACGTTTGCCACCCTCGCATCGATACCGGGTGACCAGATCCACTGCGTCCAGGTATGCGACGGCTACATCCCAATGCGGCCAGGCGTGACATTGGAACAGGAATGCTTCGAGCGTCTGTGGCCCGGTAAGGGCGACTTTCCCATCGCCAAGATGCTGACGACGCTGAACGAGACCGGCGGCCTCCGCCAGATCGGCCCGGAGGTATTTTCGGCCTCGCTGGTAGGCAAGTCTCCGCAGGAAATTGCCGACCTCTGCGTCGCCTCTCTGGTGCAATATGACGCGTTGGCCGGCTGACAGGTCCGCCTGAACTGAACCGAACCGACGAAAACCGGCCCGAACCCCCGCTGCAATCTCCCCTCCTCTCAATCTACCGCAAAGGGGTGGCGCTTGGGGCCGAGCTGGTCGCTTGCCCAACCGCGATCCAACTGAAACCATCTAGGAGTCGAACGGGAGGATGATGTCATGTGTTCGGATTGCTTTGTCACCTCTGCCATCAAGCGACAAATCATCGCTCACTCCGCCGCTTTCCGAAAGGCAACGACGAGTCCGTTCGGCTCGGACGACCAAATCGGAATGTTGAATCTCGTCGACGGCGCCTCGCGGGATGCGATCCTCAGTCGCGCCGATCCAACCAAGATCTACGATCTCTCCGTCGATAACTTCGTCGGCATGCCCGGATGGTTCCTGGCCGAGGATCAGCCTTATCAAATGTGGATGACCCACACCCCGGCCGGCGAGAAGATCGACGACGTCATGGGCGTCGGCGAGGCCGGCAACGAGCTCGTTTCCTATTCCGGCGACGCGATCTCGATGTACACCCACACCGGCACGCATATCGATGCGCTCAATCACTTTGGCTACAACGGGCGCATATTCAACGGCCTTGCCGTCGCCGAGCATCTCGGCAGCCGCGGCTGGCGCAAGGCGGGCGCCGACAAGCATCCGCCGATCATTGCCCGCGGACTCATGCTCAATGTCGCCGCCCTGCACGGTGTCGACGTTCTTCCGCCGAGCTACGGCATCGGTGAAGCGGATCTGCGCGGCTGCCTGAAGCACCAGAGCATCGATATTCGTCTCGGCGATGTCGTGCTGGTCCGGACCGGCCGCATGCGCCTCTGGCCGGATCGGGCCACCTATCTTCCCAATCCTCCAGGACTTAATCGCGAGGGCGCCGAGTTCCTTGCCAAGGCAGGCGCGATCATGATCGGCGCCGACAACCATTCGCTCGAGCAAGGCCCTTCCGCCGATCCCGAAAACTGGCAGGTCGTCCACACCTACCTCCTCGCCGAAGCGGGGGTTCCGATCCTGGAGATCGCCAATCTGGAGGAGCTCGCTTCCGATCGGGTTTCCGAGTTCGTGTTCATGGGCGCCTGCATACGCCTGCGCGGCGCGACCGGCGCGCCGATGCGACCGATCGCGATGCCGTTGCGGCAATGAGAGACGGGAACCGGTCGGGGCGACAAGCCGCGCCGGGCAAACTGATCCACAAAAGGGGAGAGACTCTGATGATCGCGGCAAACCAGATCGAGCAGGTCAAGTTGGGCCGAACGAAACTCAATGTGTCGCGCATCTGTTTCGGCACGGCACCGATCGGCCACATGCCCGAAGTTTACGGACAAGGTGCCAGCGAGGCCCTCGCCCACGAGATCGTCAGGGCAATCTTCTCCGGTCCTTCCAATTTTCTCGACACCTCGCGCAACTACGGCGCCGGACGGAGCGAGGAGCGGATCGGAAAGGTGATCAGGGAGCTCGGCGGGGTTCCCAAAGGCTTCGTCATCGCGACAAAGCTCGACCGGGACCCCGATACAAATCGCTTCGATGCCGGGTCGATGCGGCGCTCCCTCGAACTCAGTCTGCGGTCGCTCGGAGTCGACCGCGTCGGGCTTCTCCATCTCCACGATCCCGAATACGCGGCCGACATTGACGAAGTGACCCGCACCGGCGGGGGCATAGAAGAGCTTTACAAGATGAAAGAGGAAGGTTTGTGCGACGCCGTCGGCCTCGCTGCAGGCCGGGTCGATGTCATGATGCCGATCCTCCGCCGTTTCGACTTCGACGCCATGATCACCCACAACCGCTTCACGCTGGTCAATCGCAACGCCACGCCGATGATCGACTTTGCCGTGAGCAAAGGCATCGCCGTCCTCAACGCCGCGCCCTTCGCCGGCGGCGTATTTGCGAAGGGAAGCGTGGCCAATCCGCGTTACGTCTATCAAGAGGCCAGCGAAGCGATGCTCTCGCCGGTTCGCAAGGTCGAAGAGGTGGCTGCACGTTACGGCGTTCCGCTTGGCGCAATTGCGTTGCAGTTTTCCATGCGGGACAAACGGATCACGTCGACAATCGTCGGCGTCGGCCAGACCCAGGAAATCGATGGCATCGCCGCGTGGGCGGAATGGACCATCCCGGATTCGGTCTGGCAGGACCTTGCAAACCTGCCGGTCAGTATGGACGACCCGGAAGCGACGCGGAAATATGTCGCGCCGCGCTAGCTTTGTGGTGCGGACGCCCGGGATCGAACCGGGACAGGAGTTGCCTCCCGAGGGATTTTAAGTCCCTTGCGTCTACCAATTCCGCCACGTCCGCTTAGCGCCGTTGGGTAAGTCGCGACTCAGCGATTGGCAAGCAGCTCCATTATTTCACCGCGGAGAAGGTGGCGGGAAATTCCTCGGTGGCCGTCGCCCGAGCCCTGCGGCTTCCCCCTTTCTCACCTTCGCGCCGCCTCGTACAGGGCGCCGGGAATTGTGGCCGTCGCGCGCTGGGGCGCTGCCGCACCTGGCCGCACCAGACTCTCGTTTTGGGGCTGCGGGGTGTCCTTGACAGATCCCTCGAACGTTCTATCTTAGATATATCTTACGATAGAACGCGGAAGGTAATTTCCATGCATCACAATGAACGAAGTGACTATCGCGACTGGCGGGCCGCCCGGCGCGGCTTCGGCGCTTTCGGGCGCGGTTTCGGCCCCTTTGGTCCCAATTTCGGCGGCGGTCGCGGCCGCGGCGGCAATGCCTTCCGCATTGGCCGCATGCTCGCCGACGGCGACCTCAGACTGATCGTCCTCGCCCTCCTCGCTGACGCGCCTCGCCACGGCTACGACGTCATCAAGGCGCTCGAGGAGAAGTCGAGCGGGCTCTACAGCCCGAGCCCCGGCGTGGTCTACCCGACCCTCACCTTTCTCGAAGAGTCCGGCTACGCCACTTCGGCCAGCGACGGCAACAAGAAGGTCTACTCGATCACCGCTTCCGGGCGGGCTCATCTCGAGGAGAACCGCGACGTCGTCGAGACCGTCCTCAACGGGATGGAGAAATTCGGCAAGAAATTCGCCAAGGCCCGCGAATGGTTCGACTGGTCGGATCAGGGCGAGCGAAAGCCGTCCACCGAGCCGGCGGCCGATCGCGATATCCCCAACGTCCTGCCTGATGTGAACGAGGCGCGTCGCGAGCTCAAGGCGGCAATCGCCGAGAAGCTTGACGCGCCGAACGGCGAGCAGCGCCGCGTCGCCGGCATCCTGCGGCGGGCCGCTGCCGAAATACGGGCCGTTCCGGGCAAATCGCCCGACGATCCGGTCGACCTCGGCTGACCGGGGAGGCGGCCGCGGGCCCCTCTCGCGGACGCTCAAAGCCGAAGCGCCGCCGCGCCGGACTCCTCCACGGCGCGGCGGTCCGCTTTCGCAAGCCGACCTGTGGCGCCGGTCACAGCTTCCGGAACTCCGCCATGTTACCCGCACGCCTCCCGAAAAGCGGAGAGCCGCCCGCGCCTTCCCCGGCGCGCATATCTGAGGAAACGTCCATGCCGAAATACCGCTCCAATCTGCCGCAACTGGCCGATCGTTTGTTCCTGACGGACGGAGGCATCGAGACAACCCTCATCTACCGCGACGGGCTGAATCTCCCCTACTTCGCCGCATTCGACCTTCTCAAGGATGCGGCCGGACGCGATGCGTTACGCCGCTATTTCCGGCCCTACCTCGATGTGGCGCGCGAGCGCGGTCTCGGGATCGTCCTGGAAAGCCCGACCTGGCGGGCCAATCCCGATTGGGCCGAAAAGCTTGGCTACCGGGAGGCCGAACTTGCCGATATTCAGCGCCGCTCCATCGAGCTGCTCGTCGATTTGCGCCGCGAGTACGAGACGCCGAAGGCACCCATCGTGATCAGCGGCTGTGTCGGTCCGCGTGGTGACGGCTACGATCCCGGTCGCATGATGAGCGTCTGGGAAGCCGACGCCTATCACGCTGCCGAAATCCGCAACTATGCCTCGACCGACGCCGACCTCGTCACGGCCATTACGATGAACTATGCCGAAGAGGCGATCGGCGTCGCTCGCGCTGCTGCTGACGCTCGTATGCCGGTCGTCATCTCGTTCACCGTCGAGACCGACGGACGGCTGCCGACCGGCCAGCCGTTGCCCGAAGCGATCGCCGAGGTGGATGCCGAAACCGACAGCGGCCCGGCCTACTACATGATCAACTGCGCCCACCCCGCGCATTTCTCCGAGGTCTTCCGCGACGGTGGACCGTGGCTGAAGCGTCTGAAAGGCCTGCGCGCCAATGCCTCGACGCGCAGTCACGCCGAACTTGACCGCGCCACGCAACTCGACGCCGGCGACCCCGCCGACCTCGCGCGGCGTCATGCCGAACTCCATCGGTCGCATCGCGGGCTGACGGTGCTTGGCGGCTGCTGCGGCACCGATTCGCGCCACATCGAGGCCATCGGCCTCGCCTGCCTTGCGGTCGATGCGGGCGACCGGCCCGCTGCCGACAAAGCAGCCTGACGACCGAGGTTGCGGCCCTCGCCGCCACGGGCCATGATGCCGCCGCTACTGCATTGCTGACGTCCGCCGGACTCCCGGCGCCACGCCGATCGCCAAACAATATGACGTGGGCGGCCCCGGTCCCCGGGGCCTCTTGCCGTCTAAGAAGAAGAGTTCCGTCCGGTGACTGCCTCGCCTGCCGAGAATCAAGCGGCGCCATCCGCCGACCATAGCGCCGTGACCGCGATCCTTCTCGCCCTCAGCTTCTCCCACATGCTCAACGACATGATCCAGTCGTTGTTCTCCTCGATCTTCCCGATCCTCAAGGAAAGCTTCCATCTCGACTTTGGGCAGATCGGTCTCATCACCTTCGTCTTCCAGGCGACGGCATCGCTGCTGCAGCCCTTTGTCGGCCTTTACACCGATCGCAGGCCCCTGCCCCATTCGCTGACGGTGGGCATGGGCTTCTCGCTCGCCGGCCTCATTATTCTGGCCCTCGCCCCGAGCTATCTCTTCATCCTGCTGGCCGCGGCGCTGGTCGGCACCGGTTCGTCGATCTTCCATCCCGAAAGCTCCCGGATTGCCCGCCTCGCCTCCGGCGGCCGCCACGGCCTCGCCCAGTCGATCTTTCAGGTCGGCGGCAATACTGGCCAGGCCCTCGGCCCGCTTGCCGCAGCGATCCTGGTCGTGCCCAACGGGCAGCGGAGCATCGCCTGGTTCTCCATCCTCGCGCTTGTCGCGATGGTGGTTTTGTGGAATGTCGGCGCCTGGTTCAGACGCAATCGCGTCGCCCGCACGTCGCGTTCGTCGCACCAGGCGACGGTTGCGGGGACACCGATCTCGCGGCGCACGACCATTGCGGCGCTCGTTGTCCTGGTCGTCCTCATCTTCTCGAAGTTTTTCTACCTGGCCGCGATCGCCAATTACTACACCTTCTATCTCATCGATCGCTTCCAAGTGTCGGTGCAGGTCGCACAGATCTGCTTGTTCATCTTCCTCGGCGCGTCCGCTGTCGGCACCTTCTTCGGCGGACCGATGGGCGACCGTTTCGGCCGCAAGACCGTCATCTGGATTTCGATCTTCGGCGTCCTTCCCTTCGCACTCATCCTGCCGCATGTCGGCCTCCCGCTGACCATCGGGCTGTCGGTCATCATTGGCCTCATTATTTCGTCGGGCTTCTCCGCGATCCTGGTTTACGCCCAGGAACTCGTTCCCGGAAAGATCGGGCTCATCTCCGGGATCTTCTTCGGCTTGGCCTTCGGCATGGGTGGCATCGGCGCGGCGGCGCTCGGCGAGCTCGCTGACCTCACCAGCATCCGGTATGTCTTCCTCGTCGTCTCCTTCCTTCCGGCGATCGGCCTCCTTACCGCTTTCCTGCCCAACATCGAGGGCGCCCGCGGCATGAGCCGCGCGGCGAAAGCCGCGAAGGCCTGATCGGAGAGATCCTTCCCGTCACGAAACTGTTGCGCCCTGGCGCTACGGCTCGCTGGCTGTCGATCGTTCGATTCTGGAGGATCATTTGCCGGCTCATCAATCGGCGCGCGACACCGATCTCCTCGGCCGCGCCGTCCATCGCCATTCGCTGATCTCACCCGGCGGCGCGCTCGAGCGGCTGTTTACGCTGCTATTCCGCGGACTCGTCTATCCCCAGATCTGGGAGGATCCGGAAGTCGACCTCCAAGCTCTGTCACTGCCGCGGGGCGCACGGGTCATCACCATTGCTTCCGGCGGCTGCAACGTTCTCTCCTATCTGGTCGCCGACCCCCAGGAGATCGTCGCGGTCGACCTCAATCGCGCTCACGTGGCGCTGACGCGCCTCAAACTCGCTGCGGTCAAATACCTGCCCGGCTACGCCGCCTATTACCGCTTCGTGGGCGAGGCCGACGAGAAGACGAATATCGCCGCGTACCACAGGTTCCTGCGCAAGCGCGTCGACGAGCCGACGCGACGCTATTGGGAGGGGCGCGGCCTCAGTGGACGGCGTCGCATCTCGCTCTTTGCACGCGGGCTCTATCGGCACGGGCTTTTCGGCCGTTTCATCGGCCTCGGCCATCTCGTGGCGCGGCTTTATGGCGTCGATCCCCGGCAGCTCACGCGGAGCACCACGCTCGCCGAGCAGCGGGCATTCTTTGAAACGGCGCTGGCCCCGCTCTTCGACAAGCGCCTGGTTCGCTGGCTGACCTCGAAGTCGCCATCGCTTTACGGCCTCGGCATTCCGCCGGCCCAATATGAGGCCCTCGCCTTTGCCGGCGGCGGCGACATGGCAGCAGTCCTTCGCCAGCGGCTCGAACGCCTGGCTTGCAGCTTTCCCCTCTCGGAAAACTATTTCGCCTGGCAGGCTTTTGGCCGCAGCTACGCCAAGAGCGGTGCGGGCCCGCTGCCCCTCTACCTCGCCAGCAAGAATTTCGACGACATTCGTCAGCGCGCCGATCGCGTCCGGGTGGTCAATCGCTCGTTCACCGAGGAGCTCGAAACGGCGAGTGCCGAAAGCTTCGACGGCTATGTTCTTCTCGACGCACAGGACTGGATGACCAACGCGCAGCTGAATGCCCTGTGGGCGGAGATCACGCGCACCGCGCGCACCGGTGCCCGCGTGATCTTCCGAACCGCGGGCGAGCCGTCGATCCTGCCCGGACGTGTTCGCCCCGACATCCTCGCGCGCTGGTCCTACCGCGCCGACGAGAGCCGGCAATTCTGCGCCGCCGACCGCTCTGCCACGTATGGCGGCTTCCACCTCTATGTGCTGGAGCTCTGAGCGACATGGTCGACACCACATCCGACGCCGCGCTGATGGACCGGGTCTACCGCCGCCAGCGGCATATCTACGACCTGACGCGCAAGCATTTCCTGCTCGGCCGTGACCACCTGATCGCCGCCCTCGATCCGCCGCCGGGCGGCAGCATCCTCGAGCTCGGCTGCGGGACCGGCCGCAACCTCATCGCCGCCGCGCGCCTTCGACCGGACGCCGTGTATTTCGGCCTCGACATCTCCTCGGCGATGCTGGAAACGGCGCGGGCCAATGTCGCCCGGGCCGGTTTTGCCGGACGCATACGCCTGGGGCGGGGCGACGCATCGCGTTTCGAGTCAGGGCCGCTTTTCGCGCGCCGCTGGTTCGACCGCGTCTTCTTCTCCTACAGCCTGTCGATGATCCCGCCCTGGCGCGAGGCCCTGGCCAACGCACTGGCTCATATGGCACCAGGCGGTCGCCTGCATGTCGTCGACTTCGGGCAGCAGGAGGAGTTGCCTACCTGGTTCCGAAGCTTGCTCTTTGCCTGGATCGGCGGATTTCACGTCGAGCCCAGGGCCGAGCTGCCGCGCGTCATCGACGATCTCGCGAGGTCCGAACACCTGCGCGCCACGTTCAATCCCTTGCACCGCGGCTATGCCTGGTATGCTGAGGTCAGCTGAACGCGCGCTAGCTAGCTGACATTGTCCTGGGCGATCGGCGGCTGGAAGGCCAAACCCATGTCCCATGGGAAGTAGATCCACGTGTCCTGACTGACCTCAGTGATGAACGTGTCGACCATCGGCCGGCCCTGGGGCTTGGCATAGACGGTGGCATAGTGACATCTCGGCAGCATCTCGCGGACCACGCGCGCCGTCTTGCCGGTATCGACGAGATCGTCAACGACGAGGACCGCCGCGCCCTTGCCTCCGGCCAGGTTGATGATGTCGGGATTGACCCGCTTGATGATCTCGAGGCCCCCCTGCTCCTTGTAGTCGTGATAGGACGCCACGCAGACCGTATCGATCAGCCGGATGCCGAGCTCGCGGGCGACGATGAGGGCCGGCACCAGGCCGCCGCGGGTAACGCAGACCAAGGCCTCCCACTTTTGTTCGCCGGATAACCGCCAGGCCAGCGCTCTCGCATCCCGGTGGAACTGGTCCCATGAAACCGGGAAGGCCTTTTCCGCCTTGGGCTCGGCCATCGTATCCCCCTCATCATCGTGCACGGCAAAGTTCAGCCGACGTTGTTTACGCCGGCAATCTAGCCGTCCGACGATCCACAGGGAATTCGGATCGCCGCCTGGTCAATCCGGCGGTTTGCCCCCGGTATGGAGGTCGCGGATGAGCTTGCTGACGGCTGCCTCCGCGGCGTTGAGCTTGGCCTCGTCGCGCGAGCGGACGACAATCGTCGTGGTGAAGCCCGTCTCCGGATCGAACATCGGGTAGCTGCCGATCGTGACCTCCGGATAGGCGGCCTGAATCTCGCCGAGGCGCGTCGCGATCTTGCCTTCGCCCATGCCGGCCGGCACCGAACGCGACAGCATCTTCCGTCCAGTCGGCAGCTTTTCGGCGAGGGCGTCGAGCATGGCCTGCATGATCGACGGAACGCCGGCCATGACGTGGACATTGCCGAGGCTGAAGCCCGGCGCCTGCGACACGGAATTGGTGATGAGATCGGCACCGGCGGGGATTCGGGCCATGCGCATCCGGGCCTCGTTGAGGTCGGCGCTGCCGTAGCGGGTCTTGAGGATGGCGATGGCGCGCGGGTCGAAGTCGATGGCTACGCCGAATGCCTTGGCGATGGCGTCGGCTGTGATGTCGTCGTGGGTGGGCCCGATGCCACCGGTGGTCAACACGTGGTCGTAGCGGGCGCGGAGCGCATTCACCGCGTTGACGATGTCGTCCTCGACATCGGCGACGACACGGACTTCGCGGAGGTCGATGCCGATCTCGGTCAGGTATTCGGCGATGTAGCCGATGTTCTTGTCCTTGGTCCGGCCGGACAAGATCTCATCGCCGATGACGAGGAGCGCCGCCGTGACGACGTCGTTTGGCTGGTCGATTGGACTCATGTATGGCCGTTGGCTTTTCGGAGCGAGTTTGAAGGGAAAAGCGTCTCACCCGGATTCCGGCCTCCCCTCGCTTCGGCCGGAACGACTAGGAGTGTGATTCGAACGTGTATGGCTTAGTCAATAGCCGATGCGCTTGCCCGCCCTCACCGAAGCCCGTCTGATCAGGCGCTACAAGCGATTCCTGGCGGACGCCGAGCTTGCCGACGGCAGTATCGTGACCGTCCATTGCGCCAACCCGGGATCGATGATCGGGCTCGCCGAGACGGGAATGCGCATATTCCTCTCGCGGTCGGCCAATCCGGCGCGAAAGCTGGCCTGGAGCTGGGAGCTGGTGGAAGCCGGCGGCGCCCTCGTCGGCATCAACACCGCCCATCCCAATGCCATTGTCGCCGAGGCAATCCGCCGCGCCTCGATCCCCGAGATCCGCGGCTATTCAAGCCTGCGGCGGGAGGTGCCCTACGGTCGCAACTCGCGGATCGACATCCTTCTCAGATCACCCGGTCGACCCGATGCCTATGTCGAGGTGAAGAATGTCCATCTCTCCCGGTCCCGCGGACTGTCCGAGTTCCCTGACAGCGTCACCGCGCGCGGCGCCAAGCATCTGGAAGAACTGAGCGACATGGTCGCCGCCGGCCATCGCGCCGTGATGGTCTATCTCATCCATCGCGGCGACACGACGGCGTTTGCCCTCGCCCGGGACATGGACCCGGTCTACGGAGCGGCATTCGACCGGGCCCGCGGGGCCGGCGTCGAGATGCTTGCCTATCAGTGCAGCGTCAGCCTCGAGGAAGTCGCCGTTGCCGGTTCTCTGCCGATCCTCGGCTGAAGCAGCCCCGATCTTGCGCGGCGCCCGGAAAGCAGCCATATCCTGCCATTGTAGTCGCCGGGCATTTGCCGAGAAATCCAATGGAATCCTACGTTGAAGCCGCCCTTGCCCCGCGCAAGAACGACGGCCAGATCAAGCTTTATGGCGAAGCCGACTTTGCCGGCATGCGGCGCGCCGGCCGCCTCGTGGCCGAGTGCCTCGACGCCGTCAATGCCATCATCCGGCCAGGCCTGCCGACCGAAGCGATCGACCGCTTCGTCTACGAATTCGCCATGGCCAACAACGCCATGCCGGCGACCCTCGGCTACAAGGGCTATTTCAAGTCGAGCTGCGTTTCGATCAACCATGTCGTCTGCCACGGCATCCCCGGCGACAAGCCGCTGCGCGACGGCGACATCGTCAACATCGACGTCACGCTCATCCTTGACGGCTGGCACGGCGACTCCAGCCGGATGTACGGCGTCGGCCATGTCAAGCGCGCCGCCCAGCGCCTGATGGACGTCACTCACGAGGCGATGATGCGCGGTATCGAGGCGATACGCCCCGGCGCCACTACGGGCGACATCGGCCACGCGATCCAGGAGTATGCCGAGGGCGAGCGCTGCAGCGTCGTCCGCGACTTCTGTGGCCACGGCGTCGGCCGCCTGTTCCACGACGTGCCGAACATTTTGCACTATGGCAGCGCCAGCGATGGGACGCTGCTGAAGCCGGGAATGATCTTCACGGTCGAGCCGATGATCAATCTCGGCCGCCCCCACGTGAAGATCCTGTCGGACGGCTGGACAGCCGTGACCCGCGACCGCTCCCTATCCGCCCAATTCGAGCACTCTGTGGGCGTGACCAACACCGGCGTCGAGATTTTCACCCTCTCGCCAAAGGGCCTCGTTCCGCCGAGGCAGTAAGGCATCGCGATGGCCGGGGGCGACGACAAGGGCCGGAACACTCCCCACTTCGTCGGCCATCGCGAGCGGTTGAAGGAACGGTTTCGCGACGGCGGCGGCGACGGCCTGCGCGACTACGAATTGCTGGAGCTCCTCCTCTTCCAGGCCATCCCGCGACGCGACACCAAGCCTGTCGCCAAGGCCCTGCTCGAGCGGTTCGGGAGCTTTTCCGAAGTCCTCGCTGCGCCCGCAGCGTTGCTGATGGAGATCCCCGGTGTCGGCGAATCGGTCGCCGGTTACCTCAAGCTGATGCAAGCGGTGGCGGCGCGCTTTGCGCGCGACCGCGTCGCCGCAAAACCGCTTCTCGATTCATGGGCGGCGGTGATCGACTACTGCCGAGCGGCGATGGCCTTCGAGCCTGTCGAGCAATTCCGCATCCTGTTTCTCGACCGCAAGAATGTGCTGATTGCCGACGAGGTCCAGGGGATCGGCACCATCGACCACACTCCGGTCTACCCGCGCGAGGTCGTCAAGCGCGCGCTCGAGCTGTCTGCTACCGCTATCATCCTCATCCACAATCACCCATCCGGCGATCCGACGCCCTCGCGCGCCGACATCGAGATGACCAAGCAACTCGTCGAAACGGCGAAGCCCCTGGGTATCGCTATCCACGACCACATCATCGTCGGCAAGGCCGGCCACGCCAGCCTCAAGGGATTGAAGTTGATGTAGGATTGCGCTGGCCGGAAACGGGTAAGGCGTCCGTATTTCCCGGACCAATTCCCTTTCAAAACCCTTGCAGGCCCGTTACGAGAAGAAGGCGCGACTTCTCCCCTCACGGACGAACGCGAATGATCGTCTTCCCCGTGCGTCGCTCCGTCGAGTTGAAGGCAGCGACGGCGTCGTCGAGGGCTGAGACGTTACCGATGTTCGTCCGCAGTCGTCCGTCCCGTACCCGCTGGACGATCTCATTCAGTTGGGAGCGATCGGACTCGACAACGAAGTCAACCGCCAGGCCGTCGACGGGGCGCGCATCGGACGGGCCGACGATGGACACCAACGTTCCTCCGGCTCGAATGAGGCGTGTGGACCGCCTGCCGATGTCACCGCCGATGACATCGAACACCAGATCGACTTCACCGATGTCTTCGAGAACGTCGCTGTCGAGGTTGACGAACTCTTTTGCACCAAAGTCGAGCGCCTTCTGACGGTCGGCGGCGCGTCCGGTCCCGATGACGTAGGCACCGGCCTCCCGTGCGAGTTGCGCCACCACCGAGCCGACTGCGCCAGCCGCGCCGTGCGCGAGGACGCTTTGCCCCGCCCGAAGGCGGCCGTGCACGAACAGTCCCTGCCACGCTGTCAAGCCCGAGATCGGCAGGCTCGCGCCCACCGTGAACTCGACATCGCCCGGCAGCGGCGCCAGGTTGCGCGCTTCGACCGCCGTGTACTCCGCCAGGGTGCCGTCGCGAGTCCAATCCGTGAGGCCGAACACGCGCTGTCCTATCGTCACCCCCGTCGTGCCATAGCCGAGGGCCGTCACGACTCCTGCCAGCTCGTGCCCGGGGATCGACGGTGTTCGGTCACGGTCGAGGCGATCGGCCCAGGTCGAGGGCCACCCCAGCTCAGTCGGGACAAATCCCGACGCATGAACCCGAACGACGGCGTCGTTTATCGCTGCCTGCGGCACGGGCCGCTCCGCGAGCCTCATCCCAGCCGTTCCTGCGGCCTGCTCGGTGACAACGATGGCCTTCATAGCGGATCTCCTCAGTCACTTGTCTCAGCGCTGGGAATGCCGGTTCGACATCTCATGCCGAAGCTGTTGATGTGACTTTCGCCTCGGCCCAGGCGTCACGCAATCACTGCGCTCGACCTTCCGGCTTGCGTGGCCGCGCTATGAGATCATTTTCTGCTGTGCCAGCGCCACCGACCCGGTTGTGCCGCTCGTCTCGCGCCTGATCGAAGAGTATTCGCAGATACCGGCGCCTGCTTACCCGGGACGACCGCATCTCGATAATCCGAAGCTCAACAACCTTGTTAAGGGCTGGGCCGCAGCCCGACATCACTGGGTGCTGATGGCCGACAGCAATCTCATCTTGCCGAGCGGCTACATCGCCGACCTCTTCGCCCGCTGGCGCCGGAATACCGGCCTTTTGTGTTCGCCGCCGGCGCGGCGTATTTTCCTACGTCCAGGCATCCGTTCGGATACGGATAGAGGTGACGGTCATGGAAAATTCCGATCGTTCAATTCTCAAGCTCGTAGAGCTCGCGCAGTCTGCGTTGCAGGCATCCGCCCTCGGCTTCTACTGGATAGATCCGGGCCTCAACATGATCGAGATCTCGACCGTCGGAATGCCGCTCCGCTTTTCCGAAGACTATCATTCCGGCATCGGCTCTTGTGATCCATGCTTCGCACGGCGGCTCGTCGGCGAGCATAAAAAGGTCGCCCTACTTCGCGATGAGCGGATGAAGGTCGCACCGGAGGTGGCAGCGCCTTATCTGGCATTGCTGACCAACTTTGCCTTCACCGACAGCGCGGAGATGATTTTTTGGAGAGATGGCGTGCCGTTCGCCGGACTCGGGATTCTGAAGCGCAAGGACGACCCGGCCATCACCGAGGAAACCGTAGTGATCGCGTCGGCCCTGCAGAACTACTTCGAATACGCGCTCAGTGACCATCCCCACGTCCGCGAAATCGAGCTGGCCAACCGCTTTGGCCTGACGCATCGCGAACAAGAGGTGGTGAATCTCATCTTCAGCGGTGCCTCAAATGGCGACATCGCCGCGATTCTGGGTATCGGCGTCTCGACGGTCAAAACCCATGTTCTGCGGTGTTTCGACAAGCTCGGCGTCAAAAGCCGTGTTGCGCTGATCGCGTTCCTTTCCGGCCCCCACTAGGGGTCGCCGCTCGCAGTCCACCCGAAGATGGATTGAGCCCGCATCCGTTTCACACGAGTGTCCGGGCGTGCCCGAACGGATCAGGCTTGATGAACGCGAAGAACCGTTTGCAAGAGATTGCCACGCCGGAACCCGACCTCACCGCCGAGGAACTGGTCGGACGGGCGAGCGCCATGCGCGAGCGGCTCCGCACCGAACAGCAGGCCACCGAGGAACGGACCTACTATTCCGAGGAAACCCACGAGCAGTTCCGCCAGGCCGGCTTCTATCGCGTCCTTCAGCCACGGCGCTTCGGCGGCTACGAATTCGACCTTGAGACCTTCTACCGCATGGTCATCGAAATTGCTCGCGGCTGCCCCTCGACAGGCTGGGGCTTGTGCCTCGGTGCCGCCCACGTTCTGCAGCTTGCCTCTTACTATCCGGAAGAAACCCAACGCGAAGCCTTCGGCAAGGATGGCCATTTCGTTGCTGCCGCCCGTGACGTCGTGACCGGCGGCACGGTGACTCCCGTTGAGGGTGGATATGTCGTCGATGGCACGTGGCACTACTGCTCCGGAGCGCCCTATTCGACGCATTTCATCGCCCATGCCCGGCTGACCGACGGCGGCGGCAAGCCGCTCGAGGATGGCACGGAATTGCTCGTGCTTGTGCCGCGCAGCGGATGGAGCATGATCGAGAGTTGGAAAAACGTTCTCGGCCTACGCGGCACCGGATCGCACAGTATCCGGATCGACAAGGCATTCATCGGCAAGGGCTACGCCGTCGCCACCCATCTGTACGATGCCAAGACCGGCTACGGTACACCGGGGAGCGCCCTTCACGGCAACCCGATGTATGCCCATCGGCCCCTCGGCTTCTTCCACGGCGAGATATCCTCGATCGCAAACGGCATCGCGTGGGCGGCGATCGATGAATTTGAAGCAATAGTCAAACGCACGCGGACCGTCTGGCCGCTTCCGCCTGGCCTGCGTGCCGAGCAGAACGAGTATCAACGCGTTCTCGGTCTGGCACTGGGTATGGCGTCTGCCAGCCAGGCCGCCATCATGGGCGGCGCGAGACAGTTCATGGAACTCTGTCGCCGGCCATTTGAGGGCGGCAAGCCGTTCAGCCATCTGGAGGACATGACCCTATACAACCATCAGGGTCACGCAGGCCGCCTTGCCTATTCCGCTATCGAACATCTCGTCCGCATGAGCGGTTCTGCGAACGCGGCGCGCGATGGGCAGCGCATGCAACGCTACAGCCGCGACGCTGCCACTTACCGCAGCCATTCCGAAGGGGCCTATCTCGACATTTTCGCTGCCGAACTTGGCAAGGTCTATCTCTCCCGCGAGTGACCGGCCCATTTCAGTCCACCCAAAGGTGGATTGCGACTCTCAATAGCCGAATCGACGATGACCAGCCGGGAACGGACTCGCAGTCACGGGGGATCGGACATGAGCTCATCGAGCCAGGGCGCAACCGCGACCAGCGCGGGAATGACGACCGGCGAAGGTCAACTTCGCAAGGATGCCGTCGGCTTTCTTGGGTTGCTGGCGCAATCGGTGGCCGGCATCGGACCATCAATTGCTATCGCGCTCATCCTCGGACTGATTGCCGGGACGAGTGGCAACGGAGCCTGGCTGTCGTGGATCATCACGACGTTGATCGTCATCGCCGTGGCTGTCTGCATTTCACAGTTTGCCCGCCGTTTCGTCACCAGCGGCGGCCTTTACGTTCTCAACGCCCAAGGCCATCCCGGCCTTGGCCTTGTGACGGCATGGGCCGGCTTGCTCTTCAGCCTGGTCAGCGCGCCCATCTTGCCGATGGCCTTCGGCATCTTCTTCGTCGATTTCTTCGGCCTGTCGGGAAACTCCTTCGCGCTTTGGCTGGCGATCGTCGCCTGCACACTCGGCGCCACGTTCTTCGCTTGGCGCGACCTCGGTATGTCGGCAATAGTCATGTTGGTTATCGAAGTCATCTCGCTGATCGCGATCATCACGCTGATGTTCGTTATTACCGGGAACAACGCCGGCCAACTAATCGACCCGGCGCAGTTCAGTCTCGAAGGCGTCAGCATTGGCCAGATTGCCCAAGGCATCGTCCTCAGTTTGCTCGCTTTCGCGGCCTTTGAGTCGGCGCTTTTTCTCGGCAAGGAGGCGTCACACCCGCTCCATCAAATGAGCCGCGCCATTACCGGCGCCGTCATCATCTGCGGGATCCTCTTCATCGTCTGCACGTATCTCATGACGATCGGCTTTCGTTCCTTGCCGACCGGGTTTGCCCAGAGCAGCAACCCTCTTAACGATCTCGCCGCCGCCAACGGCGTTGGCTTCCTGCACTACTTCATCCAACCCGGCGTTATCGTCTCGCTGTTTGCAGTCACCATTGCCAATCTCAACTTTTCGTCGCGCCTGCTGATGACCCTTAGCCGCGAAAAGCTTCTGCCGTCGGTGTTTCGACATGTCGACGCGCGAACCCACACCCCAAGCACTGCGATCTTCTTTGTCGCCGCGATCGACATCATCGCCACGACAATCTTTGTCCTTTACGGCGTCGCGACCTTCGACACCTTTGGCATCATCGGCACGCTATCGGGCTACTGGGTTGGCATCACCTATGTCATCACCTGCGTTGCCATGATCGTTTACCTGCAACGCAAGGGCGAACTAGACATCTGGCTGCTGGTGCTTGGCGTGATCGGCACGGCGGCCTTCGCATACTTCTATTGGGCGAGCGCAGTTCCGATGCCGCCATGGCCCTGGAACGCCGTCTTCTACGTCTTCCTCGTCAGCATGATCCTGGCACTCGCCCACTGGGCCTGGCTGGCGTCACGGCGCTCGCCCACCCTTGCTCGGTTCGGATCGAGCGCCACCACCCACGAATAGCACGCCAGTGCCCTAAGGCTCTGAAGCGCCTATTGGATTTGCCTGTCATGTGACCGTCATGCCGGCTTGCAATAGAGGCCGGCATGACCTTGCTCGGCTGGTTCGCCGTCGTCTTTCTCTTCGTCACTCTGTCGGCCCAGTTGGCCAGCATTGGACTCGCCGCGCTCCATGCCCTCCGTCACCGGAAGGCGGCGCCAACCGGTCCCGACTCGCCGCCCGTCACGATTCTCCGGCCGATCTGCGGCCTCGAGAACAACATCGAAGAGACTCTTCGCTCGACCTTCCTCATCGACTGGCCGCACCACGAGATCGTCTTCTGTTGCGCCAGCGCCGCCGACCCCGCCGTGCCGCTGGTCGAGAGCCTGATCGCCGAACATCCAAAAGTCCCTGCCCGCCTCTTGACCGGCGACGACCGCATCTCGATCAATCCCAAGCTCAACAATCTCGTCAAAGGCTGGGCGGCCGCCGAGCACGACTGGGTGCTGATGGCCGACAGCAATCTCATCTTGCCGAGCGGCTACATCGCCGAACTCTTCGCCCGCTGGCGCCGGGATACCGGCCTGGTGTGTTCGCCGCCGGTCGGTGGCCGGCCGGAAGGTTTCGTCGCCGAGATCGAATGCGCGTTCCTCAACGCGTACCAGGCACGATGGCAGCTCGCAGCCAATGCCCTGGGAATGGGATTCGCCCAGGGCAAGACGATGTTTTGGCGGAGGGATGTGCTCGATGCGGCAGGCGGCATCCGGGCCCTTGCCGCCGAGCCGGCGGAAGACGCCGCGGCAACCAAAGTCGTCCGTCGCGCCGGGTTGCGAGTGCGGCTTGCTGCCGGCCCTTACATACAGCCGCTCGGGCGCCGCCGTTTCGCCGAGATGTGGAAACGGCAGGTCCGCTGGGCGCGGCTTCGCCGGGTGACCTTCAAGGCCTTCTTTCTTCCAGAGTTGCTTACCGGGGCTTTCTTTCCGCTGGCATGTGCGTTCGGCCTCGCCGTCCTTGGCGTCGTCCCACCCGCAACCCCGGTGGTTCTTGCGATCCTCTGGTATGGCGGGGAGGCACTGGTGTCGCGCACCGCAGGGTGGCACCTGTCGGCCGCCACACCGCTCGCCTGGCTCGTCCGTGACGCGCTTCTGCCGATGCTCTGGATCTCGGCATGGTTGGGCAACCGCTTCGTCTGGCGGGGCAACGCCATGAGCGTCGAAGCGGAGCGCCGACCCGGATTGATCGAGCGGCTGCTCCCGGGCCGCGAGAGCGGCGAGTCCCCTGCCCTTCTTTCCGCGGCCTTTGCCCGCTGGAAAACCCGCCGCGCGCGTGATCCGGACTGACCGGCAGCCCCTCCCGCCCGGGCTGCGAGTTGGCGTCGTTCTTGCAAGCCGGTAAGTATGGCCTTTGACGGTTCACACTTGCGGGATGGACGGATGCCGGCCGCCTTCGACGAGATGACGCTCGCCGCCGGCGAGGTTCGAGAAGGCTACGAAATCCTCAAGCGCTGGTTGGCGCAGACGTCGTCCGAGCAACTCGCCCACCACCGGGCCGAGGCGGAGCTTTTGTTTCGCCGTATCGGCATAACCTTCGCCGTCTACGGCGATGCCGAGGCCGAAGAAAGGATCATTCCGTTCGACATCATCCCGCGGATCCTGACGCGCAAGGAGTGGGAGCGCCTCGCCCGTGGCCTTGAACAGCGGGTCAAGGCGCTGAACGCATTCCTGAACGACCTCTATGGCGACCGTGAGATCATCCGCGCCGGCGTCATCCCCGAGGAACTGGTCTTTCGTAACCCCTACTTCCGGCCGGAAATGGCGGGCGTGAAGCTGCCGCATGACGTCCACATCCACATCGCCGGCATCGACATCGTTCGTGTCGATGCCGACGACTTCTACGTGCTCGAAGACAACGCCCGTACGCCGTCCGGCGTCTCCTACATGCTGGAGAACCGCGAGGTGATGATGCGGATCCTGCCCGACCTCTTCGGCGCGCACCGCGTCGATCCGGTCGAGAACTATCCGGAGGAATTGCTCGCGACCCTGATCTCGGTGGCACCGCACAGCGCTCCCGAAGAGCCGACGGTCGCGCTGCTGACGCCCGGGCCCTTCAACAGCGCTTACTACGAACACTCGTTTCTCGCCGACAAGCTCGGCATCGAGTTGGTCGAGGGTCGCGATCTCCTCGTCCGCGACAATCTGGTCTATATGCGCACTACCGAGGGACCCAAGCGCGTCGACGTGATCTACCGCCGGGTCGACGACGACTTCCTCGATCCGTTGACCTTCCGCTCCGACTCCATTCTTGGCGTTCCCGGCCTCATGAACGCCTACCGCGCCGGCAACATCACCCTTGCCAACGCCGTCGGCACCGGGATCGGCGACGACAAGGCCGTCTACTCATACACGCCCGACATCCTGCGATTTTATCTCGGCGAGGAGCCGATCCTGAAGACGGTGCCGACCTTCCGCTGCCGCGAGAAGGACGCGCTTGCCCATGTCCTCGACCATCTCTCCGAGCTGGTGGTGAAGGAAGTCGCCGGGTCCGGCGGTTACGGCATGCTGGTGGGGCCGGCCGCCGATAAGGCGACGCTTTCTGCCTTCGCCGACAAACTTAAGGCCAATCCGCAAAACTACATCGCCCAGCCAACCCTGGCCTTGTCGACCTCACCAACTTGCGTCGAAGCCGGCATCGCGCCCCGCCACGTCGACTTACGTCCCTTTGTCCTGACCGGCGCCGACAAAGTGCGGATTGTCCCGGGCGGCCTCACCCGCGTCGCCCTCAGGCAAGGCTCGCTCGTGGTCAATTCCAGCCAGGGCGGCGGCACCAAAGACACCTGGATCCTCGACATATGAGCGCGCCTGTCATCCCATGCTGAGCCGCACCGCCGACAGCCTCTTCTGGCTTGCCCGCTATGTCGAGCGCGCCGACAACACGGCGCGCATCGTCGACGCCGCCAGCCGACTCACCGCCATGCCGGTCTCGTACGCCGGCTCGTCGAACGAATGGCAGTCGGCCCTAGCCGCCGCCGGTGCGCTCCGCGCCTTCCACCAGTCGAATGGCGGCGATGATCCCGTGCGCGATGCGGTCATCGATTTCCTGGCGTTCTCGCCCGACAACAGTTCCAGCATCAAATCCTGCCTCGACACCGCCCGTCATAACGCCCGCGCCGTGCGTACGGCGCTGACGACGGAGATGTGGGAGGCGATCAACGCCGCCTGGCTCGAGCTGAAGCGCTTCGACGGCTCGAAGATGGACCTGCCGACCCTCAACGAGTTCCTCAGCCGGGTGAAAGAAGCCTGCCTCCGCTTCGATGGCTCGGCCTACCGGACGATGTTGCGGAACGACGTCTATTTCTTCTCGCGTATCGGCGTCTATCTCGAACGCGCCGACAACACCGCGCGCATCCTCGACGTCAAGTATCACGTGCTTTTGCCGGAAGGTGCCGGCGTCGGCGGTGGCCTCGACTATTTCCAGTGGTCGTCGATCCTGCGCTCGGTCTCGGCTCTGACCGCCTATCGCTGGGTCTATCGCGAGAGCCTCAAGCCATGGCTGATCGCCGATCTGCTGGTGCTCAACGAGCAGATGCCGCGCTCCCTCGCGAGTTGCTACGAAAACCTCACAGCCTTCCTCGACGAACTTTCGCTGGCCTATGGGCGCCAAGGTCCGGCGCAACGGATCGCGCGCTCGATAAGGACGCGGCTGCAAAACTCGCGGATCGCCGATATCTTCCAGAAGAAGGGCCTGCACGAGTTCCTCACGGAGTTCATCCGTGACAACGCCAAGCTCGGCGCAGCGATCATCGACCAATATCTGACCTGAGTGTTTCATGCGGCTCCGCGTCGTTCACGAGACGGCCTATCGCTACAAGACGCCCGCCAGCCGCGCGATCGAGATTCTGCGGCTAACGCCGCGCGGCCATGATGGCCAGTATGTGGTCAACTGGCGGATCGACGTCGACCGTGACTGCCGGCTGGACGCGGCGACCGATCCGTTCGGCAACGCCATGCATGCGTTTACGGTCGAGGGCCCGATGGACGGCCTCACGGTCACCGCCGGGGGCGAGGTCGAGACGACCGACACCAAGGGCGTCCTATCGGGGCAGGTAGAATTGTTTCCGGCGGCGCTCTTTTTGCGCGACACCGCGCTCACTGCGTCGGATGCGGCAATCCGCGACTTCGCCGAAGCGGCCGCCGCCGAAAACGCCGGCGACACCCTCGGCACGCTTCACGCCCTCACCCAGCTCCTGCGCGACCGGCTTCAGTTCGATGTCGACGCCACCGACAGTGGCACCAGTGCCGTCCAAGCGTTTGCCCACGGTCGTGGCGTCTGCCAGGACTTCGCCCATATCCTGATCGCCGCGGCCCGCCATCTCGGCATCCCCACACGCTATGTCAGCGGCTACCTCTATCGTGCCGACCAACCAAACGGCCAGGAAGCCGGTCACGCCTGGGCGGAAGCCCTTGTCGGTGGTCTCGGCTGGGTGGGTTTCGACCCGGCCAACGCCATCTGCCCGACTGAAGCCTATGTGCGCGTTGCCATCGGCCTCGACTATCTCGGCGCCGCCCCGGTTCGTGGCACCCGCTACGGTGGCTCCGGCGAGGAGCTCGCCGTGCGCGTCCACGTCGAGAATGCGACCAAGGACCGCTAGCCCTTGGCGCCGAGCATGAACCATGCGTGGTTTTTTCCGTTGCGACTCGCCGCCAAAGCCATGAAATTCGGCCCCGCGGCCAGAAACAGGGTTCCCTTGCCTTCCCATGACTTATTGCGTCGGCATCCTTGTGCGCGAAGGCCTGGTGTTGATAGCGGACACCCGCACCAATGCGGGCCTCGACAACATCGCCACTTTTCGCAAGCTGCATCTCTTTGAAAAACCTGGGGAAAGAGCGATCGGCCTGGCCACCGCCGGCAACCTCGCGGTAAGCCAATCGGTCCTGACCCTTGCCGGCGAGGGCCTGCCCAATCCGGAGACCGGCGAAACCGAGAGCCTCTACACCGTCAATTCGATCTTCAAGGCGGCCCAACTGGTCGGGCGCGCAATCCGCGAAGTCCATCGCGTCGACGGTGTGTCGCACGAACAGCAGCAAGGCCAGGGCACGTTCGACGTGGCAATGCTGCTCGGCGGACAAATTGCCGGCGATCGGCTGCGCCTGTTCATGATCTACTCCGCCGGCAACTTCATCGAGGCAACGGCCGACACCCCGTATCTGCAGATCGGCGAGCACAAATACGGCAAGCCGATCCTCGACCGCTCGGTCACTGAAAAGACCGAACTCTATGACGCGCTGAAGCTTGGGCTGATCTCAATGGACTCGACGATCCGCTCCAATCTCGGCGTCGGTCTGCCGATCGACCTCCTCGTCATCCGTCGCGATGCCGTGAAGGCCGAACTGACCTATCGAATCGATGGCGCCGAGCCCTATTTCCACGACCTCCGCGAACGCTGGTCCTCAGCGCTACGCGCCGCACATGTCGCGATCCCGAGGCCGCCCTACGCTTCGTCGAGCTGACCCGCCGACATTTCGGATTGATGCGACTTTACGCTGATCGTCGCGAAGGCGAGGATCATGGGAGTAACGGGGAGTGAAATCATGGCCCAGCAGAACAAAGTAGCGGTCGTCACCGGCGCCGGGTCGGGAGTCGGCAAGGCGGCTGCCCTTGCCCTGGCCAGGGATGGTTACGCCGTCGTTCTCGCCGGCCGCCGCCAGGAACCGCTGGATGCCGCGGCGCGCGAGATCGAGGCGCTCGGGGCAAAAGCGCTGGCGGTCGTCACCGACGTCGGCGACCCTACTTCGGTGGCGGCGCTTTTTGGCGAAACCAAAAAAGCCTTTGGCCGCCTCGACGTCCTCTTCAACAATGCCGGCATCGGCGCGCCCGGCGTTCCCCTGGAGGACATCACTTACGATCAGTGGCAGGCGGTCGTCGACGCCAACATCACCGGCGCCTTTCTCTGCACTCAACAGGCCTTCCGGATGTTCAAGGCGCAGGATCCGCAGGGCGGCCGCATCATCAACAACGGCTCGATCTCGGCGCATACACCCCGCCCGTTCTCTGCCCCCTATACGGCGACGAAACACGCGATCACCGGCCTCACCAAGTCGGCGGCCCTTGACGGTCGGCCCTTCAACATTGCCTGCGGTCAAATCGATATCGGCAATGCCGCCACCGAGATGACGGCGCGCATGGTCAAGGGCGTGCCGCAGGCCGACGGGTCGATGGCCGTCGAAGCACGGATGGACGTGAACCACGTCGCCGATGCGGTGCGCTACATGGCCAGCCTGCCGCTCGCCTCGAACGTCCTCTTCATGACGGTGATGGCGACGCAGATGCCCTTCGTCGGCCGTGGCTGAGGTCAGTGGAGTCTGAGCTCGGCGGCAATCGTCCGCAATTCGCTCGGCGTTATCAGCCGCTGATGTGCGACGCGGACGGAATGCAGCGGTCCCTCCAGTTCACGTTCCCAGAAATCGAGAAAGCGCGTGAGCTCGGGGAACAGCGGCGCCAGGTCGTATTCCTGCCAGAGGTAGGACTGCAACACCGCCGGATGGTCCGGCATTCGGTAAAGGATGTTGGCAGTCGTCAGCCCGTAGCCTTCGAGTTGCAGCCTGAAGTCCAGCGAGACCATCTTCGATTCCCTTCGCGCCGAAGCCCCGAATCCGCAACGGCCGTCTAAACGACAGGGTTCCGCGCAAATGCCGGTCTCGCAACTGAAAACTTGGAAAAAGGGCAGAGAATCAAAGATTAGCAGCATCGCCCGGGACTGCTGACAGCTAGCCCTGCTCGTGATGGGCGGTTGCGACGTTGAGCCGGTTGAGCTTGTCGCGAAGGCTCTTCTGGATGGCCAGTTCGATGGCGTCGAGCAGGTCGAGATGTGTATCGAGCAGGCGACGCAGACGTACGCCTTCAAACTCGAGATAGCGTACGCGGCCGGCAGTCACCACCGTGGCCGTCGCCGGTTCGCCGGTCGAGATGCCGCCTTCGCCAAGCAGTGAATCCGGCCCGACCTTGGCAACGCGCTCCCCGTCGACCACCACGTCCACGGCGCCGCGGCTGAGAAAATAGAGGCTGGGCGTCGGCCGACCCTGTTCGGTGAGGCGGCGACCCCCTTCGCTCTCCATCCACCTGCCCGCGGTCAGGAGGCGGCGCACCTGTCCGGGCGAAAGGGTCGGCACGATCGTGTCGTGGAAACGCTGTTCCTCGGCAGTCAAGGCGCGTCCGAACTTGCGCGACCGGCCGACCCACATCTGCATCAGATTTACGAGCGCAAGGAGCACCTGCCAGAACAGCCCGACATTGTCCCGCATCCAAACGGCAAGAACGATGGCCACTGCCGCCGACGCGAGCGCAAACCACCGCAGCGGCGCGATGGTCGGCATGCCGATGGCAAGGACGAGGAGGAATAGCGAGACATGCCGAAGCAGCTGCTCGGGTGCGAACAACTCGTAGAGCCACATCGACATTTCTAAGGAAGCCGATTTTGTCTGCCGACTCCTTGCGCGTTGAGAAGGAGAGATCGTCGGCGTATCTCGTGTAAGTCCAATTCAGCTTCCTGGCGATGCCGGAGAGGCGTGAATCCATTCGGCGGGCGGCGAGGTTGCTGAGGGCGGGGCTGGTGCAGGCGCCTTGGGGGAGGGCGCGGGGGCCGGTGGCGACGTAGAAGGTTTTATTGGCGTAGATGGTTTTGCGGCGCGGGCATTCGGTGCAGAGGAGCGCGAGGATGGTGGCGACGGCGGGGGAGTAGCCGAGCTGGCGGAAGATGCCGGCGACGCGGTTGAACGTGATGGTGGGGAAGAAATCTTTCAGGTCGGTGTTGACGACGACGTGGCGTTTAACGTGAGGCGTGGCGTTGGTGATGGTGCTGCGGGTGGGGACGAAGCCGTGGGCGGCGTCGTGGGTGGGGATTCTTTTGAGGATGTTTGTGAGGATCCACTGCTGGGCGGCGGCGAGGTTTTCGTGGGGAGCGGAGAGGTTGCGGGCGCCACCGGATTTTTTGGGGACGGTGAAGCGGACGTAGTGGGAGACACCGGAAGCCTGGGCGTGGTGGGCGAGCCAGCGCAGGCGGGGGATGGTGAGATCGAGCGCTTGGGCGAGGTCGGCGGGCGTGGCGAGGACGGGGAGGTTTTGGGATTGGAGTTTTTCGAGGTTGGATCGGCGGTCGGCCAGCCCTTTGGAGACGCCGCGGCCGAGGAAGTAAATGTCGGTCTGCTTGCGCTTGGCAACGGCTTCGGCGCGGAGCCGCTTGCGTTTGGCAGCTTCGGCCTTCTGCTGCTGCTTGAGGCGCTGGCGCTCTTCGCGATCGAGTTTGACGGCTTGATCGGCGGCGTGGTGGACGCGGGCGAGGTCGGGGCGGACCTGCTCCATCTGGTCGCCGATGCGGTGGATTTCGGTGAGCTCCTCGGGGGTGATGAGGCCCTGTCCGACCATGGCGCGGTCGATGACATTCGTGCGCGGATCGGATGCGGGTGGGATGAGATCGCGGCGGCCGAAGAAGGGGTTGCGCCAGGCGGAGCCGACGCCGGCGGCGAGCCTGGATGCCTGGGCGCTGGAGATGGGGGTGAAGTCGGGGGTGTCGAGGGAGAGGGTGTGCGTCTTGATTTGCGGAGGCGGGGGTGTCGGCGAGCGGAGGCCGCCGCGGAAGGATTGGGGGAGGGTGAGGTCCTGGGGTCGGGGCGAGGTCGTGCGCGGAGGCGGTTTGGTCGACGACTTGCGCTGTTTGAGAAGGCTGTAGATAGCCACAGCGATTGCGCCGGCGATTGCCGGGGCGAAGCGGTTGATGAAGTCGAAGTCGTCGGACATAGGAGGAATAAGGAGGAAAGATGAGGGGCGGGGGCGTGGACTGACTTCGAACCTCGGACCAAGGTCGTTCACTCAAGGTCCGTACGGCTCACCGTGCGGGTAAACTCTTGAGTTGTCTTGGTCCAGCACGGTGAGCCGTACGGACCAAAACGAACAACGATCTTGGGGATGCATGGGTAGCCGAGCGTCACCCACGGCGGAACGCCGCAGAAAAAGTCTCAGGCCGACGCGCACCCGCGCCGCTCATCTGTTTCGTGAAAGCACTGAAAAGCTGCCGCTCGTCATGCTGACGTAGTCGAAGCATCTGGCATCGCTGGAATTCCGGCCAGATCCTTCGCGGAGTACCGCTCAGGATGACAGCTATTGCAGGAATTGGAAGTGCTAGTTCTGGCTTCCTCCGTTGGTTGGGCGGCCGAGGAGGCGGTTGTACCAGCCGGACGCGCGGTAGGCTTCGAGGGCACCGACCGATTGGCGCCACCTTAGCGCCAGCATGTGTCGGCAGGGACCGTTTTTGAGGCCGAATTTTTTGTAGTGGCCGCAGATGCATTTGCCGCGGGTGATGCGCTGGTCGCCGTCGAGGAGGATTTCGACTTCGTTTCCTGCGACGCGGCCGGTGATGATGGAGGCGCCGCGTGGGGCATCGGTGCGGGTTTTAAGCTCGACCTGGTTCTTTTCCATGATGTCGCGAGCGCCGGCGAGTTCGGGGTGCTCGGCGCCGATCTCGGCTTCGCCGAGGGCTTTGGGCATGATCTGTCGCCAGCGGTAGAGATTGGCGGAGAGGTCGTAGATGACTTGGCCGGAGTGGGCGAGTTCGCGGAGTGCGGCGTGGGCGCGGGCGGCGTCGATCGAGAGGTCCTGCTGGAGTTTATTTGCGGAGATCGCGCCGGCGGCGCGGACGGTGGCGGCGATGTTGTTGACGAGATCGGGGGAAGGGGCGGTGGGTGGGGCGAGAAGATCGATGGCGCTGGATCGTGTCCAGTCGTTGGTGGTCCAACCGCTGAGGCCGAGGGTGAGGCGCATCTCGCCCATGTGGGCAACCCAGAATGTGGGGAGACCGGTGCCGAGGAGGTAGACATCGAAGCGCTCGGCGAGAGGGAGGACGCGGGCGAGAACCATGAGCCGGCGGCCGCCCCAGACGCGGATGGGCTCTGTCTGGGGGCCGTCGTGGGTGGTGGCGCGGTCGATAATGGGCTGCTCCCAGGGTTCGAGGACGATTCGGGGATTTCGGCCGGGAAGGAGTTCGAAGCGGACGGCTCGGGGGCTGGCGTGGGCTTTGTGGCGTTTGTACCAGGCGGTGATGCTGTAGACCGCCTCGCGCGAGAGGGTGAGTTTTTGCATCGGCATGGTCATGGCGGACTGGAGCTGCATAAAGCCACGGAGCCAGGTTGTGGGGAGGTCGATTTTTTCTTCGCGGTAGTTTGCGCGGTCGGTGGTGGCGACGGAGAAGCCGGCGGGGTCGATCGCGAAGCGCGTTTCGCGGTAGCTGCGGAGAGATTGAAAGTGATGGTAGAGGTCCTGCGAGTAGTCGACGTTGGTGGTGCCGAACTTGGTGGAATCGGAGTGGCCAAAGCCGTCATCGCGATTGACGGTGAGGCAGCCGTAGCTGGATTCGTCGGCGGAGAAGCACTCGAAGAAGACGACGTCATCGGCGACGGTAATGACGGGATCGCAGGGCATGAGTTGCCGCCAGAGGGCCTGGTCGTGGCGGTAAAGGTAGTTCGAGTACGACTGGCGGGCGCTCCAGTAGCGGCGGCGGGCTTTTTCGAAGTTGTGGACCAGATTGGGATCGACCGGCATGTTCTGGCGGGCGAGCAAGTCGGCGGTGGCGACTTTGACGGTCTCGCGGCGGATGGCGGACTCGCGCTGCTGCTGGGTTTTCTTGTATTCCTGGTAGGCGGTCTTGTCGCGTTTCTTGAAGCGCAGGTCGCTGATGACGGTGTCGTGGAGGGCGCTCATGGCTTCGCGGAAGCGCAGGGGGTTTTTGAGCGGGGCGTCGAAGGCGACCGGGTCGCGGGCGAGGTTGGGGACGAGTTGGAACTTCTGGTGCGAGCCGGTGCCGACGACCGCGCTGTGACCGGAGTAGGCGAAGGTGGCGATCATGGGATCACCTCCGCGGTGATCTGGAGTTCGGGCAGATATTTTTCAAGGGCTGGGGCGAGATCGGGATGAGATTCGACGGCGGCGACGATCGAGGTTAGTCCGGCGCGGGCTTCGGGGGCTCGGACCGAGCGGATGGCGACGGCGAGGACGGGCAGGAGGGAGGCGGCGCGGTCGGCGTTGTGGCGGATTTCGCTGCTGATCTGCCGGAGGGCGGCGAGCTTGGCGCGATTGCCGCGATGGATAGCGAGGAGGACGGAGGTCCAGACGGTTTGGATTTGGTCGGCGGCGGCACCGGGGAGGTTGGCGCGTTTTTCGAGGTGGTCGATGACGCGGAAGCGAACGTCGTCGTAGGGGGATTCGGTGAGGCGGCTCCAAAGGGTGGGGTCGTTGTACGCGGGGGTTTGGGGGGTGAGCCAGTCGAAGGCGGCGGAACGGGCTTCGGGGACCAGGCTGTCGAAGAAGCGGGAGATTTGTTCGACGGTGTAGTTTTCTTTGGTGCCGAGGATGGAGAGGGCAAAGGCGGTGATTTCGGGGGCGGCGGCGCTGGCGCGGAGGTCGCCGAGTTGGGAGAGGGTGTTGAGGTCTTCGTGTGACTTGAAGGACCGTTCTTTGAGGAAGCGCAGGCCGAGGCGAGCGACGGGAACGGGCTGGGCGGTTGCGATTTCGACGAGTTGATGAAGTGAGAGGCGCTCGCCTGCGACGTATTTGGCCATGGCGGATGCGATGAGCTCGACGGCGGTGGGGTTGCGGGTCTGGAGGAGCCGCAGCCAGGTGGAGAGATCGAGCTTGGAGAGGTCGGGACCGTTCTCGAGCATCTCGGCAGCGAACTGCTGGACCTCGTCGTCGTCGCTGTCGAAGAGCGGCAGGAGCTGCTCGGGTGTGACGGCGGCGAAGCTGTCGCGGTGATGCTCGCGGAGCAACTGCATGGCCCAGACGCGGACGGCGCGGCAGGTGGCGCTTGCGAGCAGCTCTACCAGAACGCTTGCGGAAGCGGGCTTGTTCCAAAGGTCTGCAAAATCGGGGGCGGCTTTGAGATCGGCGAGGCTGCGGCCGTCCTTCACGTTGATGAGCGAGGCGGTGAATTCGAGGACGTCGCTTTGGCCGAAGCAGGCGTGGATGAGGGACCAGTTGTCGAGGAGGTTTTCGCCTTTGGCGACATCGGCGTCGGTGTAGCGGCGGAGGAGGGTGGCGACGGCGCCGGGGTAGTCGGCGGGCTTCTGGTGGGCCATGCGACGGAAGTAGCGCCAGGCGCGGCGGCGGAGGTAGTAGCGTGTGTGGTAGGAAAAAAGGTGGCGGTGGTGCAGGTTGGTGAGCTGGTTGGTCGGCAGTACGTCGCGACGGGTGCGAAGGTACTCCTCCCGCAGGGATTGACGGGACTGATAGTCCCAGTGAAAGCGGGTCCTGCGGACGCGGCGGACGGTGCGGTCGAAGGCGACGGCGAAAGCGGCGACCAAGTCAGTGTCGCGCGTCTGCTCGGCGTGTTTGAAGAGGCGCTTGATGATGGGTTGGTGGCCTGGAACGTCGAAAGGGAGGAGCAGGTATTGGAAGATGAGATCGCGGGTCCAGTGGCGGTGGTCGCGTTTCCATTTATCGGCGATAGCGGAGATGCGTTTGGGGTCGTGGAAGTTGCGGAGCGCGGGGAGGAAACGATCGTCGGCCGCGGCGAAGTATTCGTCGAGGAGGAGAGGGGAGATTTTGCCCGCGGCCTCCATGCAGCCCATTCCCTCATGCTGAGATGAAGCGTGGATATGTTGCTGGCGAACCGGCGCGGCGTCAACTCCTTCCTAGCGGCCGCGGAGGGCACAGTAGGTGAGGCGCCAGGCTTCGGGGTTGAAGGGCATGCGTGCGAGGGCGCGGAGGGCGTGTTTGCGGGCGGTGGGGATGTGACCGGAGTTGAGGGCCCACCAAGCCCAGAGGCGGTGAGATTCTGCGGGAGTTCTTGGCGGGGGCGGTGCGACGATGGCTTGCGCGGGGAGGCCGCGGCGGCGGTGGGTTTCATTGAGGATCGCATCGCGAATTTGCGATTGGCGGTCGCTGTGCTGGTGGCAGATGCTGGTGAAATGCTGGCGGTAATGGAGGAGGACCTGGGGGAGATTGGCGAGTTGGCCGACTTCGGCGAGGCGGAGGAAGAGGTCGAGATCTTCGAGGGTGGCGTATTGTTGCCGATAGCCGCCGACCTTCATCACGGCATCGCGTCGCATGAGGACGGTGGGGTGGACGACCGGCCAGCCGCGGTGGAGATGCGCCTGGTCGATCTGGTCGTGCGTGAACTCATCGACCCATTCGCGGATGGGAAGCCGTTCCGAGTCCATAAGCAGAACGCGGGAGCCGACGAGGACGCAGGCGGGGTTGGCGTTGAGGTAGGCGACTTGTTTGGCGAGGCGATTTGGGAGGGCAACGTCATCGGCATCCATGCGCGCGACGAGCGGCGCGGTGCATCGGGCGAGGCCGTCGTTGAGGGCGCCGACGATGCCGGTGTTCGGGCGGGTGATGATGCGGATGCGCGGGTCGCGCTTGGCGAATTCGTGCAAGAACTGTGTGGAACGATCGGTGGAGCCGTCGTCGACGATGATGAACTCATAGTCCGGGAAATCCTGGTCGAGGATGCTTTGCATTGCCTCGCGCAGATAGCGCTTTGCGTTGTAGACGGGCATGAGGACGGAGATGGCGGGGGTGGGCATGTTCACCTTCCGCGCAAGGCGCAGTAGAGGACCCGCCAGGCTTCTTTGCACCAGGGTCGTTCGCGGACGGCGCCGATGGCGTATTTTCGTGCGGTGGCGACGTGGCCGGATTTGAGCGCGGTCCAGGCCCATTCGCGGCGCTGGGAGTAGAATTTTTTGGGGTGGCGGCGGGCGTCGGCGTCCCAATCTGGCGCGTTACCGAGGCCGCGGCGGCGCATGGCATCATCAACGACTTTCCAGAGGACGGTGCGTGAGCCGCGGGTCTTGGCGAAGACGACGGACTGCATGTGTCGGCGGTATTTGAGAAGGGGCTGGTGCAGGTTTTCAAGCTTTCCCATTTCGGCGAGGCGCAGGAAGAGGTCGTGGTCTTCGTTGGGGAAGGTGCCTTCTTTGTAAAGGCCGACTGCCTGGACGGGTTTGCGGCGCATGATGACGGTTGGGTGGACGATGGGCCAGCCGCCATCGAGCAGGGCGGCGTCGATGGTCTCATGGGTGTGCGCCACGCCGGCCATGTCCCCGATGGGCCAGCCGTCGGCGTCGATCATGACGACGCGGGAGCCGAGCATGATGATCTCGGGATGTTGGTCGAGGTAGTTGACCTGGACCTGGAAGCGATCGGGAAGGGCGACATCGTCGGCATCCATGCGCGCGAGGAGATCGGCTTTGGAGGCGCGGACGGCGTCGTTGAGGGCGCCGACGATGCCGGTGTTGGGGCGGCTGATGACTCGGAGACGGGGATCTTTCTTCGCGTAATCCTCGAGGATGGCGCGCGAGGTGTCGGTGGAACCGTCGTCGACCGCGATCAGTTCGAAGTCGCGCAGGGTTTGATTGAGAATGCTGTCGATCGCTTCAGCGAGATATTTTTCGCCGTTATAGACCGGCATCAGCACGGACAGACGTAAGTCGTTCATGCCGATTCCTCCTTTCGCCAACTAAGGTCGGGAGGAGCTGGTATGCAGCGCGACCGGCCTGGATCTGCTGGTGGGCGGATTCCAGGAGCGCGGGCCGCAGTTGTGGGGCCTGGGACCAGAGCGATAGAGATGATTCGGTCAGATGCTCGCGGAGTTTGGGATCGTCCATGCGCTGGACGGCGCAGCCGGTGCGGAACATTTCGGCGAGGCCGACGAATTTGCTGACGTAGTAGTCGGTTTGCGCCAGGCCAATCACGGGGATGCCCTGGGCGAGTGCGAAGACGGCGGCGTGGTAGCTGCCGGTGATGATGGTGCGACAGAGGCCGACGCGGCGGATGAGCTGGATGGGGGTGTGGATGGTTTCTTCGAAGTTGTGGGAGAGGCCCTGGATGAGGCGGTCGATGGCGCGGTGGTCTTCGCCGCCGTCGTGGACGGAGACGGGGAGGGGGACGATGGAGGCGCGGGTTTGCCGGGTGATGTCGGTGACGGCTGCGTGCATGGCGGCGACGGCGTCATCGGGCACGCCGGCGTACCAGGCGGTGCGAATGTTGACGCCGAGGCCCGTGCCAAGCTCAGTGGGGCGAACTTGGTAGGCGGGCTCGATGGCGTCGTCGCCGGTGACGATCACGCGTGAAGGATTGGCGCCGTGTTCCAGCGCGACGGGGGTGCTGGTGAAGCTTTCTCGCAGCGTGATCAAATCGATCTCGGGCAGGACCCGGTCGAGGGCGCTGGTGACGCGGTCCTGCGTTGCGGGTCCGATTCCCTGGCCGAGGAGCGCGGTGGGGATGCCGAGGGCGGCGGCGAGGTGCAGAGTCTCGAGCACGTCCATGCAGTGCTCGGCGAAGCTGTCGGTGAGGTAACCGCCACCGGTGCCGATGACGAAGTTGGCGTTGAAGACGGCGTCGAGGAATTCGGTCATCTCGCGGCCGCCGGCGCCGCGGTAGCGGAGGCGTTCATCGGCGAGTTCGCGAACGAGGCGCGGGAACTGGCGGCGCGCCCGGGATTCGATCGCGCTGATGCGATCTTTGGCGCGGGGGAGGATTTTCTGGAAGAAGCCGAAAAGGTTGCAGCGGCGGAGCCACCAGTCGCGACCGGCCGGATGGAGCGGGATGGCGCCGGGGCAGCAGTTGCGCAGCTCAGGCTCGGATGTGGTGAAGACGGTGATCTGCGCCGTTGGCCAGAGGGCGCGCAGGCGCTGGATCGCGACCTGAAGCATCGCGACGTCGCCGAGGTTGAGCAGCTCGTAGCCGCTGTTGTCAACGAGGATGCGCATCGGCGGAAGCGGTCTCCTTGGCGATGGGTTCAGCTTCGTGCGTGGAACTGGGCACGTGCTGCCAACTGTGTTCGATCATGACCGCGCAATACGTTGCCGGCGGGGTGCGGGCGTTGTCGAAGAACGTGGATGATTCTACGGAAAAGACGAGGGCGTTGGGAACGAGGTCGGCGTGTTCACCGTCGACATCGACGGCGAGGGCGACGCGATATTCGCCGATGGGAAGGGGGAGGTTTGGGATTCGGCAGCGGAAGGCGCCCTGGGTTGCGAGATCGCGGGCGGATTGGTGGTTGAGCGACATGTCGAGTTGGGTGCAGGCGACGCCGAGCTGGTTGTAGATGGTCATAAACATGTTGGCTTCGCGAGCGCCGGTGGGGTTGTGGTAGGTGAATTCGAGCGTGGCGGGCTGGCCGGCGCGGACATGGGAAGAGGGGCGGTCGATCTCGTTGAGGACGCGCGCGCTGGTGATGCGGACGGCACCGGTGCCGAGGCGGTCAGGGTTGTTGGCGGTAAACGCAGTGGCGGCGGAGTCGCGGAGATGACCCAGGTACGCGGCGACGACTTCGTCGACATTGCCGGCTGCAGCGAGGGCGCCGTTGCGGAGAAGGATGGCGCGTTTGCAGAGGCGCTGGACCGCGGACATGTTGTGGCTGACGAAGAGAACGGTGCGCCCGCTGCCGGCGACCTCCTGCATTTTGCCGAGGCACTTGCGCTGAAAGTCGATGTCGCCGACGGCGAGGACTTCATCGACGATGAGGATCTCGGTTTGGAGATGCGCGGCGACGGCGAAGGCGAGTCGGACGTACATGCCGGAGGAGTAGCGTTTGACGGGGGTGTCGATGAATTGCTGGACGCCGGCAAAATCGACGATTTGGTCGAAGCGCTTGGCGATTTCGGCGCGGCGCATGCCGAGGATGGCGCCGTTGAGGAAGACGTTTTCGCGGCCGGTGAGCTCGGGATGGAAGCCGGTGCCGACTTCGAGGAGGCTTCCGACTCTGCCCACAAGTTCTATCCTGCCCTGGCTGGGGATGGTGATGCGGCTGAGTATTTTGAGCAGGGTGCTCTTGCCGGCGCCGTTGCGTCCGATGATACCGACGACGTCTCCAGCGCGGACTTCGAATGAGACGTTGCGCAAGGCCCAGAAATCTTCGCGGGGAGCGCGCTCAAAGGGGTGGCGGAGCCGGCGCATCATGATCTCGCGCAGCGATTGATGACCTTTCTGCCCGCGCTGAATCGAGTACATCTTGCCGACGTTTTGCGCTGCGATGACTACATCAGATGACATCGGCGAAGGTCCGTTCCATTCGGGTGAAGACGATGCATCCCACGATCAAAGAGATGGCGGCGGCGAGCATTGCGTAAAGCATGGTCATGGGGCTGATATCCCCAACGCCAAGCAACGACCACCTGAAACCTTCGATGATCGGGGCCATGGGATTGAGGAAATATAGCTTGCGATGGACGGGGACGTGGGCGGCGGCGTAGGCGACGGGGCTGGCAAACAGGAGCATCTGGGTAACTACGGGAAGAAGGTATTGCACGTCGCGATAGGTGACGGCGAGGCCGGCGAGGAGCGTTCCGATGCCGGAACCGAGGACGGTGGCAAGGAGAACGAACCCCGGGAGCAAGATGGCGAAGCCGGGGACGGGCCTTTTGTAGGCGATGAACATGATGGCGAGCATGGCGAACATGACGGCGACGTCGACGAGCGTGCTCAGCAATGTTGAAAGGGGCAAAATAAGACGGGGGAAATAGACTTTAGAAATCAATTGGCTGTTGCCGATAAGCGCGCTGGCAGTGCGCGATAATGTGCTGGAAAACGCGGTCCAAACGAGCATACCCGAGAAAGCGAGCAAAAAATAAGGGACTTCCCCGGGCGAGGGTAGTTTTGCTACCTTAGCGAACACGAAAGTGAGGATGCCCGCCCCGAGCAGGGGTTGGAGGACAATCCAGCAGACGCCGAGTGCCGTCTGTTTGTAACGCACTTTCAGATCGCGCACTGCGAGGGTGAGCAGGAGATCGCGATGACGCCAGATCTCCCCGATGTCGGGAAGCGAGAAAGGTGTCGTCGGTTCGAGCACCAGGCGTGATTGACGAATCAGGGAGTCACTCATCCCGTCCGGCATTGTTTCCTTTCGCGACGAAAGTGTCGCACTGTGAGCCGATAAGATAAAGCCGGGCTCGCAGTGTCGCAGCGCCGGTTTCGCCGGAATTGGCCGGGCAGTTGTGCGGCAGAGGTTTAAGGCATTTGAGCAGAAGGTTGTTTGTCTGGTGTTGGACCGCAATTTGTTTGCGCGGGCAACGTTGCGTCAGATGAACTCTGGGTGAGAGGTAGAGGAAGGTGGTCGCGGGAATATGTCGCAGTACCCGATCGTGAGCATCCTGATGCCGATGCGCAATGCGCGCGGGTTCGTTCGCCGTGCGATCGAGTCGGTGCTGGCGGAGCGCTCGGTTCCGCTGGAACTGATCGTGATCGATGACCGGTCGGACGATGGGTCGACGACGCACGTGCGGGAGATGGGTGATTCCCGGATTCGGGTGATTGCCAGCGAAGGGGAAGGGATTGCGGCGGCTTTTAACACAGGATTGAATGCGGCTCGCGGGCGGTACATCGCGCGGTGCGATGCGGATGACCTTTATCCTCTGGGGCGGCTGAAGGAACAGGTTGGGTTCCTCAACGAGCATAAGGATGTGGGGGCGGTCGCGGGCGGGTTTGCGATTATGTCGCCGGTGGGGTCGGTGTTGAGCGACCTGGAGTGTGGGGTTGAAGATGCGGACATTACGAGCGAGCTCTGCAACGGAATTGTGCGAACGCACTTCTGCTGCTTCCTGGTTCGGCGGGATATATTGAGGCAGCTTAAGGGCTGCCGGGGGTACTTCAAGACGGGCGAGGACATCGACCTTCAGCTTCGCATGGGCGAGGTGTGCAAGGTGTGGTATCAGCCCAAGCGGCGTTATCTGTACCGGCTGCACTCGGATTCGGTGACGCATCAGCTGGGCGGGATGCTCACGGGGCATTACGACTGGCTGGCGCGGCATCTTCAGGCGCAGCGGCTGGGTGGGATGCCGGATGATCTGGAGCGGAACGTGGCGCCGCCGGCGCCGCGGTCGACGTTACCGCAGCAGTCGCCGCTGGCGAAGCAGATCCAGGGGATTTTGCTGGGAACGGCGTGGCAGCAACACAACCGGGGGAGGAAGTTGCAGTCGATTCTCACCGGGCTTCGCGCGGGTGTGAGCCGGCCGGTGGATCTGGCGATCTGGCGGAGCGTGGCGGCGCTGGTGCTGAAGCGCAGCGGGACGGGGATGCCGGAGCAGCTTCAGGTTGTTCCGCCGCATGCGACGGGGCGGCCGGTGGGGACGAATTCTTAGCCGATTCAAATGAGCATCGGAGGAGAAGGTTCTCATGCTGGTACTCCGAAGCATCTGGCACCGATTCCAATCCGGCCAGATCCTTCGCGGAGTAGCGCTCAGGATGACGCTCGCGCGCATTGATAGTGGCGCAAGAGTGCGGAGTTTGGCGCTATGATTGACTGGCGCTATGAGTGATGTGATATCATTGACTCAATCGATTGGGAGAGAGCTGTTTGCGGCGGCGCGGCAGGCGCAAGGGGGGGCGGGGGTGGATAGGCGGCTGATGGAAGTGGTGATGCGGGAGCCGGGGCTGAAGGCGCAGCTGTTTCGATTTGTGGATGTGCTGCCGGCGCTGGATGGGGCGCATTCGGTGACCGATCACCTGAGGCAGTATGTGGGACCGGTGCGGGGGAAGTTGCCGCGGCTGATCAATGGCGTGCTTAATTATTTGCCGGAGGATGGGTGGGTGGGGGAGCGATTTGCGGAGGTGACGCGATGGGGCGTGGGGCGACTGGCGCGGCAGTTTATCGCGGCGACGGACATGCGCGGCGTTTTTGCTGCCGTCGAGAAACTGCGCCGCAAGCGATTGGCGTTTACCCTCGATCTGGTCGGGGAAGCGGTTTTGTCTGAAGCGGAGGCGAGCGCTTATCAGCAGCGATACCTGGAGTTGATTGCGCAGCTGTGCGATCGGGGAGTGGATTGGAAGACGGATCCGCTGATCGATCATGATCATCACGGGCCGCTTGCGAAGGTGAATTTGTCGCTGAAGCTGTCTTCACTGTACAGCCAGTTCGATCCGATCGATCCGGCGGGAACGAGCGCGGCGGTGCGCGAGCGGCTTCGGCCGATTTTCCGATTGGCAAAGGCGCGGGGCGCGTTAGTGAATCTTGACATGGAGCAGTACGCGTTTAAGAACGTGACGCTGCGGATTTTTCGGGAAATCCTGGAGGAAGAGGAGTTTTGCGATTGGAGGGACGTGGGTGTGGTGGTGCAGGCGTATTTGCGGGATTCAGAGCGCGACCTGTGGGAGCTTTCGGAGTGGGCCGTCGGGCGCGGGTCGCCGGTTTGGGTACGGCTGGTGAAGGGGGCCTATTGGGACTATGAGACGACGATCGCGCAGCAGAACGACTGGCCGGCGCCGGTGTTTACGAGCAAGCCGCAGTCGGATGCGAACTTCGAGCGGCTGACGGACTTTTTGCTGGATCATCACGATGTTCTGCGGCCGGCAATTGCGAGCCACAACGTTCGCAGCATCGCGCATGCGCTTGCTGCCGCGCGGGTGAGGAATTTGCCGACGGGAAGCGTTGAGTTTCAGATGTTGTACGGAATGGCGGATGAGATTCATCCGGCGCTGGTGGAGATGGGGCAGCGCGTGCGGATCTACACGCCGATGGGGGAGCTGCTGCCGGGGATGGCGTATTTGGTCCGGCGGCTACTCGAAAACACATCGAACGAATCTTTCTTGCGGGCCGGCTTTCTAGAGCACGCGCCCGAGGAGCAACTGCTCATGAATCCCATGGAGCTGATCGAACGGGATACCGTTGCGTCCGCGCGAAAGTTGGCGGGGACACTTCCGGCGCCAGATGGTTTCGTCAACGAACCTTTGAGCGATTTCAGCCGCGAGAGTGCGCGAGCGGCCATGCATCAGGCGCTGGAGCAGGTGGCAAGGCAGTTGGGTGAGACCTATCCGCTTGTGATTGGCGGGAAACGCGTTCAGACGGGTGGACGGATCGAGTCGATTAACCCGTCGCATTGCCGGCAGATCGTTGGAAGTTCGGGACGAGCGGGCGTGGATCAGGCGCGTGCCGCGGTCGAAATCGCGAAGGAAGCGTTTGCGGGATGGCGGGTTACGCCGGCCCAGCACCGGGCGGCGATTCTGTCGCGGTGCGCGGAAATCATGCGACGCCGGCGGTTTGAGCTGGCGGCATGGGAAGTCTACGAAACGGGTAAGCAATGGCGCGAAGCGGATGCGGATGTCGCGGAGGCGATCGATTATTGCGAGTACTATGGCCGCGAGATGATCCGGCTTTCGAAGCCGATTCGGCGGGACGTGGCGGGGGAGCAGAACGAGTATTTCTACATCCCGCGCGGGGTGGCGGTTACGATCGCGCCATGGAACTTCCCGCTGGCGATTTTGTGCGGGATGACGTCTGCCGCTCTCGCCGCGGGCAATACGGTGGTGATGAAGCCCGCGGAGCAGTCCCCGGTCATTGCGGCGAAGCTCATGGAAGTCTTTGAGCAGGCAGGAATGCCGGCGGGAGTGGTGAACTATTTGCCGGGCGTGGGGGAAGAGATCGGGCCGGCGCTCGTGGGCCACCCGGACGTGGAGATCATTGCGTTCACCGGCTCGCGCGCGGTGGGGCTGGAGATCCAGCGTCAGGCGGCGCAGACGCCGGCGGGGCAGGATCACGTGAAGCGCGTCATTACGGAGATGGGCGGGAAGAACGCGATCATCGTGGACGAGAGCGCGGATTTGGATGAAGCGGTGCATGGTGTTGTTGCCAGCGCGTTCGGTTACGCGGGACAGAAATGCTCGGCGTGCTCGCGGTCGATCGTGCTGGCGTCGATTCACGATTCGTTCTTGGCGCGGCTGGTGGAAGTGACGAAGAGCGTTCGAATCGGCCCTGCCGAGGATCCTGCGGCAATGGTGGGGCCGGTGATCGATCAGGAAGCGCGCGATCGAATCCTGCGCGCAATCGAGAAGGGAAAGGGCGAAGCGGATCTGGCCTACGCAGCGGATCTGGGGAGTCTTGCGAACGAAGGCTGGTACATCGGGGCGCACATCTTCAGTGGCATGCGCCCAACGGCTTCCATTGCGCAGGAAGAGATTTTCGGACCTGTGCTCGCGGTTATGCGCGCTTCGGATTTGGGCGAAGCGATCGGGATTGCCAACGGGACGCCGTACGCGCTCACGGGCGGCATCTATTCGCGCAGCCCAGCGAATGTGGAGCGGGTGCGGCGCGAGATGCGCGTGGGAAATTTGTACATCAATCGCAAGATCACCGGCGCGCTGGTCGATCGGCAGCCATTCGGCGGGTTCAAGCTCTCTGGAATTGGGTCCAAGGCGGGTGGGCCGGACTATCTGCTGCAGTTTCTGATCCCTAAGACCGTGACGGAGAACACGCTTCGCCGCGGGTTCGCGCCGGAGATGTCGGCTGTGGACGCGGGCGCGGCTGGGGAATAATCTTCGCCGAATGCGTCTCCGATTTGCGTGGGCTGTTGCTGCGATTGTTCTGCTGAGTTGGCGGGGGAGCGTTGGCGCGAAGATCACCTTTGATGAGAACGGCGTTCTTCAGATCGACGGCAGGAAAACCTTCGTCGTCTCATTTGGGATGCCACCGCCCGCGGCAGGAAAGACGCCCGAGGGGAAAGATGCGCTCGCCGAGCTGCATGAAGCCGGGGCGAACTACATGCGGATTGCGCCGACCGTTGGTGATGAGCCGCAAACAGCGACGGCGCTGGCGCGTTATCAGGCCTGGCTGGACGACGCGGCGACGCACGGCATGCTGTGCTGGATCACGCTCAACAAGCTGCCGGCGTTTAAGCAGGGCGAAGCCGGGAAAGAGCAGACGCTTCGCGAGATCATCAACCGGTTTAGGGATCATCCGGGGCTGGGCGGGTGGAAGGCTTACGATGAAGCGGCATGGGTGAAGATGCCGGCTGATGCGGTGAAGCGCGCGTACGACATTTTTCACGAGCTTGATCCGAATCATCCGGTGATCCTGATCCAGGCGCCGACGAAGGGTTCGCTGCCGCTGGAGCCGTACATGTCCGCGTGCGACGTGACCGGCGTGGACATTTACCCGATCGCTTATCCGCCGGGGAAACATTCCGACTTCGGCAACCGGGAGATCAGCATCGTCTCGGACTGCACGCAATGGGTCACCAAGGCGGCGCAGGGCAAACCGGTATGGATGACGCTTCAGATCGCGTGGGGCGGGACGGCGACGCCGAAGAAGACGCTGCGTTTTCCGACGTTTCCGGAGTCGCGATACATGGCGTATGCCGCGATCATCAACGGGGCTCGCGGGATCAACTACCAGGGAGGCGCGCTGCCGCTCTCGCTGAACGAACGCGATTCGAAGCTCGGCTGGAACTGGACGCACTGGAAGCGGGTGATGAAGCCGCTTGTGGAGGAATTGGGCGAGAAGAGTCCGATCCATGCGGCGCTGGTTGCGGCGAATTCCAGGTTGCCGATCAAAGTCAGCGGCGCGGGTGTTGTGGAGTTTTGCGCGCGCGAGGTGGGAGATGATCTGTTCATTTTCGCTGCCAAACGCGAGGGGGATACGGTGAAGGTGAAGTTTACGGGGCTTGGCGCGACAGCGCAGGACGAGGCCTCGGTGTTGTTTGAGGAGCCGCGCACGGTCGACGTGGAAAAGGGCGGTTTTACCGACTGGTTTGGGCCGAATGAAGTGCACGTGTATCGCGTAAAAGTTAGAAACCGCTGAAGGCGCGCTGGGGAAGGAAAAATTCGATTTCTGCGAAATCCCAGGGCGCGTCGGGCCTACTGTTACGCTGTGGGGAATCCACACGATGTCGAGAGGGCATCCACGAGGGTCAACCGCAGTGCGCTGTAGTCCGGCAACGTTTGAACTTCAATCGCTCGAGCCGCGGATCCACCTCAGCGCGACGCCGTCCAACGTGCTGACGAAGGGCGCGCGGCTGGATCTGCTGAAGCATTGGAGCGGGCCCAGCAAGACGACACTTCAGAAGAAATTGGCAGCCGGGAAAGTGGGCGCTTTCGACAGTCTGCTGCTGAGCACCATGCGCGCTCGCAGCGGCAACAACTTCTTCTGGAACACGTCGCAGGTTTCCGGGATCAGGGACTTCATCAACGTCAACCTCGCCACCTCGACGACGATCTCCAATGCGGACCACGTTGTGGCGCACCAGTTTCCGGACGGGAACAGCGAAGAGTTCGACGTTCAGCTTCCCGCCGGCGACATCAACTGGAAGACCGCCAATGCGAACCCGGAGTTCGTGTACACGCTGAACCGGCAAGACTACTGGATCGACCTCGCGCAGGCGTACGTGCTGACCGGCGATACGAAGTATGTCAACGAGATGGGGTCGCAGCTTGCGAGTTGGTCGAAGCAGAATCCGGCGCTTGCCGATCCCAACGACTGGTCCGGCGCGGGCTGGCAGCCGCTGAGCGTCGGCATGCGCGCCGATTCGTGGGCGTGGTCGTATCAGATGGTCCTTGGCAGCGCTGGCTGGAGCGCGAGCGCGAATACGCTTTTTCTGTACAAGCTGTATCAGCACGGCGACTTCCTCCGTCGCGTCACGCCGTATGCGCTGACGAGCAACCGCTCGCTCTTTGAAGCGCAGGGGCTCCTTGAGATCGCGCAGCTGGTTCCGGAATTCAGCAGCTCCGCCGACTGGGAGATTTACAGCCGCAAGCTCCTGTTTAGCGCGATGGATGCGCAGCTGTATGCCGACGGCGGTCACTTTGAAGAGAGCCCGGGTTACGCCGGCAGCATCATCACGTCGCTGCTTGAGATGTATTGGCTCGATCGCAGGAAAGGCGACAGAACCACGTGGCCGAAGGCGCGCATCAACAAACTGCGGAACGCCGCGAATGCGTACGTTCAATTGCTCACACCGGATGGGAAGACCGCGGCGCTGTCGGATACCTATCGAACGACTGTCGGCGTGTTTTGGGATCGGGCGCGGATCATCCTGGGCGACACCGCCGACTTTCCGGCGGCCAAGCCGAGGTTGCGCGATGTGTGGCTGTTCGGCTCGGACGTCGCCGGTTCGATGCTCGGGGCGCCGATCTACCCGGCTCTTCCCAATCGCGGTGAGGCGTATTCGATGCCCCAATCCGGCTACACCGTGATGCGCAGCGGATCGGATTACGATGCGCGGCAGATCACGTTTGACGCGGGACCGACGGGTGGAGAAGCGCACGGTCACTTGGATCTGCTCAATTTCGAGCTGTTCGGCTATGGCCATCCGCTGATCAGCGACCCCGGGGTTTATGCGTACAACAACTCCGCCCGCCGCAAGTGGGCAATCAGCACGCCGGCGCACAACACGATCAGCATCGACAACAAGAGCCACGCGCCGGTGAATGCGATCAAGAACGGGAACGTCTGGAGCAGCGGGCTTGTGAAAGCATCCGGGGGCTATCAGATCACCGCGAGCCACCGCGCTTACTCCGGCCTTGGCGGCGCGCCGGTCGTTACCCGAAGCATCTGGTATGACGGCAACGGCGTGATGCTGGTCGCCGACCTTGGCGCCGGCAGTTCAACCCACACTTACGCGCAGTCGTTCCTTCTGCCGAGCACAAACACCAGCCGCGACCTGGCGGCCGGTTGGATGCAGACGAAGAACGCGTACGGCAACGTGAAGATCCAGTCGCTGCTTCAAACCGGGCAAGGGGCCCATCGGCAGACGACTATTCCCGGCACGAAGAACAAGGTCTTTGTGAGCAACGACTCGGACGGCGGCATCGCGGATAGCGCCACCCGCTTTTACATCGATCAGAGAGCGACCACCGCGCGCTTTGTCACCCTCGTGACCACATTCAGCGGATCGTCGGCGCCGAACATCACCGCGAAGGTGGTTGGCAAATCGAAGACCGCCAGCAACTTGGCGGTTCAGATTTACCGCAACGGCGTTGCTGCGGAACGCGTGGTGTTTTCGCTGACGCCGCCGGTGCGAAAGGCGTCGTCGCTGGCGAGCGGCGGGAACATGGTGCGGCCGCCGACTCCGCTGGCCGGTACCCGGCAGGATCGCCACGCGATCGATCTGCTGACGGTTTGATCATTTGACGGTTACCGTCGCGTGCAGCGCATGCTCGGCGGATGAGCTGCCGATGAGCAGCTCATAGTCCCCGGGCTCCACCGCATAATCCTTTTTCGCCTCATCCCAGTACCGGAAACGCTGAACCGGAATCTGCGCGGTCACGGCTTTTGACTCGGCGACCTTGAGGGACACGCGCTGGAACGCGCACAGGGTCAGGTTCGCCTGCTTCTGTTTCGGCTGCACGTGACGGAAGTAAATCTGCGGCACTTCATCGCCATCGCGCGGTCCGGCATTCTTCAGGTTAAACGTCAACTTGATTGCGCCATCACTGTCGACGCCGGCGCTGTCCAGCTTCGCATCTGCATAGTCGAACTTCGTGTAACTGAGCCCATAACCGAACGCCCAAAGCGGCTTTCCGCCGAAGTAGCGGTAGGTGCGATTTTCCATCGAGTAGTTTTCGAAATCCGGCAGGTCGGATGTGGCGGCGTAGAAGGTCACGGGCAGTCGACCAGCGGGATTGACCTGGCCAAACAGCACCTGCGCCACCGCGGTTCCGCCCTCCTCGCCGGGATACCAGGCCTGCAGGATGGCGGGCAGATTTTGGTTCTCCCACACGAGCGCCATCGCGCTGCCGCTGCAATTCACGAGCACGATCGGCTTACCCGTGGCGTGCAACTTCTTCAGCAGGTCTTCCTGCACCTGCGGCAATTCGATGCGGGTGCGGTCGCCGCGGGAAAAACCTTCGTAGATGTCGCTCTTTGCGCTACCTTCTTCTTTCTCCAGACCGGCGTCGATCCCGCTGACGAAGATGACCAGGTCGGCGCCGTTGGCCGCGGCGATCGCTTTCTCCGCCATCTCCGGCGGCGGGGGATCGGAGTTGTCACGCTTCCGTGTCCGCCGGCTGCCTTGTTCGTAGACGACGTTGATTTCATTCCCCGCGGAGGCCTTGATCCCCTCCAGGATCGTGACGGTGCTGGAGGGTTTTCCGGCGTAGTTCCCGTTCTGCATGTCCGGCGCATCGGCGTTCGGGCCGATCACGGCGATCTTCTTGTACTTGCGCGGGTCTAGCGGAAGGATGCCGTCGTTCTTGAGCAGCACCATCGACTCCTGCGCCACTTTCAGCGCGAGCTTCCGATGCTCCGGCGTGTCGTTCTGATCGATGCCGATCTTCGAGAACGGCACGCGCTCCTTCGGATCGAACAGGCCGAGCTTGAAGCGCATCGTCAGTTCGCGCGTGACGGCGGTGTTGACGGCGGCTTCGTCGATGAGCCCCTTCCTGACCGCTTCGGGCAGGAATGAAAACGCGCTCCCGCCCTTGATACCGCCGTTCTGGTGGCCTGGCCCGGTCTCTTCTTTTGGTAGGTCGCTTCCGCGCGGCCGCATGGCGCCGGAGGAGACATCGCATCCTGCTTTCACCGCCGCCGCCGCGGCTTCGGTGGGACCGGGGACAAACTTGTGCTCCGCCCAGATGTCACCGATCGCGCCGCCGTCCGAGAAGACGACGCCAGCAAAACCCCAGCGCTGCCGCAACACCTCGGTGAGCAGGAACGGATCGGCACAGCAAGGTTTCCCGTACAGCGCGCTGTAAGCGCCCATGAACGAACCGACGTGGCCTTCCCTGACCGTCGCCTCAAATGCGGGCAGGTACGTCTCGTACAGGTCGCGCTGCGAAGGGTTCATATTCATATGATGCCGCTGCTTCTCCGGACCGCTGTGCACGGAGTAGTGCTTCGCGCAGGCGATGGCTTTCGCGTATTTCGGATCATCGCCCTGCAAGCCGCGGATGAAGCCGAGCGCGATCTGCGCCGTCAGGAACGGGTCTTCGCCGTAGGTTTCCTGTCCGCGCCCCCAGCGCGGATCGCGAAAGATGTTGATGTTGGGCGAATAGTAATTGAGACCGTAATGCTGGGGGACATTTCCGCTGTTTTTCGCGACGTAATCATTGTGCTTCGCCCGGCCCTCGGTCGCGATCGTGTCCGCCTCCTGCTGGATCAGGGGCACATCCCAGGTGGCAGCCATGCCGATCGCCTGGGGAAAGACTGTTGCGGTGCCGTTGGCCAGACCATGCAGGCACTCGTTTCGATGGCTGTACTCTGGAATCCTGAGCCGCGGAATGGCAGGGGGATTGGCCTGCACCTGCGACGCTCTTTCCTCCAGCGTCATCCGACCCACGAGATCCTTCACCCGCGCTTCGATCGGCTGGTCTGGATCTTTCCAGATTTCATCGGTTGCAGCGCCCGCCCGCCCGACAAGCGAGAAGGCGACGACCATCACACAAACTAAATTCTCGATCGTTTTCATGCGCCGTCCATTTGAGCTATTGAGCGCGTGGAATCAAACCCAACCACGATCAGGCTTTGCAACCTTCTTCATTGGGACCGATGCCATGATTCCTGGATCTTTAAGATTTTCGACCTTGACAAGTTCCTATATGGGAATATGATGTGGCCATGGCACGTGCACCTACGACAACGGATGTTTTCAACGCGATTGCCGAGCCCCGGCGGCGGCAGATTGTTGAGGTGCTGGCGCGGCGGGGCGCGCTTGCTGTGGGAGGACTGGTCGTCGCGATCGGACTGCCGCAGCCTTCTGTCTCCAAACACCTGGGGGTATTGCGCCAAGTCGGGCTGGTTACGGTCATCAAGCAAGGCAAACAACGCGTGTATCACCTCGAAGCGGAAAAGCTCAAAACGGTGCACGAATGGGTGAAGGCCTTTGAAGAGCTTTGGGACCATCAACTCAGGAGCATCAAGAAGCTCGCCGAGCGGCGAGCGCGTGAGAAAGCTGAATCACAAACGGTCTCAAATCAGGGAAAGGACAATCATGAAAACGGAAACGCGTGAACAAGAGTCGGTTGGGACATTCGAGATCTCCAAGGAGATCGAGATTGCCGCGCCGATCGAAATCGCTTTTGGAGCGATGCTGGACCAGCTTGGGCCGGAAGGGCAGATGCCGGGCGGGAAGCCGTTCCCGATGAAGCTCGAACAGTGGCCCGGCGGGCGCTGGTATCGCGACCTGGGCAATAACGCGGGGCACCTGTGGGGCCACGTGCAGGTGATCAAGCCGCCGACTCTATTGGAAATCTACGGCCCGCTGATGATTTCGCTGCCGGCGATCAATCATCTGCAATACCGGTTCAGGGCGGAAGGGAGCGGAACCTGCCTGGCGTTCGTCCACCGGGCGAGCGGGATCATCTCCCCGGAACATCGCGAAGGCTTGCCCGAAGGTTGGCAGTACTGGCTGGAGCGCATTCGCAATCTTGCGGAAGGCAAAACCCGCGAGGAGAAATAGCCATGAGCGCGTGCTGCGATGCCGCCCGCGACGGGCAACTGCCGGCGTGGGCGCGAAGAGTCCGGGAGATTTGTGCATGGTCTTTCCCAAGCGCCGCGCTGGTGCTCGTGCCCAAGTGCCCGATGTGTTTGGCCGCGTACGTGGCGCTTTGGACGGGAGTCGGCCTTTCGCTTTCGGCGGCGACGTACCTGCGGTGGTCGCTGCTGCTGCTGTGCGTCGCGTCATTGCTTTTCCTGATGGTCAATCGCATGGGGGCTGTCTGTAGTTACTTCAAGAAGGAGACGAAATCGTGCAACACCAAGTAGCAAGTCGGGAGCAGTGGATCGCGGCCCGGAAGGAACTGCTCGAAGCGGAGAAGGAGCTAACGCGGCAGAGCGATGACGTGGCGCGGCGGCGGCAGGAGCTGCCGTGGGTCCGGATCGACAAGCAGTATCGATTCCAGACCGATGAAGGGAGCGCCGCGCTGGCGGACCTGTTCAAGGGGCGCTCGCAGCTTGTCATCTACCACTTCATGTTCGGGCCCGAGTACGCGGCCGGCTGTCCATCCTGCTCGGCGATCGCGGACGGGTTCAACGGGTTTGCGATTCACCTGGCGAACCACGACGTCATGCTTTCGGCGGTGTCGCGGGCCCCGCTCGACAAGCTCCAGGCGTACAAGCGGCGGATGGGCTGGACGTTCCCGTGGGCGTCGTCGCTTGGCAGCGACTTCAACGGGGATTTCAACGTTTCGTTCACCGAGCAGCAGCAGCGCGAAGGTATTGAATACAACTACCGCCGCGAGAAGCCGGCCGATATCCGCGCGCAGGAGGGGCGGCAGGCGTCGCAGTGGCGCGAGCGTGCGGCAAGCGGCGGCGAAGGACCCGTGGCCCAAGGCGCGGCCATGAGCGGGACCGACCCGGCGACGTACACGCGAGAGAGGCCGGGCATGAGCGCGTTTGCGCTCGAGGACGGCGTGGTCTACCACACCTATTCTGCCTATTCGCGCGGACTGGACGGCCTGTGGGGCATGTACCAGTGGCTGGACCGCGCGCCCAGAGGTCGCAACGAGAACGGGCTGTGGTTTCGCCGTCACGACGAGTACGGGCCCCGCGCGCAGAAGGCCGGGTCGTGCTGCGATTAGGCCGCCGCGCATGCCGACGATCGGCAGTGCGGCGGGAGATCCTAGCGCGAACCAAGCGATTGAGACCTACACTGCGTCGTGGGATAATAGCAAATCTCTGTGAAACCGAGACCATGACATTTGCCCCGGCATGAGGTCATCCAATGCCGCCTTCGGAAACAAGTTCGCCGGATTCTAGGGACGATGGTGTTGCCACTGAACCGATCGTGAATCGATCCGGGGTTGGCGCGACTAGCCCGGCGTCCGCACCTGCGGCGGCTCCGCGGGCGCCGGCGGCGCCGCATCGCCGCGTTCGCCGCTTGAAGCTGTGGTTCATGGGTGGTGTGATCGCGCTGGTCATATCGATTGTCGGAATACCGTGGCTCATACGCGCGTTGAACACGGTCGAGACAGACGATGCTTATGTAAACGGACACGTGACCTTGGTCGCTCCACGCGTAAGCGGACAGGTCGCGCGGGTTCTTGTGGATGACAACAATCGCGTGCATAAGGGCGACCTACTCGTGCAGCTCGACAAGGAGCCGTACCAGGCGCAGTTCAACGTCGCGCAGGCGTCGGTCGATGCGGCTGAGGCCGATCTTATCGCCGCTCAAGCCGATATTCGTGCCGCCGCAGGCAAGGCGCGGGCAGCGCGGTTCAGTCTTCAGCACGCGATCGAAGACGTTGACAACCAGCTTGCACTGCTGCATGCCCGGGTAGCGACGCTCAAATCGCAGCAAGCGACCCTCGCCCGCGCGAAATCAGATTTCGATCGCGCCGAGCCGCTCGCGAAATCTGGCGCCGTCGGACAGGAAGAGCTCGATCACCGCAGGCAAGCGGTACAGGTTGCGCAGGCACAAGCCGAAGAGGCGCTGCAAAACGTCTATCAGATTCGCGTCTCGCTGGGTCTGCCCCCCAAGCCCGCCAGCGGTGATGACCTGACGCAGGCACCGGCGGACCTGGATCAGAGCTTTTCATCGGTCCGTCAGGCGCAATACGCTCTGATGCAGGCGGCGTCGGCGCTGGGCATTAGCCAGCCGTTCAACGCGACGCCGAAAGAGATGATCGCCGAGTTTTACAAGCGCGATCCGTCTGGGGACATCGACAAGATTTACGAGCAGCTTTTCAAAACCGCGCCCGGGGTGAAGCAGGCGCAGGCCAAGCTTGCCCAGGCGCAGCGGAATCTCGATCAGTCACAGCTCAATCTGCGCTTCTGCGATGTCGCTGCGGAGATCGACGGCGTCGTTACCCGACGGAGCGTTAATCCCGGCAACAACGTGATCGCCGGCCAAAGCGTCATGGCGGTGCGGTCACTCGGCGAGATCTGGGTCGACGCCAACTTCAAGGAGACGCAACTGCGCGACCTCCGGATCGGCCAGGCGGTCGACCTCGACGCGGACATGTACGGCAGCCGGCAGCGCTTCAAAGGCCGCATCTCCGGCTTCACTTTTGGGACGGGCTCGACGCTTGCGTTACTGCCTGCGGAAAACGCCACCGGGAACTTTGTCAAGGTCGTACAACGCTTGCCCGTGCGCGTTGATCTGGTCGATTACGATCCGGACAAGACTCCGCTCTTCGTAGGATTGTCGGTGACGGCATCCGTAGACTTACGGGAGACGCCGAGCGGTGCGGACGCAGGGAAGGTGTTGCAGCCTTATTTGCCCAACTCAGTAACGGTTCCATCGCCGCCGACAACGTCAATCTTGCAACGTACGGGAGCAACGCAGCCATGACCATCGTCACGGCCGAGCTGCCGTTGGCGCAACGCCGGTCGATCAATCCCTGGCTCATTGCCGTCGCTGTCGTCATCCCCACCTTCATGGAGGTGCTCGATACGACGATCGCGAACGTCGCGCTGCGGTATATCGCGGGCGGTCTATCGGCGCCCGCCACCGACAGCGAATGGGTCATCACCAGCTACCTCGCCGCCAACGCGATCATCCTGCCGATTTCCGGCTGGCTCGCGACGCGGATGGGGCGGCGCAATTATTTCCTGTTATCGATTGCGATCTTCACCATTGCCTCAGCGATGTGCGGGATGGCAACAAGCCTCAACGCGCTCATTGCTGCTCGCGTGCTCCAGGGATTGGCGGGAGGCGGGCTCCAGCCGTCAAGTCAGGGCGTATTGCTCGACGCTTTCCCGGCCGAGAAACAGGGCGCTGCTCAGACCGTGTTCGGCATCGCCGCCTTGCTCGCGCCCGTCATCGGCCCGACGCTCGGCGGATACATCACAGATAACTACGGTTGGCGATGGATCTTCTACATCAACGTCCCCGTCGGGATACTCGCGTTGCTGATGTGCTACGCCCTGGTGACCGATCCGGAGTATTTCAAGGATCAACGCGCCCGAGCGAAACGCGAGCACCGCCCGTTCGACGCCCTGGGGCTTTGCCTGTTGGCCGTCACGATGACGTGCTGGGAGATCGTTCTGAGCAAAGGGCAAGAATGGGATTGGTTCGGCGATCCCTTCCTGCGGGTGCAGACGCTCTTCGTTCTATTTGCCGGCTGCCTGGCCGCATTGATCTATCGCGAGATGCGAATTGCGAACCCGTTGATCAACTTTCGCACGCTGAAGGACCGCAATTTCCGCTCCTGCTGCATCATCATCTTTTGTGCGTTCGCCGTGCTTTACGCCAACACGACCCAGTTGCCCGGATTGCTCCAATCCCTTTTCGGGTACGACGCGACCACGTCCGGCCTGGTGCTCTCACCAGCGGGAATCGGCTCTATCGTGGCGCTCGTCGTCGTGGGCGCATTGCTCCAGCGCGGCGTCGATACGCGTTATTTGATGGCTGCGGGACTGCTCGTCATGGCGTTGGGAAACCTGTGGTTCTCTCGATTGAATCTAAGCATCAGTCCGTGGCAGGTCGTCTGGCCGCGAGTGGTCTTGATCTGCGGGCTGTCAATGATCTTCGCCCCGCTAAACGTCGCGGCGTTCGCGCGTATTCCGCGAGAACTGCGCCCTGCCGCGGTCGGGTTGCTGGCGCTGCTCCGCAACGAAGGCGGTAGTGTCGGAACCTCGATGGCGCAGACGATCCTTCAGCGCCGCGAGCAGTTCCACACCTTGCGGCTCAACGAGCATCTCGATGCACTGTCTCCCAGGGTCAACCAGTTCCTCGATCAAACCCGGGCGTTCTTCACGCAGTTGACGGGCGATCCGGCGCGATCGCAGCAGATGGCGCTTGGAGCCCTCGAGAGGCTGCGCCATCAGCAGGCGGCATCGCTCGCTTATTTTGATGTGTTCTGGACCTCCGCAGCCTTGGCGTTTGTGCTCGTCTTCCTGGTCCTCCTGATGCGCAAATCCGCCGCCGAAAAGGGCGCGCACATCGCTCCGGAATAGCCGGCGGCTCGTAACAGGATCACGGCAGTTTCGATGCCTTCAACCCGAAGAGGCTCTTGTCCTTGACGATTTGGGCGACCTTCGGGGGAACCATCGATTCCCACGAGGCATCGCCGCTTTGGATCAGCGAGAGCACGCGTTCGGGCCGGATCGAGAGCCAGGCTTGGTCGGTGGTCGGCACGCCTACGGCCCGTCCGAGATCGCGGAGCAGATTGTGCATGTGTTGCCACGGGCCGGGCATGGTCATGTCGTCGAACGATTCAACGCGACCGGTATCAGGGTCGCGGGCGGGATAGACGTAGACCTTAACCGAGCGCTTGTAGAGTCGGCCGATCGCTTCGAGCACGCCCCCGGAGAGCTCGCCGTAAAACTTTTCCTGCACGAGCTGCTTCACGGTCGGCAGCCCGATGGCGAAGCCTATCGGCTTATCGGTGTAGGCGGCGAGATACTCGGCGATCTCGTAATCATGCTCGAAGCGGGTGATGAGCACGTCAAAGCCCAAGGCTCCGAGGATGTCGGCGCGGGCGAGGAAATCCCTGTGGCCCAGTTCGGGCTCCTGGACGAGATTGCGGAGTGTCATCTCGGCGATGATGACGGGCTCGGCGGCACCTTTGACGTCGGGTTCTTTCAAAAATGCGTCGCGGGCGCGCTCGAGGATGTCGAGCGTGACGTTGGTGACTGGGCGGAAGTGTCCGCGCTCAACAAGGATTGGCTTCTTGTAGAGCACTTCCGACGGCTGCACGACCTCGCCGTCGGCGACGAACATCGCCGCGTCCGTCAAGCCCTGCTCGACGAGTTGGAGGCTCATGAGGCGATTATCGACGGCGGGAAAAGCGGGGCCGGCGAACTTGATCGTGTCGATCTCGACCCGATCGCGGGAGAGTTCGTCGACCAGGCTGGCGATGAGCTCAAAGGGTTTTTCGTGCAGGAAGAAAGCGCCGTAGATGAGGTTAACGCCTAAGACGCCCAGCGCGTGCTGCTCGCGCTCAGCGAGTGTGTCTTGCAAGTGCGCATGCAGAAGGATTTGCGATGGCTGCTCGTGGGGCGCGGGTTGGAAGCGGATGCCGATCCACCCGCGCCCGTGTTCGGCGCTCTTGAAACGCCGCGTCGCGACCGTATCGGCGAACGCGAAAAAGGAGCGTTTTTCGCCGAACTTCTCGCCCAGTTGTTGGCTGATTTGGGCGAACTCATATTCGAGCATCGCGTCAAGCCGCTCGCGACTGACATAGCGCTTGGCCTGCCCATAGATCGCGTCGCTGACGGCCATGTCGTAGGCTGAAATTGTCTTGGCGACGGTGCCCGCGGCGCCGCCGGCCATGAAGAACCAGCGCGCTACCTCCTGGCCGGCGCCAATTTCGGCCAGCGAGCCGTACCACTTTGCAGCGAGGTTGATCGTCAGTGCTTTCTGCTGCGTGGTGAGATTGCTCATCGGCTACCCCGATCGGTCGAGCCTGCTAACTGAGGATGAACGCAAGCAGATCCTGGTTGATCTGGTCGTGATGGGTCGTGGCCATGCCGTGCGGCAGCCCCGGATAGACCTTGAGCTTGGCGTCCTTGACAAGTTTGGCCGAGAGCAGAGCCGAATCGGCGATGGGCACGACCTGGTCGTCATCGCCGTGCATGATCAGCGTGGGAACATCGATGCGCTTGAGGTCCTCGGTGAAGTCCGTTTCGCTGAAGGCCTTCACGCAGTCATAGGCGGCCTTGATGGAGCACATCATCCCCTGGCGCCACCAGTTGTCGATGATGCCCTGCGACAACTTCGCGCCTGGACGATTGAAACCGTAAAATGGGCCGGTCGGGATGTCTCTGAAGAGCTGCGCGCGGTCGTCGAGGATCGCCTTGCGGTATCCGTCGAATACGTCTATCGGGAGGCCACCCGGATTTTTCGGGGTCTTGAGCATCAGCGGCGGAATGGCGCCGATGAGCACTGCTTTGGCGACGCGCCCTTTGGCCTGCCCTGAAGCGGATCCGTACTTGGCGACATAGCGCGCAACTTCGCCGCCACCGGTCGAGTGGCCGATGTGAATCGCGTTCTTCAAGTCGAGGTCCTCCGTCAAAGCCAGCAGGTCATCGACATAGGTGTCCATCTCGTTGCCCTCCCACGTCTGGGTGGAACGGCCATGTCCGCGACGATCATGAGCGATCACTCGATAGCCGCGCGATCCGAAGAACATCATCTGCGAATCCCAGTCATCGCTGCTGAGAGGCCAGCCATGACTGAAAACGATCGGCTGTCCCTTGCCCCAATCCTTGTAATAGATGTGAGCGCCGTCCCTGGTGGTAACGGTCTGCATATGATGGTTTCCGCCCTCAGCTTCGGCAGGATGGGAATGCGCCGTTGCATCCTTGGGAAGTCCGGCACAGCCGCCCTGCGAGATGAGTGCCGCTCCGGCAACGGCAGCTGCCGCGGTTCGCAATACGTTGCGACGAGTGTGGAGCTCCTGAGCAGTCATTCGATCTCCTGGTCCGCACCCCCACGGCCACGACGACGGCGGCACGACAGAGGCTTCCGAAAATCGCTCTTTGGCGGGGCTTGCAGCCTAATGATTCAATGTTGCGGGCGGCAAGAAGTTTGAAGAATCTCCACAGCGGCGCGGCTTGGATGTTCTCCAGACGAAAGTGATGCGCATCCATACGGATGGATTCGTACCCAGAGGAAGCGCCAGACCCGTACGTTGGATACGAGGATGCACTGGGGCGGGGGCACGAGAGATGGTGCCATTTGGTCTTGTCCGCTCGGTGATGTGCCGCAAAATCCGCCCCGAAAGTCTGGAGGTCGATCCCGCGAGGTCATAAACACTTGCTGATCGAACACGTAAATCGGGGCGACAAGATTTGAACTTGCGACCTCTAGACCCCCAGTCTAGCGCTCTAAACCAAGCTGAGCTACGCCCCGTAGCTTTTGGCTCTTTAAGCATAGAGGGGGTTTGGGATGTGTCAAATGGGTTGGCGCGGGTTTGATCGGGGGCTATGGTGCGCGTCGGGTTTAACTTGAGCTTGGACGCATGAAAGTTTTGATTATCGGCGGCGGCGGGCGTGAACACGCATTGGCATGGAGGCTGGCGGAATCGCCGCGGGTGACGGGGCTGTTTGCCATGCCGGGGAATCCGGGAATTGGGCAGGTGGCGGAGCTGATGGCTGGGGATCCGATGAACTTTTCGGCGGTCGAAAAGTTCTGCAAGCAGAACTCCATCGGGCTGGTGGTGGTGGGGCCGGAAGATTACCTGGTAGCGGGTTTGGCGGATCATTTGACGCGGGCGGGGATCAAGGTGTTCGGGCCGACGAAGGAAGCGGCGCAGATCGAGGGGGATAAGTGGTTCGCGAAAGAGTTGATGCGTCAGCAGGCGGTGCCGACGGCGGAGGCGCGGTCGTTTACCGATCCATCGGCGGCGGAAGAGTTCGTGAAGATGCGGGATGAGCCGATCGCGATCAAAGCGACGGGGCTGGCGAAGGGGAAGGGGGTATCGATCTGCTACCGGACGCCGGATGCGCTGGAAGCGATTGATCGGATCATGCGGAAGAAGGAGTTCGGCGATGCGGGGTCGCGGATTGTAATTGAGGAATTGCTGATCGGCCCGGAATGCTCGATCCTCGCGTTTGTGTCGAACCGGTCGATCTATGTGATGGAGTCGGCGCAGGATCATAAGCCGGTGGATGATGGGGACACGGGTCCGATGACGGGCGGGATGGGTGCGTATACGCCGACGCCGATCGTGACGGATCAGACGCTGCGGACGATCGAGCGGGACGTGCTGGTTCCGATCGTGGATGGGATGATTCGGGAAGGGATTGACTATCGGGGGATTCTGTATGCGGGGCTGATGTTGACGAGCAATGGGCCGAAGGTGCTGGAGTTCAATTGCCGGTTTGGGGATCCGGAGACGCAGCCGCTGATGATGCGGTTCAAGAGCGACCTGCTGGAGGTGATGCTGGCGGTGGTGGAGGGGAAGCTGGATCATGTGGACCTCAAGTGGGATCGGCGGCCGGCATTGTCGGTGGTGGCGACGAGCCGGGGGTATCCGGGGAAATATCCGACCGGTGTGCCGATCGAGGGGATCGACAAGGCGGACTCGATGCGGGATGTGAAGGTGTTCCACAGTGGGACGGCGATGGCTGGGAAGCAACTGGTGACTTCGGGCGGAAGAGTGTTTTCCGTGACGGCGGTGGGGGAGACGATCGCAGAGGCGCAGAAGCGGGCGTATGAGGCGCTGGAACTGGTGAAGTTTGAGGGGATGCATTTTCGGCGGGATATTGGGCGACAGGGGGTGTGAGGGGAGGCGTGAAACGTGGAAGTGGAACTTGACGGGGAGGGAGCGCGCCAGGGCGGCGAATCTTGAGGATTAGGGTTGTGAATGGGGGCTTTTGGGGTGGGGCGGGGGATATTTATTTTGTTGGCGGGGTTTTTTGGGTTTGGCGCGCTGCGCTTGCGGTGCACCGGGTGCGCAGCGCGCGAGTTAGGAGCGGGGGCTTGGTTGTGGGGTCGGGCAAATGGACGCGGCTGCGCCGCGTACCGGGTGGACACGAGTGAGGCTCTGATCCCTTTGCGTGCCCTAAAGATGGGGGACTGGAGGGGAGCGGGAGGTGTTTGAGGCGTTGCGGGTGGGGTATTTAGCCTAAATCGCCGGGGGTTGGGGTGGTGGGGTGGGGATGGACGCAACTCATGGTCAGGCGGCGCGTCTAACGATAAGATAGAATAGGTTTTAGGCGCTTGCCCGAGCGCTGGCGGTGTCTAGTCATCTCGAGGTGCGGATTATGAAACAGGCAAATTCTATGGGGTGGTTGTTGAAGTCGGCGGTGGCGGCGGTGCCGGTTTTGATTATCGGGGCGTCGGCGTCGGCGCAGTATCGCGTGCAGCAGAATGAGGGGCGGGCGCTGGATGCGAACAACCGGCTGGGGAGCGGTGGGTACAACAGCGGGAAGGATCTTCCGCCGCCGGTTTCGGGGAATGATATTGTTACGGGGAACGTGACGGGGCTGCGATACTTCCATGGCGGGGTGGATTACACGGATCCGACGGCGTTCCGCGGGAGCGCGCCGAGCGGGCGGAATATGGACATCATCAACCGGACGGCGGGGAACGCACCGACGCCGGACAATGTGGCGCCGGGTTATTCGCCGCAAGGGCGGACGTTTTTGGGGGATTCGCGAGGGGTTGCGCCGCCGGCGGATTTTCGTCAGATCACACCGGGGTCGTCGGGATATGTGCAGAATCAGCAGACTCGTCCGCGGGAGGCTGGGGATGCGCGATTGGGTGATGTGACGCAGGGTGCGATTGTGGATTTGCCGCAGCCGAGCCAACTGGTGTTGCCGGGGACGATCAATCAGCAGGGGCAGCAGTCGTCGATCGTTTCGTCGCCGCTGTTTGGGATTCGTCCCGCGACGGCGGAGGAGCAGTCGATCCTGACGAATGGCAACGCATCGCGCGACATGCTGGGGCTGGATGAGAATGCGATTCAGAAGATGCGGGATGAGCTGCGGGGATCTGCGAACAACAACATGACGTTGCAGCCGGGCGCGAATGGGAATGCGACGGATCAGCAGAACGGGAACACGGGCACCAACAACGGAACGGGGAATAAGAATTCGTCGCAATTGCTGAATAAGCCGCTGACGGACCAGGCGCCGAATACGAATGTGTCGGGCCAGCAGGTGACGGGCGGCCAGCCGTTGAATGCGCAGGCGGGGGCGACGAACGAGGGGACCCGGCAGCGGTTCATCATTCCGCCTCAGGAGCAGAATTCGAATTATGCGGAGATGCTGCGGCGGTATAACCAGGCGGAAGGGAACAGCAATCTATCGCCGGAGCAGAAGGCTGCGGCGTACAACGCGGCGGTGAAGGCACGTCAGCAGGGGCAGCAGCAGGCGGGTGCGCAGCCTGGGGCGCAACCGGGAGCGCAGCCTGGGCAGCCGGGTGCGAAACCTGGTGCGCAGCCGCAGGTTGGGACGCCGGGCGCGAACCTTCCGAATGCGACGGGGGCTGGGCCGGATAAGAATGCGCCGCAGGCGAAGAAGCCGGAGCCGGTGAAGGTGAAGAGCTTTGCGGAAGGGATGAAGGGGCAGGGTCTGACGCAGGTGACGCAGCAAGCGGAGGAGTTGGTTCGTCAGGGCAAGTTCAATGCGGCGCTGGACAAGTATGATGCGGCGCAGCAGGCGGCACCGAACAATCCGATGGTGAAGATGGGTCGCGCGGTGGCGGAACTGGGTGGTTCGTATTACGCAAGGGCGGAGACCCACATTCGCGAGGCGTATCAGCAGAACCCGGCGCTGATGGTGGCGCAGTTCGATCTGCGGAACCTGCTGGGTGAGGATCGGTTGCAGACGCTGGTGAAGGATCTGCGCGACCTGGCGAACAAGGACAAGAAGGATGCTCGGCCGGTGACGCTGCTGGCGTTCATTGCGTACAACACCGGGAGCGCGAACACGGCGGAAGGGTATCTGGATATTGCGCAGAAGCGAGCGGGGAATGATCCGGTGCTGAAGAGCTTGCGGGATCATTGGGCGCTGCCGGAGAAGGCTCAGGAGGCGGCGCCAGCGCCGCAGGCTCCGGCCGGTGCACCGGCGCCCGCGCCGGTGAAATCGCAGCCGAACAAGTGATTTTGAGGAAACTTTGAATGACGCAGAGGGTCCAAGAACCGGGTCCTCTGCGTTGTTTTTTGTTGGGGGATGACATGCCCCGCTGGAGCGGGGCACGCCGGGTTTGTGGAATGGGGGGTACTTGGATGTATTGTGACTATATAATGAGGATCGTTGGACGCCTGGAGGTCTCATGAGCCGGTTGGATCGACATGTTGCGCTGGTTCAGAACAAGCTTGCGTTGTCGCGGTTTTTGTATGGGCTGGCGTGGGCGCTGTTGATCTATGCGGGGTTGGTGTGGGTTGCGGTGGTGGTGGACCGGGTGATGCACGTGCGGCCGGCGCGGGCGGAGATTTGGTTTTGGGCTGGGGTGGGGGTTTCTGTTTTGGCGGCGGTTGTCTATGCGCTGGTGAAGCGGCCGACGGCGGAAGCGGCGGCGGTGGCGATCGATGACAAGTTGGCGCTCAAGGAGAAGTTCAGCACGGCGCTTTATGTTCGGCCGCTCAAGGATCCGTTTGCGCAGGCGGCGGTGAAGGATGCGGAGCGGACGGCGGACAATGTGAGTTTGAACAAGCGGTTTCCGGTGGAGTGGCCGCGGGCGGCGATTGGGACGCTGGCGATGTTCCTGGCGGTGTGGCTGACGTTCTGGCAACTGCCGTCGATGGATTTGCTGGGTCGCGAGCAGGCGATCGCGAAGGCGAAACAGGAGCAGCAGAAGACAGAGGATGTGAAGAAGGTGGTGCAGCAGGCGCTGGCGCGTGTGAACGCGACGCCGAAGGGTGCGGCGGATGATGAGGTGATCAAGCGCGCCAAGAGCGATCTGGCGAACCTGTTGAACAATCCGGTTCACGATCCGGATCAGGTGAGGCGCTCGGCGGCGAAGGCGCTTCAGGATGTGGGGGAGGCGATCAAGCAGCAGATGTCGAGCAGCCAACGGTTCGCCGATGCGCAGAGCGATGCGAAGGCGTTTAAGAATTTGCTGCCGGCGGATGATGAGAAGGGGCCGGTGGCGGATGCGCAGCGGGCGATCGCGAAGGGAGAGTTGGACAAGGCGGTGGATGAGCTGAGCAAGGCGACGGACAAGTTCGACAAGATGACGGAAGAGGAGCAGAAGAAGGCTGCGGACCAGATGAAGAAGATGGCGCAGCAGCTTCAGCAGATGGCGCAGGATCCGAACGTGCAGAAGAAGGTGGAGCAACAGCTTCAGCAGCAGATTCCGGGGATGACGCAGCAGCAGGCGCAGCAGATGGCGCAACAGATGCAGCAGGCGGCGCAGGGGGACAAGAAGGCGCAGCAGCAGTTGCAGCAGCAGGCGCAGCAGATGATGAAGCAGATGAATAACGGACAGGGGCCGAATCAGCAGCAACAGCAGCAGATGCAGCAGATGATGAAGCAGATGCAGGCGCAGGCGAACACGCAGCAGCAGGCGCAGCAGATGGCGCAGGCGGCGCAGCAGATGGCGCAGGCGATGCAGCAGCAGGCGAAAAACGGGCAGCAGGGCAAGAGCGCTCAGGGGCAGCAGCAGTCGCAGCAGATGGCGCAGGGCAAGCAGGCGATGCAGCAGCAGTTGCAGGCGATGCAAGCGATGAAGGCGGATGCGCAGCAGGTTGCGGCGGCGCAGCAGGCGGCGCAGCAAGCGGCCCAGGACGCGGCCAATGCGCCGAACGGAGGTCAAGGCGGCAAGGGCCAGCAGGCGAACGGCCAGCAGAAGTGGGGCGGGAACAACGGTCAGTGGCAGCAGGGTCAGAACAACCAGGGGAACCCTAAGCCGAACCAGGGGATGGGCGGAGCGGGGATTGGCGCGGGTCCGCGGGATCAGAAGGAAGAAGCGCCGTATGCGGTGAAGCAGGAGATTGACTCATCGAAGGACATCGAGGAAGGGAAGATCCTTGCGAGCACGCTGGTGAAGGCGAAGAGCGAGAAGGGGAAGAGCACGGTGGGGTTGCAGCAGGTAGCGCAGAAGGCGGAGAAAGAATCGACGGATGAAGTGGAGCAGGAGCGGATCAGCCGGCAGGCGCAGCAGGCGGTGAAGGAGTATTTCCGGTCGGTGGCGGATGATGCGGATCAGGCGCCCGCGCCGGCACCTGCACCGGCGCAGCAGCCGGCTCAGTAGTGTTGTGAGTGATGGCAAATGGTAAGTGGAAAATGGTAAATGGACGGGGCGTTGTGGCGCTTGTTCCATTTGCCATTTTGCTTTTGCCATTTTCCATAATCGGTTGTGGTGACACGCGGGAAACCGCGCGGCGGACGGTGGTGTTGTATACGAGCATTGATGAGCCGATTGCTCGGCCGATTGTGGAGGGGTTTGAGAGGGAGTCGGGGATTCGGGTTGTTTTGCAGACGGACACGGAAGCGACGAAGAGCGTGGGGCTGGCGGAGCGGGTACGCGCGGAGAAGTCGCATCCGCAGGCGGATGTGTTCTGGAGCAATGAGCCTTTTCATACGATCAACCTGGCGAATGAAGGGGTGCTGACGGCGTATGAGTCGGGGGCGGGGAAGGATGTGCCGGGGAGGTACAAGTCGGGGAAGGGGCTGTGGTGCTCGGTGGGATTGCGGGCGCGGGTGATTGCGTGGGGTGGGGGTGAGGGTGGGCCTGGTGGATTGGAAGATCTGAGCAAAACGGAGTTGAAGGGGAAGATTGCGATGGCTCGTCCGACGGCGGGGACGACCGGGGGGCATGTGGCGGCGCTGTATACGGTGTGGGGGGATGAGAAGGCGCGGGGATTTTTCAAATCGCTTCGCGCGAATGACGTGAAGCTGCTGGGTGGGAATTCGGTGGTTGCGGAGCGGGTGGCCTGGGGGAATTACCTGGCGGGGTTGACGGACAATGACGATTGCGCTGCGGCGAGCGCGGAGATCAAGGCGGTGAAGATGATCGTTCCGGACCAGGAGGGGATGGGGACGCTGATGATTCCGACGACGGTGGGCTTGGTGGCGGGGGGGCCGGACGCGGAGGCGGGTAAGAAGCTGATCGATTATCTGCTGTCGGCGGCGGTGGAGCAGAAACTAATGGACGCGAAGTTCGTCATAGGTTCTGTGCGTGATACGAGTGGAAAGATGAAGGCGATGGAGGTGGATTACGAGGCGGCGGCGCGGGAGATGCCGCGTGCGGTGCGGGAGGCGACGGCAATTCTGGAGGGGCGCGAATGATGGATTTTGTGCGGGAGAATTTGCGAGGGTCGGGGGGCGGGGATCCTGCGGCTGCGCCCGGCGGCGCGGCATCGAGGCGTGGGGAGGGTGGAAGTGGAAATGCGCGGCGCGAGCGTGGGTGGCTTGCGGCGCCGATCGTGGTGGTTGTGTTGGTGAGCGCGGGGCTGCCGCTGGTTTGGCTGTTGTGGCAGATCGTGGGGAATCCGGTGGTACTGGCGGAGGCGCGGCCGACGTGGTTTCGGACGGCATTGCTGGGGCGGACGCTTTTGTATAACGGGGCGGTGGCGGTGATCGCGACGGTGATCGGGCTGCCGGCGGCCTTGGTGCTGGGGCGGGGGCGGGG